>Ga0272449_1000008_pt1 | contig 371579 bp, 277 predicted proteins | sample YNPCB0241_FD_198679 | JGI IMG/M metagenome (GOLD analysis project Ga0272449, IMG submission 198679) | Hot spring sediment microbial communities from Yellowstone National Park, WY, United States - YNP-CB-024-1 | ecosystem: Environmental > Aquatic > Thermal springs > Hot (42-90C) > Sediment... | reverse complement strand
CCGGCCCTGCTGCCATCCTGAACCCCTTTCGCTTCTCGACCAAGCGCACCTGCAACACCACCGACCTGGTGCTGTATGAATATCGGGCGTACAGTCCTGCCTTGGGCCGATGGCTAAGTAGGGATCCGATCGCGGAAATAGGGGGTGAGAATCTCTATTGTTTCGTTGGAAACGCTCCTCCTGAGAGGGCAGAGTACTTAGGCATGGGATGGTTTGAGATACGCCGTGATGCTGGTAGCCAGTGTTGCCCTCCGTGTGAAATAGAAAGGCTTAGGCGTAGGTTAGCTGAGCAGGAGAAAATACTTGATGCGTATAAGTCGGGTAAGAATCCAGGGAGTTCAGTTTCCGGGCTCAGGGTTGTGGCGGAGACAAGGTGACTAGACCTAAAAACTCGCTTTTACGAGGATACTACGACGTGCGTAGGCTGGTGTACGGTTCTTCACGAGCAAGTGCATCGTGACCAGTGTGAAAAACATTATGCGGACTATCGTTGGAAAGACTATGGGAAAGACCCTGAGGTGACAGCTGAAATAGAGATTCCTGCATACGAGAGGTCGATTAAATGTTTGCGGGCGCTTATAGAGATGGCTGAACGGCAGGCTAGAAAATTTGGTGGCTTTATGAAAAGGGCATGTGAGTGCTGCCGGGAAGGCAAAAGGTAGGTGTTTGGGATATGCGGTTGAGTAAACTACACACGAGGATGTTATTGATTGGCATGCATGTGGTTGTAGGTGGGTTCATTGTATTACGGCATGTGGGTATTCCGGTGCCGGAGGTGGTTGACATGACCAAACTTCAGGGGCGAGTTTTGGAGCTTGCCGGTCGAACGTTTGGATGGCGGCTGACACTGCGGTACCCAAACGGTCAGATCAAGGCACGCGTGTTATTTTGGGAGTCAGATTCCGGGCATTTGCTTCGTTTGGGCAGATTTTACGATCCAGAGGGCAATCTCAGGTCTCGGGTTGATGGTGGGAACGGTTTTCTTTTCCTTTTCTATGATAATGGTGTTCCTATGGAGCTGACAGGGTATCTTTCGGGGCGTCCGTGTGGGCCATCTTTGATTTGGGATGAAGATGGTAAACTTTTACGCGCGGAGTATCGTGATCAGACTGGAAGCGTTCTTTGGTCGTACGAGTGTACTCGCTTGGCAAAGTGAAATACCCCTGCAGAGTGGGTTGCCGTGGGTGATGGTTCTGTGCTTGGTCTGGCTACCGGTAAAAGCGGTGTCCGCGCCTGGCTAAACTGTAATCACGGTTGGCGTCTTTGTCCCTTGGAGACTGGAAACTTTCGTGTAGGAGTTGGATGGCAACATCGGTAGGGATGGTCAGTGGAGATTACAGGAAGGTTGCCATAACTATACAGTGCGCTGGAGAAGGGATGAGGGGAAATTGTCGGGGTAGAGCCAGATGTGTGGGTTTTGTTGTTGTGGGTATAAAGACAGACAGGTGATAAGGTGACTAGGATTTTGGTTTGATAGGGTTTCAGTAATTTGTGATTGGCGAAAATGGGATTTTTGTAGTTTGGGCTTTTGGGATATGTGGTGATTTAGTTTCTAAATGTAAGCTTGTGTTTACTAGTGTTGGTTTGCGAGCTAAAAAATTTACTTGGCAAAGGGTTTTGACAGTGGGCAAGATGTAGGCGGTTCTTTGAAACGCGTTTGCAAGGGTTTACCTTGCGAGGCGTTGATGTCACCGCGGTCAGATGTCAGGGAACCCCGTGGAAATCGGGGACGGTTGCGCCACTGTGACGGGTGACGATCCTCCCATAATGCCACTGTCCATGTCTGGCTGGAGTGGAATCAGTGGGGCATGGATGGGAAGGCGGGAGGGGAGGCTTGCAGCCCGAAGTCAGGATACCGGTCTGACCGTGCTCATCGGCTCTTGGCTACAACGCCGGTATAGGTGCGTTGTGGTTAGGGGCAACTTCTCCGCCAAAGAGAAGGATGAGGCCAGTGACGGTGAATTTTTATGGGATTGTCATGCGGCTTTAACCTTCACCTTTCCTGTTTGGCGGAGGGGTGAAGGTTTTTTGTTTCTACACTCCTAATAGGGGTGGAGCAAAACATGTGGATCGAATCCCCTCCGGCGCTGGTCTCGGCACCGTGTAACTGTCCCAATGGCATGGGATGCAAGCAGTAAGGAGGTATGCACATGAGTAGAAGGTTAGTAAATTGTGTTTTTTATACGGCATTGATTGCCAACGTGGCCGTAGGCCAAGCGGTTAGGATCACGAGCTTTGACTTTAACCAGGATCCTCTTTTGGAGGGTTGGAGGATCTACGGTCAGGGCGAGTTGTTTAGTTGGGATTCAGTGAATGGTAGGGTGAATGTAACGTGGGACTCACGTTTGCCGAACAGTTATTTCTTTTATCCGATTGGGTACGAACTGAACCGGCATGACTCTTTTGGGGTGGGGATAGATTTTTATTTAGATGAGATTGTACCCGGGATCAATCCTGCGAAATCGGCGGCGCCCTTTGAGATAGCTATGGGATTTATTCGGGTAGCAGATGCAACAGGGCCAGGATTTCTTCGCGGCACAGGTATAAATTCACCCAATCTGGTAGAGTTTGATTTCTTTCCTGACCCGGGTGGTGAATGGGTTTGGGGGCCATCGCTCACACTAATAATTTTTAGTACAAACTCGAGCCATTATTCTCACGGCGGTTTTTACCCGGGGGAACTAGTGCCGGGGGTGAGATATCGACTTGAAATGGTGTATGATGGGAGTTCTGGGACATTGTTGGGGACGCTTTACACTAATGGTCAATTGTGGGTGGAGATTCCGGTGGCGTATTTGCCGTCCACATTTACTGATTTTCGAGTAGATGCGTTTGCGATTTGCAGTTACAGCGACGAAGGCCAGTGGCCGGGGTACGAGGGTTCGATTTATGCGAGAGGGTGGGTGGATAATGTAGTATTGAGTGTGCCACCGCCGCCGGTGCAAGAACTTGCTGGTCAGGTACGGGATGTGGACGGAAATCGAATTTGGGAAGTGTCATTCTTAAGCGGCACGAATTGGGTTTATACGTTGGAGCGGACGGGTGATTTTACGAATTGGGAAGTTGTGGGTGGGGTGGTCCCGGGTAATGGTGGGCGTCTGACGCTTGTCGATACGAATCCGCCTATAGACCGAGCGTTTTACCGTGTTGTAGCGCATAAACCCTGATTTTAGGGGCTATGAAGAAGCTGAGGGGCAACTTATTTTCAGGTGGGGGGTGCTGGATAAAGGCATGGCATGGCGGCTGGTTTAAGGACTGGCCGTCATGCCACATGCAACTGGGGGCTCGCAAACAATGGCTGGGTTTTACTTTGGTGGAAATGTTAGTAGTGTGTGGGGTTTTGGGGATTTTGGCGGGGTTGGTTTTGCCGGTGTTAGTTAAGGCTCGGCATTATGCGCATTTGGTTAAGTGTACAGCTAATTTACGTCAGTTTGGGATAGCTACGCATTTATACTGGGAAGACAACCGGGGTGAATGTTTTAAGTACGTTCATGGGCAGACAAACTATGGGGTGATATATTGGTTTGGATGGATTGCACCTGGGGTGGAGGGAGAACGCGATTTTGATCGGACAAAAGGTGCTTTGTATCCGTATTTATTGGGGACTGGGGTTGAGATTTGCCCAGGGCTCAATTATGCAATGGCGCAATTTAAATTGAAGGCACGTGGGGCAGCATACGGGTATGGTTACAATTTATGTCTCTCTAGGGCGCCAAAAGCGCCGCCATTTTTAGCCAGCAATATTCGTAGGCCTAGTCAAACGGCTTTATTTGCGGATGCGGCTCAGGTAAACACATTTCAATGGCCGGCTTCGATTGAGAATCCAATGTTAGAGGAGTTTTATTATATAAGCACAAACACTAGTGAAGCCACTGTACATTTTCGTCATAATGACAGGGCCGGTGTGGTGTTTTCCGATGGGCACGCGGAGCGACAGCTTCCGCAGCCGGGTTCGGTTGATAGTCGGTTGCCTGGCCAGGTAGTGGGCAGACTAAATTCTGCATTATTGGTGCCTTGAAGGTTAAGTGATTAGGCGCCGATTTGCTGTTTAATTCTTTCTGCGATGAGGGTTGCCCATTTTTCGAGGATAGTTTTTGTGGGGCCTTCAAGTAACAGGCGTGCTTTAGGTTCAGTTCCGGAATATCTAAGCAGCAACCGGCCGCCTATGCTTTTGAGTTCTTCTTCGGCCTTATGTACTAGATCGATGACGCCGTCGAGTTGTTCGAATGGGATTTTTTGGCGGACTTTGATGTTGATTGTGAGTTGAGGGAATCTTGTCCAGCATTGGCGTAGTTCGGACAATGATTTTTGTGACTTTTTCATTATGGCTAGGATTTGTAAGGCGGTGATGAGGCCATCGCCGGTGGTACAATAATCGCCGAAAATTATATGTCCGCTTTGCTCACCACCTAGATTAAAACCACCGCGGAGCATTTCGTCGATTACGTACTTATCGCCTACTGGGGTTCGGATTATTTTACCGCCTGCGGCTCGGATAGCTGCGTCAAGGCCGCTATTACTCATAACTGTGGCGACCAGTGTGCGATGGTTTAAGGTACCAGCCCTTAACATTTCGAGTGCGGCGATAGCCATGATGTCATCGCCGTCGACTAGGTTTCCGTGTTCATCTACGAGTAACACGCGGTCGGCGTCACCGTCGTGGGCGATCCCGATGTGAGCGTTGTATTTGCGGACCAGCTCGCAGATTTTTTCGGGGTACATTGATCCGCAATCTAGGTTTATGTTGGTGCCGTCTGGTTGGTTTCCGTAGGCGATGACTTCGGCTCCTAGTTCACGCAGGACGCAAGGGGTGGATTTATAGGCAGCACCATTAGCGCAGTCTACGACGATGCGTAACCCGTCGAGGGTCATATTTCTGGGGAAGGATGATTTAGCGTACTCGATGTAACGTCCGAGTGCATCGTCGATTCGGTAAGCTTTACCGATTTCTTCGGCGGTGGGTCGAATATGCTCGATTGCGCCGCTGAATACGAGGTCTTCGATTTCGGCTTCGATGTTGTCATCCAGCTTATATCCATCGGCTCTGAAGAATTTGAGGCCGTTATCGGCGTAGGGGTTATGGGATGCTGTGATGACGATACCAGCGTCGGCGCGTAGGCTGCGTGTGACATAAGCGACTCCTGGGGTGGGCAACGGGCCGATGAGAAGGACGTCTACGCCCATTGAGAGGATGCCTGAGGCAAGTGCGCTTTCGAGCATATAACCTGAGAGGCGAGTGTCTTTGCCGATAACGATTTTATGTCTACTGGTACCCCTGGTTCGGGGTTCACGTTTTTTGAACACGTATGCTGCAGCACGGCCGAGTTTGAGTGCTGTTTCAGCGGTAACGGGTTCGATGTTGGCGATGCCTCGGACTCCGTCTGTGCCAAAGATTCGTTTATTTGAGTTTGCGTTCATGGTGGAACTTTATTGGGTTACTTCTACGACTTCTACGAATGCTGGGGAGACACGCACTAACATTATGCCGGGTGGTAGTGCGACGTCTACCCGCTGAATGCGTCTTTGCAAGGCCCTTTTGTCAGTGAGGTCCACAGTTACTCGTATATCGCGTTCAGCGATTCTCGCTAGCATACTAGGGGAGCCTCTAATTTCAACTTCAACGGTTTCGGGTCGGATGGTGTATCTTTTTGGATCGGTTGCAGGTGAAACGATTAGAATTGGGATCCTAGAGAAAATTCGTGCGTTTCCAATGTTTAGTGTGGTGGAGGACAGTACGGCTTCTTGGTGGATGGCGGTGGATACAGTGAGGCGGATGATTAGGGCTACAAAAATGGCGAGGAGTTTAAGCCAGAGGTCTTTTAAGACGAATTGTTTAATTTTGTTCCACATGATTATTTTGCTCGGGTTTATGGTTTGGTTGTTCTGGTTTTTGGCTGCCTGAACGGACTGCAGGTACGGGTCGCTCTATTGTCCAAGAGCGGATCCATTCAAGAATACTTTTGCGTCGGGCTTGAGGCACGAGCACAGAAGTTAGGAAGGCGCGTAATTCTTGGACAGTAACGCCTCTGACGAGTTCACCTTTATAGGCATATGAAATTAATCCTGTTTCTTCGGAGACGACTATTACGACGGCGTCTGTTTCTTCTGTTAATCCGATGGCTGCTCTGTGTCTTGTGCCGAGGGTTTTTGCCAAGTCAGCGCGGTCGGTTAGGGGGAAAATGCATGCAGCGTGGGTAATGCGGTTACCTTTAATAATTACTCCGCCGTCGTGTATTGCGTTGTTTGGGAAGAAGATTGTTTCGAGCATTTCTGGTGTGGCGATACAGTCAACTACAATTCCTGATTCGACGACGTCGGCGAGTTGGACGTTTTGTTCGATCGCTATTAATGCACCAATACGCGCATTTGAAAGGTTTTCGGCAGCGGTGACGATGACCTCGATATTTTCGCGTTGTTGGTCCACGGTGGACAGCAGTGGGATATTACCGAGCTGGGCGAGCATTCTTCGGAGTTCGGGTTGGAAGATGATCATGACAGCCAAGATAAGGACGCTCCAAAAGTTTTTGAGGATCCACAGGAGCACAGTGAGGTTTAGGGCGATTGTGATGAGGGCTAGAGATAGCATTAGACCTACGAACCCTATGAAGATCGGCCAGCCTCGGGTACCCCGGACGACTTTAAATGCGTAGTAGACCCCAATCGCTAGGATAATTGTTTCTAGCGTTGGTCGCCAAATTTCGTTGATGATTTTATCTAAAGTCACTGTGTTTTCAGAAGCAGCTCGAACATTCTAACAGTCTGAACGGTTTCGTGCACGTCGTGCACCCGGAGTATAGCTGCACCTTGTAAAACGCACCAACATGCACATGCTAGTGATCCTGGTAGGCGATCTTTGACCTCTAGATTGAAAAGTTTACCTATGAATGATTTTCTTGAAACGCCTACCAGAATCGGTCTGCCAAATTGTGCAAACCTGTTCAGACAGCGGAGTAATTTTAGATTATGGGCGACTGTTTTGCCAAATCCAATTCCTGGGTCGAGCACAACTTGTTCGGAGTTTACTCCAGCTTGCCCAAGTCTATGGAGGCGCTCTGCGAAAAATTCGGCTATGGTGTTTACGACGTCATCATATTGGGGATTTAGTTGCATAGTTTGAGGGCAGCCGAGCATGTGCATGCAGATGTATCCGGCTTTATATCGAGCTACAATTTCCCACATTGTTGGATCGGATCGGTTAGCGGCGACGTCATTTACGATATGTGCTCCCGCTTTAAGGGCAGCTTCTGCTACTTGGGGCTTCATGGTGTCGATCGATATTAGGACTTCGGGCCAGCGTGCGGCGATTTCTTTGATTACGGGTAATACTCTGGTCATTTCTTCTTCTTCGGGGACGGGGTCAGCGCCTGGCCGGGTGGATTCGCCGCCCACGTCGAGAATTTCTGCTCCCGCGGCTATCATTTGCGCGGCCCGTTCTACGGCAGTCTTGGTATTTTCGCATCTGCTTTCAGGGTAAAAGGAGTCCGGGGTGATGTTAATAATGCCCATGATTAGTGTAGGGCGTGGGAAGGTGATTACCTTGTTTTTGGCTAATAACTTCATGGATTTTCTGAATGAAAGTTTTACACTGTAGTGGGGACTTGGGCAATTCGGAGGTGGTACAGGTATGGAGAGTGGGGCTTGTGCGTTAAAGGGGTATTTTATTTTTGGTTGGTAGGTGGGGCGTATTGTTGTGGAGTGCTCACAACTTGAAGGAAATTTTGAATTTTGGGCAGGACTTCTTCTAGTGTGATGTTGGTAATGCAATTAGGGGTTTTGAATTTACAGTAGTCAAAGCATGGCTTATAGGGGCATGGTTTACCTTCGATGTATTGGGCGTTGGGATGAATAGGCAGGAACAGTTGTGGTAGCTGCGGGCCGAAGATTGTGAAGGTTGGGATTCCCATTAGTGCAGCTAGGTGCCCTGGACCGGAATCGTTGCCGATGAAGGCGAAAGCGTTTCTCAAGTTTGATATTAGTTGGGGAAGGGTTTGGGTGGGTATTACTTTTGGTTCAGCGTATCTTTGCCACCAATTTATTTGGTTTTGGTCGCAGTTGATAACAACTTGGTAGCCTTGGTTGCGAAGGTGGAGTGCGAGGGTGCGGTAATTTTCTAATGGCCAGATCCGGGTAGGTTGACCTGCTCCGGTGTGAATAAGGACGTATTCTCCTGAAGGGCGATTTGGAATTGGTCGTTCGTGGATTTTTGGGAGGGTGATTTTGAGTTCTTGGGCGAGGCGTCGCCAATGTTCATATCTATGGGCGGTTGTGGGCAGATCTTTTATCGGCTTAGTTAGGAATAAGTTGCTTCCTACTCGGGGGAAACCGAGACGATACTTGGTGCCGGTTATCCACATGAGGAAGTGGTCCCGGGGGTCTCGTCGTGCGGAGACTGCAAAATCGTTTTTTTCCCGGAGTTGTTGAATTGATTCTAGAATAGTTTTGATAGGCCAATTCCAAACATTGTATTTGTTGCGGAAAGCTGTCCAGGGGGCGTTGAAGGTTACGAGCTTGGTGTTGGGGAAGAAAAGAGCTTGTAGTTCAGCGGCGAAAGGTTTGGCAAGTAGGGTAACATGGTATTGGGTACTGGTTGCTTGGATGAATGGGATTGCAAGAGCCAGATCTCCTAATCCCCAAAGCTCTATAATTAGCAGGGTTGGTTTCATGCTGTTTTTTTGGCAATTAGATAGGCTGACCATCCATGCCAATGAGCTTTTGCTGTAAACCTACGTCGGTTTTTACCCAGGAACATTGTAAGTGGGTATGCTAATGCGATTAGGATGTTCCGTGAGATTCCTGAATCGATGATTTTTAGTCCGCGTTGTGTGAGCCAAGCTGCGAGTCTGCCCGTGCTGACGAAATTTACATGGGTTGGGTCGTCAAAAAAGTTCATGGTGAAGGTGCCAACGTTGTCGCCGTGAATGCTATCAAGGGTGAGGGTTTTGGGTCGTGGCATTTCAAAATAGGCACAAGCCCCAGGTTTGAGGAGGCGTGCTACCTCGGCTAAGAGTTTGCTAGGATTTTTGAGATGTTCGATTAAGTGCATACACGTGATTGCGTCCATAGAATTGTCTGGCCAAGGTAAAGTGTCGGTTTCCAAGTCGGCTTGATGGAATGTATATTGGACTTGGGTTAAGTTAGGGTGTTTTTGGATGTCGACTGCATAGATTTTGAGGTCTGGTCGCAATTCAAGGAAGTGTTTCAATGTTGATCCGTCCCAGCTTCCCAAGTCCAACAAATGCCCTTTGGGTGGGATTGTCATGATGAATTTGGCTCTTGGGTCAACCCATGGGACGAATTTGAGCCATTTCCAATTCATCCTGATGGGGAATCATACCTTTTGAGGGGATTTAATTCCATACTAATAGTTGAGGGGTTTAGGCAGATCGGGTCTAGAAGGTTTAATGGGTGTTTTAGTTACCGTGTGGGTTCTCAATATTGATGCCTTGCTTTTGTGTTGAGTGAGGTTTATAGGCAGGGAGACTTAAGGACCGCCTGGATTAGCGGTGCGGGGACAATGGTGGTGACAGGTTCCCTTGGATGTGTTAAGGTTTAACAGTTGTGATTAAGTGCGCGGGCGGGATTGCGCAAACGCATGACTCTGGCATGATAAAGGGAAAATGAAGAGATTGGATATTTGTATGGTTTCTTTAGCGGAAATTTTGACACCGGAAACGGTAGTGCTTGACCTCAAGGGTAGTACTCGGGATGAAGTATTAGCTGAGTTAGTCGACCATGTTCCAGAAATTGGGGAAGATGCTGTAGCTAAGCGGCGGCTTTTGCAGGCGTTAATTGAGCGTGAGAATCTTCATTCTACCGGGATTGGGGATGGTGTGGCATTGCCTCATGCGCGAAATGCTTTAGTGGGTTTGGTGGGGAAACCCGTATTAGTCTTTGGTCGTCATGCACGCGGTGTTCCGTTTGACTCGATAGATGGGCAACCTGCACAGTTATTTTTTCTCATAGTGGCGCCTTCGGTGAGAGAGCATTTAAACCTGTTAGCGAGGATAAGTCGACTAGTGCGCGATCCGGATTTTCGGCGTGCATTATTGAAGGCAAATACGCCTCAAGAGGTGATAGAGATTATACGAAATTCTGAGGCTAAATTAGCTGCCATTTAGGGTGGGTGTGAAGGAAGTGAGTAGTTGTTAGCAAGGCCGTGGCATGGGTAAACGGAGCAGGGTTGTATGAGGGGTGTGAAGCTTTGTAAAAGGGTTTATGCTGTAAGTGGGGGCCGATTGCCCCACTTGCGGCTTTTTTAGGCGGTTAATTGGGTTCCATTTATGGCGAATTAGTTACGTTGAAGACCAATTCGCCATCCTTGGAGTCGATTTTTACGTGGGCACCGTCCCGAATTTCGCCTGCAATTATTTTTTTAGCGATTGGGGTTTCGATTGCGCGTTGGATATATCTGCGCAGGGGTCTGGCGCCGTAGACTGGGTCGTAGCCTTCGAGGGCGATATATTCGCGGGCGGCATCTGTCAACTCTAGGGTTATCATTTTTTCAGATAATCGTTTGCGGAGTTGGTCCAGTTGTAATTCCACGATTTTCTTTATGTCTGCCATAGTAAGTGGGCGGAACAACACGATTTCATCTACGCGGTTCAGAAATTCTGGTTTAAAGTGTTTTCGGAGGTCATTCATTATATGGTCTCTGAGATGGTCAGGGATAACGCCGTTTTCGCCCATGTTATCGATTAGGTACGTGCTTCCGATATTGGAAGTCATAATAATTATGGTGTTTCGGAAGTTAACGGTTCTCCCGTGGCTATCGGTGAGGCGGCCGTCGTCCAGGATTTGTAAGAGGAGGTTATAGACATCTGGATGTGCTTTTTCGATTTCATCGAAGAGGACCACGCTATAAGGTTTACGGCGTACGGCTTCAGTTAATTGGCCGCCTTCTTCGAATCCTACGTAACCTGGTGGTGCTCCGATCATTCGAGCCACAGCGTGTTTTTCCATGTATTCGCTCATGTCGAGGCGAATCATGTTTTCTTCGGTGTCGAATAGTGCTTCAGCGAGTGCCCGTGCTAGTTCAGTTTTACCGACTCCGGTCGGTCCAAGGAAAATGAATGATCCGATAGGGCGTTTGGGATCTTTTAGACCGGAGCGGGCACGAAGTACGGCATCGACCACGGCGTTTACGGCATCGTCTTGGCCAACCACGCGTTTGTGGAGGATTTCTCCAAGGCGAAGCAATTTTTCTTTTTCGCTTTCCAGGAGGCGGGAGACGGGAATACCGGTCCATCGCGAAACCACTTCTGCGATTTCATCGGGTGTGACCTCTTCGCGGAGGAGGCGGGGTTTATTGGTTCGTCGTGCTTTTTCTTCCAGTTCGCGCAGTTGTTTTTCAAGGGCGGGAATTCTGCCATATTTAATTTCTGCTACTTTTGCTAAGTCGAATCGTCGTTGGGCTTGTTCCATTTCGATTCTAGCCAGTTCGAATGCTTCGCGGACTTTTTGGATGTCGGAAATGAGTTTCTTTTCTTGTTCCCACTGTGCTCGTAGTTCGTCTCGTTCAGCTCGGAGGTCTGCTATGAGCTTTTCAAGTTCTTCAAGTCTTTGTTTAGAAGCCTCGTCTTTTTCTTTTTTTAGGGCTTCGCGTTCGATTTCGAGTTGCATGAGCCTGCGTTCTAGCTGTTCGAGCTCATCAGGCATTGATTCTAATTCAGTGCGCAATTTAGCGGCGGCTTCATCGACCAAGTCGATGGCTTTATCTGGGAGGTACCTATCTGTTATGTATCGGTGAGCGAGTTGAGCTGCAGCTACTAACGCGCTGTCTTGGATTCGTACTCCGTGGTGCAATTCATACCGTTCTTTTAATCCCCGGAGGATGCTTATGGTATCTTCAACGGATGGTTCGTCAACCAAGATAGGCTGGAACCGGCGTTCCAAAGCGAGGTCTTTTTCTATGTATTTGCGGTATTCGTCTAGGGTGGTAGCGCCGATGCAGTGGAGTTCTCCTCGGGCGAGCATAGGTTTTAGCATATTACCTGCGTCGATGGAGCCTTCGGCTTTACCTGCTCCTACGACGGTGTGTATTTCGTCGATGAAAAGGATAATTCGGCCTTGTGAGTCTACGACTTCCTGGAGTACGGCTTTGAGCCGCTCTTCGAATTCGCCTCTGTATTTAGCACCTGCGATTAGGGCACCCATGTCAAGGGCTATGATACGTTTATCTCTTAGGCTTTCGGGGATATCGCCGGCTACGATACGTTGGGCCAGGCCTTCCACAATGGCGGTTTTTCCGACGCCGGGTTCGCCGATGAGCACAGGGTTATTTTTTGTCCTGCGTGAGAGGACCTGGATACAACGACGGATTTCGGCGTCCCGACCGATTACCGGGTCTAATTTACCTTGTTGGGCTAGTTTTGTGAGGTCGCGTCCATATTTTTCCAGAGCTTCGTAAGTATCTTCTGGATTGGGGGAAGTGACGCGTTGCTTTCCGCGGACTTGCATTAGCACCTTTGTGAATGAATCACGTGTTATTCCGAGCGACCTAAACACGCGGCCGACCCCCGTATTTGGGGGTTCATTTAGTATGGCCAAAAACAAGTGTTCTACGCTGACGTACTCGTCACGCATTTTCTTGGCTTCCTCTTGGGCGGCGACGAGCAAGCGGTTAAGTCGCTGTGTGATATTTATGCCTTCGGCTGACGTAGTACTGGTGGAAGCCAATTTGGGCAATTTAGACAATTCATCCTCCAACCTAGCTTTAACCAATGCAGGTGAAATATTCATGCGTTCCAGGAGTCGCGGGATTAAACCGCCTTCTTGGTTTACCAAGGCTAGTGCGAGGTGTTCTACGTCAACTGCCTGGTGTTGCCATTTTGCAGTAATACCCTGAGCTTCCACCAGGGCTGCCTGTGATTTTTCGGTAAACTTGCTTATGTCCATAAACTAATTTCTATTCAATGGCACGGCTTTCTTGGTCTAAAGTTTGTTGGTTCAGCCTTGAATAATACAATCCTAAATTATGTTGCGCGTATTTATCGCCTTGTCTAGCGGCTCGGAGATACCATTTGACAGCCTCTTCCATGTCTTGTGGCACACCTAGGCCATGTTCGTAGCAATAGCCAAGGTTGCATTGGGCTGGTGCACAATCTTGTTCAGCGGCGCGGTAATACCATATGACTGCTTCAGCGTAGTTTTTAGGTACCCCGAGTCCTTCTTGGTAGTATACGCCAACGTTAAATTGGGCTTGTGGTTCGCCTTGTTGAGCTGCTGCTAGGAACCATTTGAATGCCAATTCGTAGCTTTGAGGCACGCCCTGGCCAGTTTCGTAGAGGAGGCCAAGGTTAAACTGCGCGGCAGGATCACCTGCTTCGGCGGCGCGTTGGAACCAGTATGCAGCCTGTTGGAGGTCTTGTTCTACGCCTTGACCCAGTTGATAGCATACACCTAGATAACATTGGGCGGTGGGGTCACCGTGCTCGGCTGCTTTGCGGAACCATTTGAAAGCTTCCTCGTAGTTAAGATTAACACAATGTCCTGTTTGGTAGCATATAGCCAGATCTCTTTGGGCTATGGGGTCACCTGCTTCAGCCGCCTTTCGGAGTTCTTCGAATGATTCCCATATGCGTATGTTTTTCCCCATAGCCGTCTTAATACAAAATACATGTGAACTTAAAATTTGCCAGATCCAAATGGAGCATGGTTGTAATTTTTTCTGGAGAGAGTGATTGGGGCCTTTTGATTTTGGTGGGCGGTGCAGGATTCGAACCTGCGACCACCTCCGTGTAAGGGAGATGCGCTACCGCTGCGCTAACCGCCCTTGCCTGCAATAACTACCTTGGCTGGGGATTTTTTTCAAGCCTCCCATTTAGTTTTGTTGTTAATGCATTAAAAACAGAGAAATTGGTTTGGCGAGAGGTTAAAGCCCTCGGGGCGGTAAACACTCACCATGGAGATGGCTCTCGTTTTGCGGATGTGGAGGCTTTTAATCAGAGGCTTGAGTTAATTTTGTGTGGTGGTTAAAAAGAACTTAGCATGGCTGAAAAATCTGTAAACAATGTTTCGTCAGAAGTGCGGTCGTTGTTTCATCGGGCAGTGGATGCAATTGAGCGGGGAAATTACGATTATGCTATTACCCTTTTGGAGAAGGTTTTGGAACGGGAACCTACTTTTTTTGATGCACACAAGGCGTTGAGAGCAGCTCAATTGGCTCGGGCTAAATCACGACCTGGTTTTTTGAAAAAGCTTTTTAGAGGTGCAACAGTACTAGGGAAGGCGCAAATATCCATTAAGAAAAATCCTCTTGAAGCAATATTGCTTGCTGAAAAGGTTTTAACCGAGGATCCGCACAACCTCCAAGCTCATAAGATTATAGCTGAAGCTGCTTTAGAAGCGGACATGCCACAAACGGCGATTTTATCTCTTGAATATGTGTGGAAGCTGAATCCTACGGATCGTGATGTGGGGCTCAAGCTAGCCGATGCATTGGCAAAGGCCGGGATGTGGCAGGAGGCAGAGTCAATATTAAATGGACTTCAAAGGGTTTATCCTGATGATTTGGAGATTGCGCAGAAGTTGCGGGATTTTTCTGCCAGGGTAGCAATGGAAGAAAAAGGGTATGGTACATTTGGCAAGGAAGGTTCCTCTTTCCGTGCAGCTCTGAAAGATCAACATGAGGCTATTGTTCTTGAGAAGGAACAGCAGATTTCCAAGGCCCCTGATGCTGCGGAAAAATTAATTCAAGAGTATGAGAAACGGTTGCAAGCTGAGCCAGACAACCTAAGGTTAATACGGGCTTTAGGGGATTTGTACGCGGAGAAAAAAGATTTTGATCGGGCATTACAGTATTACCAGCGGCTGCGAGCACTTGAGGCTGGGGTAGACCCTGCGCTTGACAAACTTGTGGCTGATGTTACTGCGAGGAAATATGATCAGATGATAGCAGCACTTGATCCAGGGTCTCCGGATTACGAGGTGCAGCGTGCGCAGTTGATTCAGGAGAAGCAAAATTATCTGTTGGAAGAGTGTAAGCGGCGGGCGGAGCGGTATCCAACTGATTTGCAGATACGGTTTGAGTTAGGGACGTTGTATTATCAAGCAGGTAAGCTAAATGAGGCCATACAAGAGTTTCAGAAAGCGCAGTCGCACCCGCATTGGCGAGTGCAAGCGCTTTACTATTTAGGATGTTGTTTTGCAGCGAAAGGGATATATGACTTGGCTATTCGGGCGTTCCAAAATGCGATAAAGGAGAAGCAGGTGTTCGACGATGAGAAGAAGGAAATTATTTACGCATTGGGGTGTGCGTTGGAAAAGATGGGCAGAAAGGAGGAGGCGATTGAACAGTTTAAGTTGATTTATGAACAGGATATTGGGTTTAAGGATGTGGCTTCCAAGATCGACGGATATTATGGATCGCGGTCTAATTAGGGGGTAAGCGGTGGTGATGAGGTGGGCTATTAAAGTGGTTCTTGTTGGGTGAGGCAGTGGATTGCGCCCAGCCCTAGGATGAGGTCTCCGGCATAAATACCGATGATCTGTCGATCTTTCACCAATTCAGAGAGGATTCCGAGGACTGTTATGTCTTTTGGGTCATTAAAGGTGGGTACCAAGAGTGCGGTATTTGTGAAGTAGAAGTTGGCATAACTAGCGGGGAGTCTGTATCCGTCGTAATAGATTGGGCTGGGCATGGGCAAGGCTACTATTTCTGGTTTTGAACCGTCTTCGAGGCGTAAATCTTGGATTCTCTCCCAGTTTTCTGCCAAGTTACGGAAATTTGCATCTTTTGGGTTGTCTTCCCTTACGAGCACAATTGTCTTTGGGCCCACGAACCGGCATAGGTCATCTACATGGCCGTGTGTATCATCGCCGACGATTCCGTGGCCGAGCCAGAAGACGTTCGTTGCGCCGAGGTAGTTACGAACGGTGGATTCGAATTCGGCTCGCGTGATTCCTGGATTACGCGGTTGAATTTTCTGGTCAAGGTAACATTCTTCGGTGGTAATGAGGGTGCCTTTACCATTTACTTCGATGCCACCGCCTTCTAGGACGAAAGGTTTTTTACCGATTCGCACGTCTATTAGTGGTTTTTTAAGAAACTGGGCTGCGAAGGCTGGCACAGTAGCGTCTTTTCTCCAATTTGGATACTTAGCCCAGCCGTTGAAATGAAAATCCAGTATAACGGTGCGGTTGGTGTGGGTTTCCCTTGCAAATACTGGTCCACAGTCGCGGAGCCAGGAACGATCCGTGGCTTTAACAATGAACTGCACTTTGCGAAGGTCTACCCCAGCGCGGGAAAGGTACAGCCTAGCTTCTTTTTCGCGTGACGGCGAATCGACCAGTAAACGGACTGTTTCACTAGGAGTTATTTTGCGCACGATTTCGCAGAATGTCCATTTGACAGGTTCTATTTTACCGGGCCAGTCGTTGGGGTTATGAGGCCAGCATAACCATGTTGCCCTATGCGGCTCCCATTCGGCGGGCATTACAAACTGGCCCCCGGGACTTTGTGAAGTTCGGGTTTTTTGGGCTTTTTGTTTGGTAACACCAGTTTTGCTCGCCATAAGTTTGAAAATAACTGTATGCTTGCTTCCTGTCACTTGCTGATTTTTGCGTGGGCCGTCGTAATAAATGGGTCTTCCTACTGTGGTGTGTCAACTAATATGTGGAGAGAGGAGGATGTCTTTTGCTGAATTGTTCGGCGGTGCCTAGCGTCTGATTATTAAGAAATGCGGTTTGGAATGGTGGTTGTTACCGATACCAGTGCCGGGATATAAACAGGGAGTGGAAATTGCCCATGAGGGATTACATGTAGTAGTTTATGCATATGGATATTAAGCGGATGGTAGTTTGGTGTTTTTTTGTGACTCGAGTTTTATCAGCTGCGGAGCTCCGGGTTGATTTAAGTTCAGTGGCTTCTGGTGGGTTACCACCAGGTTTTACTCCGGCGTTGTGCGGGGAGGGGCAAGACCCCCACTGGGTGGTTAAAATGGCGGATGATGTTGGAGTAGGTATGGAGCAGGATACACCCACAAATCAAATGACTCGACACCGGTATGTTTTGGCCCAGGTTTCGGATGATCCCACGGATGAGCGGTTCCCGTTGTTAATTTATGAACCCCAGATTATGTCGGACTTAGAGCTTGCGGTACGTTTGAGGGTTCTCGGGGGTAAAATTGCGCAAATGGCTGGTATTGCATTCCGGCTTCAGAATCCCAGTAACTTTTATGTAATTCGGCTTAGCGTTTCAGGCCAAAATCTCGAGTTTTACAAAGTTGTGAATGGATTACGTGGTAAACAGATTGGACCAACTTTGCCATTAACCACAGGCCGCTGGTATCAGTTGAAAATCGAGTGCAAAGGGAACCGAATAAAGGCTTGGCTAGATAATCGTGAGGTGTTGCCTGATTTGTATGACAACACATTTGCACGTGGCAAAGTTGCGTTGTGGACAAAGAGTGATTCGATTGCTGAGTTTGCCGATTTGGAGGTGAGTTACGTTCCTATTGAATGGCCGGTGAAAAAGATCCTCAGGGATGCCTCGGAAAAGTTTGCGCGGGCGGTAGGAATTCACTTAGTCGGCAGGCCTCCCGGAAGTACAAATCTCCAGGTGATTGCCACGACGGATTTTAGCCGTGATCCGAACTCAGTGTTGAAAGAATGTGCGGAGACAATTAAAACCGGGCTGGCTTTCATTTCAATTGGGAAAAAGACCACGATTGTGCTTTTGCCCGTGCGGGATCGGAACGGGGATCCAGTAGCGGTTGCGGAAATCGAGTTAAAAAACGCGCCAATACAAACGGTACAAAATGCGCTATCTCGTGCGATGCCCATTGTGCGATTTATTCAATCGCATATAAGAGACGAGAGGGATCTGTATGAATAAATTTACACTAGCTGTACGGACAGGTTTAAGGGAAGGCTATGAATGGATCTAACAGCGTTTGGTGTGTGTTGTTAACGAGTCTCAAGAATTGGTTTGGATGGTTTACCATCGCTTTCGAATCCCTGCCTGCATTGTTTTGGCGGGAGGCGTGTCGTAAAACGCATTCATCCGATAGGTATGGCGTGGCATTTTTGCAACTTTTTGTGTGGGGAGGAATGGTATGGACAATGGTTAACGTGAAATTGAGTAATCTATTTGCACAAGAACTTGGAACGAGCCAAAAATTTTCCCGAGAACTTTGGGAAAATGGGATTGGGATGATAGTGGAAGCGCGCCGAAACGTATATTTAGGGCGATATTTAGAGGCAGAGACAATATTTGAACAACTCATGCGGGGTCGAACGCTGCGTTATTTACAGGCTGAAGCGGCAGATTGGTTAGCCAAGTCTGGCCGTTACAATCCGGAGGGGAATTATAAGAAGTCGCAGGCCCACCAGGTTTTATTGAGTGCAGTCAATGAGGTAGTGCTGTATGTTTCTTCTTTAGGGAGGGCAGGTGGAAATGGGACACTTGAAAATCCTTTTGGGAGTATTGAAGAAGCGCTTTCGATGGTGCGTATGTTTAAGCAGCAGGGACGTTGGCCGATAGGTGGTGTGGCTATTGTGCTAAAGCCTGGGCGTTATTATGTGATGAACTCTTTAATTTTTGGTTCCTCTGAGTCGGGAAGTGAATTAGGGCCGTTAGTAATTAGAGGTACCAGTGCCAGGGAGGTTATAGTTTGCGGCGGTATCCGGGTAACCAACTTGATCCCGTTAACAAGCGCCGTGGTAGATGACGCCCGCGTTCGGCCGGATGTGCGGCACCGAATTTGGGTTTCGGACTTGAGTGGGCTGGGTATCTCTAACGTGCCTGGGTTAGTGTTGGGTGGGTGTGCGAGCGGACGTGGGTTTAAGACACATCCTGTGTGGGAAGTGTTTTGGGATGGTATGCCATTGCCTATCGCAAGGTGGCCTAATTCAGGGTTCGCCCGAATTACAGGGGTTAATTTACTAAAGCCGATTTACTCGCATGGCCGTGCGGGGAGTCGAGAGGGTGTAATACATTTTAAAAGTCAGCGGGTAGTAGATTGGGCGTCAGAGTCGGAAGGTTGGTTACACGGGTATTGGTTTTGGGATTGGGCAGATTCGTATGAGAAAATTCAGTCGGTAGATGTTACAAACTATCTGATTCGCTTGGAACCACCTGTTCATACTTACGGTTTCCGGGCAGGACAACCTTTTCGCGCAGTGAATATGTTATGCGAATTGGATGAACCTGGTGAGTGGTACATCGATCGTCGTAATCGTCGGTTATATGTGTGGCCGCCATCATCGCCTGCGAGAGCAGAGGTGTGGCTTTCGGTTTTTCGGGATCCATTTATTGTGTTGAGCAATGCTAGTTATGTGCGAATTGAGACAATTACTTTTGAATATGGAGCTGGGGATGGGATTCATATTGTAGGGGGCAAGGGTTGTGAGGTGGCAGGGTGTATTGTGCGGAACTGTGGTGGTGATGGAATAACCGTACGGGGTGGAACAAATCATGTTATTCGTAGTTGCGATATTTACAATTTAGGTCGTGGGGGGGTGATTCTAGAGGGTGGTGATCGGAGGAGACTAGTTCCTGCATCCCATAGAGTGAACAATTGTTACATTCACCACATTTCTCGGATAGATCGGACTTATACGCCGGCGGTGTTGGTTAAGGGTGTTGGCCATGTAGTTGATCACAACGTATTTCATGATGTTAACTCAAGTGCGTTACGTGTTGATGGGAATGACCATTTGATAGAGTTCAACGAGGTGTTTCGTGTTGTTTTGGAGTCGGATGATCAGGGGGGAGTGGATATGTGGGGCGACCCTACTTATCGCGGTGTGACTTTCAGGTACAATTACTTCCACCACATTGGAGGTTGGGCTAATCCGATGCGGGAACCAGAGTTAGGTCGTGCGGGTATCAGGTTGGATGATGCGATCTCTGGAGTGGTTGTATACGGGAATGTTTTCTTCCGGGCTTCGGCAGGGAAGCGTGGGTTTGGGGCAGTCCAAATTCATGGCGGCAAGGAAAACATTTTGGACAATAACCTTTTCATAGACTGTAGGGCAGCTGTAAGTCTTTCACCGTGGACCACGAATTTTTGGTTAGATTTTGTGCGTGATAGGTTGAACAAAGGGGACATTGATGCCCAGCTATATTTAGAGCGTTACCCTGACCTTGCTCAGTTGGAAGAAGGACCGAATATAAATTTTTTCAGTCGCAACGTGGTCATCAACTGCGGTGTTTTCATTTTACGTGACGACTCCAGACAAATATGCCGTCATAATTTGGTTAGTGACACCAATCCTGGGATAGACGAAATAGTTCCAGGCACCTTTAGGATTCGCCCCGGAAACGCCGAGCTTGCTCAGATAGGTTTTTATCCAATTCACTTTGACGAGATAGGTTTGTATCAGGATAAGTACCGGGTTTCAATTCCATACGATGTGATACGTGCAGCAAGGGCAGAGGGAGGACCTTCTTCACTCATTGTAAGGCGGTAATGCCCATGCATGTGTATTATCTGCTTTCATGCGAACCTATGGATGTGAGTTCGTTGTGGCATGCCACATTGATAGGATTACTGAGTGTTGGTGACCCGAAGTGGTGTTGGAAGGCGTGACAATTTAATCCCAGAACTGGGGCATTCCAGAGCAAAAAGAGTGGCGGAACAGACGCGTGGCTCAATGTTTTAGTCTGATTTATTTGGCGTGAGGCTAGATAGGGAGTGGCAGAGAAAGCCTGGAGATAGGTAACGGTGATTGGCCATGAGGGTTTCGCTTTCCAAGGGGTGTTTTGGGGGTTGGGTCTTTACAATTTGTAGGTTTTCTTAGGCCAAGTGATGGAGGGCCATAATGGTTTAATGAAGTAAGATCGGCTTTCGGAATTGTAGGGGGGCTTGGCCAGTGTCATTATAGAAGATTGTTTTGGGATAGGAATACGTCACTTCACCTCCACTCCGAAAACAGTTTGGACAACGTAGCCCAGTGCGAAGCTGAACGCTGCCACACCGAAGCTAATGACCGTCATTTCTAGAAATTGGAGTAAAAATGGGCGGTCCAATGAGATTGAGACGTAAAAGTTGAATCCGGCGATTATCAGGAGGGAGAGAAGCAGCATCAATCCAAGTGCAGCCAACGGTGGTTCAATCAGGAGGTATGGCAGCACAAGGATGGTAACGGTGAGTATATATGTGAGGCCGGTATAAATTGCAGATTTAAGTGGGTTTTTCCCTAAGGATTCAGCTTTTGTGGAGAGATATTCGGAGGCAGCCATTGAAAGTGCTGCCGCTACGCCTACAATAATTCCGCTTGCAGCTATCAACCGACCCTTTTGGAGGGCGAGGGTTAATCCCGCGAGAGCCCCTGTAAGTTCTACCAGTGCGTCGTTTAGCCCAAGTACTACTGATCCCACATATTCTAGGTGTTCCTCCTCGATCATTCCCAGGAGTTTATCTTCGTGATTGGCTTCATCCTGCATGATTTCTTGCATGAATGGCAAGGTATTGAGCAACTGTTTGTAGTTCTTTTGGGCTTGGTCTTCGCCTTTTTCCATTAACTTGAGAGCGAAGGTAAGGCTAAAAAGACGGGCAATCCAATAGAAAACCATTAGCCGTAAAAACAGTGGTTTCACATCCTGGCCGGTAACTTCACGCAATTGGTTATAGTGTTTTAATTCCTCCTCAGCAATTGAAAGCAGGACTTGCTGGTTTGCGGTATTCTTAGCATAGTTGGCTAGGCGTTTGTACAGGTGGTATTCGGTGAGCTCGATTGTTTGGTACTTGAGGATTAACGCACGCAGATCTGGCGATAAGTTGTATTCCTGTTTTTGCTTGGTCATAGTTAAGCTTAATTTACCACGAGGCTGGTTCTGGAGCACTTTAGAAACATTCCTTAGGTTGGTTTTTAATGGCCATAAATGTGCCGATAGGCCAACCCACATGCTTCGCTACGACAGCGCATTTTACTTTGAACAGGAAATATATAGGCCGGTTAATTCCCCAAAGGGTTTCAAAATTGCCCTGGCCTTTTGCGATAATAACATTCGCTCTCTCCCATGCTGTTTTAAGTTCTGGGGAAGCTTCGTCTAACAATATGCCTGGTGCGTCGACACCGCTTGAAATGATAGTGGCGATTTTGTGGAGCCCTGCCATTTGGGCTTCTTTGATGGTAACATCGTTCAAGATAGGAGCCTCTCGGACCACTACAGTAACTTTGGCGGGTTTTATTCTTTCAATGAGCAAGCGGTCAAACACAATCTCGCCTGCGTTGTCTGCCAAATAGAGAACTTCGTTTGCAGATTGGATTTCACGTTCGAGCTCAACCAGATCCCCTATTAAGTCTTCTTCGAGCGCTAGTTGAAGGGTGTGGCGGACGGCAGCTTCTGAAATATCGCAGTTAATGCCTGAATCAATGACGTTGGCGCCGATAGCAAGTCGGGCAGCCCAACCAAATGGCCATGGGGAATGTTCAAGTTTAGCTCTAAATTCCTCTGCAAGTTTAAGAGCAAGGGTCATTTGCTGAAGTTTGACCTCTTGGTAAGGGTCTGGGTTATTGGTAAGTTTTTTGAGATAACGGTGGATACGGCGGGCCATGACGGGGGGCGGGACGTTCATATCCATGTGGGCAACCCATGAGAGTACCTCCCGCAGAACGTGTTCATGGATAGCAGGATCAGACGAGCTCATCCGCGCCATTTCCAGTGCCTGCCTTAAGAAACATGGAATGCAATCCAAGTATGTTTTCATTATGGCTACTATCTTACGACTAATACTCCATATGATTTTATAGGGGTGATGGGCTTTTCCTTTTGCCCGGCCAATGTGCTAACTTAGATCGTGAGCTATTAATGTGCTTTGGGAGTAAGTGCAAGTGATTTTTTTGCAAAAGACCTTGTCGTCTTGCGGGCTCAGTGCCAAAATTACTAATGGATAAAGAGAGTGATCTTTGATTTTGGTATGGTTAGGGTTTAAAGATTTTGCCCTGCCATGCGCGTGATTAAGCAACTAAGTCCTAGAACCGTACTTCGTATGAGGAGGGCTTAAAGCTCGCGGGGTGGCCGGCAGGCCTCCCATCGTAGGAGGAAGCCGAAAGCCTCGGAGCCAGCCTATACTTGTTGTTGGTGTTCGTAGGAACAGTTGCACACGGCATTGGCGGGGCTTTTTATTTATCAATGGCAGGAAATTTAGGCTTTTGGGTGGTAAGGATGAGGGTTATTGTTGGTTTACGATGGGCGAGAGCGACCTTTTCAAATTACCAGGGAATGAATCTCAGGAGGCTGAGGCTGCCCCGAAGGGAAGTTTGCTGCAACAACTACCCTTAGCGGCTAGGATGCGGCCTCGCAGTCTGGAGGAGTTTGTTGGTCAGGGACACATTTTGGGGCCGGGGAAGCTATTAAGGCGTGCTATTGAAGCTGACAGGTTTCAATCGTTGATATTTTTTGGCCCTCCAGGAACTGGCAAGACTACGTTGGCTGAGATAATTGCTAAGATTTCAAAGGCAAAGTTTGTACGAATTAGTGCAGTGGAGTCCAACGTGGCAGAACTCCGTCAAGTGCTTTCTTCAGCAGTGAACCGCTTGCGTAACACCGGCCAGGCAACTATCCTATTCATAGATGAGATCCACAGATTTAATAAAGCACAGCAAGACGTGTTGTTACCTGACGTAGAAAATGGGGTGGTAAGGTTAATAGGCGTGACCACTCACAATCCGATGTTTTTTGTAAACGCGCCTTTGGTTTCTCGGTCGCAGATCTTCGAGTTCAAACCCTTAAGCGAAGAAGAGATTTTGGAGATACTAAAGCGTGCGTTACAGGATCCAGAACGTGGCTTGGGTCGATTTAAGCTCACAGTTACGGACGATGCGTTGCGACATATTGCGCGAGTTTGTGAAGGTGATGCAAGAAGGGCTCTTAATGCCTTGGAACTAGCAGTGGTGACTACACCGCCCAGGCCTGATGGTGTAATTGTAGTGGACTTAAGCGTGGCAGAGGAAAGTATACAAAAAAAGGTGGTGGTCTATGATGGAGAGGAAGACGCACACTACGATACAATTTCGGCGTTTATCAAATCGATGCGTGGGAGTGATCCTGATGCCACTTTGTATTGGTTAGCTAAGATGATTCACGCTGGGGAGGATCCGCGGTTTATAGCAAGACGAATTATGATTTGTGCGGCTGAGGATGTGGGATTAGCAGATCCTTTTGCGCTTTTGGTTTCTACTGCTGCGCTTCAGGTGGCGGAGTTTGTAGGATGGCCTGAAGCAAGAATACCGCTAGCATTAGCTGCGGTGTATGTGGCTACCGCCCCAAAAAGTAATAGTGCATACTTGGGCATTGAAGCGGCTCTGCAGTGTATTCAAAAAGAGCGGGTATTACCTGTGCCTGACCATCTCAAGGATGCAAGTTATCCTGGGGCGGAGGCTTTAGGGCACGGGAAAGGATACAAATATGCCCATGATTATCCGGGTCATTTTGTCGTGCAGGATTATTTAGGCGCAGTGAAGCATTTTTATGAACCCACAGAGGAGGGTTTTGAGAAGAAGATCAAAGAGCGGGTTCAAAAACTCAGGCAGAATTTAGACGAAGCAAAACGACGTTCCAGGGAGCAATCGTGAAACCAGATGCACAGCCTCTGAGCAAGGTCAACCTAAGAAATTTTTACAGGAGGATATTACGCGCTTTGCCAGTCGAAAAGAGGAAACGTGATTCAGTTACCCTCTGCGAAATTATTTCTATGCTCGACGATTGGCGTCGCGCTCGTGTCGTAATGCTATACATGGCAATGAGCGGTGAACCCGATTTGACACCGCTATTTTTGTTGGGGGTTAAGATGGGGAAGGTATGTGTTCTCCCGTCTTACATTGCTACGAGTGATACGTATTGCGCACGTGCGGTTACTGATTTAAGGACCCAGCTTCGCAGAGGACATCTCGGGATTCTCGAGCCCATTGCTAGTTGCCCAATTGTTGATCCTTGTGAGATTGATTTGGCGTTGGTACCTGGGTTAGCTTTTGACAGGCGTGGGGTGAGACTAGGCCGTGGAAAGGGTTATTTCGATAAATTTCTTGTTGGGTTACGTGCGACAAAATGCGGAGTGGCATTTAATGAGCAAGTAATAGGCACTCTTCCTGCGGATCCGCACGATGTTAAGATGGATTTATTGGTGACACCGGCGGGGGTGATAAAGTTCTCCAAATAGGTGGGTTGAAGAGTTTAGCGTTGCCGGTCGATAATGCTAGATGGTATACCACCCTCCCAACTTCTAGGTTGTGTCCAAGGTCTTTCGGACAAATCCTCCTCTGTTGTAGCACATCCTGATCCAAGAACAGCCAGTGTACTTATCGTGATCCAGAGTAGGATTTGTAGTAACTGAGCTCTGGACCGTTCAAGAGTATTTAAGGTATGACTAAATCGCCTTCGAATATTTCGCCGAATTTCCATTCTGGGATCACATTAGCGATGCAACTGTTTTTATCTACACTTTTTACGCGTACTTTAGCGACTAGTTTCCCTTGGCGACTGATTAGGAGTTGGCTTTGTTCAACCACACCATCGTCTAGACCGACGCTTAATACCACAAAACCCCATTTTGGATCTACTGCGAGGACTCGTCCTATGACGTCAGGCGGAACAGAAGGTGTGTAATCGGCGAGTTTGTACAAGGCTAATTCATTAGTGGCCCGGTAGTATTGATATTTTAGGTGGTCGATTTGTTGGAGGAGGTTGGTGTTGGTTTCTTCCAGCTTTTTAGCATAGTTCTGCAAAGAACGAATAGCATCGGGTGAGATTCCTAAAGCATCCCACTGGGCTAGGCGAGTTTGTAGGTCGTTTATTTCTTGGCGGGCGGTTTGCAATTGTTTACTTATGTTTGCGGCCTGTTCACGTTGGGCTTGTGCTTCAGCAACAGCATTATCGCGCTCGGTCTTTAGTGAGGCAACTTCGGACTCGACGGTTTTGAGTTTTTCCTTGGTTGTCTCTAGTTCAGATTTTGTTTGGGTCAGTTCTGCATCCGTGGTCTGGTATTTAGTATGCCAGTCATCTCGTTCGGCTTTGATTGTTTTAATTTTGCCACCTATGACGACGAAGTTTAGTATGGCCGCTGCGAGTCCTAGTACGATAGCGATGATTAATGGTACCCGGAATTGCATATGTCTTCTTTCGGTTAACAGAACAAATTATTGCCTGCAAACTAACCACCACGGGTTTTTATGTCAAACTGTTTGTTAATTTTAATTGTGCTCGGAAGTGATATGAGCTCAGCTCTTTGTGCTTGCTGGGACTTGTCGCACTAAGCAAAGTATTTTTCCATGCGCGGATCGATCTTAATATTTGGCGGATTGTTAGTGGGGATTTTGACGGGGTTGGTCTTGAGTGGCCTTCCTGAGGAGGTCAAGGATTACAAGCTGGCGGCTAAACCCCTTTATCGGGATCCTGTTTATGATGGAGCAGCTGACCCTGTGGTGGTTTGGAACCCTTTAGTAAAGAAGTGGTGGATGTTTTATACGAGTCGGCGTGCAACTGTAACGAACGAACCTGGCGTAAGCTGGGTTCATGGCAGCCCAATTGGGATTGCGGAGTCAGAGGATTTTGGCGCAACATGGAGATATGTTGGCAATGCACGGGTACAGTTACCTTCGCGGTTTAAGTCTGACTCAGTTACCCTTTGGGCTCCTGAGATTATTAAAGCGCCGAATGGTGTATTCCACATGTTTGTAACGGTAGTGCCGGGGATTTTTGCGGATTGGAATCATCCAAGGTCGATAGTACAGCTAACGTCTACGAACCTGATTGACTGGTCTGATGGCGAGGTTTTGGAGTTAGCATGTGATCGGGTGATTGACCCATGCGTGTTGCGCCTTCCGGATGGGACTTGGCGGCTTTGGTACAATAATGAGCGGGATAGGAAGTCAATTTGGTATGCGGATAGTACTGATCTTGTGAATTGGGTTGACCAAGGACGGGCGGTGGGTGATCAACCGGGAGAAGGCCCTAAGGTGTTTTACTGGAGGGGTTACTATTGGATGATCACAGATGTGTGGCGTGGTTTAGCTGTGTATAGATCGACTAATGCGATGGATTGGGTCCGACAGCCGTATAATTTGTTGGACACGCCAGGGGAGGGGCCTGATGATGGGGCAAAGGGACAACATGCTGATGTGGTAGTAAGTGGTAACCGGGCATTCATATTTTATTTTACACATCCCGACGCAGGTAAACAAGGTACTGATGCTTATTCAAAGCAGCGGAGCTCGATACAAGTGGCTGAGTTAGAATACAAAGACGGTTGGCTAGATTGTGATCGGAACAAACCCACAAGCATAAGGTTACAGCCCCCGGAGTAACTAGTGTAGGTTGGCTAGTGAGTATTTTGAAGTGTGAATTGTATTCGAGTTCGTGAGCTTCTGAGAAAGTCGCGGATTTGCAATTCTGTAACGTACCAAACGCCTTGGATTTTTTTGAATTCTTTGGGTTCGAATTCCTTGATTAATTTGTTGTTTGTGTCGCGCGCTTCAGCTCTCACGATGCCGAACGTTTCTGTGTCGATCCAGGAGATGACTCGGGCGTAGGGGGAGAAAGCGGATGGGGGCGGAGTGCTTTCCAAGACATAACAATATCTGCTGCGTCTCATTTCGCGTTTTATTAAGCGCTGATTAGCCCAGTAAAGAAACTCCAGGCCGAGGTCAGCGATGTAAAAATCCGAGTTGCAGAATCTGGTCCAAATTTCTGCTTTATTTGTTATGGGCGTAACGATTTTCAGATCGTTAGTGGAATACTCAATGATGTATACAGGTGGTTCCTCGCGGCTAAATATGACTTTTACCATAAAATTGGTGGTGCACTCTGGCCATGCGATGTAGGTGCTAATCCAGTTTGTGGGGGTAAGGACAATCTTATAACGGAGTGGCACGGTTTGGGGCTTTTTGGGGGAAGAGAAGATATTAAGCGAACCTAGTTGGTCCATTTCCTGTTCGGGCTGTAAGGAATGGATGAAGGCTACTAGTTCTGGGCCAGAATTGAAGAGGATTCGATCCTGTAAATGCCCTGTATGTGGTGCTAGGCAAGTATAGGCCATTAAGGCCAGGGTAAATATTATTGTCCGCGCAGTAAGGATTCGAGTCATGTTATGGAAAGGCGAATCTCAGAGCCTCATTGATAGTGGAGATGAAGTGGGGTTTTACTTTGCGTTTGACGTCAGAGGGTAGCTCTGCCCATTCGGGTTTGTTTTGGTCGGGGAGTACAACGGTGGTAATACCGGCTGCTAGTGCAGCTAGGACTTTTTCTTTAATGCCACCGACTTTGAGTATTCTACCGCGTAGCGTGATTTCGCCAGTGAAAGCAACGGATGGTTTGATGGGTCGTTTTTTGAGAAGGGAAGCTAATGCCACTAGAATAGCGAGGCCTGCACTTGGGCCATCTTTCGGGATAGCCCCAGCGGGGATATGGATGTGCAGATCTTTCTGTTCGAAATTTGCTAGTTCGGTTCCAGTTTCTGCGCCTCGGCTTCGCAGATAGCTTACTGCTATTTGAGCGCTTTCTTTTAGGATGTCGCCTAGTGAGCCAGTGAGGATAAGCTTGCCTGTGCCTGGCATGTGAGTAGCCTCAATTTGCAAGACTTCGCCTCCGTAGGGTGTCCAAGCTAATCCAAAGGCCAATCCATAGTCTTTGACAGCGAGGAAATCAGAATCTGAGTATGGAGGTAAACCGATCAGCTGTGTTAGGTCTTCGGCTTTAAAGACTATTGGTTTTTTATTTGCCTCACCGGAGACGATCTTACGGGTTGCCTTCCGCAACAGAGTGGCGATTCCGCGTTCTAATTGGCGGACACCAGCTTCTTTAGTGTACTCCCGGATTAGGCGTCGGAGAGCAGACTGATGAATTTTAACGCTGTTGCGTTGTAGGCCGTGCTCATGTATTTGGCGTGGTATCAAGTATTTTCGGGCGATTTGGAGCTTTTCATATTCTGAGTAGCTAGGGATCTGGATCACTTCTAACCGATCACGTAAAGCTGGGTGGACTGGTTCGAGCCAATTAGCTGTAGTGATGAACAACACGCGTGAGAGATCAAATGGAATATCTAGGTAGTGATCCACGAATGCGTGATTTTGTTCTGGGTCAAGGACCTCTAGAAGAGCAGCGGCTGGATCGCCTCTGAAATTGGTGCCGATTTTATCGATCTCATCGAGCATGATGACTGGGTTGCGGGTTTGTAACCGGCGTAGGATTTGTATAATGCGCCCTGGCAGGGCTCCTACGTAAGTGCGTCGATGACCCCGAATTTCGGCTTCATCGTGCACGCCTCCTAGAGAAAACCTCGCAAATTTACGTCCCATTGCCTGGGCAATACTTTTACCAAGGGATGTTTTGCCCACGCCAGGTGGTCCTACAAAGCACAGGATAGGGCCTTTGATTTCCTTGCGTAGTTGGAGTACGGCCAGGAAATCGAGTAAGCGTTCTTTTACTTTTTCTAGTCCGTAGTGATCGTGGTCGAGTATTTTTTGGGCTTCTTTAAGATCGAGTCTGTCTGGGGTCTCTTTTTCCCATGGGAGGTTTAGTATCCAGTCCAAGTATCCGCGAATCACAACGAATTCCGGTGTGGTGGGAGGGATTTGTTTCAGGCGTTCTAACTCTTGTTTAGCCACCTCTTTCGCTTCTGGTGGCATGGGGGTTGTGTTGATTTTTTCTGTCAGTTGGCGGATTTCTGGGGAGATCTCGCCTTCGCCGAGTTCACGTTGTATAACACGGAGTTGTTCTCGAAGGAAATAATCGCGTTGGGTTTTTGAGAACGTACTTGCGACTTCGCTTTGAATTTTGATTGTAAGCTTTAATATTTGCTGTTCTCGATTGAGCAACGGCAATAGGTATGAAAGCCTGGCTTTAACTGAAGGCGTTTCTAAGAGTTTTTGCCTCTGTTGCAAATCCAGTTTGAGTGTCCAAGCAATCAAGTCTGCTAATTGTCCTGGCCGCAATTGTTCAAGGTTTGCAGTTTTCTCATGTTCGCTTAAAGTGGGTGACAGTTGAATTATTTCCTGGAATAAGGTTTCTGCGTTCCTGACTAGTGCTTCCAATTCAACGCTGTCCTCTTCAAGGTCTTCTAAGATAGCGATGCGAGCTACTAGGTAAGGTGATTCCGACACATACTCAACAATTTTGACTCTTATGAGGCCCTGGACTAGAATTTGTGCGGTGTTATCGGGGGTTTTGAGTAATTTGAGCAACCGCACAGCGCATCCGACTTGGTATAAATCTGATGGACCGGGTGTTTCGACGTTTTGTTTTTTTTGCAGGACGGTAGCAAGGATTTGGTTGGTGGAAGCGACGTCGTCTACCAAACGTATACCAGCGGGCGTGTCAATAAGTAGTCTAACAATTTGGCCTGGGAAGATTACATAGTCGGCTAGGCCTAATACTGGTAGTTTGTCGGGTATTGGTAGTGTGGGGCGCCCTGGAACCTCGCCAGATTTAGTTGAAATTGATACGCTGACCTCATCTGCTGGTGGGTCTAGTTCGATTTGTAAGGGATTAATTTGTTCGAGCGGCACCACGGCGAAAGTATCGGATTACCAAAGAAACCTATTTTTTAGTTGGTGATTTTTTGGTTTTCCGGTTTTTTGGTGTAGTGTTGGGAAGTGGTGGTACGCTGATTTGCAGAAAACCATTTACGTAAACTGCTTTTGCCATAGTTAGGTCGTACCCCGGGGGTAATTCAACCACGCGTTCGAATGGTCCATAGCTGATGTTCATCATAAGAAACCGGCAACCTGGGGGTCGGCATATGTCGGTGCGATATCCGCGTATCCGTATGATGCGTTCCCCTTCAATGAGTACTTCAAGTTGGTCGCGCTGGAGTCCTGCAATCTCAGCTTTGATTACAATGCATTGGTCGGCTACGTAAACATCCACATTTGGTTCCCAAACGGGTTGAGCTGGCTCCACCTTCTTTGTGAGGTGGTTGTTGGATTGTGGTGATGACGCTGATCCCTGCGACATGCGTTTTGAGAATTAGAAATGATTTAGGTTTGGTCTAGGCGGACACCAATCTTTTTGATTGCACTTTGTGTTCCCCGCTCGATGGGTTTTCCCAGTGTATGTGCGTTTCGTGAAGAGCATTTTGAAAATGGGCTGTTCCATATTTAGTTTACCGCGCTAACAAGGTTCAACATACACCCAAACTTGTGTAGTTCAAGGGTCCATTTACCTTAGATCTGGCAAGCATGTTACCGTTTCTTCGTTATACGCTCGCGCGCCAGTTCCAATATACGCCGCTCTTGTTCCGTAAGGCTTTGGATGCCATGGGTTGCAATTTTGTCCAAAATCGGATCGATACTTTTTTCTAGTAGCTCTTCTGGTGGAATATTGTCGATGTCGTGGATTGATATAGTTGACTTGTTTTTTTCCCGCATGGGTAAAAAGTTCCTGGGATATATCCGAGGACGCAAGGAACCAATGATAGTGGTTGGAGTTAGCCCATTTAGAATCGCTTTTGCATAGGCTATGCCGAAGAGCATCCCTCCAAGGTGTGCGGCGTGTGCGATTGAGCTTGACGTATCAAGCATTCCCCACAACGCCAAAACGATTTCAATCCAAAGAAGATACCGAGCGCGAATGGTCACGGGTATGACAAAAAATACTAAGACTGTGATGGATGCGGTTGAATTCAGTATTGCGTAGGCAGCAACAAGCCCAAACACGCCAGCAGAAGCGCCCACTACATGTGTGTTTTGGATACCTATAAATGGTATGTAGGCCCAAAGTGTCTGAAGCAAACCACCTGCAAATCCACTCCCTAAATAAATGGTGAGGAAACGTTTGGACCTGCATTGTTCTTCGATGGCGCGACCAAAGAAGTATAAGCCTATCATGTTGAGGGTTAGGTGAACCAAACTCCCATGTAAAAATTGATAGGTTAAGAGTTGCCAAACTCGACCACGAAGCAACTCGGCAGGCATGAGTGAAAGGTAGTCCTCGATAACGAATCGGTACTGGGTACCGCTTCCTACGACTTGGACAAGGAAGGTGATTATGTTGGCAGCAATAATAACGGCAAACCAGGGTGCTCTAAACACCCGGTGCCTTTTTGAAACAGGCCAATGCATATACTCCCGTTCCGAAAGCATCGTAGCAAAACCAAAGTATACTAGATTGCGGAGGGTAGCAATTGCTAACAAGGTGAGTGTACATTTTTGAGCATGAGTAGGGGGGCATGGGTTATAGTTGAACAGGAATTTTTTGGGTTGGGTGTGTTATGCTTGCTTTTCCTCGGTAGATGGGGAATTTAAATAGCTTGAAATTCACGAGCTTCTGTCTATAGTCAATCTTCTAAATGGGCAAAGCAATTTTGATGCTAAAAGACGGCACGTTTTTCGTAGGCGAAGCTTTTGGGGCTCGGACGGAGCGGGTGGGTGAAGTGGTCTTTAACACATCACTGACTGGGTATCAGGAGATACTTACTGATCCTTCTTACAAGGGGCAGATAGTAGTGATGACCTACACTGAGATTGGGAATTATGGCGTAAACGACGTGGATACTGAGTGTGAATCTGGGCCTCAAGTGGAAGGTTTTGTGGTAAAGGAGTGTTCTCGGATCTACAGTAATTGGAGGGCAAGAAGGTCGCTGGACGAATACTTGAAAGCGTATGGTATCCCAGGCCTATATGGCGTAGATACCCGCGCGCTAACTAGGCATCTAAGAACATATGGGGCGCAGATGGGAATTATTTCTAGTGTGGATACTGATCCGCACAGTCTCTTAAGTAAGGTTAGAGCTCACCCTGATATTTCAGAGTTAGATCTTGTAAGCCGTGTAACATGTCGTTCCAGGTTCACGTGGGAGCAGGGGGTTTGGACTTGGCCTGATGGTTTCCTAACTCGGCCGAACGCGGGTGTATGCGGGCGGTGCCTCACGCTTGTGGTATACAATTTTGGTGTTAAACTCAGCATTCTCCGGAATGCGTATCAGGTTGGGTTTAAGGTTGTGGTAGTGCCGGCCGATACCCCACCTGAGGCGGTTTTAGAAATGAACCCAGATGCAATTTTGCTGAGTAATGGCCCGGGTGATCCTCAAATGGTTCGACAAGGGATCGAAGCAGCACGTAGGTTAATCGGCAAAAAGCCTGTGTTTGGGATTTGTTTGGGGCATCAGATTCTGGGGTTGGCATTGGGAGGGCGGACTTATAAATTGAAGTTTGGCCATCATGGGGGTAATCATCCGGTAAAGGATCTTAAAACTGGGAGGGTTCAGATTACTGCGCAAAACCACAACTACTGTGTCGATGTAAAGAGTTTGAAGGATCAGGTAAGGCTTACTCATCAAAGTTTGTTTGACGGTTCGGAAGAGGGCATGGAGCATGTTGAGTACCCGGTTTTCTCGGTTCAACATCACCCTGAGGCAGGGCCCGGGCCGAATGATGCTCGGGACTTTTTCACTCGTATGTATGAAATCACATTAAAGCAGACCACACAGTAACAGAGGAGGTGGACTATGTTGCGGTCGGTGACGAGTGAAAGCTATAGGTTGTTGCACCCGAAAGTGGTTTGTTTTCTGACAAGTGTTGATAAAAGCGGCAAGGCCAACATTATGCCTTGCGCGTGGGTCAGTCCTGCAAGTGAAGAACCCCCAATGGTTATTGCCTTTGTCGCTAAAACGCACTACACAGCGAGGTTGATTAAGATGACAAAGCAATTTGGGTTATCAATTCCCGATGCTTCAATGGAGAAAGCGATTTGGGTTACTGGGTCTGTGTCGGGTAAGGATGTGGACAAGTTTGCGAAGGCTGGATTACAGCAGCTGCAGGCCAAAAAGATCAAGGTTCCTATGGTTGCCGGGTGTATTGGGTACTTGGAGTGCACTTTGGTGAAGGTGGTTGATGCGGGTGAATGCTATGGTTTTCTAGGGGTTGTTGAGACTGCGTATGCAGATAACGAGGCTTGGCAAAACAAGCTTTGGGTAGAATCTCGTAGCCCGGTGTTGCACCTAGGCGGAAAGAAATTGGTAACGTTTAAAGGTTGATGGCGTAGGGTTCAAACTGGCGGCCCTGAGGAAGGGATTAATCCCTCGGCCGCCAGATTTTTATACCAGTAAAGAGGAAGAACGATGCCAAACCGTACAGACATAAAGAAGATCATGATAATTGGGTCTGGCCCAATTGTTATAGGCCAGGCATGTGAATTCGACTATTCAGGTACGCAGGCTTGTAAAGCCCTTAAGGCGGAAGGATACAGGGTGGTTTTGGTGAATTCGAATCCAGCCACCATTATGACGGATCCAGGGATGGCCGACGCTACTTACATAGAACCTCTTACGGTAGAATCTGTGGCGGCGATAATATCCCGGGAACGTCCGGACGCATTGTTACCTACGATGGGTGGTCAGACGGCTTTGAACTTGGCAGTGGCCTTGGATCGGGAAGGGATCCTTAAGATGTACGGGGTAGAGTTGATTGGGGCTAGCCCTGAAGCGATTAAGAAGGCAGAGGACCGGGAATTGTTCAAGCAAACTATGCTTTCAATAGGGTTACAGGTTCCCAAGAGTAAGGCGGTTACTTCAGTAGCGGAGGGTTTAGCTGCGGTCAAAGAGATAGGTTTCCCAGTCATTTTGAGACCTGCATTTACGCTTGGTGGCACAGGTGGCGGGGTGGCTTATAATGTCGAGGAGTTTGCAGTTCTTCTAGATCGCGGGTTGAAACTCAGTCCTGTGAGTCAGGTGCTCATAGAACAATCTGTACTGGGCTGGAAAGAATATGAGTTGGAAGTTGTTCGGGATCGGGCTGACAATGTTATCATTGTGTGTTCGATAGAGAACTTTGATCCAATGGGTGTACATACGGGTGATTCCATAACAGTGGCGCCTGCTCAGACGCTGACAGACCATGAATATCAGCGGATGCGTGATGCGGCAATTAGGATAATTCGAGCAATTGGTGTAGATACAGGGGGATCTAATATCCAGTTTGCAATTAATCCTGAGGATGGGGAAATGGTTGTGATCGAAATGAACCCGCGGGTATCGCGGAGCTCTGCCCTTGCAAGTAAAGCTACAGGGTTTCCAATTGCTAAGGTGGCTGCGAAACTCGCAGTAGGATACACGCTCGATGAGCTGAGTAACGATATTACCAGAACAACGCCGGCATCGTTTGAGCCTACCATTGACTATGTGGTCACTAAGATCCCCCGTTTCACCTTTGAAAAATTCCCTGAAGCTGAGCCTGTTTTAACAACACAAATGAAGTCGGTAGGCGAGGTGATGGCAATCGGCCGAACGTTCAAAGAATCGCTGCACAAAGCAATTCGGAGTTTAGAAACCGGCATGTATGGATTCCCTGTTATAAAAGCTTCCAGTGAGGAGATAGAACGCAGGCTCATGATCCCCAACCCTGACCGCCTTTACTATATAGCCCAGGCATTAAGGAATGGGTATTCCGTCGAGAAAGTTTATTCTCTTTCGAAAATAGATCCCTGGTTTATCCAACAAATTTATGAGCTGGTGGAATTTGAAAAAAGGCTAGTGGCGGGAGACCTCACAGAAAATGTATTAACTCTTGCAAAGGAGTTAGGCTTTTCGGATAAGCAGATCGCGACGTTGACGGGGTGGCAGGAACATGAAGTACGCGCTCTCCGGTACAAGTATGGAATAAAGCCGCAATACAAGCTTGTGGATACTTGTGCCGCAGAATTCGAGGCTTACACACCTTATTTGTACTCTTCTTATGAACGACCGTTTTTCAGGGTAACGTCCAGTGGAAAGATCCAGGCTTGCAGAGATTCTGAGGTGCCACCAACCGATAAGCAAAAGGTCATCATACTTGGTGCCGGTCCTAACAGGATTGGTCAAGGTATTGAGTTTGACTATTGTTGCGTACATGCGGTGTTTGCTCTGCGCGAACTTGGGATCGAAACGGTCATGATTAATTGTAATCCTGAAACGGTCAGTACTGACTACGACACTGCTGACAAACTATATTTTGAACCGCTTACCTTAGAAGACGTGTTGCATGTAGTGGAGCGAGAAAATCCTTTAGGGGTGATGGTACAATTTGGGGGGCAAACGCCTTTAAAGTTAGCAGTTCCATTGCAACAATGTGGGGTAAAGATCTTGGGTACGTCCCCGGAATCGATTGATATTGCTGAAGATAGAAAGAAGTTTAAAGAACTTTTAGATAGACTCGGACTTTCTCAGCCAGAAAGTGGGACGGCGACCTCTATCGATGACGCTTTGGTAATAGCTGAGCAACTCGGATATCCCGTTTTGGTTAGACCTTCATATGTATTGGGTGGCAGGGCTATGCAGATCGTGTATGATCGAGATGCTCTTGCAGAATTTGCGGAACAAGCCATTAAGGTCGCCCCCGAATACCCAATTCTTATCGATAAGTACCTTCAAGATGCGATCGAGGTAGATGTGGACGCGCTTTGTGATGGCACGGACGTTGTTATAGGTGGAGTGATGGAACATATTGAAGAGGCCGGGATCCATTCAGGCGATTCTGCATGTTCATTGCCGCCTTATTCGTTACCTACGGAAGTCGTCTCGGAGATCAAACGGCAAACCAGGTTGCTTGCACTTGCGTTAAAAGTCGTCGGCCTTATCAATATTCAATTCGCTGTAAAAGATAAGAAGGTGTATGTGCTTGAGGTGAACCCCCGGGCTTCCCGGACTGTACCATTTGTTAGCAAAGCCACTGGATTGCCCATGGCGAAAATAGCAGCAAAGCTGATGGTAGGGCGCACGCTCCGTGAATTGGGGGTGGTTTCAGATGCACAGATTCAACACGTAGCTGTAAAGGAAGCGGTGTTTCCATTCGATCGTTTCCCCGGGGTGGATACGGTGCTAGGGCCGGAAATGAAGTCCACAGGGGAGGTAATGGGCATCGATGCTGACTTCGGGTTGGCATATGCCAAGGCTGAGATAGCCGCAAATAACCCGATCCCAACCAAGGGCACGTTTTTCATTAGTGTTCGCGATGAAGACAAGCCGAAGATTATCACACTCGCCCGGAAGCTGAAAGAGCTCGGATTTGAAATTGTTGCAACTCGTGGCACAGCAGCATTCTTACAGGCAAATGGGGTGGATGTTAAGCCAGTTGACAAGTTGCAAGAGGGCCGGCCAAACGTCCTTGATTATATTAAGAACCGACAGATTGATTTTATAGTTAACACGGTAGGTTCTGCACGGGCCAAACGAGATTCTATGTATATTCGCCGCAACGCCTTGCAGTATGGGATTCCCTACACGACCACTATTGCGGGGGCGTATGCCACAGTGCGTGCAATTGAATCACTTAGGAAACGTCCTTTCACGACCAAGCCTATTCAAGATTATTATGCGGTTTCTTAGTCTTGTTAAAACCGCGTGGAAGTTGATCTATTGGGGCTGTTACCGCGTTGGCCGAACGATTAAACCAAGGCTAATTGAGAACCCATAAGAGTTTATTGGTGTAAGCGGTTGTGTTGAGCGAGGTAGAAGCCATCGTCAAAGGGGTGAAGTTTAGATTTGTATACAAGAGTTTAACGCCATTGTCGGGTGTTTGTTGTGACACCGTATGTTGATCGACACACACCGAATGGGAAAACTGGCAGGGCAGTGGAAAACTGCATGGTAAAAACACATGAGCAATTTTGTGATGTTTTAGATTGAGGGTGCGTTATTGGGTAACGTCTCGGCACAGGGTGGTCGTTAAATTTTTAGCTCAGATCGTGTGATAAATTTAAACGGCTTGCCAAGGTGGGATTGAACAAATTAGAATATTGTCATGCTATTGTTGCGTATATCCGGGTATTTAAGATTGGTAACTCTTGTTCTTATACCGAATTGCATTTTTGCGACGGGTGATTATCGCGTGTGGTTTGATTCGCCAGCTACCTCCTGGAACCAAGATGCCTTGCCACTGGGTAATGGGCGAATTGGCGTGATGGTTTTTGGATCCACCACTCCCGAGCAGATTCAGTTTACCGAAGAAACTCTTTGGACTGGGCAACCACATGACTATTCCAATCTTGGGGCTTCCAATTACCTTCGCCAGTTACAGGCTTATATATTCGCTACCAATCAGACGGATTTTTGGTCCCTTGCTTCTCAAAAGTTCATGAGTGTGCCTCTCAGGCAGTGTGCATTCCAACCAGGTGGTACACTTGAATTGGCGTTTCCGCATAAGGACCCCAGCAATTACGTAAGGGGGTTGGACCTAGAAACGGCCATTGTTACAGTGGAATACACTTATGCAGGGGTCAGGTATGTGCGCCGGGTTTTCGCTAGTTACCCAGACAATATAGTGGTGGTGCGGTGCGAGGCTGATTCTCCCGGGAAGGTAAGCTTCACAGCTAAGCTGACGACGCCCCATGCAAAGTGTACGAATTTGTTTGAGGGGAATGATTTAGTTTTAGACGCGGGGATTTCGAAAGCAGCCAATGGGTTGGATAGTAAGGTTTGGTTTCGTACTCGGGTCAGGTTTATCTTGGAGGGTGGCTCACTTATTAAGGGCGATAAAACGGTAACAGTTACTAACGCTAATGCAGTGACGATATTGTTAGTGGTGGGATCGAATTTTATTTCTTTTGAGGAGGTGAGTGGCGATCCAGTTGGCCGCACGGCTGAGTTACTGAGGGCTGTGGAGGGACTTAGCTATGCACGACTTTTGGAGAGGCATTTGGCGGATTATCAACCATTGTTTAGAAGGGTTACGGTAGATTTTGGGTTTACTTGGAAGACTAATTTACCCACGGGCGCTAGGATAAAACGGGTTATTGAGGAGGACGATCCGGGCTTGTTTGCGTTGTATTTGCAATTTGCGCGGTATCTGATGATTTCTGGATCTCGACCAGGATGTCATCCGCTAACGCTGCAAGGCAAATGGAACAATGTGACTAATCCTTCCTGGGAAGGCAAAATGACACTCAACATTAATCAACAAATGAACTACTGGATAGCGGAACCGGCTAATTTGAGCGAATGTCATGCGCCGATGTTTGACCTAGTAAGGGATTTGATGATTAGTGGGGCACGTATAGCACGGAATCACTATAATGCGCGTGGTTGGGTAGTTCACCATAATACGGATTTATGGCGTGGAGCAGCGCCTATTAATGGAAAGGATGGGTTATGGCCCACTGGGAGTGCGTGGTTGTGCCAGCATTTATGGGAGCACTTTTTGTATACCGGAGACACAAATTTTTTGATCAAGAGGGCATACCCAGCGATGAAATTTGCCGCCGAATTTTACTTGGATTTTTTAGTTGAGCATCCGAGTTATCCGGGATGGTTTGTAACGTGCCCATCGTATTCACCCGAGCACGATCATCCAGTATTTGGACCAAATGTGGCAGGGCCTACGATGGATAACGAATTAATTCGTGCCCTTTTCAAGAGTGTATTAGAAGCGGGACACATCGTTGGTGAGGAGGAGTCATTCTTGAGAGCTGTATCAAACATGTTGTTGAAATTACCGCCGCTTCAAATCGGCCGTTATGGGCAATTGCAGGAATGGTTGGAAGACGTGGATAGGCCCAACGATACGCATCGGCACTGTTCCCATTTAGTTGGGTTATACCCGGGGGATTCAATCAGTGTTTTTGACACTCCTGAATTGGCGATGGCCGCTAGAGTATCGGTCGATTGGCGTGGGTACATTTTTGGCGATAAGGGTTGGGCCAAGTCGTGGCGTGCGTGTCTTCGGGCGCGGCTTGGGGATGGTGAAACTGCATATCTGCATTTGACAAACTTGATAGCTCAAAACCTTTCCTCGAACATGATGTTTACCGACATACCAAACAGGCAAGTTGATGGTACCTTTGGTGCCGCCGCAGCTATGATCGAAATGATCATGCAAAGTCATCGAGGCGAAATCCATTTATTGCCTGCGCTTCCTCGTGCTTGGACGAATGGGATTGTAAAGGGATTGCGGGCCCGTGGAGGGTTTGAAGTAGACATAGTTTGGACTAACCATAAGCTATCGGAGGCGCGTATTACCTCGTTATGGGGAACAACCTGTAGTGTCCGCTCTAAATGGCCGATCGAGGTTCGACATGGCAATGAGTATTTGTATGTGGAGATGGTGAAGCCTGGTGTTTGGAAGTTCCCTACCACTCCTGGCGAGGTGTACGTGGTAGAACCAGCTGTGGTCTCCGAGGTTGAGCACAGTGCAATTGTAAAGGTAGAGGGAGGTTCGACATTGGTGATAACCAATGCAGCGTTCAGTAATCAGCGTGGTCTACGACTGTTGACATCTGACTTGGCTGCGAGTTTTACATTGGGGTTCACGAACCTACCTCCAGGGGACTACACGGTAGTGCTTGGGATAAATCGAACACGGCAAGGTGGTCGGTTTCAAGTTGGGATTGGTTTGAATCCTGATGTCACCAACCGTTTACCGGTGCTTTTAAATGCTCATTGTGCCACTGGATTTGTGTATGTTTTACCCACCAGGTTATTCACCGAGACTAACAGATTTGATTTCTGGACTAACATGTTGGAAGAGGTCGAACTCGTGCCTATCCGGATTCCCTCCAACGCGGTGTTATACCTGAAGTTCTGGCCGGAAGGTTCAACAGGTTCGACTAGCTGTGATTTAGAGTTGGACTATGTGAGATTCCATCCAGTGGTTCGCCGCCCAATAATGACGGCAACTTTGGGTCGTAGTGGATATATCTTGAGTTGGCCGGAGCACGCGAAGTTTTGGCAACTGAAATATTCGACAAATCTCACTAGCGAGGTGTGGCACGTTTGTCAAAGACCAGTTACAATCCTGGGAGGACAGTGTCAATTAGTTATCGAGCCTAGCATGGGCACCGAGTTTTACAGGCTTGAGTCAACGCCATAACACGCATCAGGGTGTTAACTATAAATTGTGTGCGATGCAGTTTGGTTTGGGATGGGTAGTCCGCGATAGATTTTTTGCTGGGGTCAGGCGTACAACTCGGGAGTCAACAGGCTGTTTATTCTACGTGGCCCTTTCGGGGGGTAGCGCTTTCAACCTTTGACAGGTGCAATACCCAAGAGCACAAAATACCCCACAGGCCTGAACGTAAAATGGCGTTTCCCATCCAGAAAACTGGACTAGTGGTCTATCGTACGATACGGTAGAAGATCGAATCGTGGTTACTAAGTGGTAATGTGACGTTCCATTTTTCCTGCCTTAGCGTTGGTTCAACTGCTGGGAGGTCTTGCCATTGGCCCTGGGTGAGGTTGGTGCGGTATTGCAGTCTATAGCCTACGTTCACGCCTGGCCACGTGAGGAACACGTTGGTTTTATCGACTTCGATCTTCACGATAGGAGGCGGTGGGGAATATGAAAGATAACCGTAAAACTCTAGTTCGGCCACGTTACCCCAACTTGCATCTGGTGCTAGGTAACGCACATAGCGGAACGCCGAGGGGTTGGTAACGATCAACTCAGTGAAAACGCCTGCAGGTGGTGCAGCAAATACCCTACCAAGGGTGACTGCGTCACTAAAGTCAGGTCGATTCGCGCCTTGGAAAACGCCACCTATCATTCGCGACTCGAAACCTGCTCGAGGACAATAATTGATCTTAGTGATTACATTGCTTACGCCGAGTCCAAAATCGAGTCCAACCCAGTCACCATTGCCTGGATCTGGTGCGTCGAAGAACGTATCTAAGTCGTTGTCAAATACCTTTTCAATGGTATTGCCTAAATTGTTCCATGAGCCTGGGGTACCGATAATTCTGCCCGTGAGTTTTGGGAACTGTACCGCAGCTTCGGGACTATTAGTTTCGATTCCGCCTACGATGGCGCTTACGACGTAATAGTAGCCTGCCGCCACAGAAGTCACGTAGTCCGTCCAATTTGTGGTTGTAAGGCCACTTGCAATGGTCACATATGGACCAGCCCGATTTGTTGCTCGTTTAATGGCGTAACTCGTAGCACCAGCAACTGCATTCCAGGCAAGGTTTATTTGTACTGAGGAAACGGCGATGGGCGCTACTTGTATCAAGGGCGGAGGCCAACCTGGCAGACTTACATTGTCAAATTTAGCAGTGCACAATGCTGAGTTGTTGTGCGCAGTGACCGCCAGGCCGACGTAGACCGTTGTAATATTGGTCAATACTACACTTCCCAATGTTGTCCAACTGGTCCCGTTAGGTGAACGGTATGCTGTGAAAGTATCGCCGTTGCGCACCAACCTAACCCAGTAAGGCGCACTGATGCCTGTGACGTTAATGAAGTTACATCCGCCTCCTGGGCTTGACCGGTATTGGAATGTGACTCCGTTGCCGGGCGTGACCGCTACTAGTGCATTTACTGCTCCAGGATCCAAGCTTTGGCGGATCATGACACCAGCTTTAGACCACGGATTCACGTTTTGGATAGAAACGACCCTTGCAGTGATACTAAAGTTGGTGCTGTTGGTCACAATGTACACGAATCGGAACGCATCCGCGGTGTTCCATATATCATCGCCCGAGCCAATAACTGTGAACGCACCGTTTGTGTAGATGGCACTGCCTGGTAACCCAACTGTCCCGATGTCTCGGCTAGTCCACGGTAACGGTACGCCCGATAGAGGGGTTGCGCTAACCTCTAAGGAGTCTGGGCTTTCACCAGCTAGTTCGTTCACTGCCGACACAACATAGTAGTATGTAGTCCTAGCGATTACTGCTCTATCTGTGTAATTGGTGTTAGTAACAACTGCGATGGTAGTGTACGGGCCCCCGCTCGTCGTAGCACGCTTTACATAATAGCAGGTCGAATTGCTTGAGCTAGTCCATGTTAAACGCACTTGTTCTATGTCCCCTGTGGCCTGGACGAATGCGGGAGTTGTAGGGTAAACCGGCGTCCAATTTGGTCCTGATACATGGTCGAACGTTGCGCCACAAAGTGTGTACAAGTTATGGCTGCTAAGTGCTAAGCCAACATAGGTTGAAGTGGGTATTGCGAAGGTTACACTTCCGAGTTGTGTCCAATTTGTCCCATCGGCCGAGTAATATCCTGCATAGGTATTGCCGTTTCGTGATAGTTTAAGCCAACATGGTGTGGTTGGCCCAGCTGCATTTGCGGTGGCGGTGTTGCCGCCTGTGGTTAAACGATATTGCCACACGACGCCATTGCGAGGGGTTACACCAATGAATACATTCGGTGCGTTTGAGGTTAAGCTTTGGCGGATCATGAGTCCGGCTTTAGACCAAGGGCTTATGTGATTTTCAAGGGAGGCGACTCGAGCAATGATTGTGCAGTCGCCAGTGGCTGGTAGATGGACGAATCTAAAAGCGTCAGCGGTCTGGGCAATGTCGGATCCTGACGCTATTACAGTAAACACACCATTTGAGAACATTGTCCCACCGGATAAACCCACTGGGCCAATGTCTTGAGTGAGCCATGGTGATGGTACATTGACTTTAGGAGTGGCACTTACTTCGGCTGAGGGCAAACTTTCACCGCCTAAGTTCAGTGCCGAGACGACGTAATAGTAGGTTGTTCCGCCAACTACACTGGTGTCGTTGTAGTTGGTGCCTGCGACACTGGCAATTGTGGAATAAGGTCCGCCACTTGTTGTAGATCGTTTTATCCTGTAGCTAGTAGCATTCGGTACCGCTGACCATCGGAGTGTTACACGTTCTATGTTGGAGGTAGATGTAACATTAGAGGGTGCTGCGGGAGGCAGCACTGGTGAGATCGGACCACCAAACTTCCACCAGTTGATATTGAACAGATAACCGCTGCCGCCCGTGAACCGCAAACACAGGTTGTGGATGCCGGGGACATTGGTTACTGTGCAAGAGACGGTTGTCCACGTCTGCCAACCACCTGTATTAGGCACGGCGCAAGTTCCCAGCAGAGTTCCATTTGTGCTAGCGAGTCGAATTTCTATGGTACCACCACTTGTAGCTGAGGCTACACGGGCTATAAAGTTAGTGGCTCCCGTTCCGAAATCGACATTGTTGTAGATTACGTAGGATCCATTTTGAATGAAGCCAATGTTTTTCCCGCCTTCGCTGCAGGTTTCAGGAGTCACACCTCGTCGTTGGTCATAGTCTTCTGCTTCGTTTTGTGTGTACGCAGAGCGTGGGATTGGGGGATCACTTATACCTGCGGCATCTGCCATTAAAAGAAAGTTCCAAAAATGTGGGCGCCAGACCTCGCCAGCCCAGTGGCCGGCACCGTTGATAGGCCACCATGCATGGGGGATGTTGTTGGAGACACAATAGTTATGTGCCGCTTCGCTTGCGCTGTATAGGCTGTCGGCTGTACCGCATGCGATAAGTAAGGTTTTCAGTTTTTGTTTTGCTTCAGCACCACCGTTCGGGAACAACGTACTATCTGCAGCTTTGTTGGGGGCGGCTGAGGAAGGTGCCAGGTGCTGAAAAGTATCCAGATTAGCGCAGCCCACGTTGAAAGCGTAACCGCCACCCCATGAATATCCATAAATGCCACGGTGTGCAGCATCCCCGTAGGTAGAATACCGCGATTCAACAAATGGGATAGCGTCGTTAAGTGTCATTCCTGCCACATCACTCCAAGTGCCTGCGAACTGATCATCCAGAGCGACTATAATCACGGGTTTGATTTTTCCCTCGCCAATCAAGTTATCAGCTACGACGTTTGCGTATACGTTCCAGCTAGCAAAGATTGTATCTGGCCCCACCCCGATGCCCTGGTAACAGTAGATTACTGCATATTTTTGGTTCGTGTTGTAGTTTGGTGGCAAATAAACATGCATGGTCAGATTGCTGCCTGCAACCGACGAATAATAAGAAACGTTCCATTGTACAGTTCCTGCTGGGTATCGACCTGGTTGATCATACCCTGGTGGTGGCATGGTTGGCAGTGGTTGTGCTACCACGTATGCCGACATTACCGTGGCGCTGAATAGCAATATTGGGCGGCGGTTCATAGGTCAATTGTTCCTCGGTTAAGCTTTTTACTTGAGCAAGCGGTAGAACACAGTTGGCCAATTTGATATAGGCAAAGTAATTTGCCATTTATCACCCATGATTTGCGGCGAGGGCGAGGTAACGTTTGACCACGCGCCTTCGGTCAAGTTAGTACGCCATTGCAGGGTGTATCCGGCACATTCAAGAGGCCATGACAGGGTTAAGTCTGAACCCGTGACTGTTAATGCGATCGATGGGGGCTCGACGCTTAGTAGCCGTTGGGCGCCGAGGGCGTAAGAAGCGGCAATTTCTGAAGGTGTTAAGGCGACATTGTAAATGCGGAATTCATCAAGTTGACCGTTCAAGTATGGGTCAGAATATTGTGATTTGCCCAGGTAGTTAAATGCTGTGGAGCCTAGGTCGGCAGGCCGAAGTGTCATTGAGTTGTTGGTGGCAACGGGGCTTCCGTTTATGTAGAGCACACCCGTATTGCCTTTTCTTGTCACGGCTATGTAATGCCAGGCACCGGTTGTCAGCGCTACTGGTGCAGTGATTCGTTGTTCATTTGCGGCACCGTTGGTAGTGATTGCGAATCTGGGTGTGCCTGTGTCCCCGGTACGAATTGTAAGGAACATGTTTGTGGTGGTGTTATGGCCAAAATCAAAAACGCGAGCCCAAGTATCCAAGGAATTTACGCATACCCAAGCTTCGATGGTGAAGTCAGACAAGGGGGCAACAATTCCGGCAGGCAATTGGACGTACTGGGACGACGTTGCGGCAAGTGCCACTTGTCCATTAGCCAATGTTCCACCATTAGGCAATGTCCCATCCCACGCCGGGCCACCTATTGAATCTCTTACGATCGAGCCGCCTGCTTCATTGAAACTATATCGATGGATTAATGAACCTAGGTTCAGAGGAAGTGTAGTTGCAATTGCTTGCGCGCTGTTAGTGCTTTCGCCTCCCGAGTTTACTGCGCTTACCACGTAGTAGTATGAGGTCTCGGGGGTTAACCCGTAATCGCAGTAGTTTGTGCCGGTAACGCTGTAGGCGATGGTTGTATATGGTCCGCCGTCGGTGAGCGACCGTTTGATGTTGTATCCTGTGGCACTGGGTACTGCGTTCCAGCTGAGATTGATTTGGATGCTAGAGACGGGGGTAGCAGTTAGTCCGGTGGGTGCGTCCGGAGGCGAGAGTACGGGTGGCCATCCAGGTGCCGTTACTGAATCGAATAATGCTCCACATAGTGTGTTGTTATTGTGTGCGGTGAGTGCGAGCCCTACGTAGACCGTTGTTGGCATGCTGATTGTGACCGAGCTTCCCTGTTGCGTCCAATTTGTGCCGTCGAGCGATCGATAGGCTGTAAATGTATTGCCATTTCGTACGAGGCGGACCCAGTACGGTGCCATGAGTCCTGTTGTGTTTTGGTTTACGCTGTTTCCTCCCGCAGTGGAACGGTATTGGAAGGCCACGCCATTGCCAGGTGTGACACAAGCAAATGCATGTTGCGAATTTGCACTCAGGCTGGCACGGATCATTACCCCCGCTTTGGCCCAGGGATCAGTATTTTGTACGCTGAGTATACGAGCGGTGATTACGCAATTACCCGTGACGGGCATGTAGATAAATCGGAATGCATCGGCTGTGCCCCATATGTCTGCGCCGGATCCTCGTGCGTCAAACACGCCTTTGCAGAAAGTAGCACTTCCGGCATACCCAACTGAACCTATATCCTGTGCTAGCCATGGGTATGGTAGGTCGAAGGTGGCTTCTTGGCTGTTGGGGGTTTCTTGTCCGTTTACCACAGCACTAACGACGTAGTAATATTTGGCCCCAAGCGGAATTGTATCGGTGTAATTTGTGGTTGGGACGCCGGTAGCCACAATTCCGTAAGGTCCACCTGGATTGAGAGAGCGTTTGACGTTGTAACTGGTGGCGTTTGTAAAAGCACTCCAGACAATTTGGACTTGAGTTGGTGAGGTTGGTTTAACAGATACGATTTCTGGAGCAACTACCTGGCTTGACACTGATACGGGTGCGGAGTTTACGCTTTCGCCGGCGAGGTTCACTGCTGAGACCACGTATGAGTAAGCAATATTGTTGGCGAGGTTTGTATCGGAGTAAGCTGTCCCAGTGACATTTGCAATAAGCACGTATGGGTTCCCGGTTCCGGTGCGTAGAGGAGCCCGTTTGACATTGTAGCTGGTGGCATTGGCTACGGGTTGCCAACTCAAGTCTACTTTTCGGGGGTTTTCCGTAGCAAGGAGTCCAGTTGGAGCACTTGGTACGGTTACGTTTTGCCATCCTGGCACAGAAACGTTATCGAACACTGCTGTGCATACCTTTGAGTTGTCGTGGCTGGTTACAGCTAGTCCTGCGTAAACTGTAGTTCCCATGGATATCGTGGTGCTGCCAATTTGTGTCCAAGTGACACCGTCCGGAGACCGGTATGCGGTGAAAGTGTTGCCGCTGCGGACAAGTCGTACCCAGTAGGGTGCACTGAGACCAGTTGTGTTGATATTGACGCTGTTTCCACCTGCTGAGGATCGGTATTGAAAAGCGACGCCATTGGCTGGGGTGACACAAACAAACGCGTGTTGGGAGTTAGCGGCGAGGCTGGCGCGGATCATTACGCCTGCTTTAGCCCAGCCGTGTGTATCTTGGACTGAGAGCACACGCGCTGTGATAGTAAAGTTTCCACTTACTGGGACGTACACGAACCGGAAACCGTCAGCCGTACCCCAAATGTCTGCGCCGGAACCTGAGACTGTGAACTGTCCATTAGTGAAAGTGACACTGCCGGTGAGGTTGACTGTTCCGATGTCTTGGGACTGCCATGGCGCGGGTGGGCTTGGAGTAACTTCTGGGCTGTTAGCACTTTCTATCCCGTCGAAGACTGCAGACACAACGTAATAGTATTTTATGCCAGCAGCGACGGTATCGGTGAAATTGGTGGTAGTGATTCCTGTAGCCACCAATGAATATGGTCCCCCGCTAGTGGTAGAGCGTTTTACGTTGTAGGAGGTAGCTCCAGGGACGCCGTTCCAAGCCAATGTGACTTGAGTTTCGGACGAGGCGGTAGCACGGAGTCCTGTTGGGAACGCAAATGCGTAAGGTGGGATAGGCCGCCATTGTTGTGACAAAGCAAGCGGGGAGTAATCTTGTCTTATGACTGGGGATGGATTAGTGGGGGCCACATCCAAGGTTAGGCCTGAGCTGACGATGAGGAACCGGTAAAATCCGGCAGCCATTGGTACTGGGATAAAACATCTATCATCGCTTGTGCTCCAGGATGAAACCAAGTTTAAGATATCTTGGGACCCATTCCAGCTATAGTTATTTGGTGCGGCACAAATCTTGTACTGGCCTCCACCCATGTGCTGTAAGTGCCACAATAATGATGTTGCGTCGGAGTCTGGTGTGACTTGGAGCAAATTGGTATCGGTCATGGGTGCAATGCATCGACCGGTGGCGGCGTTTACGATCTTATAAGTGCCATTTGGGATGATGTTGTTGGTTGTCGGTGAAAGTTCCAACCAGTTCAGATCAAACCCGCCTGTTGGGAATGTGAGTCGTAATTTTTGTCGGCCAAACCCAAGGAAGACCGGGATGGTAGCTGTGTTCCACGTGTTGTATGATCCGGTGGGAGGCAGATTACGTGGTCCGGTCGAGTAAGTGGCGTAACTAATAACTTCCACGCTGGATCCTGGGTTTGGTGTAGCGTATCGAAGCCGGAGGTCGTACCAGCCTGGCTCTCGCACGAGTATGGTATATTCAAGCCATTCGCCGCTAGCTGTGGTTACGGCGTATCCACCGCCTGTGTCAGTGCATGTTTTGATATCCACTGCTTCGTCCGGACGGTACTGTCCGCCTGAATTGGCGGGATCGTTGTCATGATATGAAATTCCTTCGCCACCCCAGTCGAAATCCTCGGCTTCGATTCGGAGGGTTCCGGTGAGGAAGTCGTTAACCCAGTTAGCTACTGTGGCGCGAGCCTGACCGTTATTGCCGTAGACACCTCGGCGTGGTGGCCATGTGCCGAAGTCGGGGATCCAGGACAAACCCGTATTTTCAACTACATTTTTGAACAAATCATCCCTAGTTACAGGGTCTGAGACGCCTGATGGAGGGATATATTGGAAGGTGAGCCACGAGACACCCATACGTTCTAAGTCAGCTGTAAGTTCAGCTTCTAATGCAATTCCCCTGCTGGTGCCCCACCGCATCCAACCGAACTCGGTCATGAAGCATGGGTAACCGGCATTGATGAGTGTCTGGACTGCGGTTGCGGTGCCTTCCCAACCGCCGTAGCCATGGAATGCTACGGCCTCGTTTGTCCACACGACGTTTTCGGTTCCGAATACAGCTTTGTTAAATGCGCGGATGTCGGTTAGGGCGGCGTTTGCGCCTCCAGTACCTGCGAAAACTGCGTATGAGAAAAGGAGCACGGGGGTGTTGGGTGCGTAGCTGCGAATTGTTTTGTAACATTCGATTTCGAGTGTTAATCCATTGGACGGGGTTGTAGCCGTGAGGTATGAAGGTCCCCAAGCAACCGGCTCATTATGGATTTCGTAGATGACGTGTGTTTCATTGGCATATCGGGGCGCGTAGATTTTCCAGAAATTAGTTGCCCAGGCTAGGTTGTGGTTCCCGTTGTTTGCCCCGTTTCCAATTGTCATGATTAAGTACAAACCGAGATCTCGGGTGTATTGGACGATTTTATCTACTTCGGCCATGTTGTAACCTGGGGCGGTACTACCAGGGTTGGGGTAATTGGGGTCGAATACCTCGGCATACAAATGAACGGCGTTGAACCCCAGTTCTTTGATTCTAGCAATTTGATTAGATGGCGCTGCCGAGGTCCATTCGGTGGAAGTGTATGGACCGCGTAACAGGTTGCCGTTGTCAGCGACGAATGTTGTTCGAGCAGCATTCAACCGCGGTCGTCCACGGGGGATTGTGATCTGGGCTTCGATGCTTTGGGCGAGTATAAACAAAGTTAACGATCCGTAACCCAATAGGTGGCTAAGTTGCTTTCGGTTCATGGCGTATGGTTATAATAATTGTTCTTCTCGCTAATGTCACTGCTTTTCGTTGAGGTAAAAATCGCATTTACGGATGGTCATTGCGGGAGGTAGCTGGAATTACAGAGATTTCGGCTGCGCTTGTCCAACCGCTGTTCCAAACGGTGCGTAGTGATGTGAATCGGAAATATCGTGCTTCGACAGGCGGAAATCGCACCTCCTGAAGGGAGGGGTTATTTTGGATATTTGCAAAAGACCTGTCCGGTATGTTGGTGATCCAGTTTATCCCGTCGAGGCTTGTTTCAAATCGGAACCTTTCCACTACGCCGTTAAGGAGTCCGTCTTGGCGTGGCAGGTAAGTGAAACCAGCGATGCGGTTCGTTTTACCCATGTCCACGATGATGTAATGTGGTTGTTTTAAGTCTTCGTTCCATCGTGTATGCCAGATTGTACTTGAATTCCCGTCAATTGCCCTTGCAGCGGCGTTGTCGGCCCGTTGGGTTTCTTCGCTATCGACTTCAACGACTTTCCAACCGAAAGGCATCATGCCAGCAAACACGCGTGTGCCAACGATACCCAGGGTTCCATCTGGCAATAGATTAGCGGCCTTTACGGTGACAGTTCGGTCGGATGGGAGTTGAATTGGCCCCATGTACACAGGAGATTGTGGTGTTGGATCAGTACCATCTAGCGTGTAAACAATTTTATGTCCTGTTTGGTTGCTCAGTTTGATTGCCCCGTTGGTGTCACGATCTGAAATTACCGGCGGCAGTGTTGCGAGCGATTGTTTAAATACTCCGATTTCGGCGATGGTGGGTTCCAATCTTGAAGCGACAATACGTATACGCAGTTGGTCTGTGGTAACGGGGGATTTCAACCGGATGAGTCTTCGATAACCAACTGTGGTTAGTTCTTCTCCATTTATGGGTTCAGCTACGGTCCAGTTCGTACCGGTGAATACCTCGATGGTAAAGGCTTCGATGCGTTGGCTACGTTGAGCTACGGCTTCTTGGAGTGAGACAACATCGAAAGTGACTTGGCTAGGCAAAGTAAGTGTAAGTACGGCGTTTGTTTTGCCTGGAGCGGCTTCCCACCATGAATCTAAGTTTCCATCTAATGCAAGGGTGGCTGGGTTGGTCGGATTAGAATTGTCTGCGATGATTTGTGCTTTGCTTGCTAGGTTGGTAGCAAATGTTTCTCGGAGTATGCGGGCAGTTTTAGCCAAGGCATCTAGCTGATTGTCGGGGATCAAACCGCGTTTATCGGGCGAAAGATTGAGTAGGAGATTTCCGTTGCGTCCTACTGAGGTGTAGTAAATATCAACTAATTGTGTTACGGTCCGAGGCTGCTTATGTGAGGCCCAAAACCACTGGTTGTTTTGGAGGATGGTGGTGTTGACTTCTGCAGGGTACCACCATAGATACGAACCAGGCGTTAGCTTTGCACGGCTGCCCAGGTCGCCAGCGGTCATATCCGGCCAGTGGAATTTATCTGGTGGGGCAGAAAGTGGTATAACACTCCACTCAGTAGTGCGGCCTATTCCGCTTTCGTTACCCACCCAGCGAACATCGGGTCCTTTAACCGCGATCACGGCCTGTGGTTGAAGCTTACGGATCAAGTCGTACCATGCTTGATAGTCATATTGTTCAGGGACGCTTGGGTCTGGGTTTGCTCCGTCGAACCAGACTTCATAAATGGGACCGTACTCGGTAAGCAACTCATACAACTGATTTAGGAAGTATCGATTGTAATCGTTTACCACATACATGTAGCTTTGGAATCCAGGGGGCGGTGTGCGTCCTTTCATAGGATCTGTTTGAAAACTGTCGGGATCGGTAGGGATGATTGATGGTACCTTCTTGCTACCGTTTCCATAATACCTGTTTGGGTTTTTAGGGTTTGTTTTTAGTTGGTAAAGGTCCGCAGGTGAGAGATAAATCCCCAGCTTGACCCCGTGTGCACGGGCTGCTTCGGCCACTTCGCGGACCAGATCGCCTTTGCCGTCTCGCCACGGGCTAGAAGCTACTGAATGACGCGTGTAACGCGTGGGCCATAAACAGAAACCGTCGTGGTGTTTTGCCACCAATACGAGTAATTTGCCCCCGAAATTAGTTATAGCTCGCATCCATTGATTGGGGTCGAGTTCTTTTGGGTTGAAAATGGACGGATCCTCACGGCCTGAACCCCATTCGACCTGTGTGAACGTGTTTACACCGAAATGGATGAAAAACGTGCGTTCTAGGCGCATCCATGCGATTTGGTTTGGCCGCGGCAGTACTTTTGCGGCTTTCTCCACAACTACAGTAGGTGGGTCACCCTCCTGGATTATGTGCATTGTTGCGTACGGAATAATCAAATCTTGGTTGGACGCACCCGCTGCGGTTGGTGCATCATTGTTACCTAAAGTGGGATAGAAGGAGAAAATGAGTGCTAGGAACGTGGTTACAACGAGTTTACTAGTAGATATACGGTTGAAGGTGCTTGAGGTTATGCCGTGTGGTCGCGTGTGATCTGCTTTTAGCGCGTCTGCAGTAGGATAAATGGAGAGTAGGGCTTGGACGGTTGCGTTTTTTCTAAACACGGGCTTGTGATTTGGGTGTGTATGGCTCATAGGGCGCTCAATAGTTGTATTTCTGATTCCTGGATTGGCGTTGGGGTAGTGATGGGTGAAACAAAATTCGTTGATTACAAGTTTGCCCATTTTATTGGACTGTTACTGTGGTAGTTGCTGGCCTCAAGCCTGGTCCTTCGGCTTTTAAGGTAATTTTACCCCGTTTCCCAGTGGGACGTAAGATTACAAGTCCCCTTCCCAGATAAGTTTCTAATTTTGGAGTGCGGAAGCTGGCTGGTTTATTAGGTGCGCCAGTTCCCACAGCGGCTAATTCTCCAGCGCCCTTGACCGTAAATTGGATGGACATTTCTGCGTATGGCACATGCAAACCACGCTCGTCGGTGATTTCCACAGTCACATAGCAAAGATCGTTTCGGTCAGCTTGTATACTGACTCGGTCTGGCGAGAGCCTGATTTTTTTCGGTGGGCCGGCTGTTTTAAGGACCTTTTCTGCCACAGGTTTATCAGCGATTAGGCCGAGTGCGCGGAGTTGGCCCGGCTCGTAAGGAACGCTAAATTTCACCTTGAGTTTGGAGTTTGGGGTCACCGGTTTCTCACCAATGATCCGACCGTTTAGTTCTAGACGTACTTTTTCGCAGCGTGAGTATATGGTGACTTCCATGTTTTTTCCTTCACACCCTGGCCAAGTCCAACTGGGTAATTCATTGGGCCATCCCCAGCTACTGACACGCTCGAACGTGCCCTCCGGCAAAGGTACATGGACCATTATTTCGAGTTGGCTTCTACCCCAAACGACGTCCCTGTAATAGGACTGAGGTTTTTTAAAACCGCAAATGTCTAGGTCACCACACCACGCGATGATCCATGGCCAAGGGCGCAGGAAACTTTCGGTTTCGGTGCTTAGGATAGCGTGGCCGATACCTGTCTCGCCGAGATAGTCCATTGCAGTCCATACAAAGTCTCCAATTACGTACGGATGTTTTTGCATCAATTGCCAACAATCGAATGCATCCCGGGGGAACGATTCGGTGCCCATAATGACTCGGTTTGGATGACGTCTATGGTCGGACTCGTATTTACCAAGCAGGTAGTTATAACCGGCCACGTCGAGGTGGACGAATGCTGGGTCTGAGAGTCGGTCCCAGTTACGCATTACCTCACCCCAGTCTGAACAGATAGCTTGAGTGATTGGTCTTGTGGGGTCATGGCTCAGCACTGCGTCTCGAAGCATTTTTGCGGTTTGTTGGCCAAGTGGTTGAAATTGTTCGGGAATTTCGTTGCCGATTGACCACATTATGACTGAGGGATGGTTACGATCCCGTCGAACCATGGAAGCGATATCCTTGAGCGCCCATTCTTTAAAGTATAGGTGATAGTCATGTGGATTTTTGCCTATGTTCCAGCAGTCGAATGCCTCGTCGATTACAAGGATCCCGAGCTCATCACATGCATCGAGGAATGCTGGTGATGGTGGGTTATGTGCGGTACGGACTGCATTGAACCCATTTGCTTTTATCAATTCTACGCGTCGTCGTTCTGCGCGGTCAATGGCAGCTGCGCCAAGCGGGCCATTGTCGTGATGCACACAACCACCTAAGAGCTTAATTGGCTTGCCGTTGAGGCGTAATCCATTTTGAGCGTCAATCTCCACTTTGCGTATGCCGAACCGGGTGGAGACTTTATCAAGCATTTTATTGTTGGTTAGGAGTGTGACTTCCGCGGTGTAAAGTGATGGTGATTCAGTCGACCACAGCTCTGGCGTTTGAACTTCGATACTCTGCTCCACAATTTGTGTGGTGTTGGGCGGGATTTGGATTGGGTGTCTTACTTCTTTTACTTTGCTTTTACGGGGGTTGAGGATGCGGATGTTCACGAGAACATCCAAGTTGGTGCTGGTGCTGTTGCATACTTCGGTGGAGATTTTGACTATTGCTTTTTCGGGTGAGACCTCCGGGGTAGTTATGAACACCCCCCATGTGGGGATGTAAATCCGGTCGGTAATGGTTAGCCACACGTGGCGGTATATACCCGACCCTGAGTACCAACGACTGTTTTTCCCCTCGTTTTTGACTTGCACAGCTAGCACATTTGTTTGACGCGGGGGTCTCAAATAGGGCGTGAGTTCAAATTCGAAACTTGTGTACCCATAGGGATGATTGCCGAGGTAATGTCCATTGATCCAGAAATCGGCGTTCATGTAAACACCATCGAATCTTACTGATATTCGTTTTCCGGTTTCTTGGGGTTTAAGCACAAAGTGTTTTCGGTACCAACCTCTTCCTCCTACCACGTAGCCAGTGGCGGTACCGCCTTCACTGAGACTGGTATCGAAAGGCCCAATTCGCTCCGATTTAACCCCTTGCTCGTAGATACCTCCCACACCGGTTGCGTCATATACGCGTACCGCAATCAGGTCGGAGCCATCGCCACGGACGAGTGAGGCGGGGACCTCGTATCGTCGTGGGGTTGCCCAGGCACTCTGGTATTGTGGCGGGAAGGATCCAGTGGCGCCTATACGGACGCCGTTGAAAAACGTCTCGTCCACATCGTCGATTAGCCCCAATAGGAGAACGAAGTTTGTGCCTTTGAATTCATCGGGGATTGTGATTCGTTTACGGTACCAACCGTAAGCGTTGTCATTTGTGTAGCCGGAATGACGCTCCCAGGTGTTTGGCAACGTGACTATTTGCCAAGAACTATCGTCGTAGTCGGGTTCTTTCCAGGCTGGGTCATCGCCTTTTTGGAATCGCCATTGGCCGGGCACTATGGGAAGTTCTGGCGGAAAGTTTGTACGCGGAGGCAGGTCTTCGATGCTCCAATCGTGAGGGAGATCGATCACCCGCCAGGTGGAATCGTCAAACTCGGGTGATTCTGCACCTTGAATGTCGCCTCGGTAAAACAGCCATTCTGAATCGAATAGGCGGTCTCGTTCGAAATTTTTGCCGGGTAAACCGGTGGGGCTGCTTAGTATGAGTACAACGCCACAGATGAGAACTGGCAATCTATTGATTTTTGGGTTCATAGTGTTTTTGGTGCGAAGGTTTCAAGTAAATTACGGAACCTCCTGCAGGGCGAATGGACATGGAAATCTGGTGACCTTTTTTAACGAGTCGTTCCTCGCGTAGCCATGCATCGGGACGCTCCGGGTGATCTCCAAGCTTGATCATATGATAATTTCCCCGGCCCAAGAAGTTTAGGGTTATATCGAGTTTTGTGGTTGTTGGACCGTTGAGTATGCCAATGAACCATTCTTTTCCCTTTCGCCTGGCGAAGGCAACGCATTTACCGATTTCGCTTCCGGGTAGGACGATGGTTTCGTCCCAGGTAGCTGGGATGGATTTGAGCACATCTAATGCGGGGTTGCTAAGGTAGTTGGTTGGGTGATCGGCATAACAGAGGAATGGAGATGTGTAGATGATTGCCTGGGCTAGTTCATGTGCCCAAGTATACCCACGTAACTCGCGGGGGTTAAATACCGTGGGGGTATAATCCCCCGGTCCTATCACGTATCGTGTAAATGGCAGGATGCAATTATGTTCGGGTGGAAGTGTGCGGTTGTAGCGGATGATGTGGTATTCGTGTCCTCGGACTGATTCACGAGTCAATTCATTGGGCCAGGTACGTTGTCGGCCGACTGGTTTATTTGCCCCGTGAAAATTGACCATTAATTTACGCGCAGCAGCGTCATGTAGCGTTTCCTCGTACCAATTGATCCATCGAACACTTGCTTCTGGGATGAAATCGATTTTCACTCCGACCACGCCAGCAGCCACGGCCCGGTCGAAGAAATTTGTTCGGCGAGTAAACTCAGGGATTTCTTTGCTATCGACCCAGCACCAGATTTTCACGCCTTGGGCTTTGGCGTATTCGCAAACCTCGCGGAGACATGCCCATCTGTCTTTATCGCCGTCTCGCCAATCTTTCCAGCCTTCGTCCACCAGGTAATATTCGAATCCCAGTTGTTTTGTCCAATCCACCCACTGTTTTTGTTCTGCAAACGGTGGTGCGCCTATAGCCCACCAGTGCCAGAGGCACCGGCCTGGTTTAATCCACTCGGCGTTTCTCAATTCCGGTATTGGTGGAGGACACAAGTTTGGTATCAAGTCGCTATTTACCAGGTCGTTAAGGTTCCGCGCTAGTAACACTACGCGCCATGGTTGGGTTACAGCTGAGTCGGTTGTCCAGCCGCGCCGATTTTGAGGAGCATGGAAATATCCTTGAAAGGCGCGATCAGGGGTAACTTCCACTGCCAGATCGCAGTAATTTATCACATCGGCTTCGGTTATTAGGGCGTATCCACCACCGTCCAGACTGAAAGTTATGGGCAGGGCGATGATTGTTCCGGGTTTGAGATCCTTGAGCCGAGTGCCTCGGAAGATTTCTTCGTAACCCCAGGCATCAGTTTGGTACCATGCGATTGGGTTGCCTGCGATCCGCCACTGTGTGATTTCTTTTTCAATTTTGCGGCCTGGTTTGGCTTGCAATCGCATTCGCAATGCCACTCCGTCGTTGTAGGCTCTTACGTCCAGAGAGTACGATTCGCCTTGGCTAGTCTGTACTGGAATGGTTGCATGTCTACAATGGTTTGTGGCCCAGGCATGTCCGCCGTGCATTGGGTAAGTCTCTTTGATAGTTTGAATGCGGGGTTTTCCCAGGACGATGTTTGTCCCTAGATCCACGCCGTCAGAAATGATTCCGAAACGCGACCAACAGACTACTTCTCGGTTATCTATAGTGACTCGGTACTGCAAGGCATCTTGGTCGGTAAGGATCACCTGCACCTTGCGGTCTGGTGATTTTATGATTATTTCGGTTGGCCTAGCGTGAGGGATGAGAGCGGCCAAGCAAAGCAATGTGTAAGTTCTCCATTTCATTTTGCCAGGCGGGTTTTATTCGAATATTAATGCGTCGACTGCCACCGGGCCTGGGCCGCGATTGATTATGGCAACGGTGTGTTCTTGTGGGTTCAAGTCTTGGACTTCAAAGACAACTTGTTGAGCTAGGCGCGGGCCGTTAGTAGACAGGTCTGCAATGCCGCGCGACACACCGTCTATTATGACCTCGATTTTTCCGGCCTCGGGTTCTTTAGGTGCAATAATTTTCACGGCCTTGCCTTTGAACCGGCAGCTCCAAACGGTTCCTGGGGTTTCGCTGATCGTTAGGTCGTTGTTGTATTCCCCAGTGCCCAGGTTGCATTTCCTAATCCAGCCAAAGTAGGATGCGCCTGGGTCATCGTCGTTGAACCATGGTTTATCATGGGTTATCCGAAGCACCCGCGTGCGCGTAGCCAAATTAGTATCTTTGATGCCAGAGAAAGGCTGGATTGGTGCAGTTGGAGTTACTGTTAAACCGGTTGTATCTTGGACAAATTGCAAAGGCATGTCTTGTCCAATAAGCTCGACGTTAGTGACCTTGCCAAGCGTGGCTCCGCCAGCGGCGAGTGCTTTGAGTGTGATTGGACTTCCGTCCCAGTCAAGGAGGATGGCGTAAACTTTGCCATTGTTTCTGGTATAGTGAACTGACAGCGATTTTTCGCTGCAAACTTCGAATGGGCGGGACCCGTAGATAGCCTCTCCGTTAATTCTTAGCCAGGCACCGACGTCCCTTGCAATTTGAACCAATTCGGGGTCGAGGTCGCCTCGACCTCTTTGACTTAGGTTCATTATCATGGAACCGTTGCGAGACACGATTTGGGTCAGTAACCGTATGACCTCCCAAGCTCGCATGTATTTTTGGCCTTTTCTGTAATGCCAGTCACCGTTGGTTACTTCGGTTTGGAATGGGTAAGGCATTATTTGGGGTTCGATATCTGCCTCCATGCTTTTAACCAAGGCGCGCTCTACCACGGGGACCAGTTCTGGGTTTTTGAAGCTGTTGTATCTGCCGCCTATACACTTGAGGTTTATCACCACGTCCATCTTGCCGGTGTTCCATTGCAACGACTTATTATAGAAGTGAGCTACCAGTTGTGGTGCTAGGAAACCCAGGCCCATTTTGACCCCCAAATCTATCAAGGTGTCTCCAGCAGCCTCGTCAAAATATATGAAGTCGGGTCGGTACTTGGTGATTGCATCGTCAACGCGCCACATGAACTGGTTTGCGTAGGGGGAGCGCAGCGAATCGTCGTCAGCGCTGTGAGGTGGCCCATATAGATCCACTGGGTCCATACCTTCCCACCATTTACCCCGGCCGTCGCGAATGGTTTGGAGCGCGTCGTATGGTACTCCTTTTTTAGGCCCTTTTTTGTCGCTTGTATATCGTACAGGCATGAACTGTCCCCAGGTCCGTGGCGGGCTATTATGGAAGCCTATACCGAACCGCATGCCTTTCTTGCGTGCGACCTTTTCCCATGTACCGACGATATCTACTTTTGGACCCACTCGGACAGAGTTCCAAGGTTGGTATGTGGAGTCCCAGCAATCAAAGTTGTCGTGATGAACCCCCATCGCCATGAAATATCGTGCCCCCATTTCAATGTACAGATCCATGAGTTCTTCGGGATTCCAGCGATCAATTACCCAGTTATGGCAGATGTCTTTATAGCCGTATTCGGATGGGTGACCGAAGTTTCGGAGGTGATGATAGTATTGCCAATGGCCTTCTTGGTACATGCCTCTGGCGTACCAGTCACCGCTTTCTGGCATTGATTGTGGTGTCCAGTGTGACCATGCTCCAAATTTGGCGTCACGCCACCATTGCGGAGCTTGGTATAGTTGAGCAAGCTTATACCAATCGGGTTCGTAAGGTCCAGGTGCTACGGGCAAGGGTGGCAGATTCCAAATGTCGGGTGGCAACCCTAAATCACCGTCTCCTAGTAGAATCCTGTCGATGGTTACGGCAACGTCGTCCGAGTTAATGCAAACCGCTACTGTAGATTTGGCAGGTACTTCCAAGTCAATTTTTGCCCACAAGTAAGAATCGATAAACGCACCTGAGGAGTGAACGTTTACCTTCCGTGCAAGCTGATTGTTGACCATTACGCTTATTGTACCGGCGTTGGTGGTTGCGTACCGAATCGCCAGCTTAGAGGCAGTTGGTATGCGAGTGAACTGTACCCCTTGGCCAGGACAGAGTAACTGTATTGCTTTGCCCTTTGAAGCTGCGGCATCTTTTACTTGCAAAGGATTTCCTATCGGCTTTCCGGATTCCGCTTCATAGGCATAAACTTTCGATCCGGATCTAGGTGTTGACTTTTGGGGGAGTCCGGCTGCTTGGGCTTTATGTGGTGCAAGGCCAGACGTGGAAAAAATAAGTGACCAACTGCAGTAAATCAGGGCGGTTGCAGTGGATGGGAACCTCGTTAGGGATGTGGATGATTTGGTTTTCATGTACGCGGTTTTCAAACGTTTGTTGAAAGGTAATCTTTTCCCTCTTTCCGAGGAGATGCTTTGACAACCCAAAGTTAGTTAGTCCCGGTTACTCCAAAAATCTCCACCAGTTCAAGTTGAGCAGGTAGCCTGGACCACCAGTAAATTTAAGGTACAAGTCATGACGACCGGTTACTTTTTCGACCTTGGCGGTTTGGGTGACCCATGATTGCCACCCACCTGTGTTTTCTACTTTGCAGGTTCCAATTAGTGGACCATCTGGGCGGTCCAACCGTATTTCGATGGTGCCGCCCTCGGTTGCAGAAGCAACTCGGAATTCTATTGCACTGGCACCATTACCGAAGTCTACTCCTGCGTACATCACCCAATCGCCGTTTTGGATAAATCCGATGTTTTTCCCACCTTCTGCGCAATTCTCAGTCAAAATCCCCTCGTCGGCCGTAAATGTCTCGGCTTCGTTCTTCTCGAACGCGGACCGGAACGTTGCAGCTACACGTAAGGGAGCCGCAATTGTATTGCCTAGGGAATCACGGTATTTGACTTTGATTGTAGTGGTGCCTGCCTCAAGTCCGACTAGCACACCGTTTGTAACCGTGGCAATCTTTGGGTTTTCCACTTCGTATTCCAGGTAAGGAGTTGCGTCTTCCTGATGCCCGTCTTGGAACTCCACAATTGCTGAAATTGGCCAGGTATCGCCAGCATGGACCATTACGCGCGAAGCGTTGAGCAATAGTTTACTAGCGGTCAATTCTTTCTTTAATTCACCCACAATCACGATTAGGTCCTCACTTTTATCGTTATAGCTCGCTTTTATGCGCGTTTGACCGGGTGCTTTCCCAAGCACGACGCCGTCTTGCACCACAGCAACCTGTGGGTTTTCTACTTCGAACTTTGCATTACCAGTCACATCTTTGCTTGATCCGTCGGAGTATACGGCTAACACGCGGACTTGAGTCTTATTTGCAGGTCCTGGTGCGGCATCGATTTTGTACCTCTCCAATGCGGTGCTGATACCGACCAAAGTTGCTGGGACACGTTTCGGAGCGAATTGCCAAGCATCAAATTTGCAAAGTCTGACCAGGCCGGAGCCCTTGAACACAAAGAACAGATCATGCACACCTGTGGCACCTGAGATAGGGATGGTTTTTGTTTTCCACGCACCGTCGGTGAAGTCGATGGGCAAGACCCCAATAATTGGACCGTCGACGCTTCCGAGGTGTAATTCAATCGCCCCACTTTGGACAATGCCCGGTTTAGTTTCACTGGCAAACGTAGCGGTGAACGTGCTGGCACCGATGGAGCCGAAGTCGACCCCAGCCACTTTGATAAAGGCACGCTCGCGTACGGGGAATACAAACACCCGGCGATTGGCATCTTGATCACTCTTAATGCCTTCGCTCCAACATATGGTTTCGCCTTCGTTCTTAGCGTACGGGTTAAGGGGTTCGATTTGCGGTACGCTTGGCACTGGTGCACCTTTGCCCCACCAAGGCACCTTTTTGATCGTTCCGTCTTCATTGTAAGTCATTTCAGCTACACAAACTGATCGCCGTTCAAGTTTTCGTCTATTGCCTTGGATAGCAAACCATAGTTCGTAGTTAAGCCCGAACACATACCATTTGCCTTTGTATTCGACTATGCCTGGGTGGTTACCGTCTGAAAGCGGGCTAGGATCCATTATTAAGCCCATGCATTTCCAGGGACCAGTTGGGCTGTCGCTGATGGCGTATGCGATACCCTCAGGGCAGCACCGTGAGGCCCAAGCCATGTAATATCGGTTATTTCGTTTCCACACCCAGGGGCCTTCGGTGTAGGCGGCTTCGGGCGGAGCACCAGTAAAATCTATGTGCATCTGCTGGATTTCGCCTGAGGTGGAAATCATGTCTTCGTTGAGTTTAATGCAGAAACACGGTCCGTTGCCTCCCCAGTACAAATATGCTTGTCCGTCGTCGTCAATGAACACTGCCGGGTCGTAATCGCCATCTCGATCCCGAAAAATCAGGGGTTTTCCGAGGGGGTCAACATACGGACCGGCGGGGTGATCAGCCACTGCAACGCCGATAGCAGTCATTCTGCCGCGGTATTGTACGGGGCAATAAAGGTAAAATTTTCCGTTTCGCTCTATGCAGTGCGGGGCCCACGCATTAACGCCGTCTGCCCATTTGAATGTCCTGTATGGTTCGCGGACGCCAGCAATTATGCCGTGCTCGGTCCAGTTGACCATATCCTTGGTCGAGTAACACAGCCAGTTATACATCTTAAATCCGATGGCGTCGTCTTCATCGTGGCTTGTGATCAGGTATAATGTGTCTCCGGACACAAACGGTGCTGGATCTGCTGTGAATTTCGTTTGGATGATTGGATTTTCACCGAAGAGGCGCAGTGTGGTAAAAACCGCAAGCCACACCACTGAGGACAAGATCGCCTTTTTCATATCCAGAAGCATCTCCTTCGTTTAACAAGACGCGCCGGAAAAGTGAATATGTCAAATGTCATATTTTACGGGGCGCTTCGTACGTTCTGGGGCGGACAAAGCACCCTGTAGGTTTTCTTCCCAGACTTGTTTCACGAAAGTTCTAGGGCCTCCTCTCTAGTGCTCAATCTCGATGTAGCGGCTTTATACGGTGTGTTTTCCAGCGCGAAGATTAACTGGTGTCTTATTGTTTTTCAGAGGCTTCTTCTACGCCGAGTTCGGCTACGGTGGCGAATGGCTGGCCTAGGTGTTCACTTAAAGCCACCAGTTTTAGGTAACGTGCTTTTGTGGGTTTAGGCAGGCCGATTCGGAATTTGTCAGCGTCTCGCGGTATACGCCCCTTGATGACGGGTTGCCCCCAGTTCTGGCCGTCATTTGATAGATAAATTTCGTAATCTCGGATATGTCCATTTTCCATGTCTACACGTGCAACGTAGTGCACAGCAGTAATGTTGACTTCCCGGCCGAGGTCAATAACCAGAAAATGGGGTGGTTGCGCAGGTTCGCCACTCCAACGACTATGCCAGAAAGTGTCCTCGTTACCGTCTACTGCGTGATGAATTTCTCCCTCGCCAGGCTCATAACTACTTGCAGCGATAGCTTTGCCTCGGATAAGTGGTGGTTTGGGCTTGGCGATTTTTTCAACTGGTACAGGGGTTGGTTTAGCCCTAATTATCGGTACACCTAGGCGTCCAACAGTTACGAAGTCTTTTGTGCCTGCGGGTAACAAGCGGAGAACATAGGAGAACGTGGCGGGTTCAGACCAAACAATGTATTGGTCTAATGGGCGTGGCCCACAACCGGCGGAGCCTACCCCTAACGTCCGTTTGGCGATGACTAATACGTTATTTGTGCTTGGTGGCAGATCAATCGAGTATTCAGTCGGGTGCAAAACCTCGTCCGGATAAGGCAAAGCAGAGAACTGTATTACGCCTTCGTCGGCTTGGGCCATAAGTGCTGGTAGACGTAATCCATATACTGCCACCCATCGAACATCCTCATGATTTCCGCATTCCATGGGTTTAGCGTAGGGGGTCATTAACTCGTGAGTCGTAGCTGAGTATAGTCCTACGTCAGACCCACGCTTTCTATCGGCATAGTTTTCCATGGGACCGCGGCCGAGATATGTCACTTGGGCATATTCAGGCAATAATTGTAGCCGCACACCTAAACGTGCCCATGGGATGCGTCGACCGCTAGGTGTGACTGCGTTGTCTGACACGATCGTTCCGTCACCGTAGAGGGTATAAACCACCGAGTGGGCAACGACGTAGTCTTGCCTGCCTTCGGCTAGGATTACTGCTTCGATACGGACTTCGCTTGGTCTGGGTTGAGAAACGCTAACTTGCTGGACGGAGCGTTTAAGATCCAGTAGACCATACCGCTGCCAGTCTCGGAATGCCCACATGTCATCGTTTCTGTGAGGCGCGCGCCACAGGTGAAGCTGGGGACCACCCCCGGGAACCAGTATATCTTTTCCGTCGCGTTTCAGTTGTGCGAATGTACCTGTTTGCTTGTCGAAGACGGCCTCGAATCCTTTACCTGTAACTGTAATAGTTTGGCTTGTTTCGCGTAGTTGGAGCGGGGGCATTGTATCTACCTCGGGTACAGGTGATGGTATGGCAAATGGCAACTCAAATTGTGCAGCAGCAACCTCAAACCCTGCTTTTGCCCATAGCTGGTCCTTGTTTAATCTGTAAGACACGTTCAGGTGGTATAGGGCCCCAGGCTTGGGTGAAAATCGTTTGAATGGCACAATTATCTCTTCTTCTTCGCCTGGAGCGAGCACAAGCTTAGGTAACTTACCCTTTTGGATTACGCGTCCGTCCTCAGTAATTGACCAGAACCCATCGAACCCTTCCAGAGTTATGAAGGCGTATTTGTTACGTACTTTGATTTTCCCGGAACTGAGGTCGACAGGATAGATGCCGATCCATTGATAAACACGTTTCATTTCGGGGTAGTGTGGTTTAGGTTGACGTTCGGAGAAAACCACGCCTTTGTGGATGAAATAGTGATCGTTGGGCACTTCGCCAAATCCACCACCAAAAGCGATAAATTGACGTTTTGGATTACGTCGGTTCCACAGGCCCTGGTCTTGCCATTCCCAAATTGCGCCTCCTAAAAGTGTGGGATACTGATCGAATAAGTCATTGTACTCACCTATGGCTCCCATTGAATTGAACATGGCATGGGCGTACTCGCAAAGATAGAACGGTTTTGTGAAGTTTGTGCTGGTAGCTATGCGTTTGACGTCGTTAGGATGTGTGTACATTTCACTATCGATATCTGCGGGGTTGCCCTCCCCAATGCCAAACCGTTGGTAGTGTGTAGGTCGGGTTGGATCTATAGCTTTGATTGTCTCAAGTGCTGCAATGAAATTACTGCCGCGACCCCCGTTTTCGTTACCCAGCGACCATATAATCACAGAAGGGTGATTTTTGAAGTTTTCTACGTTGGCCACGTTTCTATCAATAATGGCGGCTTTCATTTTTGGTTCGTTGTCGAATCGGCCATCATAACCGTGGCATTCGCAATTTGCTTCGGCTAGAACCCAAATACCCCACTCATCGCACAACTCGTACCACCGCGGACAATTTGAATAATGGGCTGTGCGGACATGATTACAGTTCCCTTGTTTGAGAAGGACTAAGTCGCGAATCATTTGTTCTTCGGTAATTGCGTGTCCAACGTCTGGCCAATGTTCATGTCGGTTTGCTCCTTTAAGTTTGATTGGGACTCCATTAACGAGGAATTGGCGTCCTTTAATCTCGATTTTACGGAACCCAGTGCGGACTGAGAGCCATTCGGTTTCACGTCCATCTTCTAACGCAAGCACAGTAGTGTAGAGATTTGGGGTTTCCGCGGTCCATTTGGCGGGGTTAGTAACGCAAAAACTCACTTTCACTGTTACTTCTTCGCCCGGATTTAGGGCTGGGACATTTGCTTGGCCAGTTGCGCCCGGTATGGCTTTACCGCGCGCATCATACAATGTGACTGCGAGCCTGCGTTCCGGCATGTGCGTCTTACTGTAGTTTTTAACTTTGGCGGTGACTTCCACGATTGCATCCCGGTATTGTTGGTCGAGATCGGTTTTTACGAAGAAGTCGCGGATATGCACTTGAGGTGCGCTCCAGATGTATACGTTGCGAAAGATTCCACTTAGCCGCCACATATCTTGGTCTTCTAGCCAGGTACCGGAGCTGTATTTATAGACCTCAACTGCAACAACGTTTTTGCCAGGTTTTACATACTCAGTGATGTCAAACTCAGCAGGGTTTCGACTGTTTACACTATAGCCCACTTGTTGGCCGTTAATCCATAGGAAGAATGCGGAGTCGACCCCTTCAAATGTGATAAAGATGCGTCTACCTTGCCAACTGGGGGGCAGTTCAAAATCACGGCGATAGCTGCCGACTGGATTGCGTTCTTTGTAAGCAGTCCAGCTCCTTGGCGGCTCACTCATTATGCGTGGCCAGTCTCGTCTTATTGTGTACCCGAAGTTGCGGTAGAATGGGGTACCGTAGCCATGCACCTCCCAATTTGAAGGCACGGGAATTTCTTTCCAATTGCTTACGTCGAACTCAGGTTTGTAGAAATCCACGGGTCGTTGACTCGGCTCTGGCACCCAATAAAACTTCCACATCCCATTTAACATGCGGCAGTACGAAGACGAGTACCTTTTTGCAGCCAATGCCTCTTTTAGATTTTTGTAAGGCATGAGCGTGGCATGGTAAGGTTCTTTGTTGATGCCGAGACATTCGGGATCTTCAAGTTCCGGTGGTAGTGAAGCTTGGGCGAGTCCCGTGATTATACAACCGGATACGCCCAGCATTGCGAGAAGCGGTTTTTGGGCCTTCATAGGTTGTCTTTAGACGATGCTAAAATCGCGGTTTCAAATCAAGCATAACAGGTTTGGGCCTCAGGCAGAGGTAAAAATTGATCGATTGTATAACTTTGTCTCGAGAACTTTGTGCGATGGGCTATGGAAGAGTACCAGGAGCTGGTCATATTCAAACGCAGGTGATGGATTAAGATCAATTGACTAGATTACCCTGAAACCAAAGGGGCCGATTGCATACGAATGCAGGAGCTGGATCGAAAGTTTTGGTGGGTACACCCATTTTGTTCGTGGATGACAAAAATTTCCGTTGTTTGAAATGCAACTCTAGGCAGAATGCAACATGCGTTTTTGATTTGGGCATTGAAGAGCCGTGAAAAGTCACGAGATTTCCACCTTTGAGTTTTTCCTTTAGCGCTGTTTTTGAGCGGGCTGTATAGGTTCGCGTCAAACCGCTTTAAGAAACTCACGATAATCCCACACCCAGTCCAGCATCATAGTGCACAGCTGTTGCACCGGGTGGATGTGCGTTGGTAACTCCTCTCTGGGGTAGCAAGGGGTAATGTTATGGTGATTCGAACCTCCATTGTTGATTGGCTCCTCCTATCCATTGCCACAGGTGAACTTTAGCGCCGTCGACGGTGGAAACACCTTCGACGTCTAGGCATGAACCTTGCCAATGGACAGGGGAAATCCGATAAAACCCGTTGTCGGTGGGAGTAAGGATGTATTTTTGATTTGCATTACCGTAGTAGTCCCACAATTGCACCTTTGTTCCATTGGCAGTACCCCAAGCATTGATATCGATGCAACGGCCGCTTTGCACGCCGATGATGCTCCACTGGCCGCCGCCGCGATCTGTGAGGATCCATCGCTGGTTGTTACCGCCGTGGTAAGTCCATTGGATGATTTGGGTGCCGTTTGCAGTTTGTGCTCCATATGCATCCATAGCTTTACCACTATGTCGAGCTATAATTTTGTATGTGTTCCCGCTGACTAGGCCGCCGGTTTCGATTATTTTGCAGGACGAGATTTTGTCATTCGCGTTGAGAGAGTTTAGATTGGGGGTGTTGGCTGTTAGTGTCCATGAAGTGCCAGTGAAATTGTCATGTTCATAAGCGATAACGGTGTAACCGCTGGGAATTTTTACAGAAGATACCCAATCGTTTGGCACGCCTGCATCTTTAAGGTCGGACATGTTGTAATCGCCCGCTGGCAAAGTTACTGCCAGACCTCCGTAATCAACATCTTGAAAGAAAGTGATTCCCGGACCGTATAGTGGTGAGCCTGAAGGCGCTTGGGCTGTATAAGTTGCCCACCAATGGAAAGCAGCTTTACCACATCCAATCGTCGGGTAGGTCCAATAATTTGTGCCAAGTCTCATATTGCCAATGGCGTCTTCGACGAACATACGTAGCCAGCTGATGTTTCCTGCGGCGTCGTAGAGATTTCTGATTGTATTGCCGAAGACCTCTGTTGATCCTTGTCCCAAGCCGCTAACCTCCATGGTATCACAAGACCCTTCGGTAACGATGATTGGGTATTTATCTGCGCATTTCTTCCAGTCGTTATTAAACCGGTTTATAATGTTTTGGACGTTATTTTCACCAACGGGGTACCAATGGCCCGCATAGCCAATATTCGTGCCTGAGATTGGATATTTTGCGAAGTTTTGGAGTCTGGTTTGCCAAATGAGTCCGGGCACCCAAATTATGTTCCGGAAGCCGGTTGCCCTAATCGCATTCACAATGTCTTGGAAGTACACTTGTACTGCTTGGTCGGCTGCTTCGGTGTCCGATTGCCAAACCCCGTTGCCTAATTGGGTTTCAATCACGACTGGTTCATTGCAGATCTCGATCATGACGTTTTCTGCGTCCCGAATTTCGGGATACCGATTAAATATGCGGGTCCAGTACCGGATCATGTTTGTTTTATGTTGTGCGCCCATAAATTGGCCCCCGTCAGGGGCATTGCCACAAAACACGACATAGACCCCCCGTGACTGGCAATGCATAACGTAGGGAATGTACAGATTGGTCCAAGCACGATCTTGTAAGACCTCGTCAACTGTACCGTCATTACGCCAGCCATCATTTGGGGGCCACGTCCGCACGAATGTATTGAACCAACCGTGGCTCTTTTCGAAGAGGGGATTAGTCTGTGTCAGAAAGTCAACTTGACATTTAATTTAAATATGTGGAGCACTGGGGCGCATTCCTCCGGAGTGAAATTTCTAGGGTTAGTGAAAAGGTACCCATTGAAATCGGCTCCTGTCGGTTGGAACCAACCGCGAAGTGTAACTATTTTACCGCTAGGGTCTTTGACATATTTACCGTCTACATATAACCTCGGCGTCTTAGACTTTTGATAAGCTTGGGCCGCCTCTATGCACCTCAGTCCTAGGACGCACATTGCTAATAAATTGGTGGAATATTGTTTCATGCTCCTCATTTCAGTGTTTGGTTTTTGGATTTTTAGGTAGGGTTAGCCCTTTTGCTAACTCCGGCTTTACATTAGAGCCTTAACGTGGCCACGTCCATATTGACATGTGTCACGGGATGACAAATGTCACTATCCTGCGCTCATAGGTTGGGTCGTAGAGTGTGGAAAATGGACCAGTTTCTGTGTGTCTCGGATGTTACTTTAATTTTCCCCTAAAGTTTGTTTTTGGTGCGTTTACGGACGATGTCCAGGGGGTGGTTGTCCATGTTGTTTTGTGGATTTGGGCCCAAATTCGGCCAAACGGTTTTCCAAAGGAATAGGGGTTGGAAGGGGAGGGACGCTAAAACGCATCCCCATTGGGTACTTCTGCGAGGAATACCTGAGTTGTACCGAATCGACTGAAAAGTGATATGAAAGACTTAAGTTTAGGGGGCGATTGTGGGGATGACTAGGTGGGCTGGTTTTAGGCCGTTTGATTCGACAGTAAGTTTAATTGTGCCTGGGGTCTTCGTGGATTGAAGTATTATCAGCCCTCGGCCTAGATATGCAGTGCGGGAGTTGGTTTTTCCGGTTTCTGTGGAGTTTAGGTCACCATTTTCAATGCCCAATAACCTAGCCGGCCCTGTCAGGGTTACGGTTACCCGGTTTGTGGCGAGCGGAACACGCACATTTTGGGCGTCAACTATCTGGAATTCGATATGGCACACATCGGTACCATCAGCCCTGAGTGTGCTTGAGTCTGGGAGAAGCTTGATTGCATTTGGTTTGCCTGCGGTTTGAAGTGTGTGAGTGGCCAGGGTCAAATTGTTGGATACCCCGACCGCCCGCAGTTCACCGGGCTGAAAGTTTACTTCCCATGTGAGGATTTGGTTAGTGGCGTCTTTCAAGTATTTTTTGCCCAGTGATTGGTTATTTAGAAAGAGTTCTACTTCGGGGCATGTTGTGAAGCAGTGTACATTTACGCGGGAATTAGTGGGCCAATTCCAATGTTCATGCCAAAGCGGCCGCTCTCTACGTGCTGATAGTGATGGTGGAGAAACACACAGATAAACCATAGGGGTAGGATTCCAAAGCGCTTGTCTGTACCAGGCAATGGGTTTTTTGAATCCGCATAAGTCAAGCAGGCCTGAACCGTTGGCGCGGTTTGGCCAAGCTCTGGCCTCGCCTAGATAATCGATGCCCGTCCACAAAAATTGTCCGCAAACAAACTCGTTAGTGAGAACAGCCAACCAGTCTTGGTATCTGTGACTAGTCTCACTGCCTAAGATTATTCTGTTTGGGAATTCGGCGTGATCGGTTTCATACCGGTATTCCTGGTAGTTGTATCCTACGATGTCGAGCAATTCTGGCAAACCGACGGCCTGTGACATTTGAAGGTTTGCTAGCGCCATGGTGATAGGACGACTTGGGTCGAGATTTTTCGCCAGTGCGATAAGTGGACGCGCAAGTTTTACCATTTCCTCTGCATTTGGATGTCCTGGTTTAAATTGGTTGCCGAGAACAGGATGAGTGAAAGGGTCGTTTGGGTAATCGATTTCGTTGCCGATGCTCCAGATGAAAATAGAAGGGTGGTTACGATCTCGAAGAATCATATCGGCCAGGTCCCGAGCGGCCCATTGGTGAAAATGCTCGGCGTATCCAAATTTAGCTGGCACGCCTGAGTTCCACCCGCATATCCATTTGTTTTTTCCTGGACAGAATTCGTCGAAGGCTTCTGCCATGACGATGAACCCGAGTTCGTCACATAAGTCGAGCAGCTCTGGGGAAGCTGGATTATGACTTGTGCGGATAGCGTTGACCCCGATCTCTTTTAGTATTCGCAGACGTCGTTCCCAGACCTTTTTAGGTACTGCTGCCCCGAGTACCCCTGCATCGTGATGCAAACAAACGCCTTTTATCTTAAGCGGCTTATTGTTGAGGTAAAAACCAGTCAGTGGGTCAAACCTGAATGTTCGGATTCCAAACCGATTCGTTACAGAGTCAGTGGTGCCGTCTTTAGCGATTACTTTGGTTTCCAGCTGATACAACAAAGGCGAGTGGATCTCCCAAAGTTTGGGTACTGCCACTGTAACCAACGTGGTAAGGGTCTTATTTGTTTTTGGATCTATTTGGTCATGTGCTACGGATACTGCGGTAAGGTCGTTTGCGGGGCTATATATAGAGTTGATAATTTCGAATGTTTGGAAGGCCTCGAAGTGATTTTCCACTGTGACTTGGACGGCTATGGTTGCAGCAGTGCTAGTGAGGTTTGGGGTGGTAATGTACACACCCCATTGCGCTACTTTGAGTTTGGGGCTTATGCATAAACGCACTGGACGATATATCCCGGATCCCGTGTACCATCTTGAATCTGCGAAACAGGAGTGATCTACACGCACCGCCACTAAGTTGGGCCGATCACCAAAATACACCACAGGGGTGATATCACACGAGAAACTAGAGTACCCATACGGTCGACCGCCCACATAGTGCCCGTTGACCCATACCTTGGCATTATTGTAGACGCCATCGAATTCGATCCAGATAAGACGGTTTGTCCATTCTGGTTTAAGATTGAAGCGCAACCTGTACCATCCAATGCCGCCGGGTGCGTATCCGGTGCCGCTCGCATACTGAGGGCCGAAAGGTTCTTCCGCATCCCAATCATGGGGTATGTAGACCGTAGTCCAACGGGAATCATCGAACTCAGGTTGCATGGCGGTGGGGAAATCGCCTTTAGCGAATCGCCAAGGTCCATCCAACTCGATGGAATTGCGCTCGGACTGATTGGGTTGGAGTGAAGCATGAACAGAGAGGGGGAGCAACTGGATTCCTATAAATAGAAGTAGCCCACCTATGACTCGGAGTTTCATGGAATTTTAATCATTGGAATGGTGAGCAAGGTAATTTGTGGTCGCAATTAATGGCCAAATGAACGAGGTTTCGTTCACTGTATTTTGAGCGAGTAAGCATACTCGCATGGCTTCTTGGACGGCAAGAACACGGTCAAGCCTTCGGTGGTGCGTACGAACCTGAGTTTGCCACGAGCACCCAATAATCTCACAGATTTAATTGGCCCAGGCCAATATTTTGAGCCTTCAGCCAAGGATTTGATTGTGACTATGCCGTTAGTTGGCCATGCAAGAACAATCGCGTAAAGCGTTTTACCGTCTTTGCTTCTCGTGAAACGAATATCCTCTGGTGTGAGGGGTTGATTGTAGGTGTCCCGAATTCCACCAAATCGACCGCGTTCGGTGAATTGGGTAGATGGGCCTTCACCATAAATGTGCCACGGCCGCGTTGCGTAAATGGCTTCCCCGTTTACTTTCAGCCACGTACCGATTTCAGAAACGATCTTAACCTCCAGCTCGTCGATGGTTCCGTCTCCTCTGACGGGCACGCTCAAAAGCAAGTTACCGTTTTTGCTCACGATATCGATTAGCATTGGAATAACATCGCTAGCTTTCTTGTACTGGTTTTTGAGGTACACATCGCGGTTATAATGCCAGTGACCAAGACAAGTATCAGTTTGCCACGGCTCCGGTAATATGCCTTGTGCCCGGCCCCGCTCTATGTCGTATACGAGGGCGCGCCGCTGGATTTCATTTAGGTGTTTTCCTGTTACAACGGCACGATTTTCCCCGTGCCATTTGATACTGGTATTATAGAAATGCGCTACTAAATGTAGCCCGATTTCGTCAGTCAAACCGACAAATGGCAGCACGGTGTCGTCAAAGTAGATAAGGTCAGGTTTGTAATCGTCCCATAGCTGTTTGGTGCGAAGATAAAATTTTAGCAGGTAGGCTTCGTCGGGGATACTGCTGCCTTTAGCAGGATTCCAATCCCATACGAGGGCTTTCCCCGGGGGATGGTTTTGAGCGTACAGATCTTGTGGATCCAATCCCTCCCACCATTGGCCAACGCCGTCTTCTTTCCGGAGTTTGCCATCGTAAGGGATGCCCGCAAATGGGCCTTTTTTATCGGCACCCTGGGCGGGTTCGTACCATGACCAGGCATGGGAAGCGTGGACGCTCACTCCGAAGTACAACCCGTGTTTACGTGCAGCTTTTGCCCACATCCCAATGAGGTCCTTTTTGGGGCCGATTGCCACCGAGTTCCAAGGTTGATACCGGGAGTTCCAGTTATCGAAATTGTCATGATGATTTGCTAGGGCTACGAAGTATTTTGCTCCGCATTCTTTGTAAAAGGCGAGGAGTTTGTCTGGGTCAAACTTCTCGGCTTTCCAAATGTTAATGATGTCCTTGAACCCAAATTTTGAGGGGTGTCCATAAGTCTTTATGTGATGCCAATATTGCGCACTGCCTTCAATGTACATGTTGCGCGCATACCAATCTCCTTTTTCAGGTTGGCATTGTGGTCCCCAGTGCGCCCAGATCCCAAATTTTGCGTCCCTAAACCATTCCGGGCATTCATAATTGGTAAGCGAATCCCATGAGGGTTGGAAAGGGCCCGGTTCATAAGGGTATTTACTTTCCATTCCACACAGCAGGGTGGGCATAACTGCCAGGGAAACTAATGCGTTCAACGCTTTCATACCTCTGGCAAACTTTAGTGGTGAAGCTAAATGATGTAAACTTTCAAGTTTGCAGAATTGGGTTTGGAAACCAAAAGCAAGGGTTCCATGCCTCTAAGTTTGACTCACCTACCAAAATCTTCCCCCGTTTGAGTTGGCTACAAATGCGTGTGTATTGCTAGCGTCTATGTCTGATTCAATATGTGATGGTAGAATTTTTAAGCTGACCGGGAAGCGCGGTGGCCTTGAAAACGGCTCATTGTTTAGGTTATAAGGGGATTCGCATTAAACTTCATGATTCATAAAGAGCTTTTAATCAAGAAGGTTTGGGGTTAGTCCCGGGGGGCCACTTGGCGGTAAGTCTTTCAGTTGATGGTTTTTTTGGGTAGCAACCGGTTTTGCACGGCCGGTGCAGGTGCTTGATTTCTCTGCTATTGGTGTTATGGATTTGGCATGGACGTTCCGGAAAGACATAACGACAATTCAATACCTCCTGTTCGCATTGAGTTGCATGACAAACAGAGCGAACGGGATACCCGAGAAATACCGATCGATAAGGTTGGTGTCCGCGGATTGCGGTTTCCCATCAAAGTTCTAGATCGCGCTAACCACTATCAAGACACCGTTGCGAGAATTGGCATGTACGTGGACCTTCCCAAGGAGTTCAAGGGGACGCACATGAGCAGGTTTATCGAAGTGTTGAACTCGCATGGGCGAATCGTTCACGTACAGAACATCCCAAAAATCCTAGCAGCCTTGCAGGAGAAGTTCAATGCAGACACCTCGCACATCGAACTAGAGTTTCCATACTTTCTTGTTAAGCGCGCACCAGTGTCAGGTTTAACAGGATTGATGGATTATCAAGTTAAGTTCGATGCCGCCGCTCGCAATAGTAACATTGATTTCGTGTTGAGTGTCACGGCCGGCGTGACTACTGTTTGTCCGTGCTCAAAAGCGATCAGTGAACACGGTGCCCATAACCAGCGCGGATTGGTCACTGTCCATGTGCGGTTCACTCGCTTAGTGTGGATTGAGGAGTTAATCGAAATGATTGAGCGATCGGGCAGTTGTGATTTGTACCCAATCCTCAAGCGTGAGGACGAAAAGTACGTTACTGAATGTGCATATGCGAATCCTGTGTTTGTGGAAGATTTGGTAAGGAATGTTGCCTTGCAATTGGATCGCGATTCGAGGATCACGTGGTATAAAGTGGAAGCTGAAAATTTCGAGAGCATTCACAATCATAACGCTTATGCTTGTGTGGAGCGGGGGTTGTACAAAAAACCCCGCGTGTAGCTCGAATATATGGGTAGTCCCGATGCTTCCTAGCGGGTTAATTCTAGCGTGTGCAAGGCACCAAAACCATTTTTTCAGCAAAAATGTCTTGAAAGTCTGGGTGTGTATTTAGCGGAACGTGCTGAATCTGCTGTGCAAGGGTTGTCAACTCGTCATAAGGCGTATAAAGAGCTAATTTTGCGCCCAGCAACGCGGTATTGCCTGCTTGAATAATTTTCGAAGTGGGCCCAGGTAATAATCCCGTTTCCACTGCACTATTTGGGTTGATGTAGTTGCCAAACGCCCCTGCTAAATGCACCTCTGTTAGGTCACCGACTTCTATCCCAAGTTTTCGTAAGAGTATTTTGAATCCGGCTGCGATAGCCGCCTTGGCTAGCTGGATTTCACGGATGTCTTGTTTGGTTAGCGCGATCCCCGGGACAAGCTCCCATTTCTCCCCAGCAAGTAATTGGCCGGTGGTTGAAATGATACCGAGGCGAAGCCCTACAGCAACAGCGTCCAGAACTCCGCTGCCACAAATCCCTCTAGGGCTAATGTCGCCGCCTATGACATTTATCTTTATTTGCCCATTTTGAAGCGAGATAGCAGAGATTGCGCCCGTTACGGCTCGCATGCCGCATGAGATTCCACCACCCTCGAATGCTGGACCAGCTGCCGCAGAAGCGCACACGAGCTTGCCACGCATGCCAATTACGATTTCACCGTTGGTGCCAAGGTCGACCAGTGCATTGTAACTGTCTTTGCTGTGTATGTTTGTGGCAAGTACACCTGCGAGAATGTCAGATCCTACAAACCCACCTATACAGGGTAGAAAGTCAACTCGTGTGTTCTCCGGCAACAGGCTCCGAACCTCGATAGGTAATGAATCGGTCCACCCAAGTTCTCGTGCCGTAAAGGTTTTCAAGCCAGGGTCGGAAGGTTCAAATGGTAATACGGCTAGGGAATCTACAGGCAAACCACAGAACAAATGGTGCATCACCGTGTTGCCAACTAGAACCACGTTAGAAACAGGATGTGACGTGTGATGGCTTCTCTGGGCCACTTCTATTAGCACCTCTTTGATCATAGTTCCGACTTGGTTTCGGATGATTTGGGTAAGGCCAGCAGGACCGTGCTTGATTGCGTGGTCTAACCGACTAATTATGTCGTGGCCGTATTTAGCTTGCTTGTTGAGGGCAGATTTAGTGCAAAGTAACGTCCCGCTTTCTAAATCCAGCGCCTGAATCACAATAGTAGTAGTCCCAACGTCCACTGCAATCCCAATCCCTGGGCGTGGGGTGATCTTGATGGGTGACAAATCGATGAGAAATTGAAACGTCCATTGGGCAAGTTCGATTTTGATTGGGTGATGCACATAAGCTTGGCACGCTAATCGCCATCCTTGTTCCAGCTCAGCTGGCGTTAAGAGGGCTTTGTCTGCTTCGCTGTGTGGCAAAAAACCTTCCAGGACTTTTATCTTACACTTTCCACAAGCACCGCGTCCGCCACATGGGAATTCCACCCCCTGTTTAAAGAGCATGTCTTTTAGTGGTGCACCTGGGGTTAGATAAATGACTTTCCCTGTAGGGTGGATTTCAATGCGGAGTTTGTTCATTTCGGCAGTGATGAATGGGCTTCGGAGCCTTTATCTACCCAAGCGCTGATTTATGGCCCGAATAAACTCTGGCGTTGTCCCACAGCATCCACCTATAAATGCTGCTCCTTGGTAAGCAAGTTGGACTGCTTTTTCGGCGAAATCCTCTGGTATTGCATCATATACAGCTACGCCATTTTCAATTCTTGGGAGGCCAGCGTTGGGTTTAAGCCAGAGGGGTTTGTTAGTGCCTTTCTTAAGGCGTTCAAGAACATTGAAAAACCTTTCGATTCCAGTGCCGCAATTGGCCCCGACCGCATCGGCATCTGATTCAGTAAGGATTTGCGCAGCTTCTTCTGGAGTTACACCCATCATAGTTCGGTCCGATTCAGGCCCAGTATCAAACGTCATGCACACCACTACTGGTAACCCCAGTGGTTTTACTCCTGACAATGCTAGCTGTGCTTCCTGAACGTCTGACATCGTTTCTATGACGAACCCGTGAACGCCCGCCTCCGCAAGTACTCTTGCTTGCTCCCGATAAGCTTCAATTACCTCCACAGGCGATATTTCACCAGCAAAAATCATTTTTCCTGTGGGCCCTAACGAAGCGAAAACATAAGCTTTGCCACCCGCAGCCTCCAACGAGATTTTGGCCCCAAGCCGGTTTATTGTCACTAGCTCCTCAGCAAGTCCGTAATCGGCCAGCCTAAACCGGTTCGCCCCAAAAGTGTTGGTAAGAATTACCTGGCTGCCTGCCTGGACGTATCCCTGTGCAACGGCAGCAACCTCCTCAGGTCTATCGAGGTTCCATCGTTCTGGTGGTTCCCCAGGGGGTAAACCGCGCTTAGTTAGTTCGGTACCCCACGCTCCATCAGTAACCACAGGCGTGTGACTAAGTAATTTTTCTAGCAGAGGGTGCACTTTTTAAATCAGTTTAGTCCAAGAACTTTTTTGGCAACTGCTACCGCGCCAGCCGCCGTCTCGCTATAGCCGTCCGCTCCTATTTCATCAGCAAATCTTTGTGTCACGGGGGCCCCACCCACCAGCACTTTAACCTTATCCCGAATCCCAGCTTGCTTTAGCGCTTCGATTGTGGCTTTCATCCCGGGCATAGTCGTAGTCAGAAGTGCCGACATAGCCACGATCTGCGCTTCCTTTTCACGCGCAGCCTTGACGAACTGCTCTGGGGGTACATTGACCCCTAGATCGATGACCTCAAAACCTCCGCCCTCAAGCATGGAAGCCACAAGATTTTTCCCGATATCGTGTAGGTCGCCCTTGACAGTACCAATTACAACGCGTGCCACTGGCTTTGCACCTGTGGCCACAAGCAACGGCCGAATAAGTTCCATGGCGGATTTCATTGCGCGAGCTGCCAAAAGTAATTCCGGAACAAAATACTCGTTGTTTTCGAAGCGGCGACCTACCTCAGCCATCGCCGGAATCATGTAGGTTGTAACCAAATGCATTGGATCGACTTTTTGCTCGAGTGCCTTTTGCGTAACTTCGCGAGCTGATTTAGCGTCGCCTTTTACAATTGCGTCATACAGTGCCTGATACTCTTGCATACAGCAAAACTTTTACGTGGTCGCTTGAAGGATCTCGTTTGATATCGCCTTACCCGCGATTTGTTGTAATAGTGCCCTAAACCACATCATTTGCCAACGTTTTTTTATCTTACATCGCATTCATGTTAAGTTCTTTCGGATATCACAACTCGATGTGAACCGGCTCCCACCATTGACAGCGAGCAGACCCAGTATGGTTTATGTGGCGGCCGGAGTAAGCGGTGATTTTTGCCTTAAGCAGGTAGCACCACCATTTTATGAAATTGCCAACAGCTATGTGCCTTCGCAAATAAAGGATTCTGCAAGGACATTAAGGTCCGCATTCAGATTAGTAAGCTTGCAAGCGCAGACGAATCGAGGGTAAACTGAATCAAACAGATGCGTAGCCTAATAAAGATCGTCTGGGTAATCCTAGCTTTGGTTGTGGCAATAACACTTTTTAAAGCAGCTAGAAAGCATTTGGGACCTATACTCATCCGTTCAAGTTTGGAGCGTGTGATAAGCAGGGTCGAGCCTTGGCCTAAGGAAGGGGAATACTCCCAACACGCATGGTCCCGGTTATTAGCCGCTGCCAGGCGTGTCCAGTCCGCTAAACCACAACTTGTAGAGGGAGCGTTAGCGAGATTAGCTGAGAAAATGAAATCCACACCCGACCAAGGCAAAGATTGGGAGTCGGGCTTGTTCCTTTTGTACTGCGTGGTCTTTGATTTCGAGGAAACCCACGACCAGGGAAATTTCAGCCAATTCCCATTGTATGTGCCGCCAGGTCGCAATTTAGCCAACTGGCCAATTGAATGGGTTAACGGGAAACCGAGCCTAGTGAGCGCACGGCCCGAAACAAACACACTGTTTTTACTGCCGGTCGACCGAGCATTCATAGATCTACGGTATCGATATAAATACCGGGAGCTTGAAAGAGTGAACCTGCGCTGACGGTGACGGTTATGATTGCCCCACGCTTAACTTGTCAACGCGTTGTAGTTGAGAGCTGGTACAACCTTGCCATCCCATGGGCGAGATCATTTACGCTTATCGAGTTGTTGGTGGTGATTGGGATTATTAGCATTCTGGCGAGCTTGCTCCTTCCGGCGCTGACTAAAGCCAAGGAACAAGGTCGACGTATTCAGTGCTTAAGCAATCTCCGACAACTCGGACATGCAATGATGATGTACGGTATGGATTACAACGACCGGTTGCCCGTGGCTCATGGGGCACGCCGCTGGGACGATATTGCGCCGGAACCATGGCTCAAAACGCTGCATCCGTATTACACCGACACGAATGTGTTAGTATGCCCATCTTTGTCGCAACAATATAATCAGTCGCGCTACAACTATTTTATGGGTGCGCGGGCCCCCTTCGTATACGCAGGTTGGAAACCAGCTGGGGTCAATCTCACTGCGATCCAGTTGCCGAGTATGTATATCCTTTCTGGCGATGCTAATTATCCTTTTGCTCCTTGGGATGCAGACCCAGTCAATTACACCAACGACACCCTGTTTTCGCCTAAGTTTATGCCGCCCCCAGTCCACATAGGCCGGTTAAATGTGTTGTTTGCCGATAGTCACGTCAAAGCCTATGGAAAATTCACACCCCCGGATATGACCTACTCGTACCGCGTTCCTGGCGTGGACTTCTAGTACCACACAATATCGAAGTGAATATCAAATCCAGGGCCAAAACCAATATTCGCTCAGAGAGGTTATTCTCACTTGTTTTGTAAATACACTCCATGTTTGCTTCCGATTCCGGGTAAACCGTGGTTGCCATCGCGAATTACAATTTACTGCGGCGCTGTCAATGCTCAGTTTCTCACAATCCAGGCCGTAACCATTCCGGCTGTATCGATCCTTCTAACGGAAACATACAAGCTCTGACTTGGTTTTTGGTTAACTACTGATTCGCCCGCGACTTTTATGAAGCTCGAAAATAGCGTATTAGGAAACCACGAGGCAGGATCTTTGCTTTCTTTTCTGTTTTCCAAGCACAATAACACCTGGTTGATGTTAGCCCGGACACGAAGGGAAAAGCGAGCCCTGAAGGACTGCAAAAAGTGAATTAACCCACACTCGCCCATTTACACCATTTACAGCTAATCGGAACTATGCAGCTTGTGCTTTACACACAGGTTCGGGCCAGCATTTGGGGAAAGGTCGATCTTTTGACAATTCTGCATACTGTGAATTGCAGCTGTCGTGACGTTTTCAGCGGCTCCAGCGGTCGCAAATGAGTCTCCAGCATTTCGAGCAATGAATTGTTGTGCGCTCTTGCTCTACCGGAAAGCCCGTCCATCCTCGATTAAATCCAAACACGATCACTCCACGCAGATTCGTAATATTCACATCGATCTGTGATTCGTATGGGAGTGATGCCGTTCATCAAGCCCCATAGTTGGTGAAGCGCAGGTCTTCCTTTCAATTTGAAGCATGCAGGCCAACAGATTAGTACATCAATTCGCATGGGCAATTTGACACTTAAAAAACCGATTAGTCCTGGCTTTAGAAAACAGCAGTAGTACGGGTCTCTAAAACTGCCAAGTAGGTGATGCCCCTCGAGAGTTCGACTTGAGGTGTTGGGTTCTTTTTGGAATGAGGGCGTTTTAGGTATTAATTCGCGTGGTTCCCTTTAGGCCCCGGATAAGCCTGTGATTAAACCAGTGGTAGGTTAAGATCGACCTGTACGGTGTTTCACACAAAGAATAGCAGTGGCGTTTTCAGGATGGGATCGGAACCACAAAAGATCGCACATGAACCCGACCAATGCCCAGAAAAACCTCGGTTTGTACTTGAGTCTATATCGTTCTGTGCGTAAGCCTTTAGGTCCCAGCGTACCGATGACCTCGTATCCTTGCTGTCGCATTTCCCAGACTTCCCAGCCTGACAAGTGTTCTTGGAGGTCGTCGGGCGCGAAGTGTGTTTGGGGGAGAAATCCGTTTGGCGTGAACACGATCACGGTGCGTCGTGCGATTTGGTCCATAGCTTCCAACAGTTTTATACCGTCTGGCTTGGATAAGTGTTCGATCACATCCAAAGCCATGCACGCATCGAATTCTCCCGGTCGGAAATAATCCAATAAATTGCGTACACCCCCAATACTAGTTTATCATGTGTTTTTAGCTGGACCGCTTTTTCGAATGTAGGTTTGTCCCCTTCAATTCCTACCGTGTATTTAATCCCAATTTGCCGTGCTAGTTTTGAGGTTCCACAACCTACGTCCAGTAAACTTTCGCAGCCAACCAGCGCGTCTCTGATTAGTAACTTAACTAAGATCGAGCTTGGGGATTCTCCTTGTCTTAAAAGCGTAAAAATTAAACCGAGTCGGCTTTGCATAAAACGTACACTGGTTAGTTATCCTTTTACGGACAGTCAAGCAGTTTACCTTGTGCATCGACCTATCTATTACTGTGTGATGCTTACCTAAATTTTTGAATAGCGCGCTGTTTTCCTATGAACTGATGTGTTGCGCGCCCACGCCTAATTACCGTTTACAAGCCCAAAGTTTGGAGACTCCAAGTTAATCAGCTTAATTATTCGGTTCGCTCCGTCAATCAGATGCGTTGGATTTTCGGCTGAAATTCTAAATCAAGGTTGGTAAAAATCCCAAAGATGAATGACACAAATGTCAGTGGAACAGCCGCAGTATGGCTTGCAGCTTTAGGCGGTGCTTTCGCATGGCTTATGACTATAATCGGCGCTTCGACAGCATTAGTTTTTCGGTCAGTAAGCCGAAAATTTCTCGATGCTATCTTGGGTTTTGCCGCAGGCGTAATGATCGCAGCCAGTTTCTGGTCATTACTTCAACCTTCAATTGAGTTGGCGGTCAAAATGTCCGTCCCGGCATGGTTTCCGGCTGCTGTGGGATTTCTTCTCGGGGCAAGTGTGATGCGGATGGTGGACTTGGTACTACCGCACTTGCATCCGGAGCTTTCCCCTGAAAAAGCGGAGGGATTAAAAACAAGCTGGCGTAGCTCCACATTGCTAGTTATAGCGATCACGTTACATAACATTCCAGAAGGCTTAGCAATTGGCGTCGGCTTTGGCGCATACGGGGTCAACCCAGAAACCATCTCATTGGCAGGGGCGTGGTCACTAGCTATTGGAATTGGAATCCAAGACGTGCCTGAAGGTTTCGCAGTTTCAATGCCATTACGCAGAAGCGGCCTGTCACAATGGGCAAGCTTCGGAGTAGGTATCCTTTCAGGCGTGTTCGAATTGATTTTTGCCGTAATAGGAGCATTAGTAGTGGAAGTAGCTTCAGCCGCGTTGCCTTATGCTCTCGGATTTGCTGCAGGAGCTATGATCTTCGTTACTGCCGAGGAACTAATCCCTGAGTCACAAACCAGCGGTAATTCCGACATAGCAACTGCAGGTTTGATAATCGGGTTTACAATCATGATGATATTGGATGTGGCGTTTAAATAAAAGGGCCTCTCAAACACGGCCTCTACAAAATTAAGAGCCCACCCCGTTGGTTCCGGCTGCAAAGCCATTCTTTGCAGAACCGTTCTTGCGTATCACTGGCCTTCCAAACGAAACTCTCCCCATTTCGGCACCACCGATTCCAAAGTTAGCCTGGGAAAAATATCTGATAGCCGCCAACGTGAGTCGGTGGATAAATCCACCGCTTTACCGCGGTGGCTACGTTTTTTTGGTAGGGTTAATCCACAACAAGCGTACGTTCGCACTGCAAGGTTAATCACATTTGACCGACACTCCTTGCGTGGAGATAAGCCTTTGTGACCAGTGTATTGTATGAGATCTAATTGCAAAGCTCGTAGGCCCACTTAATCGGGATGGGATCTGGCCGTTTGAGGGTATTTCCAAACCGGTCGTCTTCACAGTCGCAGCTAAAGTAAGATTTGTTTTCGAAAAGATTGTGGGGGGCCAATCCGCCCTAACATCCACAAAAAAAGGATGCCTATCAGGCAGAATGTGACGATGTGGGACCGAGATGAAGTTTCAGAACCTCTTTTGCCCCACCGGCTTAGATGAGAAATCCTTACCAAGTAATGTGGCGATTGTCGCGACAATAATGAGAAAGTGGCTTATTTCATGGCAATGCAAGCGTATTCAATCTGGTAAATTGCGGACGCAAGTATTTGCGGTTGGGTTGAAAAGGGCGGTCGAAAAAAGTTTTAAAAATCTATTGACAAAATTTTGGGAGTGAGGAAAAAATGATGCAGAAACTCCAGAAGGAGGTTGTGACAATGAGAACGACCAAGTTGCTACTCGCAGCGGCAGCGATAAGTGCCGCGGGCTTGATAACAGCCAACGCCCAGCAAAACGTTTACTCCCAAAACGTAGTGGGCTACGTCAACGTAACGATCCCGGCCGGTAAAATGGCCCTCGTCGCCAACCAATTGGCGCAAACCAATATGACAATTGAAAATCTGCTCAAAGGGGTCCCCGAGGGAACAACAGTATATAAATACGAAGGCGGGGTTTGGAAGGGGTATGAGTATATTGAATTAATTGGTTGGGATCCCACAGGTAATGTAACTTTAGCTCCGGGCGAAGGAGCTATGATTAAAAATCCAACTTCCCAGCCATTGACAATTACGTTTGTAGGTGAAGTGTTGCAGGGCTCGCTAACGAATCAAATTCCGGCGGGCTTGTCAGTTAAGTCGGTAATGATCCCCATTGCAATTTCTGGAACCAACAATCTTGCGGCTAACGGATTTCCTCTCCGAGATGGAGACGTAATCTACAAATATGTAGGCGGAGTATATAATAGTTATGAGTATTCGGAACTTATTGGTTGGGATCCAGAGGAACCTACCATAAATGTGGGTGAAGCGTTCTTTGTAAAGAAATCGGCACCTGCTGTTTGGGTCAGGAATTTTACGGTTCAATAAGTAATTTGTTTTTAAAAGGAGGATTTATGAAGCTGATAAAAAGCGTTGCGTTCACCGGCCTGATAGTAAGTCTAAGTGGGTTACTATTTGCCCAAGGATCAATTGATTTCAGAAATTTATCTGCGAATTACAAGCCAAATTATCCTTACGTATATGGGCCATTTCCAGATAATCCTACCAAAGGTTTGTACGGGAATGACAAAGATTATACCGGGGCACCCCTACTCGAGGGGACAGGTTATTGTGCTTGGTTGCTGGCGGCTCCTGGTTTAAACAGAAGTTTAAACGACTTGGCACCAGCGTTTGGGACAGCGGACGATCCTAATGCTACTTACCAACCGTTCAATACGGGTGTGAAAGCGGGATTTTGGGTTTCAACTACAGTAATAATGACAAATGTCGCAAAGGAATCTCCATGTACTGTGGCGGTAGTCGCGTGGGAGAACAAGGGTAAATACTATACTTGGGGTGAGGCATACCAAGCGTGGTTAAACGGTGAGATCGCGGCCGCTATCACCCCGACGTTTAATATCGAGCAATGCGGGGGTGATTTTGTACTGCCGCCTGTTATCCCTGGATTGCAGAAGTTCAATATCTACTATATTCCGGAGCCTGGGGTGTATGTGCTTGGGGGCTTAGCTCTGGCAGCAGTGTGGGTCTTCCGGAAACGGAACTAAATAAGACGGTTTAGGCTGAAAACAGAGGAACCCATCCCGGTCAAAACTCCGGGATGGGTTCCTCGCTTTTCCGACAGATACCGCGGGGAGATTTTTCCGTTTTCTCTCCTTGCGCTTGGAGGGGCCTAGATCCATTATTCTGGGAGGAGTTTTGGGTTTCTTTCATTTTTACCCTTAAATGAGGGGACCTATTTTTCAGCGGTGCGATTTGTTGGTTTAACCTATGCATTTTTTATCTTGTACCCCCCTAAATTTAGATTTTTTTGGCCATCCCGATTTGTGGCCGAAGTCGGTTGTAGGGCGTGCTCCAACACAAATATCCCGCCAATAACAAATGGATTTCGAATTCGCTATTCTGGCTCGGGGAAAATGCCCATGTGATGCTGAATGCAAACCGCCATCCGTTGAAGTTTCCAAACCCAGCTCCCGTAAAAGTTATATCCACAGGCCTTTGAATCGTGCGAGTTGGTGAGCGCTGACCCAGGAACCTTATACACTTCGTGGTTGAATGGTTTAAAGTCAACTAAACCGACCAATCCCACTTTTGCCCGAGGCCAAAAGGATATCTACGACGACGGGAAGGGAAGCTTTACTGTCGGCGTTTTTTAAATTGCAGGGCCTAAAACCTAGTGATGTGTCGCATGAAGATTGAAGGAACCTGACACATGCTGCACGATAAGCGCCCGAAATAAGTTTTGGTGGATTGGTTTGGATTCCACTTGAAAAGGCTGAATTTTGGGATTTGCATTTGATTGTTGTATGGTCTCCGGAGTTGTTGCGTGGTCGTAGTGATTGCTGAGGCTAATGTTTTTTCATTGCCAAGACAGGATAACCTTTTGTGTTTGGGGAGAATCTACCTTACGTGGAAGCCATTGATGAAACGAAGTCTCAGTTTTTAGATACAAAGGCAGAGGACCAGGGTTTAAGTCTGAATCGTTTGGTGCTTTATTAGTGGCAATTTGGGGATGGGCATTGAGATTTTTCTTAAGAGAACGGTGAAAAGGATGGAAAAGCTTTAAAGACAAGCGAGTGCGTGAGTTTGGTGACCGCAAGGCTTTAAAGTGTGGCTTTATTTGGGGATTGTGCGGAGTCAGCTACTTAATTTGTGGTGAAGCAATGTTTTACGACGTCGCCCCGTACGGTTATGAAGTCTAGGGGTTTAATGGTTGTTTGGGTGGAAAAATCTGTGAGTTACTGCTTATGGGAAAAGCGAGATAGGATGTGGTAATTTCCCTGTTCTTGCAAAAGATTGTGGGCATGGACCCAAATGCAGGACTAAGCATTTGTTATGAGGGATTTGTCCTAAGGTATCTGCTGGTTTGTATTTTTATCACGTGCTGAGTGTTCTTTGATGATGCATACAAGGAGCATGATGAGTGTAAATACAAGGGCTGAGGTGCTTATGTAGAATGGGGTGAGTGGTGGTGAATACGAAAACGTTACATGGTGTTTGCCCGCGGGTATGAGTGCGCCGCGCATTATGAAATTGGCACGGAGTAGGGATGTAGGCTGGTCATCCACAGTAACATGCCAGTCTGAGTCGTATTTGTCGTTTAGAAGGAGGATGGCAGGCTTGTCCGAGTCGGTTTCCAACTCGATTTTGTAAGGATGGTAGTTTTTGAAGCGGACGACGCAGCTTGAGTCGGAGTGGAGTTGATTTGTGTTGATTGCGGGGTCTGCCGGGGTAGAAAGAATTACCAGTTCATGGGGGTTAAAGTTGGTTGAGGTTAAGGTGTTAAGTACTTCCTGGTCATCCCGTATGGTTACCCAGTTCGGGAAGAGTTTTGCTCGCGGTAGTGCCTTGGTGAACTCGACTAAGAAATATGGTCCATTGGATGTAAGGACTGGCATTAAATGCTCGAACTTTGTAGGAGTGGTTATTCCTGGTTTGGGAACCAAGTTAAAGTATAGTACGGGTTTAAAAGCATTTGACTCGTTTGCAACCCATTTATTGAGAAACTCCAGGGTATCCACGTCACCAAAAGGGAGCTGTGTTTTGGTGGGTGCGATGATATACCGTGTATTCGTGAGCGTCCACCGGCGTGCTACTTTATAAAGGGATGAAGAGCTGCCATCGAAAAACAACGCCATCTCATATGCTCTGAGGTCTTCTGGCATGCGAGGCATTTGTACGATGTCGATTGATTGGACGTTGTAGAACTGGAAATGGTGTTGGGCCCATTCGATTGTGTAGTAGCCATTAAGAAGTGACTTGTTTGGAGGAGCTGGGAACGGATAAATGGCTACACGGCCTTCGTATGGTTTTTTGCAGAGGTACTCCACAATTGGATCCAAGGTATATTTCTCTGGGTAGTACCAGAAAATGGTCCAATGAGTGTTAGCACGGCCAAGTTCAGCAATCATCAACAATAGGATTAGTGGGGTAAAAATCTGCCCACGTCTTCCTCCAAAAAAGCCTGCTACCGTTAGTGTTAATGTTGCTCCGGTAAGCACTATAAACACCAAGAACCACGCGTATTGGATTTGGCTAAACTTGGCAATCTGGCGTGCTGTGGCTGTATCGAACTGGCCTTTTTCGGAGGTTAAATAGTTAATTAGGTCTTGGGTAGCGCTAAGGTACACGAGGAATCCTAGCACAAACAGTCCAATGACAATCCAAATTAACGTTACCCATCGTGCCTCAAACCCGCGCAGTTTTTTAATAATTTCTGGGATTTTTAATTTCTGGAGTTGAGGGACGGACCCTTTGACGTGCAGCTTGATAAGGTCGTGGATTCCTACCGCAGAAATAAACAACATTGCCCAGGTGAATACGTGAAGGAACTTGGTAGGGTTCCGTATAGTTGAGAAATATGGTAGCGAATACACGATTTTGTAGAACGGGGCGTGTCTCCCGAAAGCGAACAGAAGTGAAATGATAGCTACAGCACCCCAGAATAATACAAAGCGCCTGGTATAGGTGTTTAGCGGTGTAGGATGTGTTTTCCTAAATGCACGTGCAATAGCCCAAAGAGCAGTTAACCAGACCACGCATCCCAGGTAGTTGCTGCCGCCGGTATATCGGAGGAATCCTGGTGGTGGCGAGTCGAGTTTCCCTGCAAAGTATTTGTCCCAATTGGGATCTCGGCCTACGGCGCCCCAATACATGCCACCGTTTGGGGTATCCATTCGATATCCAAACAAGCCTGGTATTACCAAGGCAAGGGTTTCTGTTTTTGGCAGGCTCCATTGGGTGGCCCACTCCCACCGTCTTTCAGGATCTTCCTGAGAGACGATTGCAACTCCTTTTATGCTGGTTTGAACAAGAGAAAAGATTGCGTGGCTAGCTACAATGGCAGCGCAAATAGCTATTGCCGCTACCGTTCCGATCCCTCTTAGAAGGCGTTTTGGGATCGGGTTTGTAGAATCGGTAGCGAGGTAATGGAAAATCGCAAATGCTGCGACAAACACGCTAAAGATTGCCCCGATATCAGCGCCTTCCGTCACGCCAATGCCTACTGCAGCACCTGCCACTATGAGCCGTGCCGCTTTGAGTAGCAGAGGGTCGGTGGGTTTATTGGAGACAATCAGGGCCACTGCTACGAATGCCATGGCGAAAGTAATCACTTGTGAAGCCACGCCCCAACAGGCAGTTGAAAAGAAGTCGGCATTTAATACGGCTGCTACTGCGCCTGCTAGGCAAGCTGCCGGGGCTAGGCCGAGTCGCTTAAAACAAAACCATCCAGCCAATCCGGCAATCAGCAGGGAAATTGGAGCAAGGTACTTTGCATATCCCACAGGTCCTAGAACCCACCGGATTAGAGTGGTAACAGTCAGTGGGAATACTTGGTTTTTAAAGCCAATGCTATTAAGGTCGTTCCAAGCGGCAAGCATTGAGCCGGGTAGTTGCATCCATTCTGATTTAATTACACCTAACGGACCGTCGTTGGAGAAATGTACCCAGCCAGGTAAAAAACAGCGCCAAAAAAATACAGCCAAGATGAAAGCGATAATAGCTGCTACTACCCACAGTTTGGACGCTAATCGGTCAACCGAGAGGTTCATATGGAAGCATTTTGCTTGTTAACTTAAGAGTATGCAATACTACAAACAGGTTTCCATTCTGTGCATTTGGGAGTGGGTGAGAACAATCTGTAGCTGTGCTGGGTAAGGCTGCGGAAGTACATCCTGACTTGGAGAGTGCCGAAGTGAAAATTGCAATAGGTAACCGTGCTCGTGAGAGCGGGGAATTAGCCATGCCGTTTAGGCATCGTGTTTGTAATGGTAGATGTTGGATAATGATTGGGAAAGTGGTGTAACCTCTAAATGGTTGATACGGCTAGGTTTTTAAATCATTCGAGTTGGGTAAGGGGCGACTAACTACTCTTTCAATGTCCATGTGCAAGAGTCAGTGTATACTTTGCCATTGATCATAGCACGTGCTTCAAGTCTATTTTCGCCAGGGGAGAGCGTCACTTGTGGCCATAAGAATATGCAATCGCGTTCGGGGGTCTTTTTACCGAGTGATTTGCCGTTTAGGAAGAGATCGACCTCTTTAGCGTTTGAGTACACTTTGACATTAGCGATTTTGTTTGTGCGTTCGGTGTACCGTCGGCTTGTAATGTAGAGTGTGGGTTCATCGGACCAATTAGCCTTGTAAAAGTAGAAGACATCTTTTCGAGTTTTTCGGTCGTAAGTGACGATGCCTTTATCGTTTCTGCCGGGCACGCCGCCTTCATTTCGCCAATAACTGGTAAAGTCAAACATATTCCAGAGGAACGTGCCCCAGATATAAGGTGTTCGGCTTGCGTGATACCAGACTGCTTCGTGTACGATGGATTGCCATTCTTCGGGATGCCATTGTCCGTTGTGCACAGGCATTTTTGGGGGATCCTCGTGGTGATGGATATTGGCGCCGGCGCCATACTCGCTAAGACAGTAACACAGTAGACGTGCGCTCTTCCGATATTGTTCGAGTCGTCGGGGTATTTCATCGAGCGAACCCCATTCGGGGTACCAGCCTGGGTAAATATTCCATCCGAGCCAGGAGGTTAGTCTATTCATTTGGGGTAAACCTAAAGTACAGGTGGCGGCGATTGTTGGTCGTGTGGGATCTTCGGCGCGGGCGAGGTTGTGCAGGTCAAGCAACAGTCTATGGGGGTCAGGCGTATTTGGGCGGATTTCGTTGTATAAGCTCCATGCAAATATCGACGGGTGGTTTATGTTTTGGCGGATCAAATCAAGTAGTTGTCTGCGGCTGGTGTCAGCGAATTTTTCGCTGGGATCGATTCTGTCGACAAGTGGCAGCTCAGCCCAAACAAGTAAGCCTGCCCGATCACAAAGGGAATAGAAGTAAGAGCTGTGCTGGTAATGTGCACATCGGACGGCTGTAGCGCCCATCTCGAGTATTAAGGCAAGGTCTTCTTCCATGTCTTGTTCAGAAATAGCCCAGCCTTTGTCCGGTCTATCCTGATGACGGTTCACGCCCCGCACCGGGTAAGGCTCACCATTCAAAATAAAACCTTTTTCAGGGTCCACTGTAAATGATCGCAGTCCTACATATTGTATAACCTCGTCGATTAAGGAGTTGTCAGGGGCCATTAATTTAACGACCGCCTTGTAAAGGTAAGGATCTTTTCGCCCGTGCCACAGATGCGGATTTTGGACGATGACTTTGGCCCAGAAAGGTTCCGTAATGCGGGGCTGTGATACAATGGACTCGATTGTTTCTGCGATGGGATTGTTTTGGCGATCGAGTAGTTGACAGACGAGTGTCAGATTTGTGCGTTGGCGTCGTGCATTTGAAATTTGCACAATGACGTCAAGGATAGCTTGAGTTTTTGTGACTGAAGTTTGTAGCCACGCTACGCCGGGTGAACCATGATCTAATGGGGTGATGCAAATTTCCGGGGTTTCGATTAGCCATACAGGTCTGTAAAGACCGCCATAGACAGGAAAGTCACCGCTCAGCGGTGCAACGTCGGATTCAGGTGCATTGCTGACCCGCACGGCCAATACATTGGTTCCGCTGGGGTTGAGGTGTGGGGTTAATTCGTAGCAGAAAGCACCGAATGCCCCCCGATGATGTCCGAGATGTTTGCCGTTTAAATAGACGTCTGCTACGGATCCGGCGGCTTCGAATCTGATGAAGTACCTTTTCCCTTGGGAGGGTTTGATTTCAAGAATGCGCCGGTACCAACCCGGCCCGCGCCGGTATGGTTTTCCACGTTGGGCGTCTTCCCAACCCCAGTTGTGTGGTAATGGGATTATTTGCCAGGACGAATCATCAAAGTCGGGTTGTTGGGCTGTCTTTATATCTTCGAAGGTGAATTTCCATCCCTGGTCAATGCGGATGAGTGTTCGTGTGCTGCCTTCAACGCCACCACCCTGTATCGCAAGGGTGATTATGAGGCTGAGTGTTAGTGAGGTGGTTATTACTCTCGAGTTCATTGATTGCATATTTAACTCTAGAAATTTTCCCAAGTCCAACTGTCTTGCCATTCAATTTTGCAAGTGCCTGGACCGGTAACGGTCAGCGGCAGCCATACATAAGTAGATATAGCAAGGTTTGTGGGGTTCCATCTATCCGCCAAAAAGATGAATTTGCCGGGCTTGTTTGGGATAGGGAGAGCAAATGTGCCTTGTGAATTGAATGTGGTCTCGGCCAGGGGACCTACGCATGGATTTCTGACGACTCGCCATGGGCCGAGGATGTTTGTTGAAATTGCCAATGATGCTGCATTTGGACGCCAGCCTGTGCATCCGCTTGTGATGAGGTAATAGATGTTTTGGTGTTTAAATACAACGGGAGCCTCACGCATTTGACCGACCAAAATCCGAGCCCAGGTTTTGCCTTCCAAAGCAGGTTGAGCAGGTCCAGTCCATTCATCATTTAACCTAACCACATACATCGTTGCATTGTTTTCTGATGCGTAAAAGACATATGCATTCGTTTCGGAGTCCACAAACAAGGTCATGTCACGAAATGTGCCCCCGAAAAACTTTTGCTGGTTTGGATCGTTGGAAGGGAAATTAAAATCGTTTGTGATAGGACGTATAGCATACAAGATCGTAACTGGTCCCGTAGGTGAATCGCTTATCCCAACTCCGGCACGTGCGAAGTGGTACCCAGGTTGGTCTAAGTGCATCCAGAAAACAAATTTTTTGGTTCGTGGGTTATAGGCTACCTTGGGACGTTCAACAAAAGTTCGGGCTCCAAACCGTTCTTCAATTTGCTGTTTTAGGATGGGGTGTGATTCGAGTTGCCAATGATAAAGATTCGTTGAGGAGTAGCAATAGACTGCAGCAGGGGAATTGGGATCCCGGTTTTCGCCATGCCAGTAGAATTTGTTTTGATGGAAGATGATCCCCCCACCGTGTGCCTGAATCAGATTACCGTCAAGGTCATACCAAGGTTTCCCTGGTTGGAATGCTTGGTCTGCGCAACAGCAAGATTGGCAACCTATGACAAGTACCAAAGTTAACCTTAATGTTGGTGTCTTAATGTTGGGCATTTAACCGTTGTGACTTTCCGACGGGTACAAATATTCAGTATTTGTGGTTTGGGCTAGTTTAAGGCAAATTTGTGATCTGATTTGCTAGGAGGCTGGATATTTGTACCTCAAACAATGGCAAGCTGTGAGTGGAGAAAGTTTTTCAGGTAACGTAGCCGCGCTGATACCGTTTCCAACGTCGTTCACAAGGGCGCGCATAATTGAATTCGGACCTAAGAAATGTAGCCGCCGACGTAAGTCGGCGGATAAATTTCTAATCAACATCCGCCGCAAAAATTTGAAACACTCGACACTTTTGGCTGCGTGAATACACTGGCTGTAGTTACGTCGAGCATGTGTTCAGTCTGACCCCGGCGGATGGAATCCAGCCCCGGCTCAAGATTGATAGTGACACCCTATCGTGGTAGCCAGCGAGGTGAGCTGGCGGATAAATCCACCGCCCGCGGATAACCGAATTAGGGCCTAAGGAATGGGTTGTACAATTGATCTCAGATGGGAGTGGTGATGCAGGTTTTGGTAAGAATCAAGGGATGATTTGGGGTTCTACGGATTGTAATTTTTCGGCTGATAGAGGAGCCGGATGCTTTTTGTAACGATTTATAGAGTGCCAGCCTTTGCTGCTAATTGTGGCAGTGGGTTGAGATGGGAGGGGGATCACCCATTTGGGTGATAGACAATGAGGGCTGAAGGTGGTTTAAAATTAGGGTTGAATAGTTATTCGATTATGCGAACCGGTTTTTTGCAATTTGGGTGGTGTGCCCTGTCTGTTGGTTTGGTGGTTAATAGTGTGATGGCAGATTTGCGGGTGCCATATGCACCTGATGAATCCACGCTTCATTTATGGCGCTTTAACAATACCACATTGGAAAATGGGTACTACATCATCCCAGATGAAGGGATGGGTGTGCCAATGACTTTGACAAACCGTGGATTACCCGCTAACAACCCTCCATTTACCAACGTGTTTAACCAAACCCCAGTGACCCTGCCGCCGATAGATTTAGGGGCGAGTCTGCGGATCTTGCATGGCGGAGGCACCGGATTGCGTGCATATGCTATGGCAGCAGGCCCCGGGAATGTAGAAGGTACCACCGTGTGTAACCCGGAGACAGGTGCATTCACATTTGAGGCATTAATCTGTCCCATGGGACCATTATTTGAGAGTGGATTAAACTGGCAGATTTTCTGCGGCGATAACAACGGTTCCCGAGGTTGGCATTTCCGTATTCAAACTGGTTCTACACCGCAACTGAATTTTAATTTTATCAACCCTAATTTGGGCAATTTTACTGTGCCTTTGCCACTTTCAGGACCGAATGCAGTGACAACCAATCAATGGTATCACGTTGCAGTGGTGTACACTGGGAATGCTCCGACCAATGGGGATATCGCCGGTGAGCTAAGGTTTTATTGGACATTATTAGATCCCAACAAGGAAATTGCAGCACCGTTGGCAACTAATTATGTGTCAAATCCGGGCGTGATTGGCAACGGCGTTTCGATTGCTGTTGGTGGTTCGCAGCGCACAATTAACGGGGTTGGCAATGGTGAGGGGTTTGTTGGATACATCGACGAGGTGAGAATTAGTTCGGTAGCGCGTAGGCCAGATGAAATGGCGTTTATGCGCTCGGTTGTGGTTAATCCGCCAGTCATTATGCAACAGCCACCAGAAAGTCTTTTAGTGGCATACGGCAAACCACTCCTGGCCACGGCGATTGTGTCGGGTACAGAACCATTAACGTATTCGTGGCAATTCAGTACTGATGGGCAAACATTTGTGGTTTTGCCTGGTCAGACGAATAATTCGCTAGAAATTGCTTTTGCCACATTTGCAAACGAAGGGTACTACCGCTTGGTGGTTGCTAACCCCGCGGGTTCAGTAACAAGCTCAGTAGTTCATGTGACAATCGGCGCGGCGTTTATTGATCTTTACAATACGGGGATAGCTTTGGATGGTAGATGTGATACAAACTTAGCTGGGAATCCAGATCCGCATTATCAGCTTGTTTTGAGCAGCGACATGGAAAGCCAGGGTCCTGAAGCAATCGTATGGAACATGTTTGCGTATCCGATCGCGATGGCAGGCGGCGGTGGCATGTACGCGAATCCGGATGGACTTTCTCAATGGATTGGACCAAGGGTTAATTCGTATACATCGCCCCAAGGAAAATACGTTTATCGGACGAAGTTCTGCACCGACGGTGTTGATCTATCCAAGCCGGTTGTGTTGGAAGGACGTTGGGCGGTTCAAACCACTGGGATTGAAATTCTTTTGAATGGGAAACCTACTGGTAATGCCTCTCGGATCACGAATTCGCCTCACATGTTTGCAGCGTTTGTGATTACGAACGGTTTTGTTCCTGGTATTAATACTTTGGACTTTGTCACGGAGTGTGTTAACCCACCTGGGAACAACCCAGCAAATGCTATCAGAGTCCAAATAACAAGTTTAGGGTATGCATTGCCACCGGGACCTCCAACGATGGTTCAGCAACCTCAAGACATCACAGTATGTGACGCTGCGTATGGATGGGGTAGCAAGGCAGTCTTTGAGGCAGCCGCGGTGGGACGTCCACCCCTCCGGTACCAATGGTATGTAAATGGTATGCCTATGAGTGGACAAACAAATAGAACGTTGGTGTTTGAAAATCCAACGGGGATAAGTGGGACGCAAGTGTATCTGGTAGTTAACAATGATTATGGGGCTGTTACAAGCCGCGTGGCTCGACTCACCTTAGTCACTCAAAACAGGTCGCCAGTGGCGACCAACGCCCTGCTTATCACCCGTACGAATACTCCATTGCAGATTAATTTGGGTGAGCTGTTGGCGAACTGTTATGATCCGGATGGGCATAGGATCACGATTGGTTATTGGGATTTTACAACTACTAATAACGTTGCGTTGGAGTCCCCGGCTGGGTCGCTCGTAGTAACTTACACGCCACTTGAGGGATACGTGGGATATGACCAATTCAAATATTATGTCCAGGACGCTGGTGGGGCTACGGGAGAGGGTGTAGTGGTGATACGGGTAATCCCCGAGATTAAACCTGGTACTGTGACAGCCCAACTCATCGGACAGAATATCAGAATAAGGGTACAAGATGGGACACCAGGTTGGCCCATAAAAATTGTATCCTCGCAGAATTTATTATTACCATTGTCAGCATGGACAATAGAGTACTTCGGGCAGTTTGGCCCAGATGGTACATTTACAGTGGATTTGCCTTATTCCGGAACGGTGACACAGAAGTTTTACGCAGTTGCAGTACAGCAATAACCTGAACAATTAAAGAAGAAGCTAGGAGGTGCCTATGAAACTCAAGTTAGTAACGACACCGCTAACAACCTTGGCGGTGGTTTTAGCCGCCCAGGCCCAGCAGTATCAGACTAACATCATCTACTACGAAAGTTTCAGTGGCTCAGCCACTGGGTTGCTTAACGGGAAGGTGCCAGACGTAAGTGCAACAGGGGCAGCTTGGCAGGCGGGAAACTTGTTGTATCAAAACGGCCATTGGGACACATATGTAGCAGGTTCGGCAAATGGCCAAGCGGCGTGGCTGCCATTTACTGCATTGCCAAACAAACTGTATATCTTGGAGTGCAGTTTTTTGAACAGCCAGCCGAACTGGCTAGCAGTAGGTTTCTTTTCCTCCTACCCGCTCAACAACCCCGGAATTTCATGGACAGAAACAAGGTGGGAAGTGAGGCATTCAAATAGTGGTTATTTGTGGATGTTGTCTAGAAACCGCGGTGATCAACCGGATCAACAAGCGTTCCTGGGATATGGGACTGGCAACCAAGTTACCGCAATTAATGGTGATTTAGTGGACCCGAACCAGTGGGTAAACCTGAAGATTGTGTTAAATACGGGATGGCCAAATGACAGTGGGAGTTACACCTACGAATACTGGCTGAACGACCAACTAAGGGCTTCAGGCGCGATTGCCACCACTTTAGTGGGAAGCATAGGTGGAGTGGGATTGAGTTATGAAAGGAGTGCAACTGCTAATTCAGGAGCTGACATCGATTACTTCCGCTTAAGTGTTGTGCCAGAACCCAGTTCAGTCGCTTTGTTTGGGATTCTACTATTAGGGTTGAGTTACGTTATTAGCCGGAGTAATTTTTGAATGAGAGGCACGTAGGCTTCTGCGGGGTGGGAATGGAAAAGTGTGCTGCGGCCGTTGGTTTGCCTCCTACCATTCCCACCCCAAAAATTTATGTGTGCTTCAGGCAGGTTTTTATGGTAAACTTTTGTTGTGACCAATGAATAGAGATAAAGCTGGTTTATTGTCCGCTAGGGGGTCGGGGGAGTGGAGGGGAAAGACGGCGTTTACGCTGATAGAGTTGTTAGTTGTAATCGCAATAATAGCGATTTTAGCTGCCCTATTGTTGCCAGCATTGTCGAACGCCAAGGAGCGCGCACGGCGGATCGCTTGCCTAAGCAACCTTAAGCAAATCGTAGTGGGTGTGATAGCGTATGCGGGGGAGAATGAAGACAGGGTGGTTGAGGCGGGGCGTTCAGTGCCAAATGTTGATCCTGATCAACCCATCCAATTACCGCAGGAAAATCTGAGTGCCTGGGCATCGGTTGGGCTTAAAGTTTTCGAAAAAGGAGGTGGACCCAATACATGGTCATGTCCTAACCGGCCTGGACTTGCCGCTTTGAACCCGCAAAACAATCAGTGGACCCTCGGGTACCAGTATTATGGCGGTATTAAGACTTGGAAGAACAACCTTTACCCCAATGGGGTAAAATCCGCTAGTCCCGTTAAGATTTCAACTGCAAAACCACATTGGATGGTAGTGGCGGATGTGGTTATTAAATGGGACAATAAATGGGCTGATCCTAGCGAACAGCCACCCAGTGGGTTTTCGAATTTGCAGGCGCACAAGCGACCAAACAGTGTCTTACCAGCTGGGGGTAACGAGGCTTTTATTGACGGCTCGGCCCGTTGGGTCAAGGCGTCAGATATGTTGTATATTCATAGTTGGCGCCCTGCTGATCGAGAGCTGTATTTTTACCAAGAAGACTTAGGGGAATTAAATGGTGTTAAGACGCGTTTGACCCGTGTCCCGTAAGGAGTTGAGGATAGAGAAGGTCGAATTTACTCGTGCAATTTCTCGTGTGGGCCAAAATGGGAAGCGATGATAGGTAAGTTCTTTCGGGAAAATGTGGAGTTCGCAGTTAAGGGTGGGTAATGAAGAGATGGGCTTTTCCGATCTTTTAGTTAAAAATCTCTAATTTCAATCTGTAAATGCGTGCACTTATTTTACAAGTAGGGATAAAAGTTGCTTTAGTTCTTTGTCCTTTTTGCGTAGGGGCAAATTCCCGGGACATTTATTTAGAGGCGCTGCTTGATTTTGAGCGGTATGCTGAGACCATTTGGGTAAATTGCACAGGAAGCAATCAACCCCCCGACTCGGGTTATTGGGGTGATGGTGGCAGTTCAGGTAATGGGGGAATCCGTGGGAATTGTGGGATTGCGGTCGCCTATGCGGTATTAGTCGTGGCACAACCTGATAATCCTACCAATACATTAAGACTAACTCGGATTCGGAAGGCGTTAAACTATGCTGCCGGTACACATACCAGTGGGAGTTACTATTGCGTGGATGGCAAGAAATGGGGTTGGGAAATCAATGATTGGCAGACACCTGAGTGGGCTGGGTCAATGGGGCTAGCATGTTTGTTAGTGGAGCGAGAACTTCCTGAAGACACTGTTGCTGCGGTCAAACGGGTGGTTGCTAGCGAAGCAACACACCGCGCCCAAATCCCACCTGCAAGTGGATATGTAAGTGACACCAAGTTAGAAGAAAATGCATGGCAGGGAAACATTTTAGCATTGGCAGCTGCCTGGTTGAAGAATTCCACAAATGCGAGCCTTTGGAAGGCGGCTGCAAAGAAGTACCTGGTGAACACATACACGGTGCCTTTCCCCACGGGAAACCCGCTTGATGCTTGGGTGACCACTCAAACACTTTATACAGATTGGGGTTGTGAAAATCATGGGATTTATCACCCCACGTATCTGATGGTTGGAGGGATGTCATCGGGTGATTCGCTTTTGATGGCGAAGTTGGCAGATCCAGAGATCGGTGCTGAATTGGAGCCTTTTGCAGAATATAACGTAATGAACGTGTGGAGTAACAATCTGCGGTACATGATTATGGAGTCGGGTGAACTTGCATATCCTTCCAGTTCAACTTGGACACTTCATGACTATGAGCACAATTCTTATCTAGCCTGGATTGCCTCCCATTTTGGGGATCCGCTGGCACGGTATGCGGATGCTAGGCTTGCAGCGCTAGTACGGCAGCAGCAACTTGTGTGGGGTGACGGCCGGTTTTGTGGCCCACGTGTTCCGGATGGCTTTTATCGTGAGGCTGTCGAAGCTCGTCGAACTGCGATAGCTTGGTTGCACTGGACTTTTGCTAAACATCCAAGTGGAAATTCGATACTTCCCGATGAAGCAGTGGTTCATTTTCCTGGTGTGAAGGTATTGGCGCATCGGAGCGAATCAGGCTTTGTTAGTGTGTATTATGCTAGTACCCGGCCCATGGGCTGGATAGAGCCTGCATCCTTTGGTTTTCCAACAAATGTGTTTCTTACCACGCCTTACTTGGGTGGAATCTTTGGGCATGGTCCATTGGGGAAAGCCACGAGTATCTCACTCGTAAATGTAATTACGAATCCCTCGGGTTTCTATGCAGAGTTGCTTGTGCAAAATGGTACTAACGGACAGACGAAGGTTTACATAAAGACTAGTGGGGAAAGCGTGGGGATTGTTGAAATTCCGCTTCCCGCTTCCGGGGTAACAGCTACCTCAGCAGGATGTTTTACAAACGGGATCCAAAATGATCCTTTGACGGGTGGCAAACGTAGAGTTGATTGGGACGGAGGCGCCACCAATATCATAGCCAAGTCTGGAACAGTTGTGAACATTACTAGTCTATGGGTTTGTGTGGATGATCGATACGGATTTGTTGCTGGGCCATCCGGATATTTCAGATATCGAGGGGCAACGGCTTACGATTCCACGCTTCATGTGATGCAAGACACCCTATGTTTTCAGCCTGCGCCACAACAGTATCGACTGGCTCCGCGGTATGCCGTTTGGTTTCTGAATAAATCTGCGGCGGAAACGGCTTCGCTCGCATCCAGGACACGGTGTTACACTAACGGAAGTTCATTCGTTTTGGAGTTTCCCGGCCGCGGCACGAACACAGTTGAAATCGTGGCGTCTTTACTTTCTGGAAATGGGACATGGGCGGTGGACATGGATGGGTTATGGAGCGATCCAACAATGTGGGTTTCAGGGTTAATTGCAGATGGGGCGGGCTTTTTTGCGGATTTTTCGAAGCTTAATATTACAACAGATCGGACGGTGTACTTAGACTCGCCGCGGGTATTGAGTGGCTTGATATTTGGGGATTTGGAAGGCACTCAGAATTGGGTTTTGAAGGCTACTAACGAAGGCTCGCTCAGGGTAGCTGGTTCATCACCCTATGTGTTAGTGACCAACAACACCGCTATAATCAACGTGCCTATTTTGGGTGAAAACGGTTTCACAAAACTTGGCCGGGGTCGGTTGGTATTGTCTTCACCAAATTTAATTTCTGGCACTTTGTATCTAGACGCGGGCACTAGCTTTGGTATGGGCGACGGGACGGTCTGTTTTGCTCATCCTGATGCTGGAGGCAATTTGAGCGAAATTATTGCGCGGAATAACACTGGTTCATCTAACGGATCTACGCTTGAGCTTGATGGGACTGGGGGTGGTATTGTCGTAACTCAAAAGATCACCTTCAGTTGTCGTAATAACTGGATCCCGAACTTGCAAAATCTAGCTGGTTCGAACGTCATTGCAGGTCCAATTTGCATGCAGGTGGGTGGGTCGAATGTGGTGATTAGTTGCGATAAAGGGACATTGGTAATCGCCTCACCGTTGCAGTACATAGGATCATATACGAGCGGACGTGGTTGGAGTTTTTGGGGATCGGGAACGATCAGTGTGAAAGGGCCAATTTTAGCAGCGGACAATGGGGCACCTATAAGTGTAGCAATGTTTGGTTCTGGAGTTTTAGAGTTATGTGGGACCAACACATATACTGGTCCTACCGTGGTGTATAATGGTACGCTCCGAGTTCGAGGTGTGATTGAAGGGGCGGGGGTCACGGTCTATGGCACGCTGCAAGGCCCCGGAGTAATAAACGCGCCGGTCATAATTGCCTCAAACGGCATCTGTGAAATAGGAGATGAGATTGGATCACTTGTGATTAATGCTCCGTTTACGAACATGGGGAAGATATGTTTAAAAGTTCAACGAGTCGGATCGCTGATTACCAATGATTCCCTTACCGGTATTGTAAGAGCGGTTTTGAACGGCCAACTCCAAGTTAAGTCCATAGGTGAACCGCTCCAATTCGGGGATACTTTCCGGCTTTTGAGTGCCTCTCAGATTGGTGGACGGTTTGATACCGTACAGCTACCGGAGATTGGTCCTGGTCTGGTGTGGGACACAGGCCGCCTTTATGAAGATGGAAGCATCTCGGTTGGCCTAGGCCAGGTGACTCCAATTATTAGTAAGTTCGAGGTTAGGGATGGGAAGGTTGTTGTGGAGGTGGCCGTTGGGGCTGCTGGGGCGCCGCTCACAATTCTTAGTCATACGAATCTTTTGGTACCTACAAGTCAGTGGGAGCCTGTTTGGGCTGGGCGATGCGATGCTTCGGGCCGTTTCGCGTGGACCAACAAGGTGCTCGAGGGATCGGTGCAGCAGTACTACACTGTGCGTGTGCCTTAAAGGATAGAAAGGAGCATGAAAACCAGTGTTTTGAACAAGAGTTGGATATTTCTATTTGGAGTTTGGTTGTTGTTTGCGCCTCATGCTTGTGGGGGATTGCCTGAAGATCGATTGGACAGGGTTTGGGAACGACCTCCTTTATCCGCACGGGTTCGGGCGTATTGGTGGTGGTTGAACGGAAATGTAACGCGTGAGGCCATAACTCGCGACCTTGAGGAAATGAAATCCAAGGGATTCGGTGGCGTGGTGATAATGGATGCTGGGGGGGCCGAGCAAAATGGCAACGCCAAGGTCCCCCATGGGGCCACTTTTCTTAGCCCGGAATGGCGCGCGCTTTTTAAACACACCCTTCAAGAGGCAAACCGGTTGGGCCTCGAAGTGGGGTTAAATATCCAAAGCGGTTGGAATCTTGGTGGGCCATTGGTGAAACCTGAAGAAGCCGTTAAAAAGTTAACGTGGGTGACACTTGAGTTGGTAGGACCTGGTCAAGTTGAAAAAAGGCTTCCTGAACCGCCTTCAAACGATGGTTTTTATCGTGATGTTGCAGTACTTGCTTGGCCCGTTTCAGGTCAGCGCACCAACAGGCCTACATTGAAGCATTACAAGGTAAAAGCGTTGCTTGATCGACCTGCTTTTCAGGGGCCACATGCTTGGTTCCTTGCAAACTCCGCACCTAAAACAGCTCCATTTGTTTTGGATGAGGATCAACCAGTTCCTGGAGAGGAAGATACCACGCTGGAGAAGATACGTGATTTGACTGGATTTATAGAGCACCGGTCGGATGGAACTTACCTTGTATGGGAGGTCCCGGAAGGCAAATGGCAAGTCCTACGAATTGGGTACACCCTCGGTGATTGGCGGCGGGTATCAACTCACAGCGATAATTGGGAAGGGTATGCATTAGATGTAATGGATGCAGAGGCATTTAAGCGTTATTGGAAGGAGGTGGTTGAACCATTGCTTGACGAAGCACGTCAATTCATCGGTAAGACCCTCAAGTACCTCCACACCGATAGCTGGGAGATTGAATACTTCAACTGGACAGCCAAAATGCCTGAGGAATTTAAGCGAAGGCGCGGTTACGACCTCACAAATTGGTTGCCGGTTGTAGCGGGGTTTATTGTAAACGACCGAGTTCAAAGCTCCCGTTTTTTGGAAGATTTGCGGCGTACGCTTGGCGATCTTGCCGCGGATAATCATTACCGGGTTTTTGCTAAATTGGCTCATGAGCAAGGGTTGCTCATCCATCCTGAATCGGGTGGGCCACATTTTACTCCTATCGATGCTCAACAGTGCTTGGGTATAAATGACATCCCTATATCAGAGTTTTGGGCCATGGCTAAAACTCATAGATCAATCGATGAAACACGGTTTTTTGTAAAACAGCCTGCAAGTGCAGCACACACAATGGGCCGCAGAATAGTGGCTGCAGAAGGGTTTACCACTGTTGGACCACACTGGCAGGAACGGATCTGGGACAACCTTAAGCCTTCGTTCGATCAGGCGCTTTGCGAAGGGTTAAACCTGCTTGTGTGGCATGCCGTCGTGTGTTCCCCCGAAGAAATGGGCATCCCCGGTCAACAGTATTTTGCCGGGACACATTTTAATCCGAATACGACTTGGTGGTCTAAATCGCACGCATTTCTAGCTTATATTAATAGGTGCCAGGCCTTGCTTCAGGAAGGTTTATTTGTAGCAGACGTGCTTTATTACTACGGTGACCACGTGCCTAATTATGCTCAATCTAAACGGACTGACCCAGCAGGTGTATTACCAGGTTATGATTATGACGTAATTAGTGAGGAAGGACTCCTTACCAGAGTGCATGTGCGGGACGGGAAACTGGTTTTACCTGATGGAATGTCGTATGAGATGTTAGTGCTACCGCCTTATGAGTCGATCTCGTTGCGTGCCCTTCGGAAAATCCGCGATCTTGTGAGGGCCGGTGCAATCGTTGTAGGCTCGAAACCACAGCGTGCTTCCGGATTAGCTGGCTTTCCTGACGTGGATATGGAAGTTGGGCGAATAGCCGACGAGCTATGGGGACCGGATCCGTTAACTTCAAATACATGGAGGCGGGTGGGTAAAGGCATGGTAGTTTATGGGGTACCGACTCGCAGAGTCCTTGAAGAAAGAGGTATTTTACCGGATTTTGTAGCGCATCAAGCGCAACATCCTGGAGCTATCGATTACGTCCATCGAAGGAGTACCACGGCAGATATATACTTTGTTGCAAATAAGACAAATGTAGCACAACAATTTATGGGGATTTTTAGGGTTACACGCAGGTTTCCTGAATTGTGGGATCCCATTACAGGGAAAAAGTGGGTTGCTTCCGACTTCGCTATCTTGAGTAATCAAGCGGCTGTACCATTGGAACTGGGCCCATACGGGTCCGTTTTCGTTGTGTTTAGAAGAGAAGTATCTTCGACCCCGCATCCAGGAAAGCCGAACTTCCCTAGGTACAAAACTCTGAAAGAAATTAATGGTCCGTGGACGGTGTATTTTGATCCATTGTGGGGTGGACCAGGCCGAGTAAGTTTCGACCGGCTTATTGATTGGACCACAAGCTCGGATCCCGGCATAAAATATTATTCTGGCACGGCAGTGTACGAAGCGGATGTTGTGCTCACGAATGAAGACTTAAAAAAAGGCGCATTGTGGCTTGCATTGGGTGACCTCCGTGAAATTGCAGAAATTTACGTAAACAGTATTTCGTGTGGGATTGTCTGGTATCCACCTTTTCGGGCTGAAATTACCCATGCGGTCCGGGAGGGATCCAATTCGATTCGGATTGAGGTGGTTAACTTTTGGCCAAATAGGATTATTGGCGATCAGTTTTTGCCCGAGGAAAAACGGTATACTCGTACTAATATTCGGCGGTTGACACGTGAAACCCCGCTGATGGAATCAGGCTTGTTCGGGCCGGTCCGAATAGAGTTCACCGCCGGAGATTAGGGGTGAGTATAGTGTAAAACCCCCAGAAAACCCGGCTTATCTATAAGAGTGGCAGGTTATGCCATAAGCAGTACGTGTTTAGTTGCATAAGGGGAAACAGGGGATGATTTGGAACTTTAGTTTGTGCCTAATATGAATGGAAGTATTGCGGTAATTGGCTATTGACACGAGAATCCGCAACTGGTATAAGAACCCCGGTCTAGTTCCGGCAATGGAGCATGCCAGCGAGTGGGTTGCAAAAATGGCCCACTCCAAAGTGCACCGTTTGAATTTATAGTTGGTGCTGATTGCTCCTGCATCTGGGTGTGATGCAGGAGCTTTTTTGTAGCACCAAGAAGGTCGGAAGATCGGAAACGAGTTTGTGATCGAAAATGAGTGAAACTTGGTTGACGGCTTTTGTTTGGATTGGTCTGGCTTTAATAGCCAGCTATGTGTCTATTCGGACTGCAGTTTCGGTGGCCATGATCGAAATCATGGTGGGAATGATCGCAGGTAACGTAATGCGTTTGGAAACTACGCAATGGGTAAATTTTTTGGCGGGGTTAGGAAGTGTATTGCTGACGTTTTTAGCTGGGGCGGAGATTGAACCTGATGCTCTCCGAAAACACTGGAAAGCTGCGCTTGGGATTGGATTTATAAGTTTCCTAGTACCATTCCTTGGAGCCATGGCACTAGCTCGTTTTGCTTTGGGATGGTCACCAGATGCAAGCAAAATAGCCGGTGTGGCTCTCTCAACTACTTCGGTAGCAGTTGTTTATGCGGTGATGATCGAGTCTGGATTGAATAAGACAGAATTGGGGAAGCTGATACTCGCTGCATGTTTTGTGACAGACCTTGGCACGGTATTAGCCTTAGGCGTTTTGTTTGCCAATTATAACCTTTGGCTGGCAGGGTTTGTTGCGGTCTTAGTCGTGGTGTTAATCGTTTTCCCGCGGATAATAGAGCCTTTCTTTAAGCGGTTTGAAGGCCATGTAAGTGAACCCGAAATGAAGTTGTTATTAGCTGTGTTGTTTTTCATGGGTTGGTTGGCTTCTAAGGCAGACAGCGAAGCTGTGTTACCAGCGTATTTGATCGGGTTGGTTGTTGCAGGGCCGTTGGCGAGACACCGGGAAACAATGCACCACATTAGAGTGAGCACATTTGCGCTGCTGACACCGTTCTATTTTTTGAAGGCGGGCTCGTTGATCAGGATCGCCGATCTAGTGAACGGGTTTTGGGTGATAGGAATATTGCTTCTCGTTAAATTGGTAACAAAGCTCATCGGTGTATACCCGGTTGCGCGAATGTTCAAAATGGATCACAGGATCAGTAGCTACACAACGCTTTTAATGTCTACTGGATTGACCTTTGGTACGATATCGGCATTGTTTGGATATACGCGAGGTATAATTTCTCAGTCGCAGTACTCGGCACTAGTAGTGGCAGTAATAGCCAGTGCGATAGTGCCCACTATGATTGCCCAAGCATTTTATAAACCGAGCGTGAAGGTAACTGAAGGTTCAGAATAACCAAAAAGGAGGATGTGTATGAGCCAAGAATACAAGAAGATTTTGGTTGCGAATGACGGCTCAGAGCATGCTAAAAAGGCGCTCCAAGCGGCGATCTGGTTAGCGAAGTGCTTAGGTGCAGAGTTGCACAGTATCTCGGTTGAAGAGGATCTGCCCAAATATGTGGCTACAGTGGGGGAAATTGAAGAAGTTAAACGGCGCAAGGACGCGTATTTTGCTCAGATTGTTGCTGAGTCTAAGGAGCTAGCAAAAAAACAAGGGGTAGAACTCCACGCACATATTATAGCAGGGCACGAGGTCGAGACGATAGTGAATTTCTGTCGGGAAGGGCAGTTTGATTTATTGGTAATCGGGTTTATGGGACATAGCAAAGTATTTGGGCGAGTCTGGGGAAGCACTTCCCAAAACCTAGCTAAGCTAGCTCCATGCTCAGTGTTGATCGTTAAGTAGCAACACGAGCACAAGCCTCAAACAACGTGTTGCAACTTTCAAATTCCTTGGTAAACTAAGTGAGAAAATTTAGTTTGGACGACATGAAGGAAGGAATACATCCAAAATACGTTGAGGCGGAGATCAGGTGCGCATGTGGGAATATTGTTAAGACCCGATCGACGAAACCGGTCATAACGATCGGGATTTGTAACATGTGCCATCCTTTTTACACTGGGCAGCAGAAATTGGTTGACACGGCTGGACGCGTTGAAAAATTTCAGCAACGACTTGCAAAGAGCCAGGCGGTACGAGCGGCTTTAGAGGCGGTTCGGAAGGCAAAATCGAAAAATATTTAGCGGTTTTAGGATTTATAGCCCGCCGGTGGCGGTGGTGGTTTACTGCCGCAGGCGGGCTTTTTATTGAACACGCCATATAAAATGAAATGTGCTAGTGGCCAAGAATGGATTTACGGCCTCACATAGAGAGATTGATAACCCGGGCTAGTGAGCTAGAAAATGAACTAGCCAGACCAGAGGTGGCTTCTAACCCTGCAAAAATGCAAGAACTGGCTCAGGAATTTGCTCGCGTAAGTGAACTTGCCCAAGTCGGCCGGGAATATTTGCGGATTTTAGACCAAGTTGAAGGAAATAGGAGAATAATCGAAGATCCCCAGTCTGATCCTGAATTAATCAAGCTGGCTCGGGAAGAGGTAGAAGAATTGCTGAAACGGGAAGCGCAGCTACGCAGGCAGCTTCAAATGGGTATACTGCCGCCTGATCCAAACGATTCCAAGGACATAATTGTGGAGATACGGGCAGCAGCAGGAGGTGAAGAATCCGCTCTATTTGCTGCGGAGTTGTATCGGATGTATACCCGTTACGCAATTAATCGTGGGTGGAAGGTTGAGCACATAGATTCGAGTCCTTCCGACCTGGGCGGTTTCAAGGAGGTGGTCTTCGAGATAAGTGGGCGAGATGTTTTCAGTAGGCTGAAGTACGAGAGTGGTGTTCACCGTGTTCAACGTGTTCCTGTGACTGAGGCCGCGGGGCGAATTCATACAAGTACTTGCACTGTAGCAGTTTTGCCTGAGGCAGAGGAGGTAGATGTTGAAATAAATCCCGAGGACATTGAAATTTCAGTTTGTCGTGCTTCTGGTCCCGGGGGTCAGGGGGTAAATACCACTGATTCAGCAGTGCAAATTCTCCATAAACCGACCGGATTGATTGTTAGGTGTGCAGATGAGCGGTCCCAGCAGAAAAACAAGGCAAAAGCCTTAAAGGTTCTGCGGACTCGATTATTGGAGATTAAACGTGCGGAGGAACACGCAAAATACGCTGCTCAGCGAAGGGCCCAAATTGGGACAGGGGAACGAAACGAACGTATCCGAACTTACAATTTCCCTCAAAACAGGGTTACTGATCATCGGATCAACCTTACAATTTACAATCTGCAGGCGGTTCTTGATGGTGAGTTAGACTTGCTGATAGAACCTCTCATGGCACATGAGTTAGAGCGACGGCTAGCAGAATTAAAACTTTAAGCGTCAAGCCCTTGTAGCACAGAATTCGTTCACCGCGTCGATCATTGCTCTAATATTTTCAGTTGGTGCGCTAGGAGGCATTCCCCCGCCACATGACACAATCAATCGCCGATGGTCAGACACCGAGTTTAGCATTTTCAGAGTGGCCATTTTAACATCTTCGGGAGTGCCTGCCGCCAAAACATCCCGGGGTGGAATGTTGCCCATGAGGGTGATTGTATTATTTGTCGCTGTTTTGAGTTGATTGAGAGTTTCTTTGAAGCCAGGGTTGAGGAGGTTTATGCCTATTTCTGGATAATACTTTACGGACTGGGCACATGATGCATCGTTATGGAATAACTTCACCCGAGCTTCAAAAGAAGAAAACACGCGTTTCAGGTAAGGCAAGCCAAACTCTTTAAAGTCCTCTTCACTTAGCATGCCCACAAGGTCGTCAAGGATCATTATGCCATCAATCGAGGGAAAAGTGTCCTTTTGCAGTCTGTGCCATCGACATAAGAACTCAGTTACTAGCTCCAGAAGCTTGTGCATTTTGTCGGGATCAGTTTTTAGCGCAATCATGAACTCAGTTGTGCCCATTAAAAACGAAGCTATATTCAGTGGCCCACGGGAAATGGAAAACCTGATCTTATGTCCCAAAGCCTCTATTTTAGGTTTGGCGTGTGTTAGTCTTTTCAAAACAAAGGGCAAAAGACCGTCTGTTGCTGGATCTGGAAGCTCAAGATCATCTATTTGTGAGACATCTTTGAGAGTGTTCTTTGGGAAAGGGAATTCATTTGGGGGAAAAATGCATTTAGCACCGAAAGCCGAGGGTTCAGTGCACATCCCGAACTCAGCCCAGAAGCCAGGAAAAAACCAAACATTAGGGAATGTTTCAATTGCCCTTTGGTTAGCTTCAAACCAGATTGTTTCACTCGCGAAGTAGTCGATTATTTCCACACCGTACCAGTTGGGAAGCCAAGGGGAATCAATAATAAAGCCGATTGGCAATGGGTTAACTTCCTCACCTTCAATTACATCCAGTAACTGCTGCCATTGTTGTTCTGTCATAAGCCTAAATGAATAAGAAATTGTTCGCGTCGTGTACTAATCTAAAACTGAGGAAAAAGGTTACAGGTGTCAAGCGCAAGGTTTCGTACAGGAGGAGTTTTGTATACGGTTCGTCTTGCAAAGGTAAGAGGTGTTTTAGAAACTCAGACACATGAGAGTAAGTGCCCAAGCGCTTTTTAGGAAGGTAATAAATGGTGGTTTGCTATTGGTAATTTTGGCTGGGACATATAGCAAAGCCGAGGAAGCGCAACATTTTTATCGATGGGCTTTGAAACCTCCGATGGGATGGAATAGTTGGGATTGTTTTGGTACTACAGTCGCGGAGTCTCAGGTTAGAGAACAAGCTGAGTTCATAGCAAAACAATTAGCCAAATACGGGTGGGAATATGTTGTGGTTGATATCCAATGGTACGAACCGTTTGCCAGAGGCCACGAATACAGACCCAACGCCGAATTAGTAATGGATCAATGGGGTCGTCTTTTGCCAGCGACTAACCGGTTCCCTTCTGCGGCGGGTGGGGCGGGATTTCGTCCGTTGGCTGATTATGTGCATTCACTGGGATTAAAGTTTGGTATCCACCTTATGCGGGGGATTCCACGGCAAGCGGTGCGTGACAATACTCCAATTTTGGGTACACCTTATCATGCTCGTGACATTGCAAATACTAACGATCGATGTCCGTGGAACCCTGATATGTACGGGGTGGATATGACGAAACCAGGGGCGCAGGAGTATTATAACTCAGTGTTCGATTTAATCGCTAGTTGGGGTGTTGATTTCGTTAAAATAGATGACATTGCTCGGCCCTATCATACGAACGAGATTGAGGCGATCCGACGGGCAATCGATCGGACAGGCAGGCCGATAGTGTTGAGTTTATCACCCGGGGCAACGCCCTTAGGCGCTGGTGAACATGTGATGCGCCATGCAAATATGTGGCGAATAAGCGACGATTTTTGGGATCGGTGGCCCGAGCTTTACGCCCAGTTTGAACGCCTTCACAATTGGTCTCCATATCGGGGTGACGGGCATTTTCCTGACGCAGACATGCTTCCTTTGGGGGTAATTGCCTTTGGACGCAAAACCAGGTTTACTCCCGAAGAACAGTACACATTGATGACTCTGTGGTGCATTGCACGGTCTCCATTAATTTACGGGGGCGACCTCACCAAGATGGATCCTTTTACATTGTCGCTGTTAACAAATGAAGAGGTTCTTCGTGTAAACCAGTTAAGTTACGACAACAGGCAATTATTTAGAAGCAATGATGTGGTTGCTTGGGTGGCACGCGATCGGGAGGCCCAGGCCATTTATTTGGCAGTGTTTAACATCCGAGATCCAAAAGAGCCTGACGATCCCAGTGGAGTCCAGGTTGAGATCTTACTGGAAGAATATTCGTTCCCTAATCCGTGCAAGGTTCGAGACTTATGGCAAAAAAAGGACATTGGGCTGATCACAAACAAAATCGTAGTTAAAATTCCATATCACGGAAGCATACTGTATCGTTTGACCAAATAGGTAATGGTATGAAGTTCGGGTTTCGGTCGGGTTGTCGGGCTTGTAGGGTTGTGCGTGAGAGGATTTCGGGATTAACTTGGAGTAATCCTGATAGCAAGCGGGCTACCAGGATGAGATTGGGGGATGCTTCTTTAGGTTAGAACCTTATAACTAGTTGGAATCGGGTCTGGTTTCTCAATTAATACACACAATACTACACGCACGGTCTTCGGCATCCTGGTCATACGCGGTGGCACCACTGATGGTGGATCTTTTACCATGCATTGTCCCGGGTTAAAGCCGGTTGGGAAATTATCATGGTGTTGATTACGCGTTTGTTGTAACTTTTCCAATACCGGCCGGATCTAAAAATAAGGTATGAAAACCTCAACAAAAGTTTTGATATTGGTTTGTTTGGCCGTGGCGGTGATGGGAGCCCTAATTATGAAGAAGCACAATCAGGATGGTACGAAAGGTTCGGTAGCCAATTTAGTAGGGGAACCTGGGCTCACCGATGTTATTGAAGGTAAACAAAACCCCCCTAACGCGTCGAGAGATATGGCGACAGACCTCAGCAATAACCAAGGTTCGGAATCAATAGATTCCAGTAATCAGGCGAAGCGACTGAAGCTGCTCAGTTTTGGGGCGGGATGGTGTTTGCCATGTCGAATGATGGAACCTGTCCGTGAGGCGTTAAAACGTGAATATGGCCATGTGTTGGAGGTTTTACATTACGATGTCAATAAGGATGAAGCCATGGCGATGAAATATGAAATCCGTCTGATACCGACGCTTATTTTTATGGATACGGAGGGGCAGGTTTTAGGTAGACATGAGGGCTATATCTCGAAGGAAGGCATTTTGGCGAAATGGAAGCAATTTGGCATCGACGTTCAATCGCTAGCAACAAACAAGGTTCCCACGGAGACGGATTAAACAACCGACAGTTCAAAATTTTTACGGTTTCAATACCCCAGTGTGAGGTGGTGTTACTTGGCAATTTGTTAGTTTGGACAATTTCGGTGGGGTGAATAAACGCGTGGGTGCAAGTACTTTTACCGAGGATCTGAGCAAGTTTATTGGTTAGGGTTATGGAAAGATTGTTTACTGAATTGACGCTTGGTGTGCAGGGGGCACCATGGATTGCCGCATTGGCGGCTTCGGCGTGGGGCGTCGTAAGTATGGTTTTAAGTCCCTGTCATCTAGGTAGTATTCCGTTGATCATTGCTTATATTGCCGGTCAAGAAGTCCGAAGTATCAAGCGTGCGTTTTGGATAGCACTTTCGTTTGGAGTAGGGATGTTGTTAACCACAGCAGTAATAGGAGTGATTACAGCTGGGGTCGGCCATATGATTGGTGGGTTAGGGAAAGTAGGTAGTTACCTAGTTGCTGGGGTGATGTTTTTAGTCGGGCTATATTTGTTGGGTTTTTTTGGAGAACGGTTAACTTGCTCGATTAACTACGCGCACACGTTTCAGGGTATAAATGGTGGATTTATACTTGGTTTAGTGTACGGGCTGGGCCTTGGGCCCTGCACTTTTGCATACATGGCACCAATTTTGGCTATAACTTTTAAAGTCGGCGCCCAAAATTTACTTTATGGGATGTTTCTGCTTCTGTTTTATGGCCTTGGCCAAAGTTTAGTGATAGTATTGGCAGGTACATTCACTAAGCTTGTGGAGCAATGGCTCAGAATTCACATGAGTTCGAAGGGGGTGCAAGTCTTTCGTTATGTTTGCGGGGTGATCCTGCTTGTGCTTGGTGTTATCTGGATTTATAAGGCGTAAAGAGGGAACCGTGGATTGGAGTGGGTTTTAGTCACTGCTTAGAGGTGTTTTTGCAAGTGTTGTATTTGAACAGAAATATAAAGGATTGAAAACAGTTGGTAGGGTGAGTTTTAAACACAGGTGCTGAGAGCGAGTTTACTAGGCCGGCATGGGTTTTCCTCCGTTTGGTTGACTTGACACTTTATGGTCTGTTTGTGAACTTGCCTATAAGCAAATTTGCCAAGCAGTTTTGAGCGTTAACCTGGTTTAAGGAATAGGAGTTTAACCATGAAACTTTTGATTCTAGCGGCAGGATACGCAACCCGTTTGTATCCATTGACATTAACGCGTCCAAAACCGCTTTTACCAGTGGCGGGGAAGCCGATGATTGAACATGTTTTGGACAGTGTAATCCCGATAGGGAAATTTGACCACATTTACATAGTCACCAATGCCAAGTTTTTCAATCAGTTTGAGGCATGGGCTCGGGACTACACTGCCAGTTGTTCCTCTCAACTTCCCTCAATACAAATTGTTAACGATGGTTCGACCGACGACAGTAACAAGTTAGGTGCGATAGGCGACATCCACTTTGTAATGACGAGAGAAAACATCGATGATGATTTGGTTATAGTCGCGGGGGACAATTTGTTTAGCGAGAAGTTGGGCGGGTTCGGCGAATTTTCTCAGCAAAAGAATGCTGTGGTAGTTGCTGTATACGACGTGGGAAGCCTGGAACAAGCAAAGAAGTACAATGCAATCAGTTTGGATTCGGAAGGGCGGATAACGTTTTTCGAAGAAAAGCCCAAGAATCCAACGAGCAGTTTGTGTGCAATAGCTTTGTATTTTTACCCAAGACATGTTTTACCGTTGATCCACCAATACATTCGTGAGGGGAATAACCCTGATCAACCGGGACGACTTATCCAGTGGCTGTATCCGCGAACCCCGGTGTATACTTGGCGTGTGCCTGGGATTTGGTATGATATTGGCTCGAAGGAAACCCTCGAGGAAGCTAATCGGATTTTTAGTGGTTTAAAAAGGTAACTACAGTAGGGCTCTGTTGTTAGAATCTATTTTTTCCAATGGGTAGCGAAACCGCAGCTCTATCGTGAGGACGTAATTAATTATTGGCGGGCGGAGTTTGTTTAGCTTTTAGAGCTCGGATGCGGTCTCTAAGCTCCGCTGCTCGTTCAAAGGCTTGTTCTTCAATTGCCCAGCGCAATTCTTCTTCGAGGCGTTCTAGCTCTGATTTACCAAACGTGTTGCGGAGATGAGTCAAGAGTTCTTCTAAGGCCTTTAGTGATCGGGCGTATTCAAACTCGAATGTTTCATCTTCTAACGGTGGGAGGCTTCGTATTTTGTTGATGGTATCCTGCACGATATTGATGGCGGCGTAAGGATCGCCACTTTCAAGCACGAGCATTGCGCGTGCGACCCCATTTATGCGCAGGATATAGGGACGCCACTTCTCTAGATACCACTTGTCGGTCTCCTCACAGGCATATTCCTTGACAAAATCGAAGACGCGCAGGTTTCGGTTTGTATCCCGGATAGTTAATTCCCATCGTTGAAGTTGGAATAATCTCAGGTACCGAAGGTAGTAGAGGGTAGCTTCATTGAAAAGCTCGATACATTGTGCATGGTTAAGTTCGAACTCGGACTCGCGGCCTTCTTTTTTGGCTTTCTCCAGCTGACTTAAGTAGTAATCAAAAAACGATTCCATCCCCATTGGCCGTAGGCCGTCGGGTCTGCCGTGTAATTCCATTTGTTCAATGCCAAGGGGTGTGCGTACTTGGATCACCTCCCGGCCATCGTTAGCAGAAATTATCCGCACCTCGTTGTCTGGATCGTACGGCCAGGACCTTAGCAATTCTGTAATATCAGGGTTCATTTACATGGCATCCTAAGTTTGTATTAATTTACAACGGGTGTAGGCTACCGTGCAATATTGGTGCTTATGAGCGAGAGTTTTGGAAAGACTGAAGGTCCAGAAGTACAGCCGATTGAAAAAGGGGGTTGAAGATTTCCCCATAGAGTTTAAAGCATTCCCTACACCTCAGTTTGTTATCCACAATCTTGGGGTAACGAGTTGATTAATGACAACTCCTTAACTGTTGATTGACGGTTTTAGCTTCAATATTAACGATTTCCGGCGTAATTTTTGGCGATGCAGTTACCGGCTGATTATCATATTCATACGTTTTTGTGCAATCATGCGATAGGCGACCCGAATGAGTATGTGACACAGGCGAAAGTAATTGGGATGAGTGAAATTGGGTTTGCAGATCATGCGCCCATGCCTAGGGATGATTTTGATGATTGGCGGATGAGCAAATCGCAGTTGCAGGAGTATATTCGGTTAATCGAAGGACTTCGAGCTTGGCATACTGGATTGGACATTAGACTTGGGTTGGAAGTGGATTATATTCCCGAGTACGAATGGTGGATTGAGCAGCTAATCAAGAGCTATAAATGGGACTATGTCATTGGGTCGGTTCACTATTTGGGGGATTGGGATTTCGATAACTCCCGCAAGATACAAAGATGGAACGAGGTTGAAGTTGATTCTGTGTGGGGACAGTATGTGGAACTATTGATTAAAGCAGTGCAGTCTGGATTTTTTGATGTGATTGGCCATTTAGATTTGCCCAAAAAGTTCGGTCATCGCCCCAAAACAAATGTGGGTTTGTTATTTGCGGATTTTTTTAGGGTAGCGGCTCATGCAGGGATTGCAATTGAAATTAATACCTCAGGATTACGGAAGGATTGCCAGGAGATATACCCATCGATGGAGTTGTTGCAAGAAATGGTTAAATGGGGGACTCCAATAACCTTTGGATCAGATGCGCATGCCCCAGGGGAAGTAGGCTGGGAATTCCTCAGGGCAGTAGCTATAGCGCGTGAGCTTGGATTTAAATCGTGGGTACGATTTATTGGCCGCAAGCGTGAGCACGTGGAATTGAGGCACATTTAACGTTTTAGTATCCTGGGCTGGACAAACCATTGGCAGTCGTTCACTTTTCAAAACTCGAATTTGTTATGAGTGAAAGGCTACAAAGTATAGTCACCCTTGATTTGGAAGGGGTTTTGACCCCGGAGATTTGGATAGCCGTTGCAGAGAAAACTGGCATTCAAGAGTTGAGAAGAACAACCCGGGACGAACCCGATTACGACAAACTGATGCGCGGGCGAATAAGGATTTTAGACAACCACGGGCTTAAATTGTCGGATATCCAGGCTGTCATCAGCACACTTAAACCTTTGCCAGGGGCAAAAGAGTTTTTAGATAAGCTGCGGTCAATAGTGCAAGTAATTATCCTTTCTGACACGTTTGAGCAGTTTGCGCGCCCGCTGCTTGAACAATTGGGTTGGCCTACTTTGTTTTGCAATACGTTGGTCGTTGAGAACGACAGAATTGTGGACTACCGATTGCGATTGCCTGACCAAAAGCGGAAGTCAGTCTTAGCACTCAAGGATCTTAATTACAAAGTGATTTCCGTGGGGGATTCATTCAATGACATTTCCATGTTGATGACAGCTGATGTGGGTATCCTTTTTCATGCTCCAGAGGCGATCCGGAAACAATACCCGCAATTTAAAGCAGTGGATGATTACGATGAGTTACTTGCGGAGATTAAACGGCATCTGTGACAAAACTTGTTATGGATGATGGGATTATTGCGCAAGAAAGCAGAGAAGCGCTTTTCGAAGGAGCTTGGGGTTGTAGCAAGTATGGCGTTGGGATTTTGAAAATCTCCGAGGCGATGGTTGTTCACTTCATTATCGTTGCTGGGCCAAAGATGCAAACAAGTCTTGTGGCAGCCTTCGTACTTGCGGTTTTTGCTCCTTAGGTTCTGTCCTTGGTTTATTAAACTTTCGTATCTGTTAGGATTTGCATCTCCTGTGGGGTGAGAGAATTGAGAGTTGTTGGCAGTACCTACGGTCCGTGCCCATTAAGGTTTAGTTTATTGCCAGGCAAGGCGGCCAATATAGGCCCGGCTTCTCTGCATGCATGCGGGATCAAGAACGGCGTACTCAAAAATTTGTTTCCTCGGGTGCCGGTGCCGTGGTTAATTATTTAAGAATTCATGGCGGGTTCTCAGCACTCCCAACTCACGCCGATGATGGCTCAGTACCGGCAAATAAAAAATCAGCTGCCGGATAATACCCTATTGTTGTTCCATCTGGGCGATTTTTATGAGTTGTTTTACGATGATGCGAAGATTGGGTCGAGCGTTTTGGGGTTGGTGTTGACGAAACGGAATGGGGTGCCCATGTGTGGTATCCCAATTCACTCTGCCACAACTTACATAAATCGATTATTGAAAGCGGGGTACCGAGTCGCGTTGTGTGATCAGTTGGAAGAACCACGACCCGGCAAACTTGTACGACGCGATGTGACTCAGATTTTGTCCCCAGGCACGCATATTGACGAGCAGATACTTGAAGCGGATCGAAATAATTACTTAGCCGGCGTCTGCAGTGTGGGGAAGATGTATGGGTTGGCTTATTTGGACCTCAGTACGGGTGAGTTTAAGGTTACAGAGACTGATTCCGAATATAGGCTGTTGGTTGAGTTGATGACAGTGCGTCCGGCTGAGGTGATTTATCCAGCAGAGGATGTGGCATTGGTAGACTTGCTTAGGGGCAAGCGATTGCCAGCGGACCAACCACACAATGTGGTTTTTAGCCCAACTGATTCACGTTGGATTTTTAATGGGTATGACGGCTGGGTGTTTGATGTGGGCACTGCGGAGCAGGTTCTATCCGATCATTTTAAAGTGATTACACTCGATGGATTTGGCCTTAAAGGACACCAAGCTGCCATTTCAGCGGCCGGTGCAATAATCCATTATTTGACACAGCAATTGCGACGGGACTTACAACACGTTACTAGGATTTCGTTTTATCAGCAAAGCCAGTATCTGTTTTTGGATCATTCTACTATTAGGAATCTTGAGGTGCTTGAGCCTCTAAGTAAAGATGCGCCTCCGAATGCGAGTTTGTATGGGGTATTGAACCGAACTGTTACACCAATGGGTGCTAGGCGACTGCGGCAGTGGCTTGTAAGGCCGTTGAATAATTTGAATGAAATTGTGCGTCGATTGGCAGCGGTGGAAATATTTACCCAGTTCCCGCAGTTTTTGGATCGGTTCCGTAAGCAACTAACGGAGGTGCGAGATTTAGAACGCACACTAAGTAGGATCACAGCAGGTAATGCTACAGCTCGCGAGTTGGTCAGATTACGTATAGCACTAGAGCAAATCCCTCCAATAAAAGAGACCTTGACGGAGCTTGTAAACCACGCCTGCAGTGTAACTGGGAGTGACACGCTAGTTGATAGTGGAGTTCCCAGTGATCAGCAAGTTAGAACGGGTTTGCTAAAGGAATTGATTTCGGATTTGGAAGAGCAACCGGGGTTGGTCGATGTAATCAAACGCGCGATTGTTGATGACCCCCCTGCTACTGTGAAGGAAGGAGGGATTATAAAGGATGGTTTTGATCCTCAGCTTGATGAGTTGCGGGCGGCGATGCGCAACCATCGGGAATGGATAGCCCAACTTCAGCAGCGTGAAATCCAACGAACTGGGATCCAATCCCTTAAGGTAAGGTACAACGCGGTTTTCGGATATTACATAGAAGTTACTAAAGCAAACCTGGACAAAGTACCGCCTGACTACATTCGTAAACAAACGCTAGTAGGTGCCGAGCGTTTTATCACTCCTGAACTTAAAGAGATTGAGTCGAAAATTTTGGGTGCTGAAGAAAGAAGTGTAAAGCTGGAATATGAACTTTTCCAGCAGGTGCGTGAGCAGGTGTTGTCACGAGTGGCTTCGATGCAGCGGACTGCCAACGCGCTTGCAACCTTAGATGTTCTTGCTTCGTTTGCTGAGGTAGCGAGATTGTACGATTATTGCAAACCGGAGATTGGAGATGAGGGCTTTATAATTATTCGTGACGGTAGGCATCCGGTGCTTGAACAGTGCATGGTGGGGGAACGTTTTGTGCCCAATGACACTGAGCTAGCTGCGAGTACATCCCCTCCATTGCGGGTCAAGCCCAGTAGTGAAGAAGGTGGTGGGGAATTAAGGCGCCTGCCGCAAATCGCCCTGATTACAGGGCCTAATATGGCCGGTAAAAGCACCTATATTCGGCAAGTTGCACTTATCACCCTTATGGCTCATATAGGTTGTTTTGTGCCCGCGAAGGAGGCTAGGATAGACTTAGTAGATCGCATATTTACAAGGATAGGGGCGGGTGATGATCTTGCACGGGGTCAAAGCACCTTTATGGTTGAGATGACTGAGACCGCAAACATTTTGAACAACGCCACACCTAGGAGTCTGATAGTTCTTGATGAAGTGGGTCGAGGTACAAGCACGTTCGACGGGATTGCTTTGGCGTGGAGTATAGTGGAGTACCTGCATAATCGGGTTGGTGCCAAAACATTATTTGCAACCCATTATCATGAGTTGACTGAGCTTGCTGGGCAACTTCCACGGATGCGAAATTACAATGTAGCTGTGCGTGAATGGCAAGACAGGATCATATTCCTGCATAAGATAATCGAGGGAGCTACCGATCGAAGTTATGGTTTGCATGTAGCTCGCTTGGCTGGGGTACCCCAGGATGTTATTGCGCGGGCACGAGTAATCCTGGCGAATTTGGAAGAGACTGAACTTACACCCCAGGGTACCCGGAGATCTTTGCGTCGAGAACGCGATCGCGAGCGTTTACGACAGATTCAACCTACGACGCAGTTAGATCTATTTGCGTGACTTAGGAGTTTTATTTTACCGTGGATTTAGTGTAAGCCGATTGCGCGTCCATCAGGTAGGACCTTAATTTTTACTGCGGCAGGGACTTTAGGTAGGCCAGGCATTGTCACGATATTCCCGCAGATGGCTACTACGAAACCGGCGCCGGCGGACACCCTGAGTTCGTTGACTCTTATTCGGAAGTTTTTTGGCCTACCCACCAGTTTAGGATTGTCGGAAAGCGATAATGGGGTTTTAGCTACACAAACTGCGAGTTTGTCGTAACCATGTTTTTGTATCTGTTCCAGGTCTTCCAGTGCCCCACGATCAAAATCTACACCGTCAGCCCCGTAGATGCTCTTCGCGATAATTTCAATTTTTTCCTGTAAGGGTTGATCTAATCTGTACAAGAACTTCAAGTTTTTTGTTCGTCTACGTTTAGCTACTTCGACTACTGTTCGGGCGAGGTCGATGGCGCCTTCCCCTCCGCGAGTATAATGTTCGGTTACTACGGCAGGTACCTCGAGTTTTTCGCAAAACTTGGTTATCTGACGCAGCTCGGCTGAGGTGTCTGTTTCGAACCTATTTATAGCTACCACTGGTTCAACGCCAAAAGACCTTATGTTTTCTAAGTGTTTTGCAAGGTTGCCGAGGCCGCCATCTGGGGTAAACCCACCATGATGCTTGATGGCTCTGACAGTGGCCACTATCACGGCTACCGCTGGTTTGAGACCGGTAAACCGGCATTTAATGTGAAAAAATTTTTCAGCTCCAAGATCAGTGCCAAAGCCAGCCTCTGTTACAACAAACTCTGAAAGTTTCAGGGCCAATTTTGTAGCCACGGCTGAGTTTGTGCCTTGTGCTATATTAGCAAAAGGGCCGCAGTGCACAAAGCCGGGGGTCCCTTCTAAGGTTTGAACAAGGTTTGGATGAATTGCATCCCTTAGAAGTACTTGCATTGCACCTACTGCCTGGAGCTGTTCTGCTAGAACTGGTTGTCCTTCGTAAGTGTATCCAACCACGATTTTGCTAAGGCGTTCTCCAAGTTCAGTGAAATTTGACACCAGACACAGGATAGCCATTACCTCTGAGGCTGGGGTGATGTTAAAGCCATCGCGTCGTGGCACGCCGTGTCGCGGCCCGCCAAGCCCTATAATAATGTCGCGAAGCGAGCGGTCGTTTAAGTCTATCACGCGTTTAATTACGATTCTTCGGGGATCAATCCGAAGCTCGTTACCATGTTGGAGGTGGTTATCTACCAAAGTACATAGGAGGTTATTTGCTTTTTCTACGGCGTACATATCGCCTACGAAATGTAGGTTTATATCTTCGGCTGGGACTACTTGGGATTTGCCGCCGCCGGTCCCCCCACCTTTAATTCCAAAGTACGGGCCAAGAGATGGTTCTCGAAGACAAAACATAGTACGATACCCCAGCCTTCTGAGTGCATCCGACAAGCCAATGGTAGTGGAGGTTTTGCCCTCGCCGAAGGGAGTGGGGTTCATAGCTGTGACCAACACTAGCACTCCATCAGGTTTATTAGCTCGTTTATGGAGTTCGGATACGGGAATTTTAGCTATGTAATGGCCGTGAAGTAGGATTTCCTCTGGGTCTAATCCAATTTCTTTTGCCACCTCCACGATTTTTCTAGGTGGCAACCCGTTCTCGATGTGCGTAGCCTCGCTCATAGTCGGATTTACCGAAGCCAAACTGTAGTGATTGCAGGGGAGTTTAGCAATACGCGATTTTTGGACACAAATTAAGGTTTTGGGGTGGCAAGCTAACAGAGTCGGAAAAGTCCAAATCACCATTTAACTTTTTGGTTGGGTGCGATCACAATCTCTGGGTCTCCACCGCAATTTGTATAGGGGGCGGGGGAATTTGTAGAATTGCAAAAAGCCGGTACTCGTGCACAAAATCCGACTTAAACAATGAGTAAGCGGTTTTACATAACTACTGCGATAGACTATGTGAATGGACAGCCGCATCTTGGCCACGCTTACGAAAAAGTGATTACAGATGTAATAGCGCGTGCGAGACGAAGTTTTGGTCAGGAGGTGTTTTTTCTGACTGGACTGGATGAGCATGGCCAAAAGGTTCAACAGGCTGCTCAAGCTGAAGGCAAGGACCCTCAGCAATTTTGTGAGGAGTTGGCGGAACAGTGGTGGAAATTTGTGAGGTTATTGAATATATCAAACGATGATTTTATTCGCACGACTCAGCCGCGTCATAAAGCTGTTGTTCAAGCGCTTTTGCAGAAGTTGTATGATCAAGGGGACATTTATAAAGCACCGTATCGGGGGTGGTATTCGTGGAAGGAGGAAACGTTCTTGACTGATCGAGATCGTGAACCAGATGGCACATGGCACCCGCGCTGGGGTGAGGTGACCGAGCTATCTGAGGACAACTGGTATTTTCGTCTGTCGAAGTATCAGGATTGGTTAATTGAGTACATTGAATCGCATCCAGATTTTGTACGTCCGGAAAGTCGGTTAAACGAGGTGCTTGGTTTTTTGAAATCTGAACGTCTCGAAGATCTTTGCATTAGTCGTCCGAAGTCCCGGCTTACCTGGGGGATAACGATCCCTTTTGATCCGGAGTATGTCACGTATGTATGGTTTGATGCATTGACGAATTACTACAGTGTACCAGTTTCGTTGGGCGATGATGAGGCGGCGGCGCCGTTGAAAGGTTACTATAAACCAGTAGATCAACCCTGTTACCCTGGTATTCGAATTTGGCCCGCGGATATCCATGTGATTGGTAAGGACATTTTGCGTTTCCATGCGGTGTACTGGCCAATAATGCTTAAAGCAGCTGGTATACCGTTGCCTTCCCAAATCCTGGTTCATGGTTGGTGGCAAAAGGACGGCCAAAAAATGAGCAAAACCACCGGGAATATGGTGGACCCTGTGGAAGTGATTGGTGAATGGGGGGTTGACGCTTTCAGATATTATGTAGTGCGGGAACTTGACATTGGACCGGATGGAAATTGGACCGATGCCAGTTTTGCAGCGCGGTACCACGCTGAACTTGCGAATGGACTGGGCAATTTGGTCAACCGATCCCTCTCAATGCTCAAAAAATATAGGGCTGGGCGCGTCCCACATCCTCATGATGAATTGGCACCATTTGTAAATGAGGTGGTGACGCAAACCAGGCAATTACTCGAGCAAAACAAGCTCCAGGCCGCTTTGGTAAATATATGGGAATTGGTCGATCATGCCAATCAATACGTGGATCGCACTATGCCGTTCAAGTTGGCCAAGGATCCGGCTCAGGCCGCGCGCCTTGATCAAGTACTATACAATTTAGCTGAAGTATGTCGGATTCTGGCTGTTTTGTTGTGGCCTTTTATTCCTGACACCGCGGCGCGAATTTATAAGCTGCTTGGATTGGAGGGGATTCCAAACAAATTTGCTATGGCGGCATGGGGGGGATTGCCGCAAGGACATCAAATTGGCCAACTGGAGGTTTTGTTCCCTCGCAAGGATCGCTGAAACAATTTGAAACATTTTGTATTCGCGTATGTTTCACCTCACGCCTCGAGAGCGCGAAATTGTAGCATTACTTATTTTTGCCTTCACTTATGTATTGATCAGTGGGCGTCGGCTCAAAGTCATCCCTTTGAACCGACCGGCCGCTGCAGTGTTTGGCACTGCGATGATGGTGTTTTTTGGGGTTATGACCCCGGAGGAGGTATACCACGCTATTAATTATGACACCTTAGTATTATTGTTGGGGATGAGTTTGATTTCAGCCTATTTGCAGCTAGGTGGATTTTTCGATTGGTTGGCTGATGCGATTCTTAGGATTGCACGGACGTCCACCCGCCTTTTGTTGTATCTGGTGATTGTTAGTGGGGTTTTATCTGCGTTGTTGGTTAACGATACCATTTGTTTCATGCTGACTCCTGTAATAATTGCGGTTGTGGTACGAGGTGGTTTACCTTTGGTTCCATATTTGTTGGCACTGGCGATGAGTGCCAATTTGGGCAGTGTAGCCACCCTTGTGGGCAATCCCCAAAACATGATTATTGGACAGATGTCGGGAATAAAGTTTGCACGCTTTTGTATTTCGATGGTTCCAGTTGCAGTTTTGGGTTTAGCGATTGAGTTTGGGGTGCTTGCTATCGGTTTTAGGGGGATACTTAGAAAAGCCCAGATTAAAGTCCCTCCGGACCGTGAATATCAGTGGGATCGACGCTTGGTTTTCCTCGCATTGGCCGTGTTAGTTTTGGTGTTTACGGGTTTCATGGCGGGTTTGAATCTTGCATGGACGGCTTTGATAGGGGGTGCGATTGTGATGTTGTTTGGTCGTCGAGATACACATCACGTGCTTAAATTGGTTGACTGGCATCTGTTGGTGTTGTTCGCAGGCTTGTTTGCCATTGTGGGCGGGGTAAATAGCACCGGAGCCATTTCACAGGCATTTGACTTTATCCGGCCTATATTCGGGAATGATGAACGTGTCCAAGCGATAAACTTGACATGGTTCAGTATGCTTGGTTCTAACATATTTTCTAACGTGCCCTTTGTGCTTGTGGCGGGGCAATGGGTTCCAAATCTTGCGAATCCAGAGCTGATGTGGAAAGTGATGGCGATGGCCACTACGTTCGCGGGAAATCTCACGATACTTGGTTCTGTGGCGAACATTATCGTGGTTGAATCAGCGCGGGGGCATGTGGAAGTGGGCTTTTGGGATTATGCTAAGTTTGGGATACCCGTTACCATCCTCACCACAGTTGTAGGATTGGCTGTCTTGTTGCTTTTAGGGTAAATTGCAGAACCAACAAAGGTTTACTGCTAAACGCAAACATAATGTGAGTATTTCTTTGATGGGTAAAGGTTGTGGGGTGCTATATTGTCAGACTATCAAAAGCATGTAATATGACATTGTGGCAGTCGAGAACCGTATAATTAAAGTCCAGAAACGGAACCGGGCGCTGGTCACCTTTGACCAGTCACGGATTCAGCAGGCCATTTTACGAGCGGCGAAGTCGATTGGGGGATTGAAAGGAGATTTTTTGCCAGGCATAAATGATCATCTGTTCAACGCATTTGGCTCGGATGAAAAGATTGCTGAGTTTTTATCGGACGTGGTTGTAGTTTGTTTGAATTCCGAACCTCAGCATTTGATCTCGAATTTTCCGCCCACGATAGAAATGATACAAGACTTGGTGATCCATGTATTGCGCAGTTACGGGTTTCAGAATACCGCGGACGCATATGTGTGCTATCGGTGGGGCAGACATTGGCTGCGGGAAGGTGCTATAACCGCTGATCAGTTCATGGGTAATGGGTACCCGACACAGCTGATGAACCGCGTATTGGAGTGGAACCGGGCTCGTGGATGTGACACTGTAGAAGGTCTGAATGAGATCGTTAGAAAGGGGCAAATAAAAGACTTGATACGTGATTGCATTGATCGGTACGAATCTGAACTGGATCATGTTGCCCAAAAAGTCATAGACCGCTTAAATAAAGGTGCTCAGATTCGGATGCTATGGATTGCTGGACCGAGCTCTTCTGGCAAAACCACCACAACCGTTAAACTCACAGAGCGGTTAGAGAAACAGGGGTTAAGGTTCTTGATGTTGAATTTGGACGATTATTTTTGGTCGGTAGTTGAGCATCCCACAGATTGGATTAACGACAGAAATTTCGAAACCCCAGAGGCCCTGGATATCCAATTGCTCAACCAACATCTCAAAATGCTTTTGGATGGTCAACCGATTGATAAACCCACCTATAGTTTCAAAGAAGGGCGGCGGGTTGCCACCAAACGCGTGCAGCTTCAGAAAGACCAGATATTGCTTTTGGACTGCTTACATGGGTTGTATCCACCGATCACTGAGGGGATCGATCCATCAATGCAGTTCCGGGTTTATGTGGAAAATTTGAATGTAATTTATGAGGGCGATGGCAGCACCAAGCGAATTTGCCGGTTTACCGATGTTCGCTTGCTCCGTCGCATTATACGGGACGCCTTGCATCGGAATCACAAACCCTTGCTTACAATTTTACATTGGCATTACGTCCGTGCCGGTGAATTGTACAGTATAATCCCGTTAATGGGGTTGGCTGATTATGTTATCAATGGCGGGATGGCATTTGAACTCCCCGTACTAAAGCCTTTCTTTGAAGGACCAGATAGTTTTTGGCCGACCCCTGAGGAAATCAGATTATATCCAACGTTTTTAGATGCACAAATTCGGTATCGCCGAGTTTCTGAATTGCTGGGGTCGGTTCATGGGTTGACTCGTGACCAGGTAAATGATCTTTCATTAATTCCAGGTGATGCTTTAATTCGCGAGTTTATTGGCGGCCATACAATTAAAATCCCTCACAATGAGTGAGGCCGAGTGTTCGCATAGGGATGTAAAATTGGATTTTAAGGGATATGATGCGGGTTATTAGACCTTTTGCGTTAAGGCGTGGCGATGCAATGGGAGTAGTCATGCCAGCGAGCCTTCCACCGCATGATGATTTGGAAATGGGTATTCAACATCTGGAAAAACTCGGGTTCCGCGTAGTGCTTGCTCCATTTGCTACTGCCAAAAATGGGTATTTGGCGAGGAGAGACTCCGTGCGAGTTCGGGAGCTAGCGGGAATGGTAAACAACCCTGAAGTAAAAGCTATCATTTGTGCGCGTGGCGGATACGGTACATTTAGGATCCTTAAGCACATAGATTACGCGTTGTTCCGCGAACATCCCAAAATAATTGTCGGGCACAGTGACATAACGGCTTTGCAGTGTGCGATTTGGAAAAAAGCTAGGCTTATTACGCTGCATGGACCAATGGTGTGTTCTGATTTTGGCCGGCCTGAAATATCCAGGTTCACAGTGGATCATTTTTTAAAAATGGTATTTGGGCATGGCACCGGTGAGCTGTTCAATTGGCGTAAATCCACGCAAGGGGGTGAATCCTTGATTGTGGTCCAGACAGGACGTGCCCAAGGCAGGTTAATAGGAGGTAACCTCTCGGTATTGTGTGGATTAATTGGAACGCCGTGGTTTCCGGATTTAAGGGGGAACCTTTTGTTTGTGGAAGACGTTAATGAGCCACTTTACCGGTTGGACCGCATGTTTACCCAGTTAATTGAAAGCGGTTCTTTGAGGGGTGTAGCGGGAATCCTTGGGGGTAAATTTGCTGGGTGCACATCAAATGGGGATGAGGAAGCGATCCTGGAAAATGTGGCATTCCTGATGAAGGATCGGTTTAGTAAGTTGCGCGTTCCGATCGTGGTAGGGCTGCCATTTGGTCACGTTCTTGATAAACTCACAATCCCTTTCGGAGCGAAAGCAGAGCTTAATACCCGCTCTAAGCGTTTGACATTGCTTGAGCCAGTGATTGTTGGGGTTTAAGGGTTTCTACGGACCGACCAAGACCCTGTAGAATCGGACGTTATATTTGGCTGCGTTTGTATCGGTAACACGGATCGGTCTCGAGTCTGGGGTCATCCTCAAGATATCTTCCCAGTCGGTGAGATTTTGTGAGGCTTGGATGGTGTATTTAATACCTGCAAGGGCATCTATTTCAATTGTGGCAATTCCATTTTCGAGGCTAATTCTATTAATTTTTGGTTGGGGTAAAGCGGAGACCGACACTGCTAGCCATTGTGTAGCGCTAAGTGGAGTTCCATATGTGGCGATGGCCGATACAGCAAAGTAGTATGTTGAACCAGCCTGAGTGGTGGTCGGCTGCCAAGTAATTAAGCCGGTTTCGGGATTGATAGACACCCCTTGTGGAGCATTTAGCAAGGTGTACGAGATACTGTTGGTCACCCAAGCCGGCAAGGTATAACCTGGTTGGATCCGGATTGGTGTACCCGCCACTGCATTTATTAAAGGGGTGGGATTAAGTGTTGTTTGAATAGTCATGGTGTTCCTAATGGGGCCAGCTAAGAAGTTGCCGGCTATTTGTTCCGGTGTTAAGACACCTGCATGAATACGGATGGAGTTTATGAACCCAGAAAAGAATTGTGATAATGTGCCATTGGAATTTCTCTGGCATCCGATGTTGATTGGTTTGTTGGTGGTAGTAAGCGGGCCATTAAGTTTCCATTGCCATCTAAGGATCCCATCCACGTAGATTCTGACCCATTGATTGGAGTAGGTATATACGAGGTATTGCCAAGAGCCTGCCTTGGGTGGTGTGCCTCCCCAGGCAACGTCGTCGCCTCCGTGCGTAGCGGCTCCACATGATGTGCTGGACCCAAAATTAAACGCGCAGTTAAACCTTAGGCTTTTACGTTCCCCCCAGGAGACAAGGGTTTCTTCAGTGTTTAAATTAGGGTTATAAACCCACACTTCGATGGTACGGGGAGCATCGCCGAGGAGCGAGGTGGGTGGTATGGGCCCGACAAAGCCGTCAGAGGAGCCATTAAAGTAGATCCCAGGGATGCCCGTGTTTGAAACATTTAGCACAAGCACAGGTTTACCAGTTGGGATAAAGTCACCTTTCCCAGTTCGGTTAGACCATAGTAATCCATTAAAGTCAGCTGCCCTGAGATCTGCTATTAGCTCGCTGGATGTGTAGGGTGTGGTAGGTTGGAGCGCATCTGGACCAGCTAGCCAGCTCGAAAGGACTTCAGCGGGTGAAATGGCGCGGTTATAAATACGGATTTCTTCTACTTCGATTGCTGCGTTGTAGTTCGATGAAGCTTGGGCTCGGCCAATCCAATTGTTCACGTCCTGGATATCCTGCAGTTTAAAATCGACGTCGAGGTATCCGAGTGGTGTCCCATTTCGGTAAATGGTAAATCTGCCTCCATTATTGGCCCATTGCCCAATGCCAGCTTCGTAGGTGACAACATATTGGTATGTTTGGCCTTTTGGAGTATCGCAGACCATATTAAGTTGCCTGGTTACGTTTGAATAGGTAACGGAGAAGGTGATGCGAGAAAGATCGGAGTTTGTGCTTAGGCAGAGGGCGATTTCTTGTGCAGGGGTGGTTAACCCTGGGGCGGGGGCTTCGCTGGAGGCGACCCACTCGCCAGGCTCTGCATTTCCAAGTTCTGTAGTTCTACCAAAACTAAAGAGTCGTTGACCCGGCCTCGCAGTTACTGGGTTGACCCAGATTTCGATGGTCAGGTTGGAGAATGCTGAGATGATTTTGTTAGGCAAGTCCAGATACGCAGATATGCTGTCCCCTGCGGCATTGCCTGTTGAAAAACCAGGTAGGTATAGCCCTCGTCCCGTAGCTACTGCGCCTTGGCCGCGAATTATTGCGGGGACCCCCGAAACGGAATCGAGTGTTATTGTCCCTGCCGCTAACGGTCCTAAAGTGCAATTGAACGACCATCGATAAGTTAAACCATTAGCGATGGGGGGAGGCGGTAATGCTCGGTTGTTCCGAGCATAGACAGATTGGGCAGTGATGGCGATTTTTCGTGCATTTTCGCCACCGTTTACAAGGCTACCCATTCCACAATTGCTTTTGGTGTTACCGAGAAGGGTTATGCCCATAAACTGCAGATTTGAGCTTGTAAAGTACGGAATCGTAGTTCCTCCGCAGTAACTCATTAACATTACTGTCGTGTATTGGAGACCGTTTGTTCCGGTGAATTGGAGACCATCCTCGTGGGTGGCACCGAAGTTGTGAGCAAGTTCGTGCGCTAGTACGGTGTACCAAATCGCTTGATCTGAATAAACGGAGTATTGGCCAGGCAATTCCGCAACAGCAGAGTAACCCGTGGTTTTTGCAATATAAGCAACTAAGTCTGCCCCATTGCTAGCTGCAAAGGTTCGCACATCATTGAATCCAAAATACCAGCTGAGCAGATCTAGTACATCCGCTGAATTAAGGTCGATTGGGTCGAGCGAGGATTTATAGAATCCACACACGCGAAATCTGACCCCTGTTCGGCTATTTTCATAGATGCTGTTAGCGGTAAGAAGTGCTGTCGCAAATTGCAACTGTAGGTTTTCTTCGCCTCCTGCCCGCGCAACCGCGGTGGGGGAGTAAGTGCATGCTACGTCGATTTCTACAACTTGGCCATGTAAGTGGTTAGACGTAAAGAGTGTGAAAGCTAAGAAAACAGCCGGTGATTTTAAAAAAGGGGATAGACTTAGGAACGAGGGTGTAGCAGGCGATGGATTTGCCGGGAAAGTGGTGTCATTAATTGCGGCGTACACCCCTTGTCTCTGGGTGTAACCCGCCTCCTTTTGCAGGACGATCAAGGCACAAGCGGGTCCCCACCCTCGCTTTTTGCCTGATCGGCTGCGTATGGAGTTTTTGCTCCATCGCAAGCCTGTCATTATCCCACCTCCCACTTTTAATTTCGGCATGAGGGAGGGCTAAGTTTAGTCTGGCAAAGCCCTTTTTTTAGGGAAGAGTTGAGCAAGATCTTTGCGGCCGAGGTCGTTTCTAATCCGTCAGAGATGGTTTCAGCGGGGTTCTTGGCTTGGTTTTAAAGGCCGTTTTTTTGTTGTCGTCTCCGTACAGGTTTTTGAACGCGAGGTGGTGGGTATTGTGATTCGCACACTTTAGGGGGGATGCATCCCTGAACGGCTGTCGATTCAACGGCGGTTCCCGTAAAACACGCGATCTGAGTTAAGCAGTCAATGAGTTAGTGGGTGTGGGTTTAGTGTCAGCTTTAACCGCTGGACCAAGCCCGAAGGTCAGTGTTTCGAAATACGAATTGTTTTCGGGTAAAGCAGTCTTACGACATCTTGAATTCCCACGAGTAAGTGTGGGGGAGATTTTGCTACATACAGGCCGTTTACATTGAGGTTCATTTGGGAGAAGGTGTAGGACTAATCCTCAGCATTTCATGGCGTATGGAAGGACGGAAGAAAGCTGTTTGGTCTAAGGGGTGGTTCTTTGAGATATGAGAGGAGGGCTCTGTTTTTTACAAGAGTGCCAGTTTAAGAAACCGGCGTTGCCTTTAAGATTTGAGGAATAGAAAAGGTTGGGGGGTAAGTACACGGGTTATTATGGGGAGGTGAATTGTTTTTTCAAAAATGGAATGTGCAGGGTGGGACCTCACTCTTGAGCTGAGATCTTTTGATTTTCGCGTATGATGAAGTCTTTTGGCCACAACAAATCGGGGCGGCCATGCGTGGTGGGATCGACCTGTTTAACAATAATTTCACCTGGTTGGCGTGGATCGCCTACTAAGTATAGTCCCCAATCATAGTCAATGATTACGAAGGCTTCGCGGTTATTGGTGAACGCCAGGCTGACAACAGAATTAGGTCTGCCTTTGATTCGAGCGGTGAGTTCACCTTTAGACGCATCTTGTGCTAGTTCAACCTTGATGGGTTCAATAAGGAATTCTTGGCCATCGAGCCCTGGCAAAACGAGCTCTGTGATTGGTTCCCCGGTTAATTTGGCTTTTTGGAAAATAGATTGGGTAGGTATGTTTCTATACACAAGTTGCCGCCTAATAACCGAACTGTTTTCCTCAGTCATTTTTTCGTAATGGTGCGGGTTTAATGCTAGCAAACGGAGGAAATTGGTGTCTTTTCCATCATCAATAATAACCCATGCATGGAGTTTTGAAGTCAGAGTTGGAACCAGGGAGAACGCTTTGGATAAATTGGCCTTCGTATTGGTTTCGTAAGCAACGACACTCGTGCGCTGGGCAACTGAATGATGTGGATGGGGTATGGAGCCCGAATAAATTGGTGGGAGGGTTTTCTTATTGGTGAATTTAGCTGCTAACCACCCCAGTAAGATGATTGCGGCTGTTCCAAGCACAAATGCGAAATGGCGATATTTAGCCACGGCACTTTAAGATAAACCTTTTGTAGCTGTCAGGGAAGGCAGCTTCCTTAAGGTGGTTATTTGCAAGGAGGTACGCTTCATTTAAAGGGAAGCGATCTTTTTTGCGATTGCTGTAGTAGATCTGCCTGGGGTTAAAGGAAGGATCACAATTTTGGTCCCGAGTCTTTCGAGTATTCCTTTTTCTTGGGGGTTGAGTTTGTCCAGGGTATAGTCTCCCCCCTTTACATATATGTCGGGTCGTGCAGATTCCAGGAGACGTTCGGCTGTAGTTTCTTCAAAAGCCACCAAGGCATCTATACATTTCAGCTCGGAAAGAATGGTTAGCCGATCTTCAAGGCAAAAGATTGGGCGGTCAGGACCTTTTATTTTGCGAATGGACTCGTCACTGTTTACTCCCACAAGGAGCACATCCCCTAAGGTGCGTGCCTGTCTCAGGTAATTAATGTGACCTGCATGTATGATGTCGAAGCAGCCATTGGTAACAACCAAAATTTTATTTTGCTGCTTGAGGCCCTCTCGCCACTGTGGCAGCTGATCTATTGTGAGGATTTTGCTGAATTGGTTCACGTATACCCATTGTATTTACTCTGCGTTTTCGTTCAATTAGTAAGAAACTAAGATTGTTACCGCAAAATACGGTATTTGCTGTCGCATGGAGGCTTGATTTGAGCGGCGCCGTGGGAGTAGTCTGGGGCTATGTTGTGGGTGTTGGTGTTGGGTTGTTTGGTTTTATCAGCTGCAATAGGAGTAGCATCAGATTATCCAATCTCTCCTGTGCCTTTCACAGAGGTTCGGTTTACTGGTGGGGTACTGTACGAACGGCAAATGACGAATCTACAGGTTACGTTGCCATTTGCACTAAAGCAGCTTGAGACATCAGGCAGGTTACGCAACTTTGATCTAGCTGCCGATGTTATGCGCCGCAGACGCGCTGGTGAAACTAACTACCAGGTCAAACCACCTACTGAATACCCGTTTGATGACTCGGATGTGTATAAAGTTATTGAGGGAGCGTCTTATTGTCTTAGTCTGCAGTACGATCCTCGCTTGGCGCAGACATTGGAAGAGATAATTGCTCGTGTGGCCGCAGCTCAAGAGCCAGACGGCTACCTGTACACGTTTCGAACAATGCACCCAGATTCGCCGGGACATCCTTGGATCGGCCACGAACGATGGGAGAAAGATCCCGAATTGAGTCACGAGCTATATAACCTTGGTCATTTATTTGAGGCGGGTGTGGCTCATTATCAAGCCACGGGGAGTCGGTCTTTGTTAGATGTTTGCATAAAAGCTGCTGAATTGTTGTGGCGTGACTTTGGTGACGGGAAGCGGAAGATTGCACCTGGACATCAAGTGGTTGAGATGGGACTAGTGAAATTGTATCGTGTGACTCACGATGATCGTTGGTTACGTCTCGCGAAGTTCTTTTTAGATGTGCGGGGTTACAGGAACAATCCATACTCCCAAGACCACAAGCCGGTACTAGAACAGACGGAGGCTGTTGGTCACGCGGTGCGAGCCAATTATATGTATTGCGGCATGGCGGACGTGGCCGCATTAACTGGTGATGCTCGGTACTTTGATGCGATCACGCGGATCTGGCAGAACGTGGTTAGTTGTAAGTTGCATCTGACAGGTGGGTGTGGTGCGCGCGCGGCAGGGGAAGCATATGGAGATAATTATGAGTTGCCGCATAGATGTTACAATGAGACATGCGCAGCTGTGGCATTCCTTTTTTGGAATCATAGGATGTTTCTCATGACGGGGGACGCGAAGTATATGGATGCGTTTGAACGCACATTATATAACGGGGCGCTTAGTGGTGTGTCATTGTCCGGCGACCGGTTTTTCTATCCTAATCCGCTGGAATACGATGGAAAATCCCGTTTTAATCATGGTCACGCTGGTCGTGCACCTTGGTTTGGTTGTGCTTGTTGCCCGCCGAACATAATGCGTCTGCTAGCTTCCTTAGGCGGGTATATGTATGCAGTTGCCAGCAATAGAGTGTATGTGAACCTATTTGCCCAGTCGGAGGCGAATGTACCCGTTTTGGGGCAGAAGGTAAAGTTGATACAAAGAACTGACTATCCTTGGAGTGGAGACATTGCGTTATTAGTTTATCCGGAGCGGACAGCAGAATTTACACTAAGCATCCGGGTGCCATGTTGGGTAGAAGGTAAACCTTTGCCGAGTGATCTGTATTACTACGGAGACCGTGTTCGAACTAACTGGAAAGTCACGGTGAACGGTGCGCACTGTGGTGCTGTCAGGAGTAACGATGGTTATTTGAGTATCACCAGGCGCTGGGAGCCTGGGGACATAATTTGGATTTATTTTCCTATGGTACCTCGCCGGGTCTTGGGTAACCCTCACATAGTTGCTACGCGCAGGCAGGTGGCTTTGGTACGAGGACCAGTAGTTTACGCATTTGAAGGATTAGATAATGATGGATACGTGTTTGATATTGTGTTGCCTGATAGCGCCAGGATTAGTACGGAATATAGGCCCGATTTCTTTGCAAAGGTACCATTGCTAAAAGTGCAAGGAGCGTTCCGCACTGTTTATGATGACGCAGGTAATAAAAAGCTTGTACGCTCGGGGGAACTAATAGCCATTCCTTATGCATGGTGGGCAAACCGAGATCGGTCACCAATGGCTGTTTGGGTTGCAGAGTATCCAATTTTTGCGAGGCCAAAACTGCGTCCAACCCTGGCAAATAAAGCCAAAGTAAGCGTTTCGTTCGCCAGAGGTGGGATGAGCCTCGAGCCCATTAACGATAAGGAAACCCCAGAAAATGCCCCAATAGGATCGGTGGCTAACTTTGATTTTTGGCCCCGAAAGGGAACAAAAGAGTGGATTATTTATGAATTCACGCAACCGGTTACTTTACGCAAAACGCGTGTGTGGTGGTTTGACGACACGGGAATTGGCGAGTGTAGACTACCAGCTTGGTGGCAAATCCTTTATAAAGAAGGCGAGCAGTGGAAACCGGTCGAGCCTTTAGACCCCTACCGGATAGAGAAAGATCACGGGGTGGAAGTCCGGTTTAAACCTGTTACTACAACTGCCATACGTTTGGAGATTCAGTTGCTTGAGGGATACTCGGCCGGTGTGTATGAGTGGCAGGTGGAATGATTTGTTGTTTAAGTGTGAGATTTCAACGCCCTTTTTCCTAAGTGGGATAAAAAAATGGAGCCAGCTGTCGGATTCGAACCGACGACCGGCGGTTTACAAAACCGCTGCTCTACCGCTGAGCTAAACTGGCTTTAAAATTTTTCTTAATCACGGTTCTGCAAAATTGCAAGTCTGATTTCTGATAATGCGAGGTGGTGTTTAGACTGCGGACGATTTTAGCAAGGGGAGAATTGAAAGCTCTTCCCACAAAAATCTAATTAAGACTCAGCTGCAGATGGTTTGTTTTTTACCGTAGGGCGACACCTTTTAAGCTGGTTGGTATAAGGTTGGCTTGGGTAAAACCCATTTTGGCGCATCGGTTTTAATGCATTAAATGGCAGGATCCAAAAACTAAATGGGTTGTGGCTCGTCAGGTTTGAATAGACGGTGGTGGTTGTACAGGTGCGCGTATAATAAAATGCGAGTGATTTAGGTGTACTTGATTGAGTCCATTATAACTAAGTGGTTACATTCAGATGCATACGCGTTCAAAGAGTTGCATAGGGTATGGGAACGCGCAAGGCACGTGGAAAAAGTGTTGCGCGTTGTGTGGGAGTCGGTGACCCCGTGGCATTCTCGGGCAGTGCAGGAATTCAGGCCAGTATTGGTAGCTTCAGGAGGACTAGCACGGGGTGAAATATACCCAAAGAGTGACGTTGATGTGAGAGTGATTTACTCAGGTTCTATAACCGGGTCGGACCGGCTAGCCATTTTGGCGCGTTTGCTGGATGGATTACAGTGTAAGTTGCGAGGCTTTAAATGGTTGGCATGTCCTGCGTTGATCGGAATAGAGGAGGCTTTAAGGCTTGCGAGGCTTGAGTCGGAATTTTTCTCTGCTTTGTTGGAAGCACGGGTGATAGCGGGTAACATTGATACGTTTTTAGCGTTTGAGGATAAATTTTGGAGTCAATGCGTAAAGGAAATAAGGGATAAGTATTTATGGACTCGAATCGAGGATCGGCGAGTCCGCATCAAGTCTTTAGATACGGTTACGCCCATCCTTGGGGTAAACATAAAACGTGGGATTGGGGGAATGTTGGATTTTTGGGATTTGCTTTGGAGCAATTATGTCATGTTTGGTAGTTGGGACATTGGCTTATTGGCCGATAAAAAGCTTTTGACGGGGGATGAATTGAAATGGTTGCTCCGCGCCTACATCTTTCTTGTTCGGGTTAGGGAACATTTGCACCGATTTGCACTACCGGAGAGGGATTCAATAGAAAGTAGCATTGTGGAAGACCTTGCGACTGCGCTGGGTTATAAAGGACCGCAAAAGGCAGCGCAGTTCAATCATGATCTAAGAAGGATAATGAGTGGAATTGCAAGGATTACGCTCAAAGTCCAGCTGATGCTTGTGAAGAAGGATTTTTCGACGCGGGGTTGCGTTTTTTAGAGAGCGCGTAAATGGGCTAATCGTTAGCCGGAGACTTGCAAGGACGAAGAGGAACCGGCGTCACTTTTTGGTTAAACCGGGGAATTACAAACTGGGCTTTTGGAATGAAAGAAGCTGTAGAGGGTTGGATAAGTATGGCGTCCCTATTAAACCGGCATTGGAAGCAGAAGCTAGGCTTAAAAATGCAGCCTGTTCTAGATCGAACATTCAAGTTTTTGTGTTGGAAGGGTTGGAGGTTTTGAGGAGGTCCCTCGATCTGAAGTTTCAAACTGAGTGTATGCGACTTTTGGGCAGGAATGGTTGCTCTTAGTTTCCCTAGCAAGTGCTCTGGGTTTGATTATTGTCGGAAAATCTGACGTGGGCGTGTTTCGTATTTATCCAAACTCGTGGCTAAGCTTTTGGCTATTAACTTGTTTGGAGCGACTTTGCTAATGTCACCTCGCATTTCAAAAGTTTGGGGCTCTTGCATTATATGCACGATTGCGGAGAGTCTAGCGGAGATGTTTTGATTGCGTTGGTGTGTGTTTGCGTCATAATCGGTGCTGTCGTTCAATGGCAAGTTCAAAGAATATAGACTCAGTGTTCAGTGCGGCTGCAAAGACGATGCTGTTTTGGACAGCTGGGATGGTATTAGTGGCCGTTGTGGGGTGGATATTGAACCGGGTTTTTGTATGTGGGACCGGCTGTTTGAGCTGGCTTTTGTTGGTGTGGATAGTGGGGGTTGGGTTTTTGGGGTTTTTTTATCGGAACCCCCGTAAGGTAATTCAGTCTGATTCGCATGATGTGCTTTGTCCCGCGTATGGAACCGTAGATGTGATAGACGAGGTGGAGGAACCTGAGGTAGTGGGTGGAAAATGTAAGAGAGTATCGATTTTTTTATCTGTGTTTGATGTGCATGTGCAAAAAGCGCCGATTGCGGGGAAGGTTTCGCTGGTAAAGCATACCCCGGGCAAATTCCTCAATGCGCTTAGGCGTGAGTCTGCGAATGTAAACGAGAATGTGTTGATTGGAATAGAGTCGACTGATTTTCCTGGGTGTAGAATTGGAATCCGTTTAATTGCTGGTGCAATAGCGCGTCGGGTTACCCCGTTCATAGAGGTAGGCGATACTTTGTCAAAGGGGCAAACAATCAGTCTGATTCAATTTGGTTCGAGGGTAGACGTATATTTACCACCAAAGGTGGAATTGTGTGTGAAGTTGGGCCAGCGGGTAGCTGGTAGTCAAACGATTTTAGCTAGGATATAGATGCTGTCATATGCAAGACGATGGACCATTAAAAAAGGCCCTTGTCTCTGGCGGGAACGTAAAGATATATCTGGTGCCGAATATCCTTACGGCTTGCAATTTGTTTTGTGGGTTCGTGGCGCTGACAAAGATTGTTGAAGCAAAAATTGGCCCAGATATGCCTCCTGAAATGGTAGCTATGGGATATTACGAGATCAAAGTGGCACTAGCTTTTATTTTGTTAGCATGCATTTTTGATATTCTGGACGGCCGGGTGGCACGCATGGCTGGAACGGACAGCGCTTTTGGCCGCGAATTGGATTCGTTAGCTGACTTGATTTCTTTTGGTGTAGCACCGGCATTTCTTGTCCATCGGGTGGTGTTAAAGGATGTGTTTGTGCAACATCCAGAGATAGGCTGGTTCATTGCCTCAATTTACTTGCTTTGTGGAGCATTTAGGTTAGCTAGGTTCAATTGTTTGGCTGCAATGGGCGATCCTCGGGGAGCTAAAGATTTTATTGGTTTTCCTATTCCGGCGGCCGCTGGACTAATAGCGTCTTTGACCCTCTTGTTAATATGGTGGGACGAACGTGAGTTTGTCATGGGGAAATGGCGGTATATTTTGCCGGTGCTGTTGATATTTCTTTCTGTCATGATGGTCAGCAATGTGCATTACCCAAGCTTTAAATCCCTAGACCTTAAGGCTACCAGCACTTTTACTAAGTTGTTGATAGTGGCTTTGTTTGTGGGTGCGGTCCTCATTATCCAGAAGAAGCTTTTGGTATTTGTGTTGCCCCTGATTTTCACTGCGTACTTGCTTTACGGATTTGTGAGACCATACCTTTCGAAACAGCTCAGGCGTGAGATTGAAGAGGAGGATGAAGCCGAGCAGGACTAGCATCGAAAGAACCAGTAAAGAGGGCAAAGGAAAAGGAAACGGCTGTGCAGTTAATAGATGTGCGAAGCTAGAAGAAGTAATAATTTATGCATTTCCCCCTACCTCCAGTTGAACTTGCCTTCGTTATCGGCGTTATTAGTGGATTTATCCTGGCGCTTCCGGTTGGCCCGATCAATCTTACAATCATAAATGAGGCGGGACGTAGTGGCTTTTTAAAGGGGTTAGTCATCGGGTTTGGAGCCACGCTGATGGAACTAGTTTACGTCGGAATTGCGTTTACCGGATTAGCGTCATTTGTTGTGGATCCATTTGTGATGTCGTTGTTAGAACTGTGCAGCTTCGTATTTTTAATTTATTTGGGGATTCGATTTTTGGGGCTTAAGTCGATTCTGAATGCAGTGGAGTTAGGTAAGACGGATCGCGCGCTTGACAAAAAATGGCGCAATCGGGTTGAGACGCGGTGGACCCCACATAGTGCTTTTGGCATGGGGGTTATTCGGGTATTTGCTAACCCTGCGTTGTTGGTATTCTGGGTGGTGGTAGCTACCAATTTTTTGGGTCGTGGTTGGATCGACCCCGAGCATAAATTCACAATAGTAGCGTGCATAGCTGGCGTAGGATTAGGAACTCAACTGTGGTATGCCTTTCTGAGTTGGCTTGTCTCCATTAGGCATAAATCATTGAGCGAGCCTGCTATGTTGAGACTCGCGAGGATGACGGGTGTTATTTTGCTTGTTCTGGCACTGGTACATGGAGTTAGCCTTGCCTGGTCCATTGCCAGGCATCGGATGCATCAAAGATTTCAGTTACGTCCAAGAACTGAATTGAAGACTCCGATTTTTCCCTCGGGTGGCATGGTTGAAGATTGGAATAAAGATGGTAATATGAAAGATTCGAATGACTCACGGGTCTGAAAGGGAAAACCCATGGATTGATGATGTAGAATTGATGCGCCGCGTTCGGCGGGGTGATTTAACGGCTTTTGCGCAGTTAGTCGAGAGACACAAGGCGGCTGTATACACGTACCTAGTTCGGATGGTGGGGGATGAAACTGAGGCAGAGGACCTTGCACAAATGGTGTTTTTGCAGATTTTTAGATCAGCTCGAAGGTATAAACCCACTGCAAAATTCACTACTTGGCTTTTTACAATAGCCAGGCATTTGTGTCTTAACGAATTGAGAAGGCGGAAACGACACGCAGCTGACTATATAGAAGATTTGCATGGTGGCCCAGCAAAGGAGATTGAGGTCCAACTTCCTGATCCCCGATCTGCCATGCCTGACAGCGAGGTTTTAAAAGCGGAGTTTTTTCAAATGTTAGAAAAGGCGCTTAGCCAACTTCCTGAAAATCAGCGTACAGCAATAATTTTGTTCAGTCAGCAGGGGCTAAGTTATGAAGAGATTGCTTGTGTGTTAGGGTGTTCGGTCCAGGCCACCAAATCTATCATTCACAGGGCGCGGCTCTATTTGCGTGAGGTGCTAAAACGATACCTAAGGTATGGTTAACACAATGGCAACTTTTAGTCGTTCATGGGGTTTAAGAAAATGAAAATGAAAGACCAGATACAAAGGCTACGAGAAGCCGTCTGGCAGCGAGAGTTGACGCCTGATGAGAACGTCGAGTTGGATTTGTATTTACAAGCGAATCCACGGGCTCGGCCAGATTGGGAGATTGAATATCAATTGGCCAGTGCGTTTCGGTCAATGCCCCCCTTAGAACCCCGGCAGGGATTTACCGAGCGGGTTGTGGCCTCGGCTATGGAAATTCAAACTCAAGACACCACAAGGCGGTTAAAAGGATTTGCTATAGATTTTGATTTAATCAGGGCGTGGTGCTTAGGATTCGGACTCGCTCTGTTGATAATGGGGATAGGGCTATTTTTATGGTTTGGGCATCGACCTACACCCGGGGGGTATAACGGAGCCATTGCAATGGTATGTGAAACTGCTAAACGGATATCCATCGATACTTTGGCTGATTATGATGTCATACTTAAACTGGGGAGTGTTAGGACGTTGCCAGAACCTGACTACGAATTGTTGCAGTTACTTCAATGAACAGGTGCACAAGAAACAAGCTGATTTTTGCAAGTTTAATTGTGACGTGTGTATTTGCAGCGTTCATAAGTGGTTTTGAAGGGGTTGTCTCGCAAAGCGAGTTGGAATCCCCACATATACGCACAAGCCTTGGTAATAAACTCGATAAAACGAGTGAATTTAAGTCGCCGGTACATTTTTTCCGGCTAATGCTGGAGGCTTCACCGGAAGAATTGAAAGAACTGCTCAGCAACAAACCACCTGAGGTACAAACGCGGTTACTCGAAAAGATTAAGGAGTATCGGAATTTAAGTCCGACCGAACGTGAGTTGAAGTTGCAAGTTACTGAGCTTCAGTGGTATTTCTTGCAGCTAGTTAATCTGGACGCTACTAACCGCTTGGCCAAGCTGGAACTGGTTCCGCCGGAAATTCGCAAGATGCTTGAAGAGCGGCTAACCATCTGGGATATTTTACCACCACCCGTGAAGGATGAATTGTCCCAGGATGTCCGGCGGTTACAAGGGCTGATTCAAGTGGAATTTGTGCCCACCCCCTTACAACAAAAAAGTTATTTGGAAAGCCAGCCAAGCAAAACGGAGCTTCAGGAGGCGATAAATCGTTTGTCTACGTTCTTTACTTTAAACTCAAGGGAGAGGGAACAATTATTGAAGTCGTTGTCTAAAACGGAACGAATGCAAGTTGAAAAAGCCCTAGAACAATTCCACAAGCTGCCCCCACGGGAACGTGCACGTTGTTTGAGTGCTTTCTCGGTGCTTGCTGAAATGTCACCAGAGGAACGGATTGAATTTTTAAAGAATGCGGAAAAATGGCAATCCTTGGCTCCCGATCAACGGCAAGCGTGGCGTCGAATAGTCAGAGAAGTGCCCACTTGGCCTCCAACACCTGGCGAAGAAGACAGCATTGATAGATTTAGTTCCCTGCATATGAACGGGGCAGCGGTGTGCTTAACTAACGTGTCACAGGAACGAACTCGGTGAATTGTAACGATTGCTTGTTTAGCGTAATGATTTCTTATCATCGAATTCAGGTGGTTCCAGTAAGCGGGCAGGCTTCTCAACGGCGAAGGGTTAAGCGTTTTCAGGGTGAACAAAAAGTTGGGGGATGGGGGACCGTTTGCAAATAGCACCAAAGGGATACAGTTTCGTGGCGCTGCTTGTAAGGGGGTGGCCTGTCGATAAAATGGGGTTTTAGTGGTCCTTCCACAAAGTTGGGCTGTGTATTTCCAAATTGTCGGTATTTTTAGCCTGGTTTTTGTTGTATCACTGAGAGGAGAATTTCGGCTGATATTCGTTGAGAGCGATTGTAAATCCAAAATCCAGCTATGGGTTTAGCCAGGGTGTTCCTGGATCGATCTAATTAGCGGGGTATTCGCAAATTTGGCCACGGTAATTTCTTAAAATCACCTCGGTTTGTGTTATCCGTACGATGTAGTTGGGTGAAAGTGGGATTTTTCCCCCACCACGTGGAGCATCGATTACATAGTGTGGTAGTGCATACCCAGTGGTAAATCCTTGGATGGATTTAAGGATTTGCAACCCCTTTTGCACGGGCACGCGGAAATGGCCGGCGCCAGCAATAGGGTCACATTGGTATAAGTAATATGGCTTCACACGACAAATGAGGAGCTTTTGAAACAATGCAATTAGTACGGTGGGATCATCATTAATACCACGCAACAGCACCGTTTGGCTTCCCAATGGAAAGCCTGCATCTGCAAGTTTTTCAAGCGCTGCACGAGCTTCAACAGTCAATTCGGTGGGGTGGTTAACATGAACGCTTATGTAAATTGGATGGAATTTTCGCAGTGTTTTAATGAGTTCATCTGTCACTCGCTGGGGAAGAAAAATTGGTGCCCGAGTGCCAATGCGGATTATCTCTATGTGAGGAATGGCTCGGACTGACTCAAGGATAAATGCGAGTTTTTCGTCGCAGAGGAGTAAAGGATCTCCACCGCTTATTAACACGTCGCGGATCTCACGTTTGGTTTGGAGGTACTTAATTTGTTCGTTAAAAATTTGTCGGTTCCAAATATACGTGTTATGGCTTACCAATCGGGATCGGGTACAGAATCGGCAATAACCAGCGCAAATGGTATTTGCAATGAGTAAGACCCGATCGGGATACCGGTGGATAAGTCCTGGCACAGGAGTTGTTTTGTCTTCGCCGCATGGGTCTAATGTTTCGCCAGGACTTATTTTGAGTTCCTGTTTGAGAGGGACAACTTGTCGTCTAAGTGGGCATGTTGGGTTATCCCAATCGATAAGGCATGCGAAGTATGGCGTAAAACCGAATTTCAGCCTGTGTGTAGTGAAGGCAATGCCTTCAATTTCCTCTGGGTTGAGCTGGAGGCCGAGTTTTCTAAGTTGCGCTTGTGTCTGGATCTGGTTTCGAAGTTGCCAATGCCAATCTTCCCATAATTGGTCGGGTACATGAGCCCAAAATGACCGATTAGCGGGCTTAAATTTTTTCAGCTCCAAGATCTTATCTTCTACCCTTGGTGCTGAGGTGTATGTTTTGGAGGTTTTTCCAATCACATCCATCACTATAGCATGATCAATAGCTGGTCGAACAGTTACTGGTAATGTGTCGTAGACCGTATTAGTGCAAGAAAAGTGATTGACGGTTACTGGTCAAGTACGCGGACCCTATAAAAGCTGGTTGGCAGATTCGGCTCGATCGCTAATATGTAGGCGATAGGTTCACCGGTCCCGTTTATGATTGGTGTTACTGGTTGCCAATTTTTCGAGGTTAGGTCGCAAGTCGTTTCAATTACAAATTTTTGGCCTGGGTATGAATTCCATTGTAAGAGGATCGAAGTAGTGCCATGTACTGAAGCGTAAATGGTTGGTGGGGGAACTACTATGATCGTGAATGTAGTAGAGGATGAAAGTGGAGGCGTGCCATTGTCTGTGACGATTACCGAAACGATGTTTGTGGAGGGAACATTGTTCGGAGTCCATGTAATCAATCCGGTTGTGGGATTGATTGTCATTCCTTCTGGTGCTTCTGGCCCCAGTGAGAATGTCAGTATTTGTGGGGGTATATCAGTATCAGTAGCAACGAGTTGAATCGTGATTGTTTGCCCAAGGATAGCAACTCGATTAGACACGGGAGCGATAACAGGGGCCGAGTTAGATAGGACGTTTGGCGCCATTGGTGTAGGTGGCATGAAGTAAATGTTTGCTCCGCCATCGGGGAATCGGCCTTGACTCACGTCCGTGATCTGCGGTCCAAAAACTACCACATCAACTGGTGTGCCTTCAGGGGTGAATAACCCTATTGCCTCTCCGGCTTTTGATAGTGCGAAGTTCACGTGAAGTTGTGGGTTATTAGTGCTATTTTGATTACTTTCTCCGTCAGCCCAAACAAGTATGCAACCTCCTGGTGGTATTACGTATTGTCCAGTTTCTGGGATACGGAATTTGAATGGGTTATCAAGGGCATCGGTGAGATAGTATCCACCTAGATCAACAGCTTCTGGACCAACATTCCAAAGTTCAAACCAATCTTCGAAATCACCGTCTACCGGATCGGCGAGGGTCCTGGTATTATCAGCCATCCATTCGTTTATGAAGACTTGAATTGGAGGCGAGGCCGGGTTGTTAGATGCACCAGCTGTTGCATAATAAAGGTTCCGGCGGTAGAACGGTTGGCCATCAGGGATGCTGCCATGGGACCAGTTAGCGGGCACGTTGTTGTATGACACGTAGTCAAGCACCTGTGTTGAATTATTGATGACGCGGCTTAGAATAACAATCCCACTGGTTGGAGTGATACGGAATGAGGTGTGCAGGTGATTTGTAGTTGTTTGGTTCGTTTGGCCGTCACACCAAATTACTAGGAAACCATTGGCTGGGATTGTGGCATTGGATGGGAACGCCCATTTTGTTAGGTTAGTTGTGGTATCGCTGAGGTAAAGTCCCCCTAGGGTTACAGGTGATGCGCCCAGGTTGATTATTTCAACCCAGGGGTCGCGCTCATTATAGTTATCTGCAGGTCCGGTAATGTTTTCTGGCTGAACCTCATTTAACCAAATTGGTGGGAAAGGAGGAAGCGTGTCAACGAGGGAGTTTTCCCAGCCCGGCGTGCATGGATAGGGTGCAGATTGAAGAACATTTGTTAGTACTGCTTCCATGCGCATGCCAAATACGATGTCACTGCTATTTGCGTTGTACTGGTGTACACTTACGGCAATTACGTTAGTGCCAATTGCGAACACGTTGCCCGGAATGGTGAAAGTATCGGGGGAAGTTGCGTCACCGTTATTAGGCGGCAACTCACTTGCGAAAGTTGAATTGGATACAGATCCAGGATTCATTCGAATGCGGGCTACCTCGGTTCCATTGACGTAGAAGACCGCCCCATCATCAATGTAAGCTGATACATTGACTGCATAGGATTTAAGAGAGTTTGTCACAACTACGTATGCACGGAAGTAATATGCATGACCACTTTGCATACCATTAGTAGCAATTCGCGGGTCTAACAAAGTGGTTTTGATCAGCGGAGTAATAGCAGGATTATTTTCGTAAGCTAGTAGGCCTTTCCCTGAAGGCCATTTCGAATCATCGTAGTTCAGGCTTTGCCAAGCCACGTTGTCGAGATTTGAAACCTGCATGTATTTCCAGGTAGAAGAATAGTCCAGCAGTAAGATGTTGGTCGGAGGTGAAGTCGGGATGTTGGTGTCCAAAAGCCAGTTGGCTACTCGGCTATTATCTTGGTATGCGTCGATCAATTGTAATGAAGCCGAGTTAGTTGGTATGGGCCATGGCGAAGCAACTTCGTACTTAACTCGATCTACAACAACGGAATTAGTGGTGTTGGGGACTGGCCGAGAGAGGGTTAGTACAGCACCCAGTGATGGTATGGGGGTAGGCAAGGTGTCGAATGGCACATGAGAGATTCCGTATGTTTCATTGAACACAAATGGGTTTTCTGCTAAGACAAGATACTTTTGCGGCAGCAAAACTGTGCCTGGCGGGAACACATATTGCAATTCCTCGATCCGCCATCCAGTGAGGTCAAAGGCAATGTTTGTGTGGGCGTTGTAGATTTCAATAAACCCGGCACCTAGGCGAGGGGGAGCATACATTATTTCATTGAACACGACCCAGCCTACAGGGTCTAGTTCTTCGAAGTTATTAGTGAGGGTGATTGTGATTATAGTATCAGGGATGTGATTGCTGTATCGGTCGGCTGCGGCAATTTCTACCACATTGTTCGTTTTACTGACAGGGATTATCACTTGCCAGTTTGTGACGCTTGTCCAGGTTGGTTTGTAAAGGACGCCATTGACACTGATGAAGCTAACTTGTAAGGGTGCAGTACCATTCAAAACCAACACATTGGAGGTTTGCAGTGTAATGTTGGTGGGTGAAGAAATTGTGAACATGGCTTTGGGTAACACGTTTGTTAGGTATGCGGTTCTATTAACCAAGAAATTTTTTATTGAAGTGGGCGATTGGACTGGGATGCCGTTAAGGACAAGGTTTTGATACCGTTCATCCAAGATAGGTTCGTAAACTTCGGGTTTGAGCACTGTTCTGAGTGCTTCCTCGAACCCTTGCAGGTATTCCCGATGTATTTCTGGGATTGAGTTTATCATCCACGCGAGCCTTGGATCGTGGATTGAATAGATACTGTCTGTGGGGGAGCTGCTTGATGAACCCAGGGCAAGCTCCATATCCCATACCCAGAGGCGCCACGGTTTATTGTCGGGTTTGTACGCGTACATATTTTTCCCGCGACTGTAGCCGTAGCTGTCCCAATTCCCACAAATGTGATTTACTACTACTGGTCTGAGGAAGTTGGGCAGGTCCATCCAGGTTCGGACAAGGTCTATGTAATTTGGGGCATTGGTGGCATTTACCGCTGCGATAAAATTGGTAAATGGAGCCCAGTCATCGGGGTTACGTGTAACTCGTGGTCTCCAGTTCCAACGGTATCGCTTGGTATCAATTTCTCCGGTTGACTTATTAAACCGTTCGATTGTTGCCGTGGTGATACCGTGGCTTGTGGCGGTGTCCTCAAACTCAAACCAATCCTCGATTTTTCTAAGTTGTCCATTTTTGTCGTTTGGGAAGAACTCCTTGATTGTATCGCTATTTGGTTGTTGAACGTCGTCGTAAATTGTACCCCTGGTAAGGCCGTTTACGACCACATGGACGTGCCTGCGATAGTTGTATGGTTGACCGAGTTTTCTTGCAATCCAATTTGCTGTTAGGTCGATTTGTGTAGTCCGGTCGTTATGGAAGAAATGGCCTGTGGTCACGTCGTAAGCGTTGAGTACAAAAGCCTCGGCACCTAGGAGTTTTTCGTCGGGGGGGAAGTTTATTTCGTAGTCACAGGCGAAGCCTAAAGGCCCATCATAAGTTGGAGTATGGAATGGACTTCCACTATACATTGTCCCGACGTTGTAAACTACACGACAGTTATTGTAGATAAAGGTTGCATCGATTAAGTCATTTGCATTCTTTTCACGTTGTGTCCAAAAGTTGATGTTGGAGCTGGTTAGCCAAAGCCTGTAGGTGCCTAGGGACCCGGGTTTGGATGTTTCACCCCAACGCACTAAACATTCCCGGGCTGGGGCAGTGGCTGGGAACACGTTTGTTGCGTTGCGAGTGTCTACAGCGTAGATGTAGAAAGCTGCCAGGGTATTCGAAGCGCGTCCGGGGATTATGCCGGTATAAATACCGTCGTTTGCAACCTCGTCACCGCCAGTGATACCATCGTCTGACATCCGAACTTCATAGTAAGAAGTTGAGGGATCGATTCTGTACCTCAGATAGACTCCACCTACCCCGTCAGGGTCTGATACTCTTGCTGTGACTAAGACTCGTTGGCCCGGGTTGGGAAGAATAGGAAGGTGTTTGACTTCGGTTATAGTGGGGCCGGCGTTAGATACTCGTTTTGAGTTTGGTAGTCCAGGTGTCCCACAGTTGTTTGGCACATTAAGTCTGTAAGAGACTTCCATCCAATTACCTTGGAGTCGGAAAACGATGTATGGTGAACCTCGCAACCACCGTGCGGCTGCGCGAACGGTGCCCGTATTAGGAGCGTTGGTGAGTACTGTTCCAGTAAGCCGTGTCCAGACTTTGTTTGGACCCGTGTCGCCTCGTGCGACTGAAATCATGTGAAATGCTTTGCTACCATTGAGGCCCACACCGTCTTGGACGTAAGAGTTTCTAAGCACGCCTCCCCAGGACCAAGAATTGGTGCCAGATTCGAACGTGCCGTTGGCTAACAAGTTAGGCCCGTTATTGTTGCGGAACTCTAAGTTATCGACAAGTGCTTCTCCGGGGCCTTGTAAGAAGAACTCGAATCGCGTAGGTGCTCCGTAGTAAGTGCCTTGATTGATCATGCTAGGTGTTTGCCCATTTTCGAGGATTTGTGTTACGTCGATTTGAGTCCATGAAGCCTTGCTACTTTCGTCACTGTCAGCCCAGTTTTGGCCTATGGAGTTATCGGCAGATGGGTCGATGAGTTCTAGGGAACTACCCCACCCATCAGCCCAAATGCTCCATTGTCCCCCCTCATTGTAGGTAACGTCGTTTACTGCTACATAGAGGAGGTTGGTGCGTGGTAGCCCAGCTGCATTAGTGGTGATTTGAGGTTCAGGCATAAGAAGTATTATTCGGTCGCTGCTATCCCGGAGTCTGCCTGAGTAGTTACCAACGAGGTTGGTCGTATTCAATTGCGGATATTTGGCTAATAAGTTTGTGAGGTTCTTGGCTACTACGAGGTATGAATCCGGCCAAATTATCGTATTTGATGGGAAAGTGAAACGTACCCCCCCCTGGATTCGCCATCCGCTTAAATCAACTGGTTCATGGCCACGATTGTAGAGTTCAATGTATTCGTCGTCATCAGAACCAGAGATCGGGTTGTACATGATCTCATTTATAACGATTGGTCGTATGAGTGGAGAGGAATTGGGTTGGCCAGGGGTCTGTGTACTAAGCTCTCGGATACGAGGATGACCGTCTGGATAACGCCCAGAGGCGATGCCTTTTGCTTGCCCGCCAAATGCCACAGCATCGAGCACACGGGTAGCATTCGAGTTGATCAGGAAGATTCGGTCGCCAGCCGCATCAAGCCCAAACCCTAGGGTGGATCTATAAAAAACTACAAAACTGCGAGGTGGTAAGATTGTGCCCACAGGAATTTGGAATTTTAGTAGGTTGGGATTGTCGGTAAGCCACGCCCCGGACAAATCAATAGTCTTAGTGGTGGTGTTAAATAGTTCAATGTAGTCTTCGGTAGGGGTGTCGGTGTGTGCTAAGAATTCGTTTATAACTACACCTGCTGCTGGGTCGGTTGTATAAGGGTCAAATCTACCTGGAGAGCCTCCGATAAAGCTACTTGGACCCCAAGCACGTGGATCGTTTTCGCCGTATGAAGGATTGCGCAGAACAAGTGAATGACCGCTACCATCCGGTGAAACGGGCCAAGGGTAGGTGGTGTCGTATTCAATTTCTAGCAACACACCTCCCAGCTCGTTTAAAAGTCGCACAGTACCCCCATTATTGGGTAGGGAGCCTGTATAGGGTCCTAGGCAATCAACTCCGTAAAACTGTTTAGCGGCAGTTGGATTTTTGGCGACCACCAAGAACTGGCCCGGTGCTAATTTAGCGCCTGGAGGAAATTCGTAGCTGATACTTCCGGCGAGCTGGTGGCCAGTGAGATCTTCAGTGACAAGACCAGAATTCCATATCTCAATAAATTCTAGGTCTTCACTATCTAGCCACGAGCTGGGTGGGTTATACATAATTTCGGTGATGACAATGGGAGTCCGTCTGCTGGAGGGACCAGGCGGTTCGAATGGAAGGAGCTGGTTAGTAACAATCACCCCAACTGCATTGGTAAGTTCTGCGAACCGCGCAGTGATAGAGGTGTCGGGTTTACTTGCTGTGACTGCTAGGCCAACTTGAACCACTTCCGGCATTGTTATTACAGCATTTCCTAGGAATTCCCATGTGCGTCCATCAATGCTGGCATATCCGGAGAACTCGTTCCCAGATCGCTTTAGTCGAAGCCATGTGTATGGGAAGTTTGGCGGGAAATAGCCACTCATGTTTGCAAATCCTCCTTGATATGCACGCCATTGGAAATGGCATCCGACATGGGAAGGGGTGGCGAAAGTTGCTGCAAACACTGCGTTAGACTGTAATCCTGCGCGGGCCATTAATCCTGCCCTAGTCCACATTTCCCCGAACTCTAACAAATTAACCCGTATTTGTATGTCGAAGTCGTTGGTGACCGGGCGCCATAAGAAAACAAATTGATCGTTTGTGTTTCCGATGCCTTGTCCTGAAGCGGTAATTTCAAACCCAGAGGGGATTGGTTGAAACTCCCCATTTGTGATTGCAATGCCGATCGGGGTGAACATGTAAGGTGAGGCGATGAACTTAACAGTGGAACCTGGGATAATTAGGTTTCGGGCTACGGCAAGGTCACGCACTCCGGATACCGTTAGGGTATATGTGATACCCTCTGTTTGTGGAGCTGTTTGGAGTAAGATTACCGAATTTGTTTCATAGAATGAGGCGGCGATTACAGGTAACTGGCCATTTGTGCTAGTTATTTGATAATTGGCTATATTGGTGGCAGTTGTAGGTTCCAAGCCTTCTGAGAAATGTACTAGTACTCCGGTTGGGAAAACGCTAATAGCCCGCAAGACTACCGGTCCATTTGTATCAGGCAAAACCGTCAGAATAGCGTTGCTTGATATGGCCCATTTTACCACGCCCTGGTATACATTGGTTAGTCTTGCGTGGAAAACATCGTTGTTGTTTGTGAGGTAAACAATAGGGATGGTAAGCGTGGTATTGGTGGCTCCAGGAATAGGTTGGCCATTTCGATACCACTGAATTGTGATCGGTCTTCGTCCTATCGGGGAGAGGCTGAAGGTTGCTGAGGCTAGTTCCATAGCAATGCAATTGGTCGGCTGTCTATAAACTTCTACGGGACCATCCAGAGCGCAAATGTCGGGTCCTAACTGGTAGCTTATGGCGATTTCCTCGGGAGTGAGAATACCGTCGTAAATCCGGAATTCGTGAATGGACCCTTTAAAATAGGGATCCCACGCCCATTGAGATCGGCCTAACCAGTTATTGACGGTATATCCTAGCATGGTTGGGTTGTGTGTCATTGAAGGATTTTCACCTACCAGTTGGCCGTCGACATAGAGTCGGCCAATACGATTTCCTGCATCAATTGTAAACACGACATGGACAGGTCGTCCGGTTGGCAAACGGGAACCGGGCCACTCCACAACTTGTTCGTTACCACTACCTCCAACGGTTATTGCTGCGCGGAGTACGCCGCCCCCGCTTTGCGGCGTTATGAAGACATAGTTTGTACCTTGGTTGGGATTGTTTTCCCCACCCGTGCTAAAGCCAAAATCGAAGATCCGCGCCCAAGTTCCGCTGCCTTCATCTGTTACCCAGACCTCAAAGGTGATGTTGGATCGTGTGGCTATTATGCCGTTGGGTAAATCTACATAGGCTGAAGACCCATTTAATACGACGCTGCCGTTGGCGATTGAGGCACCGCCCATGAGTGTGCCATGGGCATTCCCTACCGAGTCTGAGGCATCTGATGTGAATGAGTATCGATTCACTACCTCGGTTGCTAGTGCAGAGAGACTGAGTGTTAGCATTGCAGTGAATTTTAGACAGGCAACTAGACTTCGGGCGAGTCGCGGTTTGGATTTTGGTCTCATAGTTTGGCGGTTTATCAGCATAACTATAGTGCTGGGTGAAAACCAGTTCCAGTGTTAATTTTATTTATAAGGGAAAGTTACTCTTAGCTATGGATTTTGGCTTAGCAAAGCCACTTCCGTTACCAGCCACCCTTGCTAAGTTTGTGGACTATGTGCCGGGCTAAGTTTTCTGCTATGATGTCTACGCCTCGCCGTTCGGAGGCTGAAAAATCTTCGCCACTGCGGATTATTGTAGTACCCCTAGCTGATCCACTCCAAACAACGTCTTTGGATCCACACTGGTATAGTTTTGCTTGGGCAGTGGCTATTAATTCATAATCCATCCCAGCCACGACCTCTACCGGACTATAACTGATGGCACGGCGTTCATACCGAACGATTTCAATTTCCAGTATATAGTCTGCGGATTTGGAGTCAGCGAGACGAAACGTTCCGTCCAGCTGAATCGCTTTTCGAAGGGCTGCAGTAATTGGTTCTGTGAGATATGGCTGAGTCGTTTTATTTGCAACTGGGGGGACAGCGATTTGGCTACCAGGGGGGATTATTGGGGCGACTGTGTTTAATCGATACCCTGCGCAACCCACAGTCAGTAGCAGTGATGCACAAACTAGTAAAGCGGCGGGGTTATTGAGCAGTTTGCTGTCTTTTTCCCTGGAGTTGGGCGATTCGCTTGAGCGCTTCTTTTGCATAGTCAGAGTGGGGGGCTTTTTTGATGGCGTCGGCATAGTAGATTAAGGCTGCGTTAGTTCGGTTGTGGTTTTGATAGTAAATAGCGATTTGGAAGCTTCCGCGCGCCTGTTCAATCCGGAGTTCATCTGCCAATTTTTGCGCTTGTTCTACCCGAGGGTCATTTGGGTAGAGGGCAATAAAGTCGGAGAGAAGGCTGATAGCTCGATCAGCCGAACTTTGGTCGTACTCGCTTTTTCGGGCTAGCTTAGTATGACAGATCGCAGCTTTGTACATCGCCTCGGCGGCTGTTTCGCTGCGTGTGTTGTATCGGTCTGCAGCAAGTTCATACAACTGGGCGGCTACATCATACTCTTTACGTTTTTCATAGGCCTCAGCGGCTTTTAATTGGGCTTGAATCCCGATATCACTGAATATCGCGTTTGTGACGATTGTTTGGAACAGATCTGCGGTTCTACTCATCGAGGGAAAGGTAGGGATGAGCCCAAAAAGTTTAAACCGCTGGCCAGCTAGGAATCGATTTGCAATTTGCATTTGTCTTTGGAGCGCAGTTTCGCGTAGTGGACATCGGGGATAACGATCGATGAGTTTCTGGTATTCTTTGAATGCGCGTTCGTCATGGCGTTTGGCTTCGTAACATTGTGCGATGAGGAATTGTGCATTTGGGGCATAATCAGATAGAGGCCACACACGGAGAATGCGTTTAGCTGCTTTCAAAGCGGTTCCGTAATCCCCCTTTTGAAAGGCTTGTTCAGCAACTTGTAATTGAGCTAGCGCGGTTTCTCGCCGCCACTTGACTTGTTTACCTGGGGGTTCATACGTCCAGCCTTCCCCTGGGGTATAGACCAAGGGTGCCGGCGCCTGGTAGACCATGGCCAAAAATAATACGGCAGCGAAAACCCAAACACACCGCCAATTCATACGCGCAAACCGTACATGAGTGCAGCTCGCGTAGTCAAGAAGACCGAGTAGTTAATTTTCGTAGCCAAAAAATCTAATGGGGTTTCCGCTTACCCGCGGTAAACAATCATCACACCAAAGTCTGTAATCAATTTTTGTGTTGCTATGTCCAAGTATGTGTAAGTGATAGGTGTGATGCTAACAATGTTATTTTCACCAACGCGTTGTAGGAACTCTGTCACACGTTCATCAAATCTGTCGTGTCCTACTTCTACACAGTCAATCCGGCGAATTGTTTTTACTCGGAGCTTTTTATCAGTTTCTTTGGCTGCAAATTCAAGGGGTTTGGGAGGTTTATTTATGAGGCTTTCGGATGGTTTTTCTCGAATGGGTACCTGGAAATGTTTTTCCTCCCTTGCGGCAGCGGAGACGGCGATTGGATTGACAACTCCTCCTGTCGCTGGAGTTGGTGTTTTACGCTGCTCAGTTTGTGTAGGTTGAGTGGGTGGACGTGTCGTTGATTCAGGTGCAGGTATCACGATCGGTTTACCACAGGTAGGGCAATTAATTTCCGTGCCAGCCGCACTTGCATCAGCTTCTAGCTCCTGACCACAAAACGGACATGTGAAGATTACATCCATAATACCCTCCTACTTCTGCCAAAATGATAGCCTACTTTTCAGATGGGTGCCAAGGGAAATTGTGTATTGAGCTGTTGATTAAGTTGGTACCTATTTGCCGTAATGCTCGCATAAAGCGTTGTGCACGAGAATTGTTTTCCCTCGAAGCGCGAGGACGTGACGGTTGTCTGTTGCAAATATTCGCCACCGCTCTGAAATCGTGGATTGCAAAGGCTTGCTAAGGGTGAAGTGGAACAGGGTCTGAGAGTGTGAAGGCTCCCAGGATTTGCTTTCAACTTTCCAGTGAAAGTAAAGCCTTTGTTGAAGGTGGTGGGGATGGGTAAAAGGTAGTTTTTCGGTTGGCGATTTGGTTGGGGTATATGGGATCGCCGCGGCTTGCGTGGCCCTGTGCTCAATATATATGGCTAACAGTGGCGAAGCCCACAATATGTAGTGCAAATTACACACTATTTGGGCAAAAATTGAATTGTGCGGGTGGGGTTAAAATGGTATTTTTAGGGGTGAACTTAGGTAGGTAATAGGTTTGATAGTATAAGAGGCAAATATGGCCAAGCAAATTGTTCAGAATCAGGACGTTACCCTGCAAGAAATAAGTCTTCAGCCGGTAGGGGAAAAATACGACGCCTCTAAGATTGATAAGCTTGAGGGTTTAGAGGCGGTTCGTAAACGGCCAGGTATGTACATTGGGGATACGGATGAGCGGGGGTTGCACCAGTGCGTTTTTGAGGTTGTGGACAACTCAATTGATGAGCATTTGGCAGGTTATTGTACTAAAATTGAGGTGACCTTGCACGTGGATGGATCGGTATCTGTGTTGGACAATGGGCGTGGAATTCCGGTGGATATTCATCCTAAATGGAAGATGCCGGCCGTAGAACTTGTGCTAACGAATCTGCATGCTGGTGGAAAGTTTGGTCAGGGCGCTTATAAATATTCGGGCGGTTTGCATGGGGTGGGTGCCAAATGTGTTAATGCATTATCAGAGTGGTTTAGGGTAGAGGTGTATCGAGATGGGAATGTGTATGCAATGGAGTTTGAACGTGGGATTACCAAGAAAAAGCTAACCGTGATTGGCAAGACGAAAAGGACCGGTACCTTGATTACTTTCAAACCGGATCCTCAGATCTTCACTATAACGACGGAGTTTAAGTTCGACATCTTGGCTAATAGGTTACGGGAATTGGCGTTTTTGAACCCTGGTCTTGAGATCATTTTGAAAGATGAGCGGGGAGATGAGCGGGTTGAACGGTTTTACTACAAAGGTGGAATCGAAGAGTTTGTCAGACAGCTTCTGCGTAATCGCGATGTGTTGCATCCCAAGCCTATAATGATTAGTGGTAGGCGTACGGTCACAGTGGGCGAGAAAGAGGAGGAAGTGTTTGTAGACTGTGTGTTACAGTATCATGATGGGTACAATGACCAGATCCTGTGTTATGCTAACTCGATTCCGAATCCGGACGGTGGGACACATTTGACTGGATTTCGGACGGCGTTAACTCGGGCAATAAACCAGTACGCACGTCAGAACAACCTTCTTAAGGAGAAAGACCCCACGATAACAGGTGATGATGTGCGGGAAGGTCTTGTATGTGTGTTGAGCGTAAAGTTGCCTAACCCACGGTTCGAATCACAGACGAAGGTAAAGCTCATCAACGGCGAAGTCGAAGGAATTGTTTCTTCGATCGTTTATGATGGGTTGATGTCGTATTTCGATGCGAATCCGTCGGTAGGGCGTAAGATTGTGGAAAAGGCGTTATTGGCTGCAAGGGCGCGTGAAGCGGCTCGGAAGGCGAGGGAAACAGTGCGAAAGACTGCCCTCACAGGTGGTGGGTTGCCAGGGAAACTGGCCGATTGTACTGATAGGGATCCTGCGAATACGGAACTCTTCATTGTAGAGGGTGAGTCGGCTGGTGGGTCAGCAAAACAGGGGCGAGATAGGCGGTTCCAGGCTGTCTTACCCATTCGTGGTAAGCTCATTAACGTGGAAAAAGCACGCCTGGTGAAGGTTTTAGACAATAGCGAAATCCAGACCTTGATCAGTGCTATTGGTACTGGGATTGGAGAGGGTGAAGGGGAGGGTGCTTTCGACATTAACCGTTTACGTTACCACAAAATTATTATCATGACGGATGCTGACGTGGACGGGTCGCATATACGAACGTTATTACTGACGTTTTTTTATCGTCAAATGCCGGAACTGATTAAACGCGGGCATATTTTTATTGCTCAACCGCCGCTTTACCAGATTTCTCGACGTGGTCGTGTTGAGTATGTAGAGGACGACCACAAGCTGAGTAAAATCCTAATTGAACTTGGGACGGAGGAATGCCAGCTACGTAATTTGGCAGATGGGCGAGTGCTTACGAAGAAACAATTAGCTGAGGTTTTGGATATCTTGGTTGTATTGGAACGTTATGCCCGAGCTATTCAACGTCACGGTGGGGATTTTGCGGAGTACGTTGAGCACAGACACAAGAAGACGAATGAGTTGCCTCAACACATGGTGCGCATCCGCGAAGGCAATGAAGAGAAAGTGGTGTATTTCCATACGGAGGAAGAGCTAGAAAAGTTTGCTGAGGAAAATCCAGATTTGCGACTATTTGGAGATGCCGAGGGCGAAGAAGAGGCAGAACGCCCACAGAAGAATGGGATTCGGCGACGGGCCACTTATATCGAGTTGCATGAAAGTAAGGCAATTTCAGAGCTGTTACTTAAGCTTGCCCGCAAAGGATTTAACATCGAACATTACTCAGCTCAGGACAAACCGCTTTTCGAATTGATCGAGGGTGAAGGACCTAACGTTAAGGTGCGGCCTTTGTATTCTATCCCTGAGATTTTGCAGGTTGTGCGGGAAGTAGGCAGCCGCGGACTTGAGATTAAAAGGTTCAAGGGGCTCGGGGAGATGAATCCTTCTGAGCTTTATGAAACCACAATGAATCCTGCCACACGAAAGTTATTGAGGGTGGAGCTGGTGGATGCCATTGAGGCTGAGGAAATGTTCAGTAAACTGATGGGAGAAGAAGTTGAACCGAGGCGACAATTTATTGAGGACAATGCTTTGAACGTACGGAATTTGGATATCTAACGTAAGCTGTGTCTGTTGATTCCCTATCAACAATGGAAAACCGAAACGACAACAACCAAAACGTTAGCCAACCAAAGTCTGCATACAGTGCAGGCGAAAGAATCCAACGTGTTAATATAGCCGAGGAGCTAAAGGCATGTTTCCTCGACTATGCAATGTCGGTCATCATTTCGCGCGCGCTTCCCGATGCACGTGATGGACTAAAACCCTCGCAACGGCGAATCTTATATGCAATGCATGAGCTTGGGTTGGCACCAAATAAGAAGCATTTAAAGTGTGCGCGTATAGTAGGGGAGACTATTGGTAAGTACCATCCTCATGGTGATCAGGCTGTGTATCCCACGCTTGTTCACATGGCCCAGCCTTGGTCCATGCGGGAGGTTTTAGTCGATGGCCAGGGCAATTTCGGGTCGATTGAGGGTGATCCACCAGCTGCAATGAGGTATACGGAGGCTCGGTTAGCGCCATTGGGAGCGTTGCTGATGGAGGACATGGACAAGGACACAGTGGACTTTGTCCCTAACTACGATAACACCCATCTAGAACCGGTAGTTTTCCCGGCGGCTTTCCCAAATCTTCTTGTGAATGGAGCCACTGGTATTGCCGTAGGAATGGCTACTAACATTCCCCCACATAACTTGGCAGAGGTCATAGATGCCATTTGTGCACAGATAGACAACCCAGACATCACAATTGACGAGTTGATTACTTACATAAAAGGGCCGGATTTCCCCACGGGGTGTATGGTTTGTGGAGTTGAGGGGATCCGCCAATATTTTGCGACAGGTCGTGGAACTTTAAAGATTCGTGGCCGCGTGGGAGTAGAAGAGCTTAAAGGGGGCAAACAACAAATTGTTATCACGGAGATCCCGTTTGGTGTAAACAGAGCCCAATTGGTTGAGAAGATCGCTGAATTGGTAAATAACAAGACTCTTCAAGATATAACTGCAATTCGAGATGAGTCGGACGAAAACACCCGCGTAGTGATTGAAATCAAGCGCGATGCGATTCCCAAGGTAATTATAAACAATCTTTACAAGCATACGCAGTTGGAAACGACATTTGCCGTAAACATGTTGGTAATCGACCATGGGCGACCTAAAACGCTTAACATTAAGGAGCTAATCAACTGCTACATAGAACATAGGCGTGAGGTGATTTTAAGACGGACTAGGTTTGAGTTAAAAAGAGCCGAGGATAGGGCAGAGGTGTTAGAAGGATTCCTTATTGCATTGGCGAATTTGGATGAATTCATTCGCATAATTAGGACGTCGCGGACTCGGGAAGAGGCCAAAGTGAAACTAATGGCATTTGAGTTCACCCGTGCACAGGTGGAGAAATGGGGGATCCACATTCGTAAACCAGACCGCCTAGTAAATGGCCGATACGCGTTTAGTGAGGTTCAAGCTGATGCGATTTTGGACTTGAGATTGTATCAGTTGACAGGAATGGAGGCGGATAAGGTGCGGAATGAATACAAGGGTTTATTGGAGCGAATTGGTGATCTGAAGGACATACTGTCGAAGGAATCACGGGTATTGGCGATAATTAAGGAAGGTCTCCAGGCTGTTAAGGCAAAATATGCCAATCCACGGCGGACGCAAATCGTGCCCGACGAAGGTGAAATGGCTATTGAAGATCTAGTTGCGAATGAGCCAGTCATAATCACCATTACTCACGATGGACTTATTAAACGCACCAATGTCAGCGCGTATCGTGCCCAACGACGGGGAGGTAAAGGGGTTATAGGAATGAGTACTCGTACTGATTCAGATTCGGATGGGAATGCAGATTTCATTGAGCACCTTTTTACGGCTAGCACACACGATTACATGATGTTCTTTACCAACACTGGGCGTGTGTATGTGGAGCGCGTGTTGGAATTGCCTGACATGGGACGAGCTGCAAAAGGCCGCAGTATAGCCAACTTCCTTGAATTGAAACCGGAAGAAAAAATTGCGGCATTGATTCCTGTGCCGGTCAAATATGGGCCGAACCGCGAGGACCAAACATGGCAACAACCATATTATGTATTTTTCGCTACCAAGAAGGGTACGGTGAAAAAGACTGCTCTTTCTGAGTTTGCTCACGTTCGTAGAGGTGGAATTATTGCCATCAACATTGAAGAAGGTGACACTCTTATTGACGCGCGGCTAACTCGTGGAAATGACGAGGTAGTTTTGATTACTCGATATGGGATGAGTATTCGGTTCCACGAGTCTGAGGTACGCGAGATGGGGAGACAGGCTGCAGGCGTCCGGGGAATAACGCTGGAGGAGGGAGACGAAGTAGTTGCGCTCTCAGTAGTAGTGCCAGATGCACATCTTTTGGTAGTAGGTGAGAACGGTGTCGGGAAACGTACATCGTTTGAAGAGTACCGTGTCCAGGGGCGGGGTGGAAAAGGTATAATAACCATGAAAACCACTGAAAAGACAGGACCCGTAATTGGTGCTCTTACAGTGCGGGATTCTGATGAAGTGATGCTTATTACCGCAAAAGGGCAAATGGTTAGGATCCGTGTTGCCGATATCCGAGAAACAGGCAGAATCGCCCAAGGTGTGAAATTGATAGAACTAGAGGCTGGTGACAAGGTTCAGGCGGTGGCACCTGTCATACAAGAAGATTACGAGGAAGAAAAGGTTGCTGAGAGGACCTGAGTGAATTTTCGAAACGCGATTAAGGGTGGATTCAAAAGGTTTTCTGCCACATAGGGATCTGAGGTTTGTGCCAATAAGTAAGGAAGTGTGTGTAAAATTGTGGCACTGCATTTAACGGGTATCCCAAAGGCAAACCTCCCTTTATAATTGGGCTTTACTTTAGACGTTCAGGGTTGTTAAAAACATTGTTTTGTTGAAGGCAGTCCTTACCCTTAGGAGTATCGCTTCCCGGTGTAATGCCTGCGAAAAAATGTAATTTAGGGTTTAGAGTGTATTTGGACACCTGCCATTCCAATTTGGTCCCAATGTAGGTTTTTGATGGCTGGGATATCATCCTTCATGATGTTGAAAATCTCCTCTGGTTGTGCTCCAAGTTTTTTCCCGTTAAGGCAAGCTAGCAGATTATTTATCCAAAGATAGGCAGGGCGAGCCTCGCCGGGAGGTTCTACTGCCTGGAAGAATTTTTGGATTCGGCCGCTTTTATTAATGAATGTGCCAGTTTTTTCAGCGAAGGTTGCCCCAGGGAAAACCACGTGAGCTTGATCGGTCAGTGCTGTGCGAACGACATCATACACTACAAGTAGGTCTAGTTTACCTAAGATAGGTTGGGTCAGTTCAGGGACTTGGGTGTTTTCGCCAAACACAAAAAGTATTTTCACGCGTCCTACTTCGATATCGTGGATAATTTTTGGTATGTATAAGCCCACTTCTGAATAACACACGCCTGTAAGGATTGCGCCTAGTGTGTTTGGGTTTTGGTCGGACGAAAGCAAGAGATGATCATGTGGGCCTTGTGCCACCAGGGTGTCGGAGGTGCAATTTAAAAGAGATTTAAGCTTAGCTACGAGCCAGAGTTCTTCTGTTGATAGTTGCCCTGAGGCGATAATTGCGGCTTGTTTGGAACTGTTTTTTTGTAGGAAGTTTGCAACATACTCGACAGCATGTTGAGGGGATATGCCCTTACCGTTAACGGTCGGACGGATCAATCGAGTAGGACTCTGGGTGAGTTTGTATTGAAATCTTCCGTGATCACACATCCATGGACCATTAACTTCGTCGTTTTGACGGGGAGTAATGCGGTAGATCACATTTTGTCGAGACCAGATTGTAATATTGCAGCCTGTGCTACAGCCTGGGCATATACTGGGTGTTTCTTTGAGGAACCAAACCCGCATTCGAAACCGGAAATCCGCAGACGTTAAGGCACCTACAGGGCAGATATCCACCGTGTTTAACGTGTAATTATTGTCGAATTTTTTGCCGGGATAAACTGCAACCATTGAACGGGCTCCTCTGTTAATGATCCCTAGCACGTCATCGCCTACTATTTCTCGGGTAAACCGAATACATCGTGTGCATAAAATGCAGCGTTCAGCATCATACATCACCCGCGGCCCAAGTGGGACGGCTTTGGGTTTGTGGAGTTTTGTTTCTTTGAATCTAGATTTGTCTCTCCCGTAGGCGACGGCGTGTTCTTGAAGGGTACATTCCCCGGCTTGGTCACAGATTGGGCAGTCTAAAGGGTGGTTTGCGAGGAGGAATTCAAGGATGCCTGTGCGCATTTGTTTAACTGCAAGCGTGTCGGTATAAATTTCCATGCCTGGGGTGATAGGAGTTGCACACGCTATTACAGGCCGTGGGGATTTTTGTACTTTGGGTGTACCGTCTGGGTTGAAGACGGGTTTGCCACTTGAATCTTTTACGGGGAAACCTACCTCGACGAGGCACATTCGACAGTTGCCGGCTACGGGAAGTTTTGGGTGGTAACAGAAATGAGGGATTTCTACCCCAGCCAAAATGCATGCTTGCATGATCGTAGTGGGAGCTGGTTGCCCTCGCCAGTCAGGCGTGAGCAAACTCACGGTGATGGGCTTCCCATTTACTTTCACAGTAACCAGTTGGTCTTTTTCATTCATTTGGCTCATGCAGATGCAAAAGATTTGTCAGTAAGTTTACCGGTGTGGGTATGATCGGAAAGGTACTGGAGTATTTCGTGCCTGAATTTCGTGGCTATGCTTTGAACTGGTCCAGCGCATGCATCCCCGAATGCACAAACGGTTTTCCCACCACCAATATTATTAGCAAGCTCAATCAGCAGATCTAAGTCAGATTCCGTCGCATTCCCGGATTGAATTCGTTGTGCAATTTTTAGCATCCAAAGGGTGCCTTCCCTGCAGGGAGTGCATTGGCCACAACTTTCATGCGCAAAAAACTCAAGTACACTCACAAGGACGTCGACCATGTTTGTGGAATCGTCGATCACAATTATCCCTCCTGAACCGCTCATGGTGCCAGCTGATGAAAGGGTGTCGAAATCATACGGGAGGTCGAGTATGTTCAGAGTATTTGTTGTAGTTTTGCCTGGCAACTGTACTGTAAAGGTTTCATCAGGGCGTAGGACTTTAGACGATATACCCCCCGGAAAAATGGCTTTGAGTTTTCTATTGGGTGGTAGGCCGCCGCCAAATTCAGGGTCAAAGATCAGATCACCCAGTGTAAACTTGCCCAATTCAATTTCGTAGACGCCTGGTTTTTTGACTGCGCCACTAAGGCATACAAGCCGTGTACCAGTATTATTGGGTGTGCCAAGCCTAGCATAATTTTCCCCACCCATTTCCACGATGTGTTTAACTGCGCACAATGTTTCCACATTGTTGACGATGGTTGGGCAACCATACAAACCGTACACTGCGGGGAAGTATGGGGGTTTGATACGTGGGTATGGGCGTTTACCTTCCAAAGATTCGATTAGGCCTGTTTCCTCCCCACAGATGTAGGCACCTGCACCTCGATGAATTACCACTTCTAAGTCATACCCGGTGTTGAGAATGTTTTTCCCTAGAAATCCATGCTGGACAGCTTCTTGAATTGCGTTTTCGAGGATTTTAGCTCCCTGCTGGAATTCGCCCCGGATGTAAATGAAGGCCTTATGAACGTGGTTGGCAAAGGCAGCTATAGCAAGGCCTTCCAGAAGCTGGTGAGGATCTCTGTGAATTATTTGTCTATCTTTGAAAGTACCTGGTTCGGATTCGTCTGCGTTACAGATCAGGTAAATGGGTTTATCTTGCTTATTTTGGTGAACAAACTCCCACTTTGTTCCTGTGGGGAATCCAGCACCACCGCGCCCACGCAAGCCTGAACGTTTAATTTCGCTTCGAATTAATTCTTGGGGTGAGATAACCCGACCATTTGGCTCCGACGAAGGTTGCATTGTGAAGACACGACGTAGGGTTTGGTATCCCCCGTGTCTAAGGTAGCATTGGATGTCGGGGGTATAATCCGGATTAGAAAAGTTTTTGGTGATAAGTTTGGTTTGTTTGCTCATCCTCTAGTGAAAATTTAGTTTCTGGCTGTCCCTGTATGAAAACTTGACAGGGTTGTTGGACCGACTAATTTTAGGGCAGAGCTGCCCGATGGTGTAACGGTAGCACAGCAGACTCTGGATCTGCGTGTCTTGGTTCGAATCCAAGTCGGGCAGCCAAATTTGTTTGCGCCACATTTCATTTCAGTATTTCCGCACGATTGCAATTACGGATTATTTCTTCCAAGGTCGATATGGTGCATCTTCCCAGGAGTTGATCACTTAACATTGCTACGGGGGCTAGGTCACATGCTGCAAGGCATTCTACTTGTTCTACAGTGATGTGTCCGTCAGAGGTTGTTTGTGGGCCTGGATTGTTGGGGTCCAAATTAAGCTGGGCGCAAAGTGTGTGATAAAGATGTAAACTGCCTTTTAGCATGCATGGGAGAGACTTGCAGATTTTAATGTGGATTTGGCCGCTCGGTGTTTGTCTAAGCATGGGATAAAAGGTTACCAGTTCTAGCACGTGAATGGGATCCACCCCCACTTTAGATGCGGTCCATTCTATTAATTGTGGGGTGAGGTACCCAAATTTTTCCTGCAAGGTATGGAGGATCATAAGGACGGCGCTTCGTGGTACCGGATACTGTTTAATGATCGAATCCACGTGGGATTCAATCTCTGGTGTGATCCGGGTATGATTACACACGTGGTGTGTATTGAATTGGGCTTTGGTCAGATCGTTTTCCATGGTTTTTACTTCTATCTATCGCATTCGCCCATGACAAAATCCAATGAGCCTAGGATGGCAGGTATATCGGCCAGCAGGTGGCCGGGGAGAATTACAGGTAAAATACTTAGGGTGAAAAATGAAGGGGGCCGGATCCTTAACCGGTAAGGTACACCACCACCGCGGCTTTGAATGTAAAAGCCTAATTGGCCCTTTGGGTTTTCGTGGGCAAGATAGACTTCCCCGGGTGGACAGTCAGGGCCACGTGTAACATTCATAAAGTGGTGGATTAACTCTTCCATTTGTGTCATTACGTTCGATTTTGGCGGCAGAGCTACCTTGAAGTTGCTGATCATAATTGGCTCATGGCTGGTATTGTCTGGTCTGCCGGGAATTTTTTGAATGCATTGGCGGATGATCGAGGCGCTCTGACGGATTTCTTCTAACCTGACCAGGTACCGGTCGTAACAATCTCCTATTGTACCTATGGGTATGTCAAATTGGAGTTCATTGTAACATAGGTACGGTTGATCTTTCCGAAGGTCTAATGGCACGCCGCTGGCTCGCAAGTTGGGTCCAGTCAATGCATAGTCGATCGCAGTTTGTGGTGGGATCACACCTACATTTTTCGTTCGTTTTATCCAAATGATATTCCGTGTAAGTAACCGGTCGATCTCATCTACGGTTTTAAGGAGTTCATCGAGGAATTTGTTGAGTGTAGTACACCACCCAGGGGGGAGATCACGAGCTACACCGCCGATTCGAGTGTAGCTGGTGGTGAATCTCGCACCTGTGAGCGCTTCGCAGAGGTTGTAGATTTTTTCGCGTTCTGTGAATTGGTATAGGAAGACAGTGACAGCGCCGCAGTCCATTGCAAATGCGCCTAGCCCAAGCAGGTGTGAAGAGATTCTAGCTAATTCACTACAGATTGTTCGTATGTAAACTGCGCGTGGTGGGATTTGATCTTCTATACCCAGCAATTTTTCAACTGCCAACACGTAAGCTACATTGTTTGCCAAGGGTGCTAAATAGTCCAATCTGTCGGTGTATGGGATGAATTGGGTATAGGTGACATGCTCAGCAATTTTTTCGAAGCCGCGGTGCAGGTATCCGATATGGGGCCGGACTGACACGATCCGTTCGCCATCCAATTCCAATTCGATTCGAAATACGCCGTGTGTGGATGGGTGGGAGGGGCCCATGTTCAAGTGTAATAGGTCGTTTTCTGACCAGGTGTGCGCAGGGGCCCCTGGATGGTAGATCAACTGGAAAGTTTGATTTTCGTTCTGGTTAAGCATTTTACTGTTGGGGATAGGCCCGTGGTTCGCTGGGATGATGGCCTGGGAGTATGTGGAATGGCCCGCCTTCCATAGGTGCGGGCTCAGTGAAAAGACCATTAGATCCTTGCCAGGATCTTCCAGCTAACGGGAAATCTTTTCTCATTGGATGCCATGGGTATTCATCCCACATTAGAATCCGCCGCAGATCAGGATGCCCTTGGAATCGTATACCGAACATATCGTAAACCTCACGTTCTAACCAATTACTTGCAGACCATATATGGGAAACTGTAGGGAATGTAGGCGGATCTTCGGTTGTACTGATACGCAACCGAAGCATGCAATTTTCTTTTGTGTTCCATAAATGATACACCAACATCCATCTTGGCGAAGTGTCCAGGTTATCCACCGCAGTCAGGTCTAGCAGCATGTCAAACCCCAACTGGTGTTTTAGGAAATGGCAGATCTTTAGGAGGTCTGACCCAGAATTGATTACCAAAGTAGTCTGACCCCGGAACTCGGTGTGTTCTACAATAAGCTTAGGGAAGGCCGATTTAAGTAAGTTTACCTTTTCTGGGAGTGTGGACATAGACTGTGAGTGTAAAGTTTTAGCTTTCAATTTGGCGCCGGAGGAGAGGTTGCGTTTGAATTTTTTGCTGGAGTTGTATAAGTGCCTGAAGGATTGCTTCTGGTCTAGGGGGACATCCAGCAATGTACAAGTCAACCGGTATAATGCGGTCTACGCCTTGTAGTACTGAGTACGACCTGAACATTCCTCCTGTGCATGCACAGGCACCCATGGCAATGACCCATTTAGGTTCCGTCATTTGTTCGTACAAGGTTTTAATTATGGACGCCATTTTGTAAGTAACAGTACCTGCAACAATCATCACATCTGCTTGGCGGGGGCTAAACCGCATTATTTCTGATCCAAATCTGGCGAGGTCAAAACGTGCGCCACCGCTTGCCATAAGTTCGATTGCACAGCATGAAGTCCCAGCCGGTAACGGCCAAATAGAGTATTTCCTGAACCAGTTTATCAATGCTTCCAGCCTGGTCAGCAGCACCGTACCGTCGTAAAAACCAGTTCCGGCTTTGCAACTTCTATACATCTTATTTATGCACAGCGAATATTCGGTTCGAAAAGTAACCGCATTTTGCTAATGAGGTGAATCAGTTGGCAAGCCAGATCCTGAATAATATTATGCCGGGTCAGTTCGAGCCTGATTTTGGCGGATTGGAAAGGGAAAGCGTTTATTTGTATGTCCGGAACCGTTCCCAGACCTTATAGGTTTGCTTTTTACCCAGATGGGAGAGGATTTGTGTAATATGTGTTTTAACGGATTGTAAGCCTGGGCAAGACGGTGGTTAAGTTTGAGTGTTTGATTTTTCGTAGTGAGTTTGGCGAGCCAGGCGTGTGGCAACAAATAGACTCAAACCGTATACGAGAAGGGTGCCAAAAACACCTGCTAGAATTGTTCCGAGTAACCCGAGGTTAACATCCCCGAGTTTTAGATTATAGTCTTGCGCCGGGGCAGGGAATATAGGCTTATCAGACGCTTTTTCAATAAATCCGAAGTTGTGGGCTACCCGCTCAAGACCGTCAGGCCAACCACATGCCACCGGCGTGCCTATAATCACAAGGCCGATCACAGCAGCGAATCCGAACCCAATCGCGTGTCGTGCCGGTGTTTGAGAAGGTTTTTCTTGTAGTTTTAGCAGGTGGGGGAAAAGCCTATGCAGAGTAGCTACGAGTAAAGCTGAGATTACCCCCTCGCCAAGTCCAATTATTGCATGAATGCCCATCATGATCGGGAAAACCAAATTACTTTTAATGGTGCCTGAGATTTTTAGTTCTGCTGCGCAGGCAAAAGCGGCTGCTATAGTACTTGCCCAGCCCCCGAAGCAAACCCCTGCGTACATGCCGAGTGGATCACCTAAAATTTTTCTTAGCTTTTTGGCGAGGAAGTAACCTACCGTGGGGGCAATGATTGCCATGTTAATGATATTTGCGCCAAGGGCGGTTACCCCACCATCTGCAAACATAAACGTTTGTGTTACCAAGACTGTGGTCATGATTAAGATTGCGGATGGAAGCCCCAGTACGTTTGCCATTAATGTGGCACCGAGTAAGTGACCAGAAGTGCCTTTGGCTACAGGGAAGTTGATCATTTGCGCGGCAAAGACAAACGCGGCGCCCAAACCAATAAGCGGCACAGTGCGTGGATGAACCCGAAGTTTGACAAAGGTAGGTATGATTACAGCTGCGGCTAAAATTCCCGTGCCCACAGCAGTTTTGATGTCTAAGAAACCATCGGGTATATGCATAACCAGTGGCTTAGTTCAAATGGTTTTGATTATTTGTGATCTCAGACTCGAGTTGTTCTTCAAAGATGTTTTTACGATCGAGGGAAAGCCAGGTTTCCAGGGAGATTTTTCGTAACGCGTGGAAATATTCGGGTGAGTTTGTGCCATATAAGGCTGCGGCTATGTTGATTCTGTCTTGGATTTCTTTCAAAGGCTCTGCCTTGGGTTTCAGTATGAGTTTTTTCCCTTTTGCGTGGAATATAGCTATGGGTTGAGGCTTGTCAGCAGGGTGGATTGTGATCGCACCTCGGCCGAGACTTGCACCAGTTGAGAATTGGATACCATCGTTTAGACAGCTGATAGGTGGGTTTGTGCTTGCAAGCGTTTCCACGTAAATAGCATCTCGGGGTACCCCAAGTACTTCTCGAGCTCGCAAACCCATCTTCACTCCCAGTATAGAGTACAATCCTAGGTGTCCATGCATCTCGGTGGCCATGACACCGAGTGCCCATTCCTCAACTCCATGCCGGAGAATGATCTGCTGTACATATGGGGCGACGTCGGGCTTATAGAACTCCGGCTCGGAGGGGAAGCGAGCTAAGATGACCATGTTAAGCATTTCTTCTTGTAGGATATTGAGAAAGGCGCTTAACGCTTTATTGGTGTCGAGAGCAGTTACCATCGTGATATTTGAATATGTTATGACGTTATTAGGAAGTGCGATTGCGGGGTCATGCATAAGTAGTACTACTGCATCATCCCAGGCCCGGAAATGTCCAGATTCTACTAGGGATTTGATTCGTGGATGGGAATGGATTTGAAAAATGAGTGATGCGCCGTGCGAGTTGATAGATTTGAGTGATTCGAAGAAGTCGCTTGTTAGTGCTAGGGTAAACTGCGGTAGCAAACTCACGCACGTAATCGGAATGCCCGATGCAAATGCTTTTTTAGCTGCTTCAAGGTCTTGGGCTGTGTTCCATCCTTTTGGTTCCGTATCCGGAGGCGTGCCATAGTAGTAAACCCTCGAGATCATGTGTTTTAAATTGGGATATCGGCTTAGAAATTCGGCAAGATTTGACATTGGTCCTAAGCAAACCCAGGTAACAGGTTTTGAAGAGGTGGCTATTGTATTGGAAAGAACCACGTGTGCAGGTTGAATATTAATTTGTGCTGGGAGCGGTAGTTCAGTCCAACCCAAGGTCCGTGACCATGCCGACCATACGGGGTATGGTTGGTTAAGCTTATTGCCCTGGCCGACCGGAATGTTTGCTTTGTTCATAGCAGCAAGTATTTTGAGGACGTTCGTAACGCCTATTTCGGAGGGGGTTGAACCGTCAGAAGTCACAATTGCCCTAACATCACAATTTGGGTCCTGCAATATGAGTATAATAGCGCGAGCATCATCCAACGCCATGTCAGTATCAATAACAAGGGGCGCTGACATTTCATGGGCGATTACCTGAAATGAGAACACAACAGCAACTATTACCAGGTGTGAAAGCTTATTTGCGGGTGCGATGGGAGTATTAGTTGGCACCATAATAAATCGTGCTTTACAGAAGCTTTTCATATGGTATTAATAACATTAGCAAGCGTAATACTATGAAGCGACTCAGGTCAAGTTCAGTCAGATTGGCGTGTTTCGCGTTTGCAAGCCTCGTTGCTGTAAGTACACCTGCTACAACAAATTGTCAAATAAGGTTTGTGCGGCACTGGGATTTGCAGGCTGTGACTGAAACCGGCACCAGTGCATGGGCTGGATCATACCCCTTTACGATAATTGGTGTTCTTTTGACTGATCCAGATGAGATGTTGGATTCCACTCCGAACTTTCAGCCGGCCAGCTCGAATAACATGGGTGGTCAATGGCAGATGGTTATCCAAGCGTTGCCGCCAGATCGCGGCGGCACGTTTTTGTGGATGGGCCAAAATTACGCAATTCGGCGACCACCCTATGACGATGCCTTCAGCTATACTGACGAAGAATGGGTAGCTGAGATAAATAGATTGAATCGTGATCCATATACTGGGCATGCGTTCCGGAAAGGCGATTTAGTCGCTGTTACAGCAAACGCGAGCTTGTTTTACGGTGGCAAACGCAACGTTAATGAGGCGCACCGGAAGGAACCAGAATATGATTTTTACATTGTTCTACTTGCACCGAATTACGGGCTTCCCGAGCCGGAGGTAATTACATTGGCCTCTTTGGTTAGGCCTGACGACGGAAACCCCAGCACCAGTGAGGATATATTTGACCCGACGCGGATGAGTGGAGGGGAGTATTGGCAAGGGATGCGAGTCCGGATTAATGGATTAAAGTTAGTGACCACGAATGGCTGGAATCCCACACTTCCATGGAGTCAACGGATATGTATTGTTACGGATGGTGAGAATAGATTTTTCAAAGTTCGGCATCCGAGGTATTCATTGGGACCCGCTCCAACCAACTGGTTCGACGCCATAGGGATTCTGAATCAAGAGAGTGAATCAGGCGTCCAGGGAACAAATGGATACGAGTTGTTTATCCAAGAAGTTTTGCCAGCGGAGGAACCGCGGCTCAAAGTAGAGCAGGCTGTTGTGGTTAGTTGGCCCTCCTCATTGAGTAATTACAGATTGCTATCGGCGGAATCGCCAGTGTCCACCAATTGGGTTCCAGTGACCAACAAACCTGTTCTTATAGGAGATACCTTAAATGTGCTTTGTACTCTTACCAATACTCAACGGTTTTTCCGTCTTGAACGTATACGGTAGAACGCCGCATCGATAGCGAGTGCACAGGGTCGTAAAAGAGCCGAGGAGTCAGAAAAATGGGGGGCGGGTGAAAGGTAGTGTTCGGTTGAGGATACTCGCCCCCCCTATCCATAGATGGGGATTTACGCTGGTGGAGCTGCTGGTGGTAATTGGAATTATCGGCTTGCTGGCTGGGTTGATGCTACCTGTAATTCGACACGTAGCTGAAAAAAGTAAGGTAGTGGCCGTCCATTCGGATTTGTATCAGATAGGCTTAGCCTTACACGTGTATGCCGATGACCATGGTGGACGTGTTCCTCCAGTGCGTGTCAATTGCAACAATGATTTGCGTGATCATTGGTGTCAACTGCCACCCGAGTTAGCTGCAGGCAACTATCTCCCTACAGGCATAGAAGCCGGTCGTGAAGTGGCATTTTTTGATCGCTTTAATCCGGGCTTTACATACAAATACGCAGCACCTGGGCCAATGCTACTTAATAACGAGCTAATAAGTAACTACGCTTTATGGATACCCAATACTTTCCCTAACTTGGAGAGTACAAATGGCCGGTACTTTGAAACGCCGTCAGATAGCCCAGTAAAATGGGTGATTTGGAGTGTCGGTCCACGCCCCAACAGTCCAAAGAGTACTAGCAAATATGCCCCTATGAGTTCGACCACATGGTATAAGCGCGTGGGTGATTCAGGCGTGATAATCCGATATGCCACGCGGGATGGAATCCAGTTTAAGAGTCCTTAGCTAGTTGAACCACAGTAGGGCCGTATTTTAAGTCGCCATTTACGTATAGCAGGTGCGGTAATGTCTGTGTAGTTTGGATGAGTGTAATAGTTCACTATTGTAGGCGGTAGCTTTTAGCTTGCACGTGGTAGCGGGATCATGTCAGGGGAAAATATCAACCCCGCAACTATTCCAATAGTTGCGGGGTTGAATTTTGTATAACGCGTAGCTCGGAGTTACACTCCGGAAGAGTGAAGGCAACAAACCGACTGCCTATTGGTCTAGCGGAGTCCACATCAGTCGGAAAAACCGCGTCTGAGAATCAATCCGGTTGGTGTATGGGCTTGTGGCATTTGTTATTCTGGTGTACGGGCCTAGCAAGTTTGTGGCGGTGTAAAGTGAGAATCTTGGCTCAGTCCACCGTAGCACTACGTTATCGCCCTGACGCTGTAGATGTAGTGGCACGGGAGCGGGTGGTTCGACTGGCAAGTCTATAACGGCTATGTAGAGGTTGCTTACGATAAACTGGGATGCTGAGCTTTGTGCGCTGGCAACTCTTATAGCGAATGCGTCGAACCTGTGGAACGGAAAGTTGGTTTCTACTCCTACCACAGTCCAGTTAGTCCCACCACCTATGATGGAATTTGTAATGCGGACCATGTTTTTTGCTATGCGGCTGATAGTAAGCCGATTTGTGTAAAACACGCCTTCCTGGAAGGCGGGTGCACCCAGAAGGTCCGCTGGCCCAGCAGTAATTGATACGAAATCGCCCAGTGTGCCCATTAAGTTAGCTGAATCGAGTGCTGCCCTATAGTAAAGCCCGATTGGACTGTTAATGGAGAATACTTTACCAAAGTCGATATTCACCATGAATCCATTGACCATGGTTCCGTTCCCACTGCTACCACTGAACCCACTTGCGGTTGGTCGAGTTGCGCCATCGGCATAGTTAAATAGCCCAAGTCTTAGCCCACCATTGCTTTCCGCGATTCCATTTGCTTGGAAGACAAACTCAGTAACTAGCCCTTTACCTACGTCTAAATGAATAGGAGGTGCATCCTGGTCGGTGAAAAACGCAAGTACCAGCATTGAAGATGTCTGAGGAGGTTCTAGGACTAGATTATATCTAGTGGTTTGGTTTTCGTCGTCCCAGATGCCATTCAGGTAACGCCCCGTACCAGATGAGTAGAGCCAAGCCGCATTGGTTGTGTTAACAGGATATCCAGGCACAGTGTCACCCCATTCGTAATCCTGCCACCGTTCATCTAAAACCAAACCGGTTGGGGTTTTAACTGCTTGTGTGACGGTGACCGTTATTATCGAGGATGTAGCCCAGCTATTGTTGCATGGGACGTTTACAAGGCATCTATATTTAATGCCATTGTCAGCCAGGCTGAGAAGGGGGGTAAAGTACTTGCTTGCATATGACCCGATGCCTCCACTTGCATTAACCCAAGTGATGCCGTTGTCGCGACTTTCCTGCCAGGAATGAACACGAGCCGTGCCGCGGCTGCTGACGGAAAGCATTGTAAGTGCCCCCTCAGAAATGGTTGGATTGTCTGTTGGCAGAGTAGAATCTATCGTGGCCTTCACACACGTACCTACTGGTGGAGTTACATCTGCCCAGTTTGTTGAGAACCGGAATTCGTCAAATGTTGCATTAGCCCCCGGCCAGACATCGAGATAAAAGCGGCCAGGCCCTGCACTGCTACCGTCTTCGTATCCTTCGCTAGTAGATGCATCTGGCGTAGGAATTTCATCTTCAGATTTCCCAAATGTGCTTGGGGGTGGGTTGACCCAGAGGTCAACAATATCATCCGACCTTGTAGCGCCAATCATTTGTTGTCGGGCTACTACGAAAACTGTTTCCCCCACTGCTATATTTTTTGGTACCCAAACAGGGATACCATTGGATTTTGCTATTCCTAATTGGATATAGTTGCCGCTTAATCGCGCTTGGATGCTGAAATTTGTTGGACTGGATCCGTTCTGCCTTGTGACTACCGCGATCACCTTGCCCTGTGGATCCAAACCGCTTGTAGAATTAAATCTGTAGAGAAATGAGAAATATAGCTTTGTTCCAGTTGAGGGTGGATACGCCCTCTCAGTTGCAAACAGGCAATAGTGGGAATGCACATATCCCGTTCCCCCTCGTATTTCTGCTTTATCGCCAGCAGATGCTACCAGTCCTAGAAGGGTGCCATCCAAGCTGCCGCTGCCAAACTCGACAAATACATTGGTAGCTGTACCATTCCACCCTTCATGGGCGGCAACCCCAACTTGCCCAACAGGCCCGCTTTGAGTAGCCATGAACTGGCTTTCTATAGGCGGTGTTTGCCCGAGAGCTTGTAATATGAGAGTAATTCCGAAGATACCCGCAAGGCCGATTGCGTTTGGTTTCATAGTGGTCACGTTGTCCTTGGTATAAGCTAGTACTTTACGCAGAATGTTTTGTCAAAAATAAGTGGTTCTGAAATTCTGCACAGCGGTTTCAAAAAAATGCACCCGCCCCATCCGAATGCTCAAAAGGAATGAGGATTGGGGAAAATGTTTGAGTGTGAGATTGCTTGTTTACCTAATCACCGGTTTCCGAATATTCGAACCAGTCGAAATCCGCCGGTGCAGAACACGGTTTGCCATTCCCAGAAGCATATAGACCAATTACAACTCCAGTGAAGTTGAAGTTGGCTCCTGGCTGTGAACTTAGCGTTTCAGTTGATAGGTCACGTGTTAGAAGTTCTCCCAACTTTGTTTCACCGCCATTGGGTTTAACGAGGAAGAACTCGTAGTGTAACGGAGTAGCTCTGATGCCTAGTTCAGTGAAGCCGGGTTGAACGCTAATAATTTTTTCTGGGGCGGTTTGACCATTTCGGGCAATTTTTAAGGCCACTACGGTTTGGTTTTCGCGGTGGGTTACGACAAGAACTGCGTGGTTGCGTTCATTACCGCGAATTGCTAAGCCAGCTTCTTCGTTGTCCGCGGTAGGCGTGAAAGATACTCGGGTACGGACCACGCAATTAAACGCAGTTTGGCGTCGGCCAACAAAGGTGGGTGAGCCTATGTCTCGTAGGCTAACAGAAGCGCCTTTGAGCCGCAGGAATCCTGGCCGTTCGGTAAGCGAGTAGTTTTCTTCTATTGGGTTGCGAACGAATACCCATTCAAGCGGGAGGGTAGGGTCTGAAAACTCGACACGGTTGGGTGGTTTAGGCCAAGGGCATGGTGGCAACTTCCGGGCTGTCATAACTTCGGCAATGGGTTTGTTGTCGTTTATCACAGGCCATCCTTCTTCATTCCATTTCAAGGGTGCTAGGAAAGTTTCCCTACCAAGGTGGTGATGTCGCCCACCGACTGGGCGGAACCCCAGAAAGACAATCCACCAACCGTCTGGTGTTTCTACCAGGTCTCCATGGCCAAGGCCTTGGAATGGATGATCATGAAGGTGTTTATGAGTGAGAATCGGGTTGTGTGGGCACGGTTCATAAGGGCCCCACGGCGAATCGCTACGTGCAATCGTGATGCAGTGGTCGTAGCTTGTGCCTCCTTCCGAGATCATGAGGTAGTATTTCCCGTTAATCTTGTAGAGGTGTGGACCCTCTGGCCACACGCCACCTGTACCCCGCCAAATTTCTTTCATTTCTCCGATCAGTTTTCCCGTTTTGATGTCAATGAGTTGGAGCCCAATATATCCACGTTCTCCGCCTACTTGCCTATGGTAATATACCTTTCCGTCTTCATCGAAGAAAAGGGACGGATCGATGCCCTCTCGGTCAAGCCATACTGGGTCCGACCAGGGTCCCGCGGGATTTGTCGCGTAGACATAGAAATTGCCTCCACCCCACACGTGGGTAGTGATCATGTAGAAGACACCATTGTGATACCGGATGGTGGGGGCAAATATCCCATGGGACGATTGTCGTCCTTCTAAGTTGAGTTGCGATTTACGTGTGAGGCAGTGACCGATTAATCGCCAGTTTACTAAATCACGGCTGTGGAAAACTGGGACCCCTGGGAAATATTCGAATGTACTATGCACCATGTAATAGTCATCTCCTACCCGGCAAATGCTAGGATCGGGGTAAAAACCTCGTATGATAGGGTTCCGGTACATAGCAGGTTGAGTTAATTGGCCGTCAGTTTTTGTTGGAGACGCAGAAATGCTTTGTGATGTAACCAACGCTATGATTGGAATTAGAAGCCTTTTTATGCATTTATGAAGGTGGTAGAACCTTTGGAAACCTCGAGAAATACCAGCAGTACAGGTTCGATTGGAGTTATCGAGGTTCATTAAATGCCATTTTACTTACGAAGGAGAAATGGGCAAATAAAATCAAGGGTATTTCGCAGAAAAGGGCATGGGAATATTCCGCTGACAGAGGCTAACCCTCGGAAATTGCCGAGGCCGGAGGTTTTTATGTGGTGTTCGCTAGGACGGAATAAGGGTTTTTTGGCAAACGTTATATATCTTTTGGTAGATTGCCAGGTACCCACTCTCAAAGTAGATGGGTTGGTGGTTCGTAGGCTTTATATGCACCAAGATTGCAAGCCTAAGATCCCAGAGCTTTGCTTGGTCATGGTGCCCTACACTGGAGAACGGTTAAATGTCGGTCTGTGTGGCTGTGCGATAATAAAGTCAAATCCTATACTTCGTAACAATAGGTTTATTTTTCAAGGCAGGTGGGTTTACTGCTTGCAAAACTGCCCCACTTTTTAAATTAGGATGTGAGCCACGTCTGAATGGCGAAGTTATTTATTTAAGCCCTGGTCGTATTGATGGGGGTTGGTAACCTGCATGCCAATATAATGACCAAAGATCATCTAGCTTTACTTTGCTTGCATGGCCGTCTACGAATCCTACGTTTATTGCCCCAGGGAACGGGAGGTTAATGGGTGCCGCGCGGGGAGCTTGGGCTGGATGTTTACCCCCATGCCTAGCGATTAGGACGCGAATTATTGGGCCGTTTTGGGGATAGGCACCAATTCCCTCATAGAGGTTGGCAGTGTTGCCTGATTGGGTAGGTGGGTCTGTAGCTTGTGGCCATGCGTCTGGCCAAACGCCGTCACAGAAGATCGGAGTTAATGCCGGTTTCACTACAGCAGTGTCCTTTCTAAAAAACTTTTTGGCATCTCCCCATTGGCTTGCGCCTTCGACAGTATATAGCCATCCGTTGATTGTATAGCTGCCGTTTGTTCCTCTTCGTGCGTCAGTCCACCACCAAGCATGTTCAGCGGTGCCTTTTTGATCGCCGTTGGGTCTAGTCACAGGGGCGGATGGGCAGATCCTTATTTCATGGACTTTGGAATAGTAATCGATCATTGAGATCATCCACAAGGTGCCTGCATTACCGTAATTGATTTGTCCATGGTCGTTGAGATAGTTTATCCCCGCCAACGCAAGGTTTTTAAGGTTACTAAGGCATTTTATGGATTGGGCCTGGAGCTTAGCCCTGCTGAGGGTTGGCAAGAGCAAGGCAGCTAAAATTGCGATGATGGCTATTACCACCAGGAGTTCGATTAGGGTAAAACCATATCGGTTGCAACGGCGGATAAGTATATTCGGCGTCTTCATAGCTAGCTACTTTTATTTTATCCGAGTAGCCGGGTTTGTAAAGGGCCTAAAGTTTTTCCCCCTTGCCAAGTAAGTGTAGATTGCCATGCAAGGTGGGAACCCATGTTGTAACTAACATCTTATGTGGCTGGAAGATTTTAATAAATTCTTGAAGGGACGGTGTATGGGGTTACCACAGAAGTGATAGAGCAAATTAAGGCCCGCCTTATTATTAGAAAATGAGTCGGTATAATTGTCCCACCGATTAGAGGGATCTCTTGAGAGGAAAGAGCGTTTGGATTTTTCTCTGGGATTGCCGGCAATGGATATTGGTGGATTTTGGCCGAAAGGTGGAGTTGTTGATTGGCCCTTGGCACTGAGTGACTCTATTTGCACGAATGTGAAATGAATGTCATTTTTCCCCAAGAAAGGATTCAGTCTGTAATGGATTTGGGGGAATCCACAAAGGGGAAAGTAGGAGGCTGCATGAGGGTCCTAGAAGTGACAAGGATGGGAGTTGGGTGGTAATGTCGATTTTCATCAAGGTTCTAACCACCAATTGACAAACTTTTGATGTGCAACTGCGAGAAGCTGGTATGCTTTAAATGGATGTATTTGATAAGTATTAGCAAGGGCGCGATGTGCAATATGTGGCGGGTGTATATTTGGATGCAAGCTTAGAGGTTGGTGGGCAAAGCAGCTACATAGTATAACTAATGTATCACTTGCATGTTTGGGTTGTAGGCGGCCCGACTTCGTGCTGATTAAGTTCTTCGATTTTCTGTTGGATTACTTCTGGTTTAGGTGCTGTGTTTAATTCCAATGTTTGTTGGAGTATTGAAACAGCCGACTTAAAATCTCTTTGTTGTTCGTAGATATGTGCTAGCAGGATTGCAGCACGGTGGAATATCTCGATTTGTTCTGGGTTAGGTTTCTGTTGAATTTTTGGGCGAAGTGAGTTTAGAACGTAATGGAGTAAGTTGGTAGCTTTGAGGGAATCTGCGTATTCTTCCCAACGGAGCCGTGCGAGTTCGTACAGGAGAGTGGGGTTATTTGGGTTGGCCTTTAACCCTTCTCTAAGGAATGCTTCGGCTTGATCGGGTTTGTGTAGTTCGCGTCGGAGCCAGAAGGCCGTGATAACGTAAGATTCAAAATTTTGGGGATTTATTGAAGCCGCAAATTTTAGCCAGGGCAATATCTCTGCTGTTTCATGGCCATGGAGGTGGCGATGTTCGGTAGGATAAAAGTAACGGCCGAATCGATCAATTATGTCTTTAGGTTTTGATAAGAATGACATTTCTTTTTCATGCGCGTGTTCGTCGTACTCTTCAGAATGGAGGTGATTGCGTGTTCTTGCCTGGGCGGCTTCGTGAAAGATAGAAGGATAGTAACCCGCATGGAAGTAAACGTCGGCCTTTTTAATGAGGTGGTTTGCCAGAAGCTCTCTGGCGTTACCAAAGAGCACGTGGATTAGATCGACCGAAGTGGCTTTTCGAGGGGAAATTTGCTGGATGAATGGATCGAGCGCTGTAGCAATCGTGAATTCAATGCATATTCCGAGTATGATTAAGAGGATTATGGACCTTGGGTTATGCATTTATGAGCGGAGTGCGTTTAAAGCGAAGCCATGTGATTGTCAGGAAGATCGCTGAATATACGGTGCCGTAAAGAGTAACAACACCGGCTGCCCACCATGGGGCTGGTGGGTGTTTGTGGACAATCGAATCCCGTAGGTCGTACCATTCAAGGTGCGGTATTGCGTAGTAAATTGCGTAGATGATGGATTGGAAAGGTTCAGGTTTTTGTTCAGCTAGCAAGTTAAGGTATCTGCCTACCGTAAGGATTGCGCTGGTGACGATTAGTGTAATTGTGATATTGGCTGAGGGGGCTGAGAAGAATACCGATCCGCAGATTGCCATGGCTGTGATTATTGCTAGACACACCCAATGTAGCCATATTCCTTGGATGTAAGTACTAATTTTTGGGCCCTCACCGCGTGACCATATAATGAGGGCAAGGAAGAGGTAGAAGACTAACATAGCGATGGTGGCTGCGAGCCACGAACCAATAAACTTTCCCATGATAAGTTGCCCACGGGTTACTGGCTTTGCAAGCAGTGGGAGAATGGTTCGATTTTCGCGTTCAGATGGAATCTGTCTTGCGGCGGTGGATATGCTAATTACAAGCAACGAGATCCAAATCAAAAGTAGGGCAATTTCTGTAATGTAACCAACTAACGAGGCATCCCCAAAGAAATTAGCGGACCCCATTAGGAGTGTGATCAGAGCAGTTAACACGAATAACACGTAAAAGTCTTTTCGCCGGTACAGCTCCTTAATGACAACGCCACTGATTGCGATGATTTTGTGCATAGGTCAATTTGCCGATGGGTAGCCGATTACTTTTAGGAAAATCTTTTCTAGGTCCATTTTGTATTGGTTAATGAGGGCTTGGACCGACCCCAAGGTTTTTAGTTCACCCTCATGCAAAATCGCTACGTGGTCGCACACTGTTTCAACTTCGCCAAGTTCATGTGAGGAAAAGAAAACTGTTTTGCCCTCAGATTTGAGCCTTTGGATGATTTCGCGAATTTTCATTCTCCCGATTGGGTCTAGTCCACTTGTAGGTTCATCCAAGATAAGAAGGTCGGGGTCATTTATCAACGCTTGGGCAATGCCGATTCGTTGTTGCATGCCTTTAGAGTAAGTCTTAATTGGCTTACCTCGTACTTGTCCTAAGTCGACCAGCTTTAAGAGATAGTCGATTCGGCGATCGAGCTCGGGTTGTGGAATGGAGAATAAGCGCCCGTAAAACCTTAAAAGTTCTTCAGCGGTCAGAAATTTATAGTAGTAGGTAAGTTCGGGTAGGTAACCAATCCGCTGCCGGGCAATAGGTTCGCGCACATTAACTCCGAAGATATAAGCTTCACCGGCTGTTGGTTGAATAAATCCCAAGAGCACGTGCATGGTAGTGGTTTTGCCAGCGCCATTTGGACCGATGAAGCCGAAGGTCTCGCCCTCGTACACTGCGAGGGTTAGATCTTTTATGGCGATTTTGGGGGGGTGTTTGGGACCGCGGCCTGGGTAGACTATACGGAGATTCTTTATTTCAATGACAGCCTTGGCGTTCGGGCTGGAATTGTTGGCCTTTGTGGCAATCACGGGTGACAATATACATATCGTTTGGTAATAATGCAACCTGGCTGTACCTTTGTTATCGGCGAGGCACAGCTTAGAAACATGTTACCGTTTACTGAGTTGTAAGGGTTGGTTTAAGTCTTTTATTGCCAAGGCCGGAAGGAATATTTATTTGTTTGTTTTGGTGGGAGAGGGGGGTGTATAATTCCGCCCATGATTAAGGGGATTTTGCTCATTTTTGATCCCGGCAACGAGATGGATAAAGTTGTAGCCCGTGGTGAGTCCGGGTGGTTTGTGTTATTTATGCGATTTTTGCCGGTGGTTTTATTGGTTAGTGTGGTTCAGAGTTTGGCAATGGTGCATTGGGGCAAATATCAATCGGCCATTAGGGGGATAAAGCATTTCACGCCTACCGAAGGGGTTGCGTACGGGATTTTTGAGGTTATGGTAAGCATTTTGGTTGTTTTAATTAGTGCGTTTTTCTTGCAATCTGGGATGAAAGCGTTTGGGAAGGAGGCCACTTTCGAGAGAGCACTTGTTACGATGGGTTATGGGTTACTGCCACTGGTATGCGTGAAAATCCTTAACGTGATTCCTTGGGTGACACCGTGGATCCCTTGGGCGATGGGTGTGTATTTTGCTTGGAGGGTATTATACCGGGCAGTTCCCAGAGTGATGAAACCTGAACATGCATATGCGTTAGGAGTTTTCATCATGGCCGCTACTATTGCAACATTATGTACTGGGGCAGCGTGTATGACTCGATTTCTCGCAATGGAAGGCAAGTTCGCATGGTGGGATAGTATAGTAGCGTTTGTCGGAAACCTTCTGAAAATTTCGGGTTGAATTGATTCGTGTGTTAGTACGAAATATCTGCTATTGGTGCATCTGGGTTTACACCAGTTTTCGGTTTCATGAGCTCTGCCCTCCTTGCAAAAAGTTTCATTTGACGGTTAATTACCCTGCAAGTGAAAACGGACACCATAGCTGCGATTGGGACAGCTTTGGGCGAGGCCGGGCTGGCCGCTGTACGTGTGTCCGGTCCGGAAGCCGTGCAGGTCGTCTCACGTTGTTTCGAGCCTGGGGGGCCACATAACCTGCCGATTGATAAGGCTCCCTCACATTCGATTCAGTACGGTTGGATTATTCGCGCTGGCCACAAAATCGACGAGGTTTTAGTAGCGGTAATGAGAGCGCCCCGTACGTATACCCGAGAAGACGTGGTGGAGATTTGGTGTCATGGTGGGCGATATGTTGCACGGGCTGTTTTGGAGACGTTAATTGAATGTGGGGCGCGCTTAGCGGAGCCTGGGGAGTTTACTAAGCGGGCGTTTCTTAACGGGCGTATTGATCTGACGCAGGCAGAGGCGGTGGTGGATTTAATTCGTGCCCAGACTGAGCTTGGGGCTCGGATTGCAGCCAACCAGCTTGCTGGGGTATTGTCGAGGCGGTTGAACCGAGTGCGGGACGGGCTAATAACGGTCCTTGCTCATTTAGAGGCGCAGCTGGATTTCCCCGAAGAGGACATTGAACCTGCCGACGTGGCACGATTGACTGGAATGATTGAAGAGACGGTGACTGAAATTGACAAGTTATTAGCGACGGCTCGGACGGGCCAACTTATTCGCTGTGGGGTAAAAACTGCGATTGTGGGTCGGCCGAATGTAGGCAAATCGAGCCTATTAAACCAATTAGTTGGTCGTGATAGAGCAATTGTGTCTCCTGTTCCTGGCACCACGCGCGATACAATTGAAGAAGCTGTGGACATTGGTGGTTTACCTGTGGTTTTGGTAGATACGGCTGGTGTGCGTGATGCGCAGGACCTAATCGAAGCAGAGGGTGTACGGCGTTCGCGTGAGGCAATAGACCGGGCGGATTTGATTTTATTGGTTTTCGATGGGTCGGAACCAATTACGCCTCATGATGTGGAGCTTTTAGGGTCAACTGGAGGTAAACCACGAGTGTTGGTGGTAAACAAGATCGATTTACCTCGGAAGCTAACGCTGGATCCAAAATTGCATCCGGTGGTTGAGATTTCCTGCAAGACGGGACAGGGGCTAGATTCGCTTCAGGAAGCCATTTGTAAAACGGTGCTTGCAGGAGATGTTGGTAGCGGGCAGGCAGAAGTAATGATTAATCTTCGGCATAAAGGAATCCTCACGCGTGCACGTGAGGCTGCTCTTCGCGCCCTTAAGCTTTTTGAATCCGATGCTGGGTTAGAATTAGTAGCAATGGAGTTACGCATTGCGGCAAACGCAATTGGAGAGATCACTGGCCATACAGCTACCGAGGACATTTTGGATGTGATATTCAGCCAGTTTTGCATAGGGAAATGACAGGAACCATGGCTAAGTGCAAAATGGCCAGGGGCCGAGCTGCAAGAGTGGGGGATGCTGGGGTTATTAAACTTCGAGGGGTCCGCCAGAACAACCTCAAGAACCTTAGCTTGGATATCCCAAAAGGAAAGCTTGTCGTGGTTACAGGCCCCAGCGGTTCGGGCAAGAGTTCGCTTGCGTTTGATACGTTGTATGCGGAAGGGCAGCGGAGGTACGTCGAAACTTTTTCACCGTATACACGGCAGTTTTTGGAACGGATGGATCGTCCCCAAGTAGACTGGGTTGAAGGAATACCTCCGGCGATTGCTATCCAGCAGAGAAACACAGTGCGAACTACCCGATCCACAGTGGGTACGATGACGGAGATTTGTGATTACATGAAGGTGATATGGTCGGCTATAACGCAGGTGTATTGTTATGGGTGTGGCCAGTTAGTACAACCGCATTCGCCTGAATTTGTCTGGGACTGGGTGAAGAATCAGGTCAGTGATTCGAGTCGCGATCCTAAAGAGGTTGTTATTGCATTTGAAGTGCCGCTATCCTCCAAGCTCTCAATAAAAGAAAGTCTTCGATTGGTGGAGCAGCAAGGATATCAGCGTGTATGGGTAAATGGCCGGGTAGTACGGGTGACCGAGGCTCATGAGGCGATCGATAAAATGGCGGCGAAGTTGGTTGTTGTGCAGGATCGGGTAAGAATTACTCCAGAAAATCGGGCTCGGTTCATTGAGGCTTGTGAACAAGCATTCCAGTTTGGCAAAGGGCGGTTGATGTTACTTCAGAGGGTAAAGAGTGAAGAGCCAGGCACGGAAAAATGGGTTGTGTGGAATGTGTTCACTGCGGGAATGAACTGTCCGCTGTGTGATATTTCGTTTGATCCACCTTCACCGGGGCTTTTTAGTTTTAATCATCCACTGGGCGCTTGTCCAAAGTGTAATGGCTTCGGCCGAATTATCACTATCGATTACAAACTGGCGGTGCCTGACTGGTCGCTTTCACTTGCTGAGGGGGCTGTAAAACCGTGGCGCAGTAAGTTTAGTGCTGAATGCCAGGAAGATTTGTTACGATTTTGTAAGGCACGCGGAGTGCCCGTAGACGTTCCATTTAAGGATTTGACGCCGGAACAGCGAAAATGGGTTTTGGAGGGAGATCCAGATTATGGGATCGACGACTCGCATCAGTGGCCATACGCGTGGTATGGGGTCAAGGGATATTTCAAATGGCTTGAAAGCCGAGCTTATAAGATGCATGTCCGAGTGTTGCTTTCACGCTATAGGGCATATGTTCGATGTCCTGAATGCGGGGGTACCCGGTTTAAAAAGGACGCTTTGGCTTACAAGCTAAACTTGCGGGAGCTTTTTGGGGAAGAACCTGGGTTGCCCCCCTTATTGGATTTGGCAGGGTTTTATGCGTTACCCATCCGAGATGCCTTCCGGGTGATTGACCGAGTCCGGGCTGGATTTGGGCCTAAGTTAGGGAGGAATTCCCAACTGGCCTTGGCAATAGAAACTGTGCATAAGCGCTTGAATTATCTTGTAGACATTGGGTTGGGTTATTTGACATTGGATCGACCCACACGCACTTTGTCTGGCGGCGAAATTGCTCGTGTTAACCTAACTGCTTGTCTGGGCGCGCGGCTTGTCAACACGCTTTTTGTGCTAGATGAGCCCAGCATTGGGTTGCATCCACATGATACCATTCGGCTGATTAGGGTACTGAAGGAATTGCGCGATCTTGGCAATACAGTAGTAGTAGTAGAGCACGACCCAGATATAATTGCTACAGCAGATCACGTAATCGATCTTGGTCCGGGCCGAGGCGAGCATGGAGGTGAGTTGGTGTTTCAGGGAAGTTATTCCCAGCTTTTGCGATGTTCACGGTCCTTAACAGGACAATATCTGTCGGGCCGCATAAAAATCCAGATTCCGCGTAGGCGTGAAGTTCCCGAGAGTTATTTGTTCCCGGCCCCATCCAGTAATAAGGGTTGTGCTATGGTTGACACCGCATTCCCGGTGCTCACCCTCGAAGGCGCCCGTAAATACAATCTCAAAAACTTGAGTGTGCATTTCCCGCTAGGCCGATTTGTATGTGTTACTGGAGTTAGCGGCTCAGGCAAAAGTACACTTATTCGCGAAGTTTTGTATCCTGCGCTTGTTTTGAAACTCGGGGGTGTGATAGATGAGGTGCTGTCAGGTGGACGGGATGTGGATTCGGAGGGCGAGGTCTACGAAGGCGAGATCGATTCTGAGGAGGTTGTGATTCGGGGTGCTGAGAGATTGAGTAAAGTGGTCATGGTTGACCAGGGGCTCATTACCCGTACGCCTCGGTCGAATCCAGCATTGTATATAGGCGCGTTTGATTATGTTAGGCAGGTTTTCGCTCGTCACCCAGAAGCCCGTATGCGGGGTTTGACTGCCGCAGCATTTAGTTTTAATTCGGCCGAGGGGCAGTGTGATCGATGTCGCGGTGCAGGGTATGAAAAGATCGAGATGCAGTTTTTGAGTGATGTGTATGTGCAATGCGCTGCTTGTGGGGGGCGGAGATATAAACCGCACGTGCTTGAAGTGCAAATTTCACCGCCAGGGAGGGATAATCCTCGTTGGAACATTTATGATTTCTTACAGGCAACTGTTGAGGAGGCAATTGAGTTTCTCCAGTTGTTCGAGTCTGACCCGGACGCGCAGCGTGCCACACGGTTATTTCAGGTGCTTAAATCGGTTGGTTTAGGATATCTCAGGCTTGGACAGCCAGTCAGCGTTCTGTCCACCGGAGAATGCCAACGTCTCAAACTTGCACGATTTCTAGCGGATTGGGATATGTCCGAGAAGACTGGGAGTATTTTATTCTTGTTTGATGAACCTACCGTTGGATTGCATCTGGACGATATCAATATTCTCCTGCCAGTCTTACAGCAGCTTGTAGATCAGGGTCACACTGTGGTGGTAGTAGAACACAACTTGGAAGTGATAAAATGTGCGGATTGGGTGATAGATTTGGGGCCTGGAGCAGGTGATGAAGGCGGCCAACTAGTCGCTGCAGGTCCCCCCGAGTTTATTGCGCAGTGTGAGAAAAGTTTGACCGGTCAAGCATTACGGCGTGTATTGTAAACAGAAATGTTCACAGCGCCGTGTTTCCCGTGAATTCTCTATGAGTGAAATAAGGAAAGCACAAACTGGCGTAGTGGTACCTAGGTATGAGTTGTTTGAGCATTTCGCTGACATAGGCGTGCGTGGCATTGGACGCACGTTGGCAGAGGCCTTTGAACAAGGCGCTTTAGCGTTGACTTTTGTCATTACTGACCCTGGGTCGGTGAATTTGGATTCGGAGGTGACAGTGAAATGCGAGGCTCCCGATCCCGAATTGCTTTTTGTGGACTGGCTAAATGCCATTATTTACGAGATGGCCACCCGACATATGATCTTTGGCAAATACAGTGTAGAAATCACCGGTAATTCATTGGTTGGACGAGCAATCGGGGAGACTGTAGACAAAGAGAGACACCAACCTGCGGTTGAAATTAAGGCCGCAACTTTCACCCAGTTGAAAGTTTATCAGAATGAACACGGCTTCTGGGTTGCTCAATGCGTGGTTGATGTGTGAGTTGTTGGAATCGCAATGGAGAGTTTCTGTGGACCTAGACATTTCAAATACTCGGGGGACAATGGAATGGCTTTGATTTGGTGGTTAGCCATGTGTCAGAATGGAAATTTTAGAGTGGCAAAGGTCCACGCTGACGCGTTTTTCCAAGGATAGTTCAGGTTGGAAGGCGGTCAGGATCCGTCTTTGAACGGGGTAAGCTGCGTTGATTTAAAAGTTGCCAGCGATTATTGAACCACCTCCACGAGAAAAATTGGTAGGTCTGGTAAGTTGCGTTTACCTGGTAGATGGCATTTCCCGGCTTTCCCTTTTAGTCCTACACTGGTTTGGCTTATGTGTGTTCCTGAGCTGTCAGGTTGGGAAGGTTAGTTAAAGGTAGGTTGTGTAAATTCGGGTTTAGTGTGTCAGGGTGTGTAGGTTAGGAGCCCGACATGTTTATATCCAGCTTGAGTGAGTTGCCATTTGCCGCCGTGTCGTCTGACCAATTTTGCACATGGATTTTTTTGGAATTCGGTTTCGTTGACGGATACCAGGTAAACTTTGGAGTGTGAAACTAGCTCGTGTTCTGTTTTGGGGACGATTTCCACAGGAATGCCATTGAACGTTAGGCCGAGTTCGTAACCAGCAATAAGTTCTTCGGGTAGGTTGGGTTGTTTGATGAAGAATGGGTATCGTTTTAACCAAGGGAATGTTTTACATCTGATTTGGACACGGCATAGCTGGGGTTGGTTTTTGAGGAAATCGGCGAGATTAAAGGCGTGTGTGTTATAGAGGTCATTCAAAAAGATTGGGATGGGATTGATGCCCAACAGATTTTGGCCGTTCCACACTCCATGGTCATTCCGTTCCCCTGGGCAATTATGTTTAAACCAGATTGGGAAGTAATCGTTCGCCAACAGCGTGAATTCGAAGTGCAAATGTGCGCGGTCTTTTGGGATGCGATAGGTACTAGCGGTCCGACCCATGAAACCGATCACCTGCCCGGCTGACACCGGGCTTCCAGGACGCAAGTTACTTTCGACCTTTGCTAAATGGGCATACAGTGAATACAATTCTACCCCGTCAATTTTATGTTGGATCAAGATGTATTTGCCGTAGGTTGATAGGCCAGGTTTTGAATTTACATACGCAACGACACCAGGCGCAACGGCAACAACAGGATCGGTTGGTTCCCCTTTACTGTTTAAGGAAGTGTATTTAATGTCTATCCCCTCGTGAAACTGCAAACCGTCAGTTCTAACACAACCAAAACCGCCCGTAGTATACGGCCTTCCGTCGGTGCCTACTAAGAAGTGTTCCAGGCCACCCGGTTTGTAGATCCAATCATTTGGTGTAGGAAGAACAAAGCGGGGGTTTTGGGCAATGGATTCTGACAAAAGGGTTACCAAACCCAGAATTGTAGTATACTTCTGAAACGACTTTTGCATTGATACAGCAATGCTATTGGTTTTTTAGGTTTTGTTTTATCACAGGCTGCATCTGTTTCACAAGGACTTCAGCTTCTTCGCGGCTCATCCGTGGGGTGAACTCGAGTATTCCATCGGTAATGCGGTGGGTAATTACAGGTGCCCCTAACCACCTTGAGACGTTTGTTTTGTTAAATGTGAATTCGCAATAAATGGCGCAGCGTTGGCCTCGGTTTGCAGTTGAGATTTGTTCTAGGATCCGTGTACCACGATAATCGAACGCAATCATTAGGGCAAATGTGCCAGTTCGTTCTACAATGCCAATGTTTCTGATGTTTGATTGGTCCATCAGGCGACTGCGGTCAATAGTGATGTCCACGGGCGGCTCTTCACTGATACGGACTTTAAGATTCCGCTCTGGATCAGGGATAGTTGATTCAAGGTAGAATTGCATTATGGGTGGGTAATTTTTTTTAGACTTGGTAGAGGCGCAGCCGGCCGTAAGCATTAGAGTGCATATAGCTATGATGCACACCGTTAGATATTTATTGAAAGTCGCCTTGCGCATAAGCATATTTGTTTTGATTTTTGAACAGCCTGTAATTTGAATGGCGGTATGTCAAAACAATACAATCCAATTGAAAAACGGAAACGGCGAAAACGGTACATAAAACGAAAGAAACACGCCGAGAAAGCGCGGCGTTTAGCTGCGGAAACAGCGAAGGCCACACGAACCTCTGCTAAATCTGGAGCGCCAACCTCGCCAGCACTTGTGCCTTCGGTGCAGACTGGACCGACGCAGGCGGAGTCAACTGGCGGAGCTGCAGAAGGCCAACAATCAACTATCCAGTCGTAGCGGCTTTAAAAAGTGTACCCCCTGTTAATCAGTACTTCCTTTTCCAAGTCAGGGGGTACTTGGATAGAGCATAAGAAGTTATTCACCGTTTAGCAGGGTGGACTGGAAAACGGTGAATAACTTTAAAGTGTTTCTTCAAAAAGCTTTCTAGATGAAGGAGAGGCGTAGTTTTTGTCTGGCTACGCAGAAGGAAATTCGGTTAACAATTTGTGGATAAGTTTCGCTTCTCTAGTTTTGGCAATGTGTTAGGGTAAAATTGGTTCTTTGGAAGAACAGAATGCTCGTAGGGTAAACCCAACGGGTAGTCGAGGATAAGCTCAGGTAACTGGGCGAAAGGTTGTGCCTAGCTGGTAGGGTACAGCCCCCTCTGCTGTGGGATAAACCAGAGTGGAGGGCAGGATCCACCGGGCGATTCGGCGTCTGACCGCTAGGCGCCGTTACAGCGGCAAGTCGTTCCGGCGAGTAGGATCACAACCCCTGTGATCTGACTCGAGTGAGACTCACCAATGGTGGAGGGGTAACCATTGGTGAATCGCAGTTTCCCGAGAAAGGGAAGACGGTTGCTACTGCGATACCAGCCTGGTCTACTGTGTTGGAACAGCGCGGGGAATCCCGCTAAAGCACACAGTAGGCTAGGAGGCCGGGCTTGTGCGGGCCGCAAGACCGGACCTCGCCTGCGCGGGGACCAAACGTATGCCCGCGTAGCTGCCACTGAAAGGCAACCTGAGGATCGAGCCGAGACCCGTAACCTAGGGGAGCATTATTCCCCGAGTTGGGGAAAGTAAGCCTCCTAGGATAGAACCTTGGCTTCTGGGCAGGCAGCGGTGGCCAGGGTGGGTGTGCTGAGGGAAGATACTTTATAGTGTCTACCGAAGGCACGCTCAGAAGGCTCGGTCCGATAATCGGCAGTCGTAAGACGCCGACGGCCCTGCTACGAGGCCGAAACTCCGGAGTGGCCCGCGGAGAATAGCGTCGGGAAGCCAGCAGCCAACAAAGCGTATAGCTTTGGGGCGCCTAATGCTGGCAGGGGGAAGAGAGTGCGGCGAGCTCCGAAATCCCCATTTGTCCCTGCTCAATCTCTTGGTGAGAGGTTGGGTAGGGACAAATCATTTTTGGGCTTGATTTAATTGCACATTACTCTTGAGGGTTCGGAATAAGTTTATTTAAGCCTGGGGTAGCGAGGAAGTGGGACTGATACTCTTTGGTAACGGCCCAGTGCACACTTTTACGCGGGAACAATAAATGGGGTTTGTCTTGTTGCTCTTTTTAAGTGGGTGTTATGAGAGTGGCTTGAAGCGGTATTGTCCTTATCATTGAACAGCAAAGGTATTTTTAAGGGACGGGATTGTTTGGTTGGCAATCAGTGTTTTACCACGTTGGGTGGATCGATTTTGCCGAGATAATCCAGATTCGAAATGATCCGGTACACAAGTGAGATGATCATGAATAGAGCGGCGCCGGCTGCAGCAATGTCACCGATGCCTATCTTAAAATCCAAGAGGTGAATTGTTGGTTCGCTCCGAAAGTAAATAAAGATTGCCAATCCTGATAAGAGTATTCTGACTTCGGTTGGTCCGATGAAGCCATACCCGTATTGAAACTTTTTTAGCACGAGAGTTTCCAGGAACACGTTTATTGACAGTAAGTAATACAAAAGCAGTAGGGTGATGGCAGGGCCCATGCTCACGTATGGGGATAAACCTATGCCAATGCAAACAGCAGCTGCAGAGAGCATATCTACCATGTGGTCTAGGTAATAACCGTAAAATGGGCGTTGGATGCGTCGTATACGTGCGAGGGTTCCGTCCAAGCTATCTCCCAGCCAATTAAGTAGCCATAGTGGAACAGTCAGCAAAAGTAGCCACTTATATTGGCCTGAAAGGGCATAGCACAGCCCTATAAGGAAGCACGAAAGAAGTCCTAAGGATGTGAGGTGGTCGGGTGTTACCCAAGCTGGCAAACGACTAGCGAGTCTAGGCAATATGAATTGCTCTGCTCGTTGCAGAAGGTATTTGGGTTCACGCTTGTGAGTCGGATCTGTCATTGTTTGGGTTACTCAAGTTTAGTTAATGGGTGGGCTTTGTTATTTGTCATTTTAATGACGTTAAGCGCGTGGATGGGTCTTTTCATAAATTTTTTTCAGGTGTTGGGTAGTGATATGTGTATAAATTTGGGTTGTAGCTACTCGGGTGTGGCCAAGTAATTCTTGGACGCTGCGTAGATCAGCTCCCGCATCCAATAAGTGAGTAGCGTAACTATGGCGGATTTTGTGAGGCGTGATTGCCGGGTCGAGTCCAGCTTGGAGCAGATATTTTTTTAGTCTTCTTTGGAAGTCCCTGGGAGATACAGCTGACCCCGTTTTCGCAAGGAATACAGGCTGCTCTCCGGTTGGTAGAGTAGGTAACAAAGACCAATATTTTCTGATTGCTTCTAGTGCTGGTGCACCGATCGGTACGAACCTTTCTTTTTTGCCTTTGCCTTGGACCCGAACTAGTTGGTTGTTCCAATCGATATCCATTGCCCTTAGCGCGCATAATTCACTTATTCGGAGCCCACATGAGTAGAGGGTTTCCAGTATTGCTGCGTCGCGATAACAAAGAATCGCCTTTTGTTTATACATTGGGTTGTTGGGCTGAAGATTCCTTAGTTCCTCGAAAGGTGCGTTTAAAAGCCTGAGCATTTGCTCTTTAGTGAGGAACATGGGGAGGCCACGGCGATGTTTTGGGAGTGTAATAGTTTTGACTGGGTTTAGGGAAGTGAACCCGTTTCTGATAAGAAACCTGAAAAATGAACGGAGTGCAGCAAACTTTACACGTATTGAAGCGGGCTTAAGATTGTTCTTTCCAAGGTGCCGAAGGTAGAGTCGGAAGGTTTCTTGGGATATAGCAGTCCAGTTAGGGGTAGTATTAAACTGGTTGCGGTACCATTGCAGAAACTCTTCTAGCGCGGTTACGTAGTTTCTAATTGTGTATTGTGAGTAGCCCCTTCCGCTCCCCAAGTTGGATAGGAATGATTCCAAATAGGGATCGCGTGATGGTTGAGTTGATTGGCTTAGTTCCGTTGCAGCCATCGCTTTTCAGACTACGAATTTCGGACTCTTGATAAAGTTTTTTCGAAAAATTGCCAGATTAAGTTTTGCAGATTGGATTGGCCATGGGTAAGCTAATTACGAGACTGCAATGAGGTTAGGATATCCAAATGTAGTTTGCGTGCATAGGGTAAGAATGGGTTTGGCATATGTAGGAGGCATGGCTCTTAACTTTTTTAAATTCATTCTTTGGTTGGTGTGTTTTTTCGGTGAGCTTGGGCATGGGTTTTGTAGAGAACGGATCACAATTAATGTGGGGCATTTCCCTAATGTAACGCATGCGCAGGCCGTAGTAGGCCATGCATTCACTCGGAAAGGAGATGGATGGTTTGAAAAGCGATTGGGTTCGAATGTGGTGGTAAGATGGTACGTTTATAACGCGGGTCCATCTGCTATGGAAGCGCTTCTTGCGGGGACGATCGATATGACATACGTGGGGCCTAGTCCAGCGATAAATGCTTATTTACGAACGGGAGGGCGCAAATTTAAGATTATCGCGGGGGGGTGTAGTGGTGGGGCTGCGCTGTTGGTCCACACCAATAGTGGGATTACGAATACCTCTGATTTTAAAGGCAAGCGTGTACTCACCCCACAGCTTGGGAACACCCAAGATGTGGCAACGCGGGCCTGGTTACGCTCGCTCGGATACAAAGTAGGTTTAACAGGGGGAGACGTTTTGGTCTTACCGGTTTCTAACCCAGATCACCTGACATTGCTCCGGAAAGGAGAGGCACATGCTTCTTGGACGGTTGAGCCATGGGTAAGCAGTCTGGAATTGGAAGGAGGATGTAAGATTTTTTTAGAGGAACGTGCGTTATGGACAAATACTGGTGGGCGATATGTGACCACACATTTAGTATGTGGCACGGATTTTTTGCAACGACACCCCGACCTTGTAAAGAGGTGGCTCCGCGCACATGTAGAATTAAGCCAATGGATTTCGACGAACAAGCTTGCGGCATTGGAAATTTTGCTGCGAGAACTACAAGCTGAAACTGGGTTTGTGCTGAATTCCAACGTGTTAAGTCGAGCTTGGGATCGGTTGGAATTGACGTGGGATCCAATCCCAGCTTCCCTATTCAAAAACGCTAAGGACGGTTTCGAGGTTGGGTTATTCCCTCGGGTACCGGATCTGCGGGGCATTTACGAATTAAGTTACCTGAACAGTGTGTTGAAGGAGCTACGTTTGGAGCCCGTTGAAGAGCTAGAATGAACAGCACGAATTCCAAGGTCCAACCTATACCGAAAGTGGCCCTGCGGGGAGTTTCGAAACAGTTTCGGTCTAAGGTGGGTTTTGTTAAGGCACTTGAGGACATTAGTTTCGAGGTTTACGAAGGTGAATTTCTGTGTTTGGTGGGGCCTAGCGGTTGCGGTAAAAGCACCCTTTTGAACATTATTGCTGGACTAGAGCGACCAAACACCGGAGAAGTCTTGCTCGATAACATTCCGGTTACTGGTCCAGGAAGTGACCGAATGGTTATGTTTCAAGAACCTGCTTTATTCCCATGGTTGGACGTGTTTCAGAACGTAATATTTCCTCTTAAGCTTAAGAAAGGATTAAAGCGACAGGAACGGCGGGAGGTTGCGGAATTTTACCTGAACTTAGTTGGGCTGAGTTCCTTTAAACGTGCGCGGGTTCATGAACTTTCTGGGGGAATGAAACAACGGGTTGCTTTGGCACGGGCACTCGCCCCAAATCCAAAGATCCTACTCATGGATGAACCATTTGCTTCCTTGGATGCACTTACAAGAGAGCAGATGTACACGGAGTTGCAGGAGATTTGGATGAAACGGCCTAAAACGGTGATCTTTGTAACACACAATCCGCGCGAGGCTGCGTGTCTAGGAAACCGGGTAGTAGTGTTTACGCCTCGCCCAGGCAAAGTTAAGGCCATTCTAAAAATAGATTTGGGTTTTCCGCGGAACATTAATAGCCCAGAAGTAGCTGAATTTGCCCAGGAGATCACAGACGTGTTAAAAAATGATTCGTCGAAACAATAGGTTTTGGAAGGTTGTGCTACCGCTAATGGTTTTTGCGGTCCTGTGTGTTTTGTGGGAATCATTGGTGTGGGTAGGAGTGTGGCCTGAATATTTGCTTCCAGCACCATCGCAAGTAGGTAAGTACCTTTTTAAGGCAGTAATAGAGGGTACGCTTCCTAATGCAGCACTTGTAACGTTCCGGCGATTAATAATGGGGTATTTAATTGGGGTTATTACAGGGGTGCCGCTGGGACTTTTGATTGGCCGGGTGGAGTTATTCCGTTATACGCTTGGTTGGATAGCCCTCGGGTTGCAGGCATTGCCCAGTATTTGCTGGGCCCCGTTAGCGCTTTTATGGTTTGGCCAAACTGAAGAGGCAATGCTGTTTATTGTTGTAATGGGTTGTGTTTGGTCGGTGATTTTATCGACCGAGTCGGGGGTCAGGAATGTCCCTCGGATATATGTGTGGGCAGCGCGCACAATGGGTTCACGCGGACTCCACACGTGGGTGATGGTTATTTTACCTGCAGCGTTGCCATTTATTGTAAACGGTATGAAACAAGGGTGGGCTTTTGCGTGGAGATCTTTAATGGCGGCTGAAATTTATATTACAATTGTGACCGGGTTTGGATTAGGTCATCTGCTTCATTTCGCTCGGGAACTCCACGCAATGGATGCCGTTCTTGGTATAATGCTTGTAATTGTATTTGTGGGTTTACTTGCAGACAAAATCTGTTTTGCCCCTGTGGAAAGATGGATCCGAGAACGGTGGGGCGCTTTAAAAGAGTAGAGTACCCGGGTTTAATTAAGGGTTTTTATGCCCAAGGCCGGTCGCCTTTTCTAGTCCCGCACACGTTTACCTTCACGCCCAGCGCAGCTGCCATGTAAGCCTTTGCTAGAAGGCATTGATCCGCTGCTTCAGCGTCTGTAGCATATACGACTTGGATGTGATTGGCCTTATGTTTAGCCATCATTTGGTCGCGTGTGACACCGTACAATACAGCGTGCATGATTGGCCATTGCCATGTGGTGGCGTTCCACCGGCGTTCTGTTTCTTCCCGAGGCAGTTCTACAACGCACCCGCGGCCAATGTCCATGTTTAAACCGTTTTTGTCGATGTAAATTCGCGACCAGACAATTTCCCCAGGTTTAGAGATGCCGCGGAGCGTAGACCCACCCTTTGGAAAATACATTGGGGGTTGCCTGAATCCTTCTGCGCCTGCCCAGTTGCCAATGAAGTGTGCAGGGGGTGCACCACCACTAATTTCAAATACCCATACATAGTCTTGGACAGTATTGCTTCTGTCCCAGTCGGCCCATCGCACATCGTGCAATGTGGTCTCGACAGGTTGTGCTAGGGCCTTTTGGACTCTATGGGTCATAAGAGCATCCAAACCTGAGCATTCATCGACCTCGTTGAAGTGCAGGACTGGTTCGTTTTCAAATAGAACTCGTTTGCCATCCCGTGACCGGACTGGAGGCCTGTCGCTATTATTGAGCATGCCTTCAACTAAATCGCTAGCCGGCAAAAGATCCTTCAGCCCTTGTTGGTATTGAATTCCTATGCAGTCACATTTGAAATCGTCAGCTAAACGGACTGCCGCAATATACATTTTGCACTGCCAGAGGATTTGGCTGTCGGTAAGATCCGTGTCCTCATTTGGCCCGGTGTGGAATTTCATTCCTTTTGATTCTAACCATTGACGCACGGCAATAGCCTCTTCGTCGGATACACGGGTGGTTTCATAATAAAGAGCGGATTGGCTTAGACGTTCTTTGAACACTCCAAGTTTGTTCAGTAATTCATCAGGGATGATGGCGTTGTACATGCCCATACAACCTTCATCGAATACTCCCATAATGGCTTTTGTTTTAAGCAATTCTTTTGCGAGGGTTTCGCCGATCCGCCGCACTTTTGCATTTCGCACTTTTACCTTTTCTAATGGGATGACATGGCTGGTGTCGTGTGTGCAACGGCCTGTTTGTAGCCAAGCCTTTAACCGTTTGAGAAAGTAGTCGTCTTTAAAATCTTCACTCCAGAGGGTTGAATACGGGATGCATGCTTTTGTGAGGCATCCGTTCAAGTTTAACATGCCCACCAGGCCTGGCCATTGTCCTGACCAGTTGGCTACAGTAAGTATCGGACCCTTGTGAAATAGTAGCCCAGGCAACACAAAGTATGAGTATTGCCATACTGCCTCCGCTACCATTACGGGTGCATCAGGATCAAGTTTGTTGAAAACGTCCATTCCTTCACGCTGGGAAGAAATAAAGCCATGTCTCTCCTCAGGCTTATACGGGTGGGCTCTGATTAATCGATAGCCCAGCCCGTTCACTGCTTCTGTAAGAGCCTGTTCCATGAGTTGCTGGGCGGGCCAACACGTCTGATTTGCCGATAATCTTTGATCTCCGCTGGCCACTAAATAGACTTTGAGATCTTTTACCTTCGTGCTGGTTTTTTTGGCTGGCTTTTTCATGAGTTGTTTCGTTGGTTTTGGCCTTTCTGACTGTAACAATGCAACCTTCATGCATTTTTCTTGTCAAGTCACTACAGCGCTTTTTCACTAAATCTACATGCGGCGCAATATATCGGCGAAAGTGCTGAAAGTGGTATATGCAACCGGTTTGTAACAGCCGCGAGGGTTTTATTGGAACGGATTCCATTTGAATCATACGGATTGCCAAAAGACTGGTTCTTAGTCCCATTTTGGCGCTGTAACCCTCGTTTCAGGAAGTGGGAAGTACGCACACGGTGTTTTTAAGTCGGTTTTTAGGTTGAACTCATGGACTATTGAGAGTGGGCGCCAGGCCCCGTAAGTAAGTCTCGGATTTCTAAAAGGTAGTATGCAATTGTGCAAGTCTGCCCATAAGTAAGTAATAGAATCGCTTCGGCCCCGGGCTTGATTGAGGTTAGTTGAGAGTGAAGTCCGTTTTAGAGGGAATAGTTTTTGATGGTGGTTTAAACCTATGCCGGACCAGTCATGTTAGGAGTGGTTATGGCTTGGTTACGTGAGGCGCAGGGTCTGCTCATTCCTGATTGGGTACTGTTTTACTTGGCCTTTATGGCGGAACTTGCTTTTTCGAAAACCACCGATTCAAAGGTGCTGGTTTAGACCAAAAACTGGTGCGATTTTGCACGAGCGGACTTTAATCAACAAAAATTGGTTTGATATGTCGGTCGTAGAGATTATGGGTAACGTTTCGGCTAATTATTGACTCATGCTCGCGGACAAGCGCCAAATACTTTTCTAATCTGGCTGCAGCGAGTCTATATGCTACGTGCATAAGTTGTCGCATTGAAGGATTGAATTGTGGGCAATTGGGCTGGTGCCGGAGGGCTAGCACAAATTGTTCAGAGGACCAGTGTTTGACCTTTTCCGGTGGTGGGAGTTCTTCGACGCGGATATCAATTACAGTGGCATAGGGGCGGGTGAGCTCGTCAATTTTCCCTACGGCCTCGATGTAGATTTCTTTTACAAGTTCTAAGGCGGGTCCACCGGCTTCTGCTAGCCCGATGACTTCTTCAAGCCACGTAGTGCCTGCTGTTTTGATGTGTAGACCGACGCCGTGCTTTCGAATGGCGCGTCGAATTGGTTCGTAAATAGAAAACTTATCGCTGCCAGAATGGACACTGAGTTTGAGGTTTTGCGGCAAGTTATACCGTTTAATAGCAAATTTTATCACAGCTATGTCTTCTTCAAATTCCCGGGCAAAAACTTTAATGTCGCCAACGTAATCGACGCCTTTGTTAAATCTACCTGAAAATCTGGGAGCGATAGTCTGTATTGGGATTTGCTCGTCGGCTACTGCAGCGAGGATAACTAGGAGTTCTTCAGGTGTCTGCGAAACGTCGGCTTCGTCTGTCGACATTTCGATAATAAAATTATCATCACCTTTTTTCCTGCGGATGTACTGGTAAATAGCTCCGGCTTCTTTAACTGCGGTGAGGTATTTTGTTGCGATGCGTCTTATAGCATCTATATCAAGGTTGAGCGGCCTATCAATCCCCTCAATTTGGGTCTTGGAGTTTAATTCAGGGTGGCGTTTTATGAATTCTTCGACTTGGGTTTGTGGGGCTGGTTTGCCGATGGATTCTGCAACGTCGAGCGTGAAAAAATCGGAGTAAGGAATGAACCCATCCACAGTGTCCAAACGGATATGGTCAGCATCCACGTGCCAAGGCAGGTCCCAGTTCAAGGCCTTCACGGCTGCTTCGGCAGCTTCTTTAACTTGGGCATGGTTAGAGCCGATTATTGAGTGTTCACGGAATGACTTATTCCACACAGGAATAACGGTGACTTGCTGTGTTCTGCTCTGAATGCAGGCGCGGAGTTGCGCCGGCGCTTGCTGACCGAAACGGTCACCTACTCCAATTGAGTATTTTTCAAGCTTTAGCATGGCGTAGAAATTTCATTTTAAAATACATGAGTGCATAACCCGAAATAAATACAATTTTTGCATCAGCTATATGCTAAGGAGGTTGGTGGACGGTCGATATGTAAGTCAGGTTTTTTTGCGAACCGCACCAACCAGTAGAGCCCAGTGTTTTGAAGGTGCCAAAAGGAAAGGCTCACGCATCTCCAGAAATTTTTAGAAATTTTAATGACAGGAGGTGTGTTACCCGTTAACATTATCTACCGTAAACTCTCACACGGTTATGGTGAAAAGCACGAAACTTCAGCAGGCATACCAAATTGCAAAGCAGCGTTACGCTGAGTTGGGGGTCGATACAGACAAGGCCCTGAAGGTACTACAGAACATCTCAATATCCATACATTGTTGGCAAGGCGACGATGTTGGTGGTTTTGAAAATCTTGGCCAGGAATTAGGTGGTGGACTAGCTGTGACAGGTAACTATCCGGGGAAGGCCCGCACACCAGATGAGCTGAGAGCAGATTTTGAGAAGGCTTTGTCTTTGATACCGGGGAAACATCGGTTTAACCTGCATGCGTGTTATGCCGAAATGCAGGATCGTAAGGTAGACCGCAACGAGATTTCTGTGGAACAGTTTAAGAACTGGATAGCTTGGGCAAAAGAGCTGGGCATTGGGTTGGATTTTAATCAAACGTTTTTTGCCCATCCAAAGGCAGCCGATGGCATGACACTATCTCATCCAAATAAAGCGATCAGGAAGTTTTGGATCGAGCATGGGATTAGATGTCGAGAGATTGGTGAAGCGATCGGGAAAGCACTGGGAAAAACTTGCCTAACAAACCTTTGGATTCCAGATGGGATGAAAGATACGCCTGCTGATAGGCATGGACCACGCGAGCGTTTGTTGGAATCGTTGGACGAAATCTTTTCCAAGCCGGTTGATCCCAAGTATAACATTGATTCAGTAGAACCTAAACTGTTTGGAATTGGTTCGGAGAGTTATGTAGTAGGCTCGCACGAGTTTTACATTGGTTATGCTATTACACGCAAGATACTCATCACTCTTGATACTGGCCATTATCATCCGACTGAGACTATCTCGGACAAAATTTCGGCGCTCCTTATGTACCTCCCTCAAATTGCGCTTCATGTAAGTCGAGGGGTGCGTTGGGACAGTGATCATGTGGTGACGTTGACGGACGACCTGCAAGCGATTGCTCAAGAGATTGTGTGGAATGGCTACATAAATCGTGTGCGAATAGGTTTGGATTATTTTGATGCAAGTATTAATCGTGTGGCAGCCTGGGTTATAGGAGCTAGGAACATGCTGAAGGCCTTATTGATGGCGTTGCTAGCGCCAAGTAAGAAAATCAAAGAGGCAGAAGCCATGGGAGATTACACTACCAGATTAGCATTGATGGAAGAGGCGAAGGCGCTGCCATGGGGGGTGGTTTGGGACTATTATTGCGAACAAATGGGAGTTCCCCCGGCCGAGGCTTGGCTCGAGGAAGTGAAACGCTACGAGAAAGAGGTTTTGCTTAAGCGGAAGTAACACTCATGTGTTAACGGGGGTTTTATGGAAAGCACGCAAGTAGTCCAGCAACTGACCTCAGTAGTTGCTGGGGGTCTAGAACAAATGACCCCTGCGGTGATTAGCACCAATCCAGCAATAGGGATTCTCATTTTCACTTTAGGAGGATTGGCTGGAGCCATCTTTTATTTGCCTTTTAAAAAAATAAAAAACTGGGCGTGGGAGAGTTACTGGTTTATTTACGCGGTTTTCGGATTGGTGGTGGTACCTTGGGTCTTGGCGTTTTCCACTTCTCCGAACGTTTTGACGGTGCTTAGCAAAGCGCCTGGCGGCCAACTTGCATATTGCTTTATTTGTGGCGCAGCTTGGGGAGTTGGAGGCCTGACCTGGGGATTAATGATCCGGTATCTCGGAGTAGGATTAGGTCTTGCGATCGGTTGCGGGCTGTGCTCGGCGGCAGGGACACTAATCCCGCCGATGCTTAAGGGGGTGGATGAAATAAATAAACTTATCTATACTGCGCCCGGCCAGGTATCTATTTTAGCTGCCTTGGTGTCGCTTCTTGGGATTATTTTGGTAGGTATGGCGGGGAGGTCTAAGGAGAATGAATTACCCGAAGAGGTAAAGCGTAAGGCAGTCGCAGAATTTAATTTCAAAAAAGGTATCACAGTAGCGATTTTCTCAGGACTGATGAGTTCAGCCATGAGTTTTGGATTGCAAGGTGGACCTGACATTGAACGACTGGCTTTAACCACCCCTCCCTACACTTCAAATGTATGGAAAGGTATGCCTGTTTTAGTTGTGGTATTGCTTGGCGGATTTATGGTGAATGGGCTTTGGTGCTTATATCTGAATTTTAAGAACAGGACATTGAGTGACTACAGCCGTCCCGGAATACCTTTGCTGATGAATTATCTTCTAGCAGCACTTGCAGGGGCTATTTGGTGTTCCCAATTCATTTGTTTCAAAACGGGAGAGCCTAAAATGGGTCAAACGGCTTACATTGGATGGGCTGTGTTGATGGCCAGTGCGATTCTTTTTAGTACGCTAATTGGGATTGCGCTTGGCGAATGGCGTGGCACGAGTGGACGCACACGCTGGTTATTAGCCTCGGGGTTGGTATTACTGTTGTTGTCGAGCTTTATAGCTGGGTACAGTGGCAAACTAGCCCAGCAGAGGGTCAGCATAAAAGCCACTGCCCAGGCGACAATCTCCATTAAGTGATCTTAATCTGAACACGGAGGTAATGCTATGAGAGGGGAAAAGCGTGTTTACTTGGCAGTCGATTTGGGAGCCGAAAGTGGCCGGGTAATGGCCGGGCTCTGGGATGGTAAACGAATTGCACTTGAGGAGGTATACCGTTTTCCCAACGGTCCCGTTTACATTGCAGAGTCCATGCGTTGGGACGTGTTGCGATTGTGGAGCGAGATTCAAAATGGTTTGAAGATCGCAGGTAGTAAATACGGCTCAAGTATAGCTTCTGTGGGAGTAGATACGTGGGGGGTGGATTTTGTGTTGTTGGATGAGCACCAAGAGTTACTTGGGTTGCCATATCACTATCGTGATTGTAGAACGCGAGGGGCTCTTAAACGTGCATTCAGAAAAGTACCGAAACAAACCATTTTTCAGTATACTGGCATTCAATTCATGGAAATCAATTCGTTGTACCAATTAATAGAGTGGTACAACCACGCCCCAACCTTGGTAAAGGCAGCGAGGTACTTACTCTTCATGCCGGATTACTTTCATTGGTGTTTAAGTGGGGCGCTTGTGGTTGAGTATACGATTGCTTCCACATCTCAATTTTTAAATCCGTTAAAGCGCACGTGGGCTATAGAATTACTTCGTAAATTCCGCATACCTCAACATTTCTTGCCTGATATAGTGCCGCCTGGGAAGGTTTTGGGTCGGCTTCGGAAAGGGGTGGTTGAATACACGGGATTGCCTAAGGCGGTTCGTGTGATAGCTCCCGCTTCGCACGATACTGCGTCAGCTGTAGTAGGAGTGCCAACGGCGAATACAGGACGATTAAATTGGGCATACATAAGTTCCGGCACATGGTCCCTAATGGGGGTGGAGATAGAAAGACCAGTTATAAATGAGCAGTCTTTGAAACTTAATTTTACGAATGAAGGGGGCGTGAATTACACCACCCGGTTGCTCAAAAACATAATGGGATTGTGGCTTGTTCAAGGGTGTCGGCGATCGTTCCAGTCTCAGGGCAAAGAATATTCTTACGCGGATTTGGTTAACTTAGCTAAAGAAGCCCAGCCGCTGAAATGCATAATAGACCCCGACGACCCAAGCTTTTTAAACCCAAAAGATATGCCGACTGCAATTAGAGATTTTTGCCGGAGGTCGGGCCAACCTGAACCGCAAACAGAAGGGGATTTAGTCAGGTGCGCTCTGGAAAGCTTGGCAATTAAATATCGAGTCGTGCTTAGTAGCCTAGAGCAATTGACTGGTTCTAACGTGGAGGTCATTCATATCGTGGGCGGGGGTTCACAGAATGAGTTGTTGAATCAGATGACAGCTGATGCGTGTGGAAGGACTGTGCTTGCTGGCCCAGTGGAAGCTACTGCATTGGGGAATGTCATGGTCCAGGCCATGGCTGACCGTGAAGTCAAGAATCTGTCGGAAATACGTGAGGTGATCAGAAATTCGGTCGATCTTCGTAAATATGATCCAAATCCGCAAACCGCAACACAATGGGAGGATGCGTTAGATCGGTTTCAAACGCTTCTCCGTAAGAGATGAAGAAGTAGTAGATTCGAGTGTGCTGTGAAAATATACAAAGGTTGAGAACAGACCCAAATGTTTTTGGGTGATTTACCAGTGTATTTCGGGGGGGCGAACGTGGGTCTGATAATTAGGATGGTCTAACTTTTGGAAAGCGGTTAGTTTTTGAAGCCAAGGCACTGGGGGCAGAAATGCAGTTTTATCCAAAGTGCATTGTTGGACATTTCAGCACCGAGAGAAAAATTAAGGGAAAACCGGGGACCTTTGGACTGGGTTAACGCCCATATGAGTTACCAGAGAAATGAGCGATAACCCCAACATGTTTAAGCTTTTTAGTCGAAGTATCCTACCTTTGGCGGATGACATGGGTTTAGTTTTTGTGCGAGTGGCAAGTTCTCGTTTGGCATAATAAGCCACAAAGTTTGGTATTGGACACCATTTTTTGCTAAAGGAGCTGGTTGTCCAGCAATTCGTGCGGAACTCAAGTCGCTACCTCCCACGAATCGTTAGTTTGCTATATTGCTTTTGATTTATAACTCTTCCGGGTAGGCCAGATGTAAGGCGGGAAAGCAAAGTGCTTAAAGGGTGCAGGCGGTGGTACATTGATTAACGAAGAGGGACCGGGTGGGTGAATGTGCATTTATAGATATGAGCACGACGAGATTGGGATCATTGCAAATGGGGTTTTGGGAATAATTTTCAATGTTGCAAATGTTGAGAAGGTAATTAGGCAAAAAACTCACGGCCCATGTTTTGGGGAATGCATGGGCCGTGAGAAGTCAATGAAAATTGGTGATAAAGTTATTTCATCAATAGCATTTGACGTGCGCGTTTGATGGCACGTTTAAGTCTGCGTTGGTAATGAGCTGGCAATCCGGTGTATTTACGGGGCAAGATACGCCCTTGCTCTGTGACAAACTGCTTTAGAAGGTTAACGTTTTTATAATCGAGTGCTTCTATTGGGAAGTTGATACGTGGTTTTGGCCGCCGAGGTTCGGCAATCAGCGGTGTTTTTGCAGACCGTTTTTCCGGATGTGTTTTCCTTGGCATAGGCTCTACTTAATTTCGCGGTGCAGAGTATGTCGCTTTAGAAAAGGGTTGTACTTCATTAACTCCAGACGTTCGGTGGTTTTTTTCTTATTTTTAGTGGTGACATACCGAGAAGGAGGTTTGCCTTCCTTCCGGGCTTCTGTGCATTCGAGGATGATGATTTCTCGCGGCATAGGCTATCTTACTCAGTTTCAGGTTCGGGTTCCTCAGATTCAGATTCTTGGACTGAATGTTGTTCGATCATGCCCAAAGGTCGTAGTCGAGGACGTTGTCGTAGTGCGCCCTCGCGTTCTAGTTGTTCTTGGGCCTCAACGGTAAACCTTGCCCAAGGTATTGCGTCAAGTCTGGCCTTTGGAATTGGTTTCCCTGTCAACTCGCAAATTCCGTACGTACCTTTTTCAATACGTTTGATTGCTTCATCAATTTCGTAAAGGATGTCTTGGTCGCTGGAAAGCAAGCTAAGCGCGACGTCGCGTTCGAAGTTATCGGTACCTGTGTCCGCCATGTGCATCCCGTACGGTTCTGATTCAGCAGTCGATGCCTGGGCAAGAGCCCGTTGCTGTTCCAAAAGTCTGTTTCTTAAGCGTACAAGCCGTTTATAATATTTTTCCCATTTGGGGTCGATGTTCGGGGGCACAGTAATATCATCAATTTCCGCAGACTTCTTCCGCGAACTGGATTTAGCGGTCTTCGCTGCTTGATCTTGAGTATTTATATCTTTGTTTTGGCGTTTTTTGGCTGTCACGGCCGTCACCCTAAGTGTGTTATAAAAATCGTCGTTTAATCTGCTGCGCCAACCTAAAGTTTCTAGAGCTCTGAAATATATACATATGAACTTTCTATTTTCCACAAAAAAATTTTAAATTTTTGGGGGGTGGTTTTAGATGATGGGAGTTAGGCGCAGATCCACGCTGTGTAGTTTTAGCAGTAAAAACTGGATTTCTACCCAAGTCTAAGATATTTAGAAGTCGATGGCGAGGATTTGAATCTCAGTTGGGTATATCGGCTTAAGGGGCTTTTAGAGCACGGGAAAATGCAGACGTTTAGGGTGCGCGTTCAATTCTAGATTTGTTTTGTTGTTATTGGTATATGTTTTTTTCGTAGCGTGCGCAGAGTGCACAGAAAATATAGCTTTCTGAAAAAGCGTTAGCTTATTAGATTGCGTGGCAGATATGACTGATTTGGTGACTCGAGTGGAACAGATTTGCAAGGAAGCGATTGCTGAGCTTGAATCGGCGCCGGACCTGCCTTCATTAGAAAGGGTAAAGGGTCGGTGGCTGGGGCCCGAGGGTGAACTAACCAAGATAATGAAGCAATTGCCGCAGTTGCCCAAGGAAGTGCGACCTCTGGTGGGAAAGGCTGTGAATACGGCTAAGGTTCAACTTGAATCTGTACTTGAGCGAAGAAGGGGAGAATTGGAACTCCAAAGGCTAATGCCGAAGACACCGGTGGATTTTACCTTACCTGGTAGGCGGCGTCCTTTTGGTAGGCTTCATCCAATTACACAGGTGATTGATGCCGTGGTGCGTAGTTTTCGCCGGTTAGGATTTGCGGTTGCAGAGGGACCAGAGGTCGAAGATGAATATCATTGTTTTGATGCACTAAATACTCCAGCTGATCACCCAGCGCGAGATACTCAAGATACTTTTTATTTGGATGTACCACAAAATAAGCCGCACCCACGTTTTTCCTTATCTAATCGTTGGTTGTTACGGACGCATACTTCCTCGGTTCAGATTCGTGTTATGGAATCGCAGCAGCCTCCTATACGTGTGATTGTGCCGGGGCGGTGTTACCGACGAGATAACCCAGATGCGACACATAATCCTACGTTTCATCAAATTGAGGGATTGTATGTAGATCGCGGGGTGACGGTGGGTGACTTAAAGGGCACTGTGGAGTTTGTATTTAAAGAAGTTTTGGGAAGTGATGTGCGGATAAGGTTCCGGCCGCACTATTTTAGCTACACTGAACCTAGCTATGAGATTGATTTTTCTAACTCGTTGGTCCGCAAGATGGGACGAGAATGGCTTGAGATTGCAGGGTGTGGGATGGTCAATCCAGTGGTATTTGAGAACGTAGGATATGACCCAGCTGAATGGACAGGATGGGCCTTCGGTTTCGGCATAGAACGCATAGCGATGCTGAGGTACGGAATAACCGACATTCGACTGTTTTTCGAGAATGATGTGAGATTTCTGGCGCAGTTTTAACGCCTTCTTGTTTGGAAACTACTAATTGGTTTTTGGCATATGAAAATCACGTACAATTGGTTGAGGCAGTATGTCGATTTCGATTGGAGTCCGGAGGAGCTTGCTGAGCGGTTGACTATGCTTGGGCTTGAGGTAGAGCACATGCAGCGTGTAGGGGGAGAATTTGATGGCATTGTTGTGGCTCAGGTCCTCTCCGTAGAGAAGCATCCTGCCGCGGACAAACTCACAGTATGCATGGTAGATGATGGACAAAGTGTTAACCAGATAGTGTGTGGGGCCCGAAATTTTAAAGCCGGAGACAAGGTGGTGCTGATAAAGCCGGGATATGCATTACCAAAACCTGGTCCTGACGGTAAACCGGTCGTCATAAAACCTAGTAAAATTAGGGGTGTGGAATCGTTTGGGATGTTATGTTCTGCGGAGGAACTGGGCCTTGCTGAAAACTCGGAGGGAATCATGGTTTTGCCGCCAGATGCCCCAATCGGGACGCCTTTTGGTGAGTACCTAGGACGTCCTAAGGCTGACGTGATTTACGATTTGGAGATTACACCTAATAGACCGGATTTAACAGGGGTGATTGGGATTGCGCGAGAGGTAGGTGCGGTCCTTGGGCACCCAATAAAATTGCCAAGTGTAGATTTGCCGGTTGGTGAAGGCCGGATAGAAAGATTTGTGGCGGTTGAGATTACTGCACCTGCATTGTGCCGCCGATATACAGCCAGGGTTGTCCGAGGAGTTAAGATAGGCCCATCACCTACCTGGTTGTCTTCGCTTCTGGAATTGTTGGGATTTAGATCCATTAACAATGTAGTGGATGTAACCAACTATGTGATGATGGAGACCGGCCAGCCATTGCATGCTTTCGATATGCGTTTGCTGGCAGAAGATGATGAAGGCCGGAAGAAGATTATTGTGAGAACTGCATTGCCTAACGAGCGGTTTACCACTTTGGATGGGATTGAACGGGAATTAACTGAGGAGATGTTAGTTATTGCTGATCCTGTGAAAGCAGTGGCATTGGCGGGAATAATGGGTGGGGCTAATTCCGAGATTAATCCCGACACTTCTGACGTCCTCATAGAGTCTGCTAATTTCGACCCCGTTAACATCCGTCGAACCTCCCGTGCTTTAGGATTGCGTACTGAGTCGAGTTACCGTTTCGAACGAGGGGTGGATATAGAAATGGCCGATTGGGCTAGCCGGAGGTGCGCGCGACTGATTTTGGACACAGCGGAAGGCGTTCTTATAGAAGGTGCAATTGATGAGTATCCCGGCAAGCACGAGAAACGCGTCGTTACGCTGAATTATGCCAGGACCAACGCTATTTTAGGAACCCCGATTAATTCCGAGACACAGCGGGAAATTCTTCTTCGACTTGGGTTCGAGTTGGTTTCAGATGATGTAGGCGCAGACCGGGCTACATTTGCAGTTCCTACTTGGCGGATAGATGTAAAGCGGGATGTGGACTTGATTGAGGAGATAGAAAGGGTCTATGGAGTGGAAAAGATAAAACCAAGTAAGCCTCGGGGTGTGATTGGGACACATCCGTTTGATGAGGTTTATGACCAAATCCAGGAAGCGAGGCGGATTCTTTGTGGTCTGGGTTTATACGAGGCTCAGGGCCAAAGCCTGATTTCGGTAAAGGCGGCTTCATTAGTGTTGCCACTCGAGCATTGTGTGCGTGTGGCGAATCCGCTCAGTATTGAAATGAGTGTGCTCCGACCGAGCCTATTGCCAGGCTTGTTAGATTCGGTACGTGTCAATCTGCACCGTCGAAATCCCTCAGCAGCATTATTTGAAATCGGCAAGGTTTTTGCCCGGGGCGGAACAGAGTTACCTGTTAAGGAGGAGCGAATGTTGGGGATAGTCATGGTTGGTGACCGATGGCCAGTTTTTTGGGAAGGAGCCGATCGTGCGGCAAAGTTCGACGTATTCGATTTGAAGGGCGTGATCGAGGAATTTTTGATAAGTTACGGTGTAAAGAGTGTATCATACGAGGAAAACGCGAACCCTTCGGCGCTTTTTTATGATTCATGCTTGGTTTTACTTGGAAGGCATAGGTTAGGGGAATTTGGAATTCTCTCCCCTCAAGTAGCAAGGATTTACGATTTTCGGGAAGTGGTTGTGCTTGGTGAATTGAATCTCGACTTGCTAATGCGGCTGCGTTCACGGGAAAAGAAGTTTGAATCTTTACCCCAGTTCCCCGCAATTCGGCGGGATATGGCGATAGTAGTCCCTGAAAACATGACGCATGAGCAGGTTTTGAAAGTCATAAACGCCCACAAACCTTCAATTTTAGCGTCGGTTGAAATATTTGATGTTTATCGGGGTCGCAATATTCCGGAGGGCCATAAAAGCATGGCTTATGCGTTTACGTACCGGGCTAGTGATAGGACCCTTACAGATCAGGAGGTAAACCGAACCCATGAAGAATTGGTGAGAATCGTTTTAATGAAGCTAGGTGCAACGTTGCGTGCCTAAGCTGTTTTTCGGACGCGTATCTTTGGGTGCATAGCAATAACGCAGCGCCATGTCTAAACTAGTATATAGACATACTCAGGTTGGATGGGTGATCATTGGATCGAGCGTGGGGATTTTTATTGCCATTGTGCTTTTGAGTTTGGCTATGCCCCCTAATCCAGGGCAAATCCCGCTCTTGGCTTTTACGACTGTGTTCCTTGCACTGATCACTTGGATATTTGGCACGTTAACGGTTACGGTGGATAATCAATGGATAACCGTGGCTTTTGGGCCTGGTTTTGTGACTAAGCGGATTCCGATTAATTCGGTGACGGGGTGTGAGGTGGTAAGAAATAAATGGTGGTGGGGTTGGGGTGTGCGATTGATCCCAGGGGGGTTGTTGTTTAATGTTTCAGGCCTACATGCGGTAGAACTCCAACTGATTTCAGGCAGCCGAATTCGGATTGGTACCGATGAACCAGAAAAGCTTGCTTTTGAAATCCGTAATCGGTTGTTAACAGGGGCTGGGCAAAGTACATTGGATTGGGCCTAGAAACTCATTGCGGTAACTTGGATTAAACAACGTAAGGTTCAGGCAAATAGTTTTTCTGGTAAGCCGGACTTGAAGTTTGGTAGGAAGCGGATTGCCGGCAGTGAGAAGTCTCTAACTACCAACTCGTGAAGTGGGAGAAGATTTTATTGAAGGCTGTGTGAGTGGCGGTCAAACTGCTAGCAAATTGAGATTATATTCGCTGATTTCTTGCTGGTAAATGTGCGGTGAACTAACTCCCTTTACCGTGATCAGTCAGCGTTTACGACTTCGAACGGTACGGCTGGTAGCGTGGAAATAAACACTTTGCGTGGTGGCCTATTTGTGGCTTGTAGTGGTGAATTGCGTGCAAGCAAATTTAGTATGAGGTTGCCTTTTAGGCCAGGTTTTGCCAAAGCGGGGTCGGCAGTAACTTTAATGTTTAAATTCCGACCTCTGACTTCCATGCCAGCAAGTGTTATTCCCTCTGGTGGATGATCCAGCTCCAGTTCGAACCGTTCGACAAATTGAGGACCTATTGGACCTATTGTTATGGTAGCGGTCCCGTTGTTAGGTATTTTTATTGGTTTGGCGTTTTGGATTTGGATGAACCTAAGTGGGAGGTTGCGGGGTGTCCCACTCACTGCTACCAGCAACTGCTTAGCTGGTACAAGATGTGTGTAAGCAAATGCTTGCATCATATGGTCGGCTGGGATTGCGCGCCTGATAATGGATTGGCCGTCAACGATGGCGCTGCCTTTAATCGTCAAATTAAATAGATTGGATTGCGCGGTAGGCGGAATCCAGATAGTGAACCGGTTGGAATTTTGACCGGCTGGGATTGTGCCGCTGTGTATTACAAAGCCAGGAGGTGAATTTTCTAGCGATAAGGTAATCTCGTTAGTGAAGCCGTCTTTGCGGACTACGAAAGCCATTATTGGGATGTTCATGCCTGGCCGAGTGAATACACTCGACGGTGTCACGTATAAGGTAAAATCGGGGATTGGATGGCTTATCCTGAGTCTGTATGAAAAATGCGGACCGTATCTATTTTGCACGTCGGCAATTCTTACATATATTTGGTCGACGGAGATACGCTTGAGGTGCAAGTTTGAGTCAGCATGATGTGTTATGAGATCCATGCTTTTGTCTTCAAAGTCGTCGTTTTGCGCAATCAGATTGCCTTTCGTGTCCAAGACCTGAATGATGGAGTCAAGAGGTGAGCCTAATCGTCGTGCTTTCACTTCGACTACCAAATCTTCACCAGGGGGAGGTTGAATTTTGAACACATCTACGTCACCTTTATGGTCGATTTTTCCATTGATAATCGTTGGTATGGTAATAGGCTGGGCGTTTAAAACGCTGTCATTTGGCTCTTGGTCAAATGTCTCCGGGAGGGTGTCAACTGAAAGAACTAATGGGTTGGAAGGGATTCCGTTGTTTGTAATGTGGATGACATGATACCCTGGATCGTGGAACATGAGTTGGAGAGGTCGGGAATCCGTAGGAAGGTTCCATCCATAAACTTGCACGGAAAAGGATTGGTTTACTTGGCCTCCTAAGGGGAATGCGTTTGTGACAAAAGGTAGCTCCCCAATTGAAAGTCTGTACACAAAGTCTTCCCGGCCTCGAAATAAAGCGTCTCTGATTTCAATTTGGTACTGGCCGTCGTATGGGGCCAGGTATACCAGGGATGGATCTGGGTTAAACTCGTAGTCATCAATGTAGGCAAGTTCGTGGCCTTCTTTATCGTACAGCGCTAACACGGCTTGGAACCAACCCGGTACTGCGTCGGCAATGTATGGAATTAACTCTCGCGCTTGGACTCTTGCTATTATATATTGGCCTTTGTGGGCGGTGAATGTGTACCTATCTTTTCCAGACGGCAGAATTTGGCCATTGAGAGTAGCGGGGATTTGAACGTGAGCTGAGTAGCTAGGGATTTGGGGTTTCCCTCCGAGGCGTTCAATTAGCTGGTCAAGTTCTGGGTTGGGTGCTCGCACAGGTGGTTTTGTAAATTCACGGAGGATGCCAATGTAAAAAGGCAACGGATTTGATATTCCGTTAGAGGCAATTAATCGGATTTCGTGTGGACCGATTTGCGCGTTGGTAGGGATTGTGAGTTCGAGGATGACTGTCTCAGCAATTGCTGGCGTGGCTTGTCTATTGGGCGGGTTTTTGATGATTTTGGTTTTAATCTCGACTAGTTCCTTTTCCTCTTGTGGTGTCCAGATGTTTGTTGAGCTAGGTCGGCGGAGGGCCAGTCGACGTTTTTGTTCCAGTTCGCGTAATCTTTCCCGAAGTTCAGAGAATTGTTTAGGTGTCATTGGGCGATTGTATTCCAAAAACTTTACTGTAATGTCAGGACAAGACAACGTCGCACCATGGACGGTTCCAAGGGATTGGCCGCCAACTACAACCTTAACTACGGAGCCAGTTTGGGCGCCAGCTGGATACACATAGCCGATGTGGAGTGTGTTTTGTTGAGCAGAGATAGGATTGCTGGCCAATATAAGAGCAATGACCACAATGTGGAAAAGATGGGTTACTTTTGGGTAGCGACCCGGGTTCGGTATTTCAATTGATTTTACTCTAGTGGTGCAATGGTGATAAATTGTCATAGTAATTCCACAAGCTTACCGGCGGATTTTACGTTTTCTTCTGGTTTTGGAAGGACACGGAGATCCAGCCCATATGGGTTGGGTAGCGGCGCGTTTCCGTCTATCCCAAGCAATTCATAAATGGTGGCGATTAAGTCGATGGGATATACGGGCCGTTCTTTCACTTCTTCGCCACGGCTATCTGAAGCACCTACGACGCGACCACCTTTAAACCCGCCACCTGCCACGACTACTGAAAATACTTTTCCATAATGATTACGTCCGCCATTCCAAGGGGCTTCCCATAGGATACGTGGAGTTCGCCCGAATTCGCCTCCCCACCAAACTATGGTCGTTTCGATAAGACCGCGGTCGGCTAGATCTTGTAACAAGGTTGCCATGCCTTTGTCCATTTCCGGCAAGAGCTTGCGCATTGCCTGGAAATGATTTTTATGGGTATCCCAACCCTTGTAATTTATTGTTACATAAGAGACACCGCGCTCGACTAATCGTCGGGCTACTAGGCACGCTTGGCCAAATGTGGTGCGACCATATCTATCTCGGAGTGCAGGGGGTTCTTCAGAAAGGTCGAATGCTTTTGCCCCGGTGCCTAAGATCATGTCGTAGGCTTCCTTTTCTGCGCTGCGATAATCAGCTAGTAAATCATTATTTCCCAACGCAGCTGAAAGGGTGTCGAGTTTGGATAGAAGCTGGCGCCGGGAAATTTGGCGTTGTTCCGGGACATTTGGCAAAACGACTCCTTCTACGGTGAACGGAGTTTTAGAAGGGTCGCCACCTGTGGCAAATGGTTTGTATCGGGGCCCAAGAAATCCTGACTCAGAAAAGCGCCCTAATGGTTCGGTTATGACGATGTATGGGGGTAGTAATCCTTGGTATCCGGCATCGTAGCCTTTGAATAGGGAGACGACCGCACCCACACATGGGTATACGACACGGCCACCTGGGGGACGGCCTGTTAACATTAAGTAGGTAGCGGTTTCGTGGGCATTAATTCCGTGGGTCATACTGCGGATTATGGAGTATTTATCTGCTTGTTTGGCTAATTCCACGAGAAGTTCACAGATGCGTATGCCAGGCACATTTGTCTCAATTGGATGGGTAAAAGGACCGCAGTAGTCGTGCCCGGCCTCTGGTTTTGGATCAAAGGTGTCTAGATGTGAGGGCCCACCCCACAGCCAGAGTTGGATGACGGATTTAGCCTTCGGGGTAGAAAGCGGGGAAGAATGAGCCATGGGCACAGCGGTTGGGTGTAACACGCAAGCCAGTCTTCCTACGGTAACCCACAAAGCCGCAAATAGTGTGCGTTTTATCATTGTACGTCGGGAAATTGGCTCGCCATATGCTTTTTGATAGCCAAGGCGAGTTGCAGTCGATTGCTTTAGTCTGTATTTATTCACCGCACTCATGGATTCTTATGTGCTTTTTGTTAGTGTCGGTATAAGAATTCCGCTGAATTTATAAGAGCCCAGCAAATATCAGTAAGCCCTTGCCTTTTGTCTGGTAGATGGCTGAGGTGTGTGATGGCTATGTTTAATTCGGGTTCAGTTGGATATCGCGAAAGAATGTTAAGGTAGAGGATCTTTATGGCCTGAGGCAAAGGGACATTTGGTTGTGACAATTGGCGTATGATGTAGCTTGTTTCTATTTTTTTGTTAATGTGAGTGGAGTTAATAAGGTGTAGTCGTTGAGCAGGCGTGATTCTGTTATTACGTTCTGACTCCAATCCTGTGTCTCTGGGTGGCCGGCCAAATAACTCTAGGAATGAACTTGTGATGCTGGCATCTGGTAAAGCAACAGCCCGGAAGTTTTCAGGTGACTCTGTAAATGGTTCCGGTATAGGGCTAATGTATTTTTCGCTTGTGCCAGTAATTTGGTTGATAGCGTCGATTAACACTTCTGCATCGAGTCTCCGGATTGGGTAAGAAGCGAAGTTTTCTCTTGCTGCCGGTGATAGGTCGTGGGGAATGCAAGAAAGATGGTATACGTGTGAATTAAGTATCAGCCTGTAAATGTGTTTTAGATCATAATTACTTTGGACTAGCTCATGTTCCAAATAGGCTAGCAAGGGGGGATTCACAGGTGGATTGTCAGGTCGGATGTCATCTGGTTCGTGGACAATGCCACGGCCAATTAGCCATGCCCAAATACGGTTAACTATGTTTCGTGCAAACCATTGGTTAGTAGGACTTATTAACCAGTCGGCAAAAACTTCTCGAGGATCGCGATCAGGCGGGATAATTACGGTAGAGCCGTCGGGTAATGTGCAATTAAGGATTTGATTGGTTACTGGTTTATTCCAGTAGACAATTTCTTCTTTCCATTCGCCAGTGGATTTGTACGCGACTTGAGAAAAAAACACAGCCATAGCAGATATTTTTTCTTCTGGCCACTTATCCAGGCGTGTGCCCATGAATGTGAGTGCTACTGCGGCTGCGAGACCCCGTGGCGTACGGTTTTGCACAGCTCGATAGAAATTTACGGGCGGAACCCGGAAATTACTACCGCTTGAGGTGAGTAGCTCCCGAACGAATTTGTCGTAGGGTTTATTTTGTTTGATACTGTTCAGAACCCATTTGTAATATGCCTGGGCTGCGTTCGGCCAAAGGTTTACAGGGTATTCGGCCTTTATTCTTAATAGATCCGACCATTTCATTGCTTGAAATTCTGCAAACTCATCAGTGGCAAGAAGCTTCTCTATCAGTACGCTCCTTTTTGCGGGATTCTTGTCTTCCAAGAACGCCTGGACATCCGCAGCACTTGGGAGTTTACCCGTAAGATCGATGTAAACACGCCGGATGAACACAGCATCAGAACAAAGGTTAGCTGGGGTAATCCCAAGTTCGCCCAGCTGGGTAAAAACTAGTTTGTCGATTTGTGTATTTGGTTTGGGCGATTGGGGGATTTCGAATACACTTACTACGTCGAACGTTTGGGAAGGGAGTTGACTAGGAATGCAGTTTGAGTTTTGGGCTAAGGCTCCTGGAATATCCATAATATGCGCTGCCATTGCTACTAGGCAGGTTGTAGGAATTCGCACAAGTGGTTTAGCGAAGAAAATACACATGGTTTTACGGAGGGGTAGAGTTTAACGTGCAGTGTCTAAACCCTGGTGAGTTGTATAACGGCTTCTATATCGAGTTTGGGTTGGTGCCAGGAAAGCCACTGCGGGTTAAAATCCAAGCCCGCATTTTTCGGGGTTGTGGGTTCTTGTGGCAACATTTCATTGTTTTCCTCCCGACGGTTACGCGCCTTTTTGGGGTGTAACTCCTGGGTGTGAACTGTCATCTATTAGAATAGATTTGGTTAGTTTGGCTTTGGACAGCAGCATGATCACAGAACCGTTGAAAGTGTCTATAACTTACGACGGACAACAGAGGTGGGAAGTTACAACCTGGGCATGGTTTTAGCGAATTCGAGCGCGACCTTTAACTCGAAGATAAAATTTGATTCAGGAGATCCAACAATGACGCACGGAAGGTGTGGCAGTAAAAACCATAAAGGTCTACACCGGCTTATAACCCCTAGCTTTTCAATCACCGAGCTTAGGTCGGATGCAATCCACGAGGTGTATTTAACTGTGACACCATTTCCAGAGGAATCTCCTGGAAATTTTGCCACTCGGGTAGCACGACTATTGCGCGCATACGATTTAGAGCCCGTACACCAATTTTGGTTTGGATCGGCGAAATACTATGGTGAAGTTCTGAGTATTCTGGAGAAGGAATTAGGTCCAGGTAGAATTTTGCTTACCTGGTGTGATGGGACGAACGGAACGAGTAAGTTATATGGGGCGCAAGTGCTTGCCATTCGAGATGTAAAACCTAGTCCGGTGTGGCTTCGAGAAACGTTAGCAGGAATGACCTGGCAAAGGGGCGGGTTGAATTATTGTTTTATAGGAGGACTTTGTCCTATGTGTTCGAATGCCCCACGAGTTTTGCAAGCCGAAACGTTATTTGAAGAGCTCCAGGTCGTGCTTGCCCAGGTTGGGTTCACGTGGAAAGAATTGATTAGGACATGGTTTTTCTTAGACGATATCTTGAGTTGGTATGGTGAGTTTAACGCTGTTCGGAATAAGGTCTACGGTGGGGTTTTCACAATAGCGAATTATTTGCCCGCAAGCACTGGAGTCGGCTGCAAGAACCCCTTTAGCGCAGCAGTGAGCGCAGCTGCTTTGGCTTTAGCAGGCGACAAAAGAATCCAGATAAAGGATGTACCTTCCCCCTTGCAGGGTCCAGCCACGGCATATGGGAGTGCATTTAGTCGTGCTGTTGAGGTTGTAGGGCCTGGTTGGAAACGATTGCTTGTGTCAGGCACGGCTAGTATCGATAGGTCCGGTTACACATTGCACCCGAACGGCATTAAAAAGCAGGTTCAAGCGACTATGAGGATTGTTGATGCATTATTACACTCTCGTGGGATGTGCGCGGAAAATATTGTCCGAGCAATAGCATATTTTCCAGGGGAAAAGTATTTCCACTGGTTTTACGAATGGGCAAAAAGAAATTGGCCTTCTGAAGTGTCGGTTTTGTTAGGGTGTGCAGATATTTGCCGCAGGGAGTTACTGTTCGAAATAGAACTTGATGCTATGGTGTGGACGAATGAGGAAAACGAATAACAACTTTTGCGAGAGGGGATTAGGTGTCTAACCTTGCATTTTTTGGATTTCTTGTTTTAGTGAATCGAGTAACTCGCGCAGTCTATTATGCAATCGGTTGCCGAAATTTTGGTAGTGTTGTTCGATGCTTTCAACTTCGGCTAACCACTCTTGTTTCTTCACTGACAGTAAGAGCTGCAGATCATCATTGGGTATAGCCAAACCGGACAAGTCAAGTGCTTCTGGGGGGGGCACGTTGCCAATAGGGGTACGTATAGCAGGTGCAGTTCCCTCGAGGCGTTCACAGATCCATTTTAGGGCGCGAATATTTTGGGTAAATCCTGGCCAAAGCCATCGGCCATCAGGGCTCTTCCTGAACCAGTTGACCACGTAAATGCGCGGTAGTTTTTCAGGGGTGGTTCTGTTTTTAAAGCTCAACCAATGGTTAAAGTAGTCACCCATGTTATAACCGCAGAAAGGCAACATCGCGAAGGGGTCTCGGCGCAACTGTCCGACCTTGTGTAGTGCAGCTGCGGTGGTTTCAGAAGCTGTTATTGAGCCCCAAAATACTCCGTGATCCCAGTCAAAGGATTCCACCACTAGCGGAACTGTATCAGCTCGTCTACCCCCAATAAGAATTGCTGAGATGGGTACACCTTGTGGATCTTCCCATTCTTTAGCTACGATGGGGCATTGGGCGATTGGAGTGGTAAATCTTGCGTTCGGGTGTGCGCCTTTACGGCCGCAATCGGGGGTCCATGGCTGTCCTTGCCAGTCAATCCCATAAGGTGGGGGTGGTCCCATATCTTCCCACCAGACATCGCCGTTGGGCGTTAAGAGTACGTTCGTGAATATGGAGTTTTTCGAAAGGGTTAGGATAGCAATAGGATTTGTTTTTTCTGAGGTACCTGGGGCAACCCCAAAAAACCCGGTCTCAGGGTTCATTGCGTAGAGGCGTCCATCAGGACCGATCCGAATCCATGCAATGTCGTCACCGAGACATTCCACTTTCCATCCAGGTAGGGCTGGTTGCATCATTGCAAGATTAGTTTTGCCACACGCGCTTGGGAATGCGCCACAAATGTAATATGATTTCCCTTGGGGCGACGTGAGCTTTATGATTAGCATGTGTTCAGCCAGCCAACCTTCTTTCCGGGCTACTACCGAGGCAATTCTGAGTGCTAAGCATTTTTTCCCTAGCAGGGCGTTACCTCCATATCCAGATCCGAACGACCAGATTGAAGGTTCTTCAGTGAAGTGCACAATGTATTTTTGTGATGGGTCAGGCACACATGGCCAAGGGACGTCTTGCTGGTTAGGTTTAAGAGGCACTCCTACTGAGTGCAAGCATGGTATGAAATCCCCATCTGCACCAAGCTTTTCAAGCACTTGTTTCCCCATGCGGGTCATAATTCGCATATTAACAACTACGTAGGGGGAATCAGTTATTTCAATCCCGATTTTGCACAGGGGCGAATCGAGCGGGCCCATTGCAAACGGGATTATATACATTGTCCGGCCCTCCATACATCCATTAAAAACTTTCAGCAGGGTGTGTTTCATTTGTTGAGGATCAGCCCAGTTGTTATTTGGGCCGGCGTCTTCCTTTGATGACGTGCAGATAAAAGTGCGGTCCTCAGTACGTGCTACGTCACTTGGATGTGATCTAGCAAGGTATGAATTAGGCCGTTTGTGCGGGTTGAGTTTAGTAAATTGGCCAGTTCGCACCATCAGATCGCAAAGTTCTTGATACTCGGCGTCTGAGCCGTCGCACCAGTGAATTTTTTCTGGCTTACACAACTGAGCGACTGACTCAATCCATTGAATTAATCTGGTATTACTAGTTGTTGCGATCATTTTTACGGTTCCTGACGTTGCTTTCCCTTTTTTGTTGGCTAAAACAAGCGAAATCTAATTGCTTGGTATAGGGTTGTCAAAATCATTCAGTGTTTGGGTAAGAGCCGAGTATTCTAACGAAAGTGCAGTGATGTCCTAGAAGTTTAATAGCCTTTTTTACTGGCGTGTCTTCCATATGGCCTTCGCATTCCGCAAAGAAGTAATATTCCCAAGCCCTACGTTTGCTCGGTCTGGATTCAATTTTTGTGAGGTTAATTTTGTGGCGTTTAAAGCATGCAAGAGCATCATGGAGTGCACCGACGCGGTCTGCAACAGCGAATAGCAAACTAGTTTTATCATTACCAGTAGGCGGTGGGATTTGGCGCCCCAGGACTAAGAATCGTGTAATGTTGGTAGAACTGTCTTGTATGTCGGAGGCTAGAATTTTTAGCCCAAATTTTTCAGCAGCCAGAGCGCTCGCGATAGCAGCTGAGTCAGGATTTTTTGCAGCCAGTTCCGCTGCCCTTGCAGTAGAGGACGTTTCAATGATGTCTACATTAGAAAGGTTTTCGTGAATCCAGCGTCGGCATTGAGCTAAAGCTTGCGGATGTGAGTATAACTTCCGAATATTAGTCTTTGCAGATTTTGCGACTAAACAATGTTGGATTGGCAGAATAATCTGGGCTACGATCTTGAGGTCGCTATCGATTAACATGTCCAGGGTGTGAGTTACCACCCCTTCGGTGGAGTTTTCGATTGGGACCACCCCGTAGTCCGCGGTGCGTCGGCTAACTTCAGCAAATATGTCGGGGATTGTTTTGAGGGGAAGATAATTGGTACTGTGGCCAAATTTTTTTATCGCGGCCTGATGTGTAAAAGTGGCTTCTGGACCTAGGTATGCTACAGTGAGTGGCTTTTCAAGCGCTCGAGAGCCGGAGAGAATTTCACGGTAGATATTACGAAGTGCCTCGTTAGGCATTGGACCAGTGTTGATCTGACATATACGACGAAGGACGGTTTCTTCGCGGTGGGGTGCGTATATTTCTTGGCCGAGCTTGCGTTTGATTTGTCCGATGGCCAATACGTGCTTGGTTCGCTCGTTAATGAGCTGGACTATCTGTTCGTCGATTCTGTCGATCGCAGCTCTGTGTTCTGCAATGTTCATATTAATGGACCTTAATTGTGTCTTATACCATACCTGATCGGCCTGCTTTCTGCCATTCATTAATATTGCAACTCTAAAGGGGCGGGATCCAACTTTCCTTCTTGCTTGCACTGCAAGCGTGGGTTTTTCAGAGTCTATCTTGAAAAGAAAACCGGTATGTGGAGTAAATCACGGTTTTTATTAGGATTAGGTTCAGTTTTTGAGGTGCATGCTCAATGGGTGATTTGGTTGGGTGTGTGTATGTTACCAATACTGGTCTATTTACCATCAATAGATGGGGAGTTCATTTGGGACGATTGGCTGTTAGTCAAAGAAAATCCCTTCATTATCAGGCAGGATTCATTTGGAAAGATTTTCTTGAACCATGAGTTTCCTTTGTCGGTACTATTGCTTGGTGTGCAATACAAGTTGTGGGGGGAACATACAATTGGGTATCACGTTTTAAATTTTGCTTTGCACACGGTAAACGCTACTTTGGTGTGGTTAATCGGGAAGCGGTTACGGTTAGGGAAAGCGGCCTTATTAGGGGCAGCAGCTTGGTTACTTCATCCACTATGTGTAGCGACTGTGGCTTGGATTTCGGAGTTCAAGAATGTGCTTTCAGGATTTTTTGGAGGTCTCTCTGTGTATTTTTTCCTTTGTGCTGCTACTGCGAATCCAATTATCCTCCGTTCGAGGATTTCGTGGAATTACAGCCTCTCTCTACTTTGCTTTGCGATCGGATTGTTGGCGAAAACTTCCATTGTAATGTTGCCGATATGTATGGGTATCTATGTTTGGACGCAATCCTTACATGTGAGAAAATCTTTTTCATGGAGGTTAGTCCCTTATTTTGTGGTTTCTGCTCTCATGGGTTTCCGGACGATAGCACTTTATAAAGCTGGGATTGCACAAGGACTATGTACTGTGGAAGAAGGTTTAGGGGTTCGGTTACTCGCGGCTGGGGATGCATTATGGTTTTACATCACTAAGGCATTGGTACCGATAGGGTTATGCGCAGAATACCCAACTTGTGCATATTCAGAAGGGACCTTACTCTCCTTGATGCCTGGGGTTGCATGGATAGTATTACTGGGGCTGTTGTTTATTTTGAAGAATAAGATGGAGCTGACGCCTTTTGGAGGCCTTGCTTTTTTTACGATAAATCTTTTGCCAGTGTTGGGTATAATTCCAATGCCATTCCAGGTTGTTTCTCGTGTCTCTGATCATTTTGTTTACGTGCCACTTGTTGGGGTGTGTTTAGTAATTGGATGGTTACTGGAGCGGTTGTTATTTGGGTGGATTTTGAGGCTTGGATTTGGTTTGCTGATTTTGGCGTACTGCGTGATCTCGCATGCACGTGCTAGGGTTTACGCTTCTGAACAGAGGTTTTGGCAGGATACTGTTCTAAAAAACCCGTTGGCTTGGAACGCGCACAATAATCTTGGATGTGCACTAGCACAAGCGGGGCTATTTGATCAGGCAAAAGTCCATTTTGAGAAATCCCTAGCAATTAACCCAACAAATGCCGAAGCGCATTGTAACCTCGCTCGGATTTTTATCCAGAAAGGCCAAGTGGACGAAGCCATAGAACATTTTAGAAAAGCGGTGGCATTGAGACCTAAGAACGCTTCTATAAGAGAGGTGTTTGGGGCAACCTTGCTGGAATTGGGCCGCTTGCGAGAGGCTTCCGAACAACTTGAACATGCTTTACGTTTGGGGCCGAATGGGAAGCGAATGTGGTTATTAGCTCAGGCAAAATATCAGTTAGGGGAATTTTCCGAAGCCATAAACCTACTTGAGCGGGCGATTGCAATGGATCCAGACGACGTAGACTTGCTTCATGGATTCGCATTGATCTTACTAACTTGTCCGGATACGAGCTTCCGCGATTACATAAAAGCTGCGACTTTAGCCAAGGTTGCGGCTGGGAAAACAGATTATACAAATGTTACCATTTTAAGCACATTAGTGAGGGCTTTAGCCGCCGCTGGTGACATTTCCAATGCGTGTGTATTTAGCGAGAAGGCCCTTCGCTTGGCTGAACAAAGTGGGGATGAAAAAACGGCCCGTTGGCACGGAGAGTTTTTGCGAAGACATATGCCAGGAAAAAGTTATTTTCCAGGATATAACCCAGTGGAGCTCAAACAGTGAACTTAGTGTTTTTAGGTAGGGCATGTGCTTGACAAATGATAGGGGGAAGTGGTTATGTTTACATCACGTTGATGCGGGGGTGTAGCTCAACTGGTTAGAGCGCTGCCCTGTCACGGCAGAGGCTGCGGGTTCGAGCCCCGTCACTCCCGCCAATTTTGTTTGTGTTTCTAAGGGAAATTGTTAGTATCGGTGTGGTATGCGCGCGCGGGTTTGGTGAAGTACTTGGGCGTATTGGTTTATGGTAGAAAAATTCGTTGCGTAGCGAAGCCGGTGTGACATCATTTATAAATTAGAAAGCGGGTCGGAGCGTAGCTCAGCTTGGGAGAGCACCAGCTTTGGGAGCTGGGTGTCGCAGGTTCAAATCCTGCCGCTCCGACCATTTCGTTTCGAAGAGAAATAGGGAGGATGGTTTTGTTTTACTCTTGCAGCCGCGTTATCGAGATTGGTGTTCCGTCTTTGATTTTTCTGCAGATGGTGGCATCGCCTAGGACTTTTCCTATTATGTTGACTGGGCTGTAAGCGCGTGGTTTAGGCCCTGTGCTAACTGGGGTTGGACCGAAGAATATGCAGAAACCATCCCCCTCGGGCCAATAACCGATATCACCTACTTCTACGTCCATGCGTGCATCCGGCTCTAAGTCACAATGGACGGGAATTTCGAAATAGATTTCATCACCCCAGCGATTAGCAATTCCGGTGATTGGTAATGCTCCCCAGATTTTCTGTGCAGTTAGCGTGTCGTTGAGTTCGGCTTCAATGGAAACCTCACCAGCGGTGATGTGGATGCGTTTTTTCATGGCCGTCAAGGTAGTTTATTTAGCTGGCTCAATTACAATTACACAGCCCCCACCTGCGTTAAGCCATACATTGGTTTTAGTGGATTCTGTAAGGAGGATGTCTTTTCTGATATCAAACCTTGTAGGTTGGCTTTCATGTGCATCGCCGTAAAAATCGGCGACGTATCTACCTTTAGGTAGGAATGCGAAATTGATTGGGAAGTCCCTTGATGGTGCAGCGTTGATAATGCCAATCCACCACGTTTGGTTTTTCCGTCTGGCAAACGCAGCACATTCCCCAATTCGGCTGCCAGGCAACACAATTGTTTCATCCCATGTGGTTGGGATTGACCGTATTACATCGACAATTGGACTGTTTAGGTAAACTTCTGGTTTATCAGCCCAGCAAAGGAATGGGGATGTATACACCACAGCAGTGGCAAGCTGGAGTGCCACAGTAGTCCCTTTGAGGAAGTTGGGTTGAAGAGTAGTAGGTGTGAAGTCTCCGGGGCCTGATAGATAGCGTGTGAATGGCAATGTGGCGTAATGGTGAGGGGGCAACGTGCTCCATTTGTTGTATTCAAGGCCGCGGACACCTTCTCTTGTGAGTTCATTTGGCCATGTTCTTGCCTCACCGGCGGGTTTGTTCGCACCGTGGAAGTTTATCATGAGTTTGTATTTTGCGCCTAGTCTCAAACAATCTTTGTAAAACGCCAGACGTTCGTGCGATTCGCTATCCATGAAATCGATTTTAAGGCCTTTGACGCCGATTTCGGAGCAACGACGGAAAAACTCCTCGCGTTTCTCTTGGGTTTCGAGCCCGGGCCAGAATTTAGACTGGTTGGTGGTCCAACCTCGCCATACCCAAATTCCAACCCCCTTGCTCGCTGCGTAGTCGCACAGTTCTTTTAGAGCTTTCCACGGGGTACCACTTTCATCGAACCACCCAAATCGAGGGTTCTCCCAGCCTTCGTCTACAAGGTAGTATTGGCAATTTAAGGCAGCAGCTTGGTCTACGAACCATTTTTGTCTGGACCACTCGGTTCCAGGTTCGTTGTATGCCCACCATTGCCAAAGACAGCGACCTGGCTTGATAAAGTCGGTATATGGACCATTTGGGAAAAGTGTTTTGTCGGGTGGGGGAGACAACACCGCCACAGCATCGCAGTTTACTAACGCATTTAGATCAGGGGCAACCATCACGATTCGCCAAGGGGTTACGATTTCACCTTCCATTGTCCAACCGCGGGGATCGTCACGGAAAGAGCTGGCTAAGGTATAGGGAGCCGATGCCTCCAACGTCATGCCACTGTAATGCATTATATCTGCCTCGGTTATGGCCGCGTAGCCGCCCCAAGGTAGCTCTATTGTAGTTGGCATTCCAATCCCACCGGGGAATCGGTGCCTAGCTGGAGCTTCCATGGACCACAACTCATGGATCCCCTCGTATTGAACAGTGTTTGGATTACACCACGCCTTGCTACCCTTGGGGAATACCCATGCAGAAAGCTCGCCTAAGACCGTTCTATTTCCTATCCCTGGCAAGATTGCACGCCAAGCAACTGCGTTATTCAAACATTTAATTTCCAGTTCCCAAGTAAGACCATCTGATTGGGACACGGTAAAACTTGCAGTTACGAGCTCACCCTTGATTTCTGACTTCGACCCCAGCCATGGGAACTGGTAAGAGGATTTTTTAGGTGGATGGCTGATTTTAACTCTAGTTACGTTTGAACCACCGTAAACCCCTGTGGAAAGTCTTACTCCTATGGGTGATTCGAGAATCACAGGTTTCCGTTGGTACTCAATCGAGTAAAAAAGCCCACTCGGTGCTTTTGTTGAGATCGTGGTGATGACTTTGCCATCTGGGCTCGTTACTCGAAACGAGTCGCGTGCAAACAAATCTGAGACAGGGCGGGCAACTACAAGCGTTGCTGCAGCGATGAAACTAACGGTTTTCATAACGGCTCTAAATCTCGCAAATGAGGAATAAAAATCAATCATTTCCGCACACAATTTAGTGCGCAACGTGCAAAACTCCCCAGCTGGCTAGTCGATAATTTACTGTCTTTGACGTGAATCTCAACAGTGTTCGGGTTATGGCTTGGTCTGATCGCTGAGCAAAGTTAATAAGCTGTAACATATGTGCGCAAAACTTCTGGGAGATGAGTTAGAACCAAAGGGACGAATAAGTTGAAACGGGCCTTTTTAGAATTTAGAATTCGGAAATCGCTCTTGACACACTTTGGCAAAAAGCTGCCCCAGCTATCCATTGATGGAAGCTGGGGCAGCTACGGAAGAGCTGCGAATTAGGTTAGATGAGAGGCTCTAATTTTAAGCCGATCCTTTCATTAAGTTCATGTCCTCTAGCAAGTTTTGGAGGTCGTCCTCATGTTCAACCTCGTCTTCTAGGATTTCGAGCACCATTTTATGAGTTATTAGGTCTTTGCCGATGGTGAGGTCTGCTATTTTTTTGTATACGCTGATAGCGCATTGTTCCCCCTTGATGTTTTGTTCTATGAGGGTTTTAACGTTTGGATCTTTTGGTGCATCGTATGGACAATTAGCGTTTTTGAACCAATCTTGTGGGTCAAGCAACGGAGTCCCGCCCAACTGAAGGATTCGTTTCGCAAGCATTTCAGCGTGCTTGAACTCATCGTTTGCATGTTCCATTAATTCGGCTACAACTGCTCCGCGCATTGGGCCTTTCGCAACTTGAGCCCCAATCCAATATTGGTAGTAGGCAAGCCATTCATCGGCGTACGCTCGGTTAAGCAACTGAATTAATTCTTTAACGTCTAATCCAACAATAGATGTGCCTTTTGTACCCATAAATTCCTCCTTCCGTTTTTAATTTTGAAACGCAGTTTTGGATTTGCGCCAGGCGCAGCCAAAACCAAGTTTGTTGAGCTTTAATATAGCCGATTTTTTGAAAAAGTCACTATCTGGATAATGCCCCTTTATTGGGGGTTGGGTTGATCGAATGGGTGTAAAGAAAAGTTTACAACCGAGTGGACGATATAGAGTGACACGGTTCCAGGATCCTTTTCCAAAGCGGGTTAGTTTTGGTAAGGGGTTTTTGGTTTTTTGTTGGTTTTAGACCAGCCCCAGTGATACGATTTGTGCTTGTTATGATTGTGGTCCATGTTCATGTGCATGTGAAGCCTGAATATGTGGATGAGTTTATTCAAGCAACATTGGAAAACGCTCAGCGAAGTTTAAATGAGCCTGGGATTGTGCGGTTTGACGTGATTCAGAGGGTTGATGATCCCGCTAAGTTTATCCTAGTAGAAGTTTACCGAAATGAGGAGGCCACTTTACAACATAAGGAAACGGAGCATTACAAAAAGTGGCGTGATACAGTCGCTCCAATGATGGCCGAGCCCAGGTCCAGTGTCAGGTTTAGGAATATATTTCCTGCAGACTCTGCTTGGTGAACGACATTGCCTAGGCGGTATGAACATGGAACGATTCGAATTTAGTACAGCGGGTCGGATTATTTTTGGTCCTGGTACTTTAAAGGAAGCCGGGGAAATTGCCCGAAGTTTTGGCCGTGCCGCTTTTGTGGTTACGAGTAAAGGAGTTGAACGGGCACGGCCATTACTGGAGGTTTTAAACAAGGCTGGGGTCAGTTACACTTTGTTCTGTGTTCGTGGCGAGCCTACCTTGGATGATGTTACAGCAGCTGTTCAGCAAGTAAAAGAATGGGGGGCAGACATGATAATTGGTTTTGGTGGTGGAAGCCCAATTGATACAGCTAAGGCAGTGGCAGCAATGGTATCAAACCCGGGGGATATCTTGGATTACCTTGAGGTAATTGGGCATGGTAAGCCGTTAACTAAGCAGCCAATACCGTGTATTGCAATTCCTACCACGGCTGGCACTGGCGCCGAAGTTACGAAAAACTCAGTGTTACTCTCCGAGATACATAAAATAAAGGTGAGCTTACGCCATACTATGTTGCTACCTCGAGTTGCTATTGTAGACCCCGAGCTTACGTATGATTTACCTCCAAATGTGACTGCTCGTACAGGTTGTGACGCGTTGACACAACTCATTGAGGCTTATGTCTCTTCCAGGGCAAATCCGATGACTGATGCATTGTGCGAGGAAGGTTTACGACGGGTGGGATTGTCGTTAAAACGTGCCGTGAAGAACGGTAGGGATTTCCAGGCTAGGTATGACATGGCGTTGGCTAGTATGTTGAGTGGGATTGCACTGGCCAACGCAGGTTTAGGTGTTGTGCATGGGTTAGCTGGGCCTGTGGGTGGTTTTACCCGTCTACCCCATGGAACAATTTGTGCCGCATTGTTGCCTTTGGCAATGGAGGTAAATATTTCACTTCTACGGACCAGGGGGGATAATGAAGGAACCCTCCGTAAGTATCGGAAAATAGCCGAGTTACTAACTGGAAAGCCAGATGCAGATTGGGAACTTGGAGTGGAATGGATAAAGCAGCTGGTGGAGGATTGTGGGCTGGGGAGGCTTGACGCTGCCTTGCTTCCTGAAGAGGCAATTCATCGGCTTGCTTCTCAAGCCCTCCAGAGCAGTAGTACAAAATCTAACCCTGTTCCTCTAGGGGAGGCAGAGTTAGTGGGAATCCTTTCCCGCGCTGTAGCATCAAAGTAGTTCCTGGTTGTTTTAACTATGATTTGTTGTGGGTTTTTGGTATTTGTGTGGCGTTTTCATTAAGAAAGTCAGGTAGCACACTGAATTTTTGGCAGAGTTGAACGCGAAATTTGTTTAATTGATCAAAAGACAACGATGAATGCGGTTTTGACTACAGGTTTTGATCCACAGCAAAGTGCTGGAGTCGGGAGTGAGTCCACAGGAAAAATGCCGCCTCTATTCAGAGGTATCGATTGGATTGCATTTAGTGTAACTACCCTCGTGGTTTGGATCGGATATTTTTTGACGCTGGCGCCCGACCTTACTTTAGAAGATTCAGGAGAACTTGCAACGGCTTCATTTTATGGAGGTATACCCCATCCGCCTGGTTATCCTGTTTGGACGATTTATACATGGTTCTGGGCTAATTTGATACCGATTGGGAATGTAGCGTGGCGCGTGGCATTAGCCAGTGCTACAGCAGGCGCGCTAGCTTGCGGTTTAATAGCCCTCCTTGTTTCCCGAGGAAGCAGCATGCTGATAGAGGGATTGGAAGATTTGAAACAGATGAGAGGGGGGTGGGAAAACCTTATCTGCCTTACTGCAGGTTTTGCGGCAGGTACTTTGATGGGATTTAATGGCTACTTTTGGAGCCAGGCTGTCATCGTGGAAGTGTATACGTTTAGCGTACTTTCCCTAATGGCCGTAATGGCTTGTTTATTACGGTGGGTTTATGCTCCTCATCAAAGACGGTATCTATACCTGGCAATGTTTATTTTTGGAATTTGTTTCACGAATCACCAAACTCTTTTAATAGCTGCGATGGGAATAGAAGTCGCGATTGCCGCGAGGCACGAGCGGTTGGGTCGAAACTTATTCCTTGGGAACAGCATAATTTACTTGGCTGGACTTATTGCTTGGGCTCAGGGCTTAATCCCCATGTTTAATTCCCCTGCAGGAGGAGGAATAAACATGATATTTTTCCTCTTTAACCTCATTGGGTTACTTTCGATTGCTGCATATGTGTGGTTTGCCATTCGGACAAAAGAAGATTTTTGGGAACTACTCCGTGATGGGGCGTTGTTACTTGGAGTGTGTTTGCTGGCACTTGCCCCCAGCGAGATTTTTAGATGGCTCGCTGTCATTGGTGGGTTTGGTTCATTATGCCTTTGGGTATATCTCACATGGCTTACGCGGAAGGAAGGGTTGGAGCAATTGGTAGTGATGTTGATGGGGCTTTTATGGATAGCTGGTGCATCCCTTTACCTTTACATGGCGATCGCCGGAATGAGCACCCCCCCAATGCAGTGGGGATACCCGCGTACAGTGGAAGGGTTCTTTCATGCAATAACCCGAGGCCAATACGAAAAACCCAATCCAACTAATATCTTTGCAGATCCGCTTCGTTTTTTGGTTCAGTTGCGCATGCTCGCTGAAGGGGTCGGTGAGGAATTCAACTGGGTTTACACCTTCGTTGCATTGGTACCGTTACTTTATTTCTTCAAAATGCAGAAACGTGAACGTGCTTGGATTTTAGGAATCGTGGCCATCTACTTTTGCATGGGTGTGCTATTAATGATCCTTTTAAACCCTGCACCTGAGAAAGCTTCCCGCGAACTAGTTAGGGTGTTCTTTACTGCATCTCATGCCCAAGTAGCCCTGATGGTCGGGTATGGGATTGCTATAGTGGCTGCGTACATGGCTACGCATTATCAGGCGTTTAGGAGGACTGGTGTTATCGGGGGATTGATCGCGTTAGCACTTGCAATATTTACGCTTTTTTCCAACGTGAAGTTGAATTTCTTTGGTGAGGCTTCAAGCCCGCGGTTATTGGAGTTACTCCAGGCTATTGGTTGGGCTTTCATGAAAGATAGGTATGGGTTGCCTGTAATTGCCGGCCTGATTTTAGTGGGTATGACAGCCCTTTTTGTTGTAGCAATGTTGGTATACAAGAATCGAGCTCCTCTGGCGATTACTCTGGCAATATTTTTCTCAATGCCCGTGTATTCAGTGCTGTGTCACTGGTTTGAGAATGAACAGCGGGATCACCTTTTCGGGTATTGGTTCGGTCATGATATGTTCACTCCGCCTTTCACCGATGAGTCAGGTAAACCGCTTTACCCACCAATGGCCCGGGACGCGATTTTATACGGTGGTACTGATCCAGGGCGCTTTTGCCCGACGTACATGATTTTCTGTGAGAGTTTCATCCCGCCCAAGTGTAAACCTCGCGATCCGGAGTTTGATCGGCGTGATGTGTATATCATCACCCAAAACGCCTTGGCAGATGGTACATATCTCGCATATCTGCGGTCCCAATACAATCGCCATCGACAAATTGACCCACCATTTTTCCAGGACTTGTTTAGATCATCCCAGGAGCGTAGGCGGAATGTGAGCACTAATTTCGTAGCCCGATTAATGATCCCTTTGGATAAGTTTTTCTCCGATTTGGGTTCTCGGATTGAGAAACGCCGTCGGACCTTTACGTCGTGGTTCAAGCCAGATGATTTCTTGGATTTCGTAGCTTTTGTGGGGAAATTATGCCCAAGCCCGAGTCAGGATTTGTTGTCGGGGTTCATTTTCACCAATCTGTCAACACGGACTAAACAAATAATCCTTTCGGGGCGTACGGATCGGGAAGCTCGCCAAGCGGTGGCCTCTGATTTGAACAACTTACTGGAGAGAGAATTGTCTGCTGGGATTCAAATGAGGAAGATAACCCGCGAGTTGAAATGGCTCAAAACACAAATGATCTTTGAAGGCGAAACACCAAAACTAAAGCGTTTAGAGGAAAGACTTCGGGCCAAACTCGATGAGTTATCAAAGGTCGAACCCCTTTATAAACCAGAACGGTTTGCAGACCGGAGCTTATCCGACTACGTAAAGCGGTTTGTGCAGCAGCAACTGGAAATCGAACGATGGCAAAACGAGCATCCAGAAGTGAATCATCCCGCAAATTACGCACGGATACGTTTAAACAGACTGTTATTGGAAGAGGCCTATCCAGGATTAATTGTAAAGAGTAAGGCTGGAGTTTACCCGGACATGGAGATTTATATTGCCTCACCGGAGGATGCTGAGCGATGTTACGCAGAGTATTTGCAGGACGCTGTCCGCCGGAAAGAACTCAATCAATTGAAGCCTGGGGAAATCGTCGAAGAGAAAGTTGAGCCAACTGGTGAAAGGCGTGTGTCCATACAGGGACAAGTTGCCGTGATGACCCTTAACGGGTACATCGCAAAAGTCATCTTTGACAAGAATCCGGCCCACGATTTTTACGTTGAAGAAAGTTTGCCTTTAGACTGGATGTATCCGCACCTGACACCCTATGGAATAATAATGAAGGTTAATCGAGAACCGGTGCCAGAGTTCACCGATGATATTATACGGCGGGACCATAGTTTCTGGCGCAAATATTCGCAGCGGTTGATTGGGGATTGGATAGACTACGACACGCCAATTTCCAACATTATAGCGTTCGTGGAAAAGGTTTACATCCGAAAGGATTTCCGAGGGTTTACAGGTGATCGCAAGTTCATTCGAGACGACCAGGCACAAAAGGCGTTTTCAAAACTGCGTAGCGCAATTGCAGGAGTGTACGCATGGCGATATTTCAACTCTAAGTCGGAAGCAGAAAAACAGCGTGTGCTTAAGGAAGCAGATTTCGCATTCAAGCAGGCATGGGCGTTTTGTCCCTATAGCCCAGAGCCTATCTACCGTTACGCAAACTTGCTGGTGAACGTAGGCCGGATAGACGATGCAATTTTGATAACCGAAACTGGCTTGCGCCTCGATCCTTACAATAAAGGCATTGAAGATCTACTGAAGACGCTTAAAGACATAAAAGCTCACGGAAACGAATGGGCTAGGTTTAATGAAGCCTTAAGCCAGCTGGAAAAGCACGTGCAGAATAACCCAGATGACCTGGGTTCCGCCATCAGGTTGGCGTTCATCTATTTACAAATGCAACGGTTAGAGCGGGCGTTCGACCTGGCGAAGCAGGTTTACACTCATTCAAATGTTACTCCAGCACAGTTGCGAGAGGTAGGGGGGCTTTTGGCAGCATTAAACCGCATACCAGAATTAGAACCACTTTTAGAGCGCTTAGTGTCTTTGGAGACAAATAGGTCGGAGTATTGGTATGACCTAGCAGCCGTGCGAGCTTACATTGGCAAAGATGATTTAGCTTTGGAGACTTTACGTAAGGCTCTTGAGATAAATGCCGAGGAGTTAAAGTCTGGTAGGACTACCAATAATTTGACGGAATATGCGCGCACTGATCCACGATTCGATAAACTACGGCAAAATCCCTCATTTAAAAAGCTTTTAGCTAGGTAGTTTCTGCACCTGACTTGTTGGAAATTGAGGGTTTATTGTCATATGCGCAAAATTGGATTATTTTTGAGTGCTGCCGTGCCATAAAACAATACGGGTATGAAGGAGAACGGTGACGCGTTAAATACGGGTGCGCTAAGACCCAGCGACTCAGAGCAAGCGGGTGCGAACTGCCCAAACCAAAGGGCACAGGAAACGCAGCCTGCGGGGCAAAACGCTACTCCGGAGTCACCGGTATGCCCAACTAAAGAAGGGGAGGAGTTAGAACGGCTAACCCAAGAAGAAATACGGAAATTGCAACAGATAGCTGCGGAAGCTGAAAAGAATCGCGAATTGCTTTTGCGGGTAGCAGCAGACTTTGAGAATTACAAAAAACGTGTTGCAAAGGAGCGGCAGGAAACGGCGATTTGTGCAAAACAAGAACTAATAGCTAAATTGTTACCCATATTGGACAACTTTGAACTGGCGCTTTCTCATGCAGATAATCTTAAAACCAATGGGCAAGGGGCCAGTAACGACATAAAGGCTATTAGGTCGGGGATAGAAATGATATACCAACAGTTACGAAACGTGTTGTTTGCTGAGGGGTTAGAAGAGATTAACGCTATGGGACAGGTTTTTGATCCGTTTTATCATGAAGCTGTTGGCCAAGAGATGTCAGCTGAAGTGCCTGAGGGACATGTCATTCGGCAGGTCCGAAAAGGTTATAAGTTTGCAGGTAAAATATTGCGGCCGGCAGTTGTTGTCGTCGCCTCGAAAGCAACCACTTCCAACTGTGAGTGCTCGCCTGAGCGAGCTAAGTGAATCCCTAGTATTTGAATAACCGATAGCTCATGACTAAACGTGATTATTACGAGATTCTTGGGGTGCCGCGGAATGCTTCTCAGGAAGAAATAAAGAAGGCATACCGGCGGCTGGCTTTGCAGTATCACCCCGACCGGAACCCTGGGAACAAAGAGGCCGAGGAAAAGTTTAAGGAGATTAGCGAGGCTTATGATGTTCTGAGTGATCCTCAAAAACGGGCGGCATATGATGCTTATGGCCATGCAGCATTTGATCCCCGAGCTCGGGCATACGCCGGGCAAGGCGCGGGGAGTGCTGGTTGGCAAACGACTTTCCATGATCCATTCGAGTTATTTCGCGAAGTCTTCGGAGGCGATTTTGGAGATGTGTTTAGTTCGTTTTTCGGTGAGAGGATGACAGTTGAAACTGAGGAGATCGAGGGCGAAGACATAGTCCGAGAAGTCGAAATTTCCCTTGAAGAGGCTGTTAATGGCTGCGAGAAAGAAATCACATATGAACGGTTAGGGTTTTGCTCAAATTGCAAGGGTACAGGAGCTGAACCAGGTTCCAAATACCGGGCATGTCCTACTTGTAATGGTCACGGCCAGATCAGGCGTAGCGTGGGTGGTTTTATAACTGTTGCCCAGACTTGTCCCCGTTGTAGAGGGGAAGGTAAGACCCTCGAAAAACCATGTCGCATCTGTCATGGTGAAGGCCGCAGGCCCGAGGTAACAACTATCCGGATGCGGATCCCTGCTGGGGTAGACGATGGCACGCGGCTAAGGTCCCGCCATAACGGCAATGCAGGAATCCGAGGCGGTCCCGCAGGAGACCTCTACGTAATCGTGCGAGTTAAACCCCATGAGATATTCCATCGCCAAGATGACGATTTGATTTTAGAACTTCCAATTTCTTTTGTTCAAGCCGCGCTCGGTGCCGAGATAGAAGTTCCCACTTTAGAGGGTAAAACTAAGATACGGATTCCAGCTGGGACTCAGCCGGGTACTGTATTCAGAATCCGGGGAGCTGGAGTGCTAAACATGCGCACGCAAACCCGGGGAGACCTCCTAGTGAAGGTGAATGTGGAGGTTCCAACTCACTTAACAACGGCCCAGAAGAACAAATTACTGGAGTTCGCAGCTCTTTGTGACGAGAAGAATACACCCGGAATAAGAAGTTTCTGGGAGAGAGTCCGAAAGCTGTTCAAATAGTTTGTTGGCCGGGTACCTTAGTAGCAGCAGATGCATCGCCTTTATTGTACACCGACGGAACTAACCAGCGCGGTTAGAGCTGGTAGTTTAATTTTAACGGGACGGGAGGCTCACCACGCTGTTGATGTACTAAGGTTGCGCATTGGTGAAGAGGTAAATGTCCACGACGGGGAGGGTAGAATTCTCAGTTGTAAGGTCCGTAAAACTGCTCGAGGACGAATCGAATTAATCATAGAATCAATCGCGGAAGTCCCTCGCACTGAGTGGCAGATTGAGTTAGCTCAAGCGCTAACAAAGGGGGATGCCTTTGATTGGGTAATAGAGAAGGCAACAGAATTGGGGGTTCACCAGATTTGCCCCGTTATTACGAGGCGCACTGTGGTTAAGATCGAAGACACTGCGATGGCGGCGAAATTAGAGCGTTGGCGGCAAATTTCAGTAGCGGCGATGAAGCAATGCGGAACCCCTTGGTTGCCAAGCATTTTGCCGGCGGTTCAGTTCGATCAGTTGATCCATCAATGGCAGGAGCGAGAACTAGAACTTATTGGTGTTCTTACTGAAAGAACTGCTTTGATTAAGACCTGGTTTGGCAGGTTTAAAGTGCAACACGGACGTGTACCCAAGTCTGTGCGAATCTGGATTGGTCCTGAAGGAGATTTTACGCCTCAAGAGGTCCAGGCTTTAATGGAGAAAGGATGTAGCCCATTTACGCTCGGACCAAACGTGTTGCGTGCCGAGACAGCGGCAATATGTGCATCTGCAATTGTTATCCAGGAGTACTTGGGCGTGTCAGAGCTTGGAGATTCAAACTCCCCGGAGGGCAAATAGACTTTTTCGGCTTAGATAAAAAACTGGTAATTTGGCTTGGATTTGCTAAGTATGCGGTGCGTTTCCCATTGATATTTGGGAAGAGATTTTAGTGTTTACGTGATGAAAGCAAGGATCATCATTACTCCGAAGAAGGCGGTGGTAGATCCCCAAGGCAAGGCTGTACAAAATGCTTTGCTTCAAATGGGGTATAAAGGTATCTCTGCAGTTCACGTGGGCAAATACCTCGAGATCGAGCTTAACGGAATCGACCGCGAAACTGCCCGTCAGCAAATTGATGAGGCGTGCCGTCGGTTTCTAAGTAATCCCGTGATTGAAGACTATCACTTAGAAATACTGGATTAGGAGCCTACCATGAATGTAGGGGTAGTCCAATTCCCGGGATCAAACTGCGATCAAGATGTTGTCCACGTGTTGCGAAACGTTTTCGGTGTGAGTGCCCGATATATATGGCATAAGTCAAGCAAGCTGGGGCCTGTTGATGCAGTGGTGTTGCCTGGAGGATTTAGTTATGGGGATTACCTTCGAACCGGCGCAATTGCACGATTCAGCCCTGTAATGAGTGCTGTCAAGCTGTTTGCTGAGAACGGTGGGTTAGTGTTGGGGATCTGCAACGGGTTCCAGATTCTTTGTGAAGCAGGACTGTTGCCGGGGGCACTCGTTCGGAATCGCTCATTACAGTTTAGATGCGAGTACGTGTTTTTGAAAACGCTTAACCGGAATACGCCATTCACCCTAAAAGTGCCCACCGACCAGCTTTTAAGGATTCCAATCGCCCACGGGGAAGGATGTTATTTTGCAGATGAGGCCATCCTCGCCCAGTTGCAAGCGGAAAATCGCATTTTGTGGCAATATTGTGATGTAAATGGCAACCCTACCGAAGCTGCAAACCCAAACGGCTCACTTTTGAACATAGCCGGGATTTGTAATGTGCGCGGGAACGTCGCAGCCCTCATGCCGCACCCGGAACGCGCTTGCGAATCCATCTTGGGTAGTACCGACGGTAAATTCATTTTTGCAAGCATGTTAGCATTTTTGACCGAACGGGTTGCTTTAAGTACCCCTAAACCAGAAATTTTTGCCGGAGCGAAAGATCATTCAAACACAACTCCGGCCAAAAACCTTGAGTTTGGAGGCAAGGAATTTTGAACCGGCCATGGAAGAACCAGTTATTACACCAGAATTAGTCGCCGCCCATAATCTTACTCCAGAAGAATACGAGCAAATAAAGCGCATTCTTGGACGTGAACCTACCTACACTGAATTGGGGATATTCTCAGTGATGTGGAGTGAACATTGCTCTTATAAGAGTACGCGCCCGTTATTGAAGCTTTTCCCTACACGATCGCCAAGAATTTTAGTAGGGGCTGGGGAGGAAAATGCCGGCATTGTGGATATAGGCGATGGGTTGGCAATAGCTTTTAAAATCGAGTCCCACAATCATCCCAGTGCTGTGGAGCCTTTCCAAGGGGCTGCTACTGGAGTGGGAGGTATAATTCGTGACATTTTTACAATGGGTGCACGGCCTATTTGCGTGATGAATTCGTTGCGATTTGGTCCGATTCGCGACGAAGGATCAATAAAAACGCCTGGCAGGAACAATGAGAATGGAGATCCAGAGGGTCAGGCAGCCCAGATTGCCAATAACAAACGATTATTTGCTGGAGTGGTTGCAGGAATCGCCCATTATGGGAATTGCTTCGGAATCCCCACAGTGGCAGGGGAAGTGTATTTCGATCCTAGTTATGTAGGTAATCCATTGGTAAACGTTTTTTGCCTTGGTGTACTTAAGCATGAGCAGATAAAGCGTGGCAGGGCATGTGGGATTGGCAACCCGGTGTTCTACGTCGGACCGCCCACCGGTAGAGATGGATTGGCTGGAGCAGCTTTTGCCTCCCAGGATCTTACGGACGAATCAGCTGAATTACAACGTGGGGCAGTCCAAGTAGGCGACCCGTTCATGGAAAAATTGGTGTGCGAGGCATGTTTAGAACTTTTTGCTACTGGAGCTGTTGCAGGGGTACAAGACATGGGTGCAGCTGGCTTGACTTGTTCAACATGCGAAACTGCTGCACGGGCAAATACCGGGATTGAGATCGATTTGGACCAGGTGCCCCAACGCGTGCCCGCTATGACGAGTTACGAGATAATGTTAAGCGAGTCACAGGAACGTATGCTCATTATCGTTCACAAGGGGCGCGAGCATGAGTTAATCCGTATTTTTGATAAGTGGGATCTACCTTGGGCTAAAATTGGTTACGTTACCGACACGGGCCGGATGGTAGTAAAGCATAAGGGTAAAATTGTGGCTGATATTCCGGCGAAGGTTATCGCAACTGAGGTTCCCGTTTACCAACGGCCTGCGCGTGAACCTGCGTACCTTCAAGAAGTTAAGAATTTTACATTGGATGGGATCGAAGATACCGCAGATCCGATTGACGCTTTAAAACAGTTGGTTTCATGGCCAACCCTGGCCTCGAAAAACTGGGTTTATCGTCAGTACGATCATATGGTCCGAAATAACACTGTGGTTTGCCCCGGCAGTGACGCTGCGGTTTTGAGGATTAAGGCTGATGCTTTACCTCCAGATCCAAAACCAGAAGGAAAAGAAGACGAGATTGAACCGGGTTCGTCCACATCCGTACCCGAAAAATATATTGCGTTAACCTGCGATTGTAATGGGACGTACGTCTACCTCGACCCTTACGAAGGTAGCAAGATCGCGGTTGTAGAAGCAGCGCGAAATCTTGCATGTTCAGGAGCAATACCCCTGGGATTAACCGACAACCTGAATTTTGGCAGTCCACTGAATCCAGAAATATTTTGGCAGCTTAAGGAATGTGTACGCGGGATTGCAGATGCATGCCATGCTTTGAACATACCCGTCACCGGCGGTAATTGCTCGCTTTATAACCAAAGCCCATCCGGCGCAATTGATCCAACTCCAACTATTGCAATGGTTGGGTTTATTGAGAGGGCCGAAGACATAACTACCCAATGGTTCAAGGACCCCGGCGATGCTGTGATTCTGCTTGGAGAAATCATTAACTCTGAGGATCCCTTGTATGGGCTAGGCGGAAGCGCCTACCTGCAAGTGGTACATAAGATAAAAAACGGGCTGCCTCCACGATGTGATCTAAATCGAGCCTGTAAGCTTCATACTACATTGGTAGGATTGATTCGAAGTGGCGTAATTAAAAGTGCGCACGACTGTAGCGAAGGTGGGCTCGCTCTGTGCTTAGCAGAATGTTGTATTAGTCAGGTCATAGCTCGTAATACACCTCGCTTAATTGGAGCAACTATAGATCTTACCGGTTTTACCGACGTCCAGCGGCTAGATGCCCTACTTTTTAATGAGGCACAATCACGTGTGATCGTTACATGCCGGTCAATTGATGTGCCTAAAGTCGTTGAGAGAGCACGTCTTATGGGGGTGCCAGCTACCCATATTGGTTTTGTGGGTGGTGATACCCTCACGATTAAAACCGTAAAAGGAGACTTTACCTGGCGTTTGGATGAATTACATGATTTGTGGTGGAATTCGATAGCCAGATGCATGAGATAATTTTTGACGATCATCCGGGTCATTATTGTGGAATTTTCGGAGTTTACGGCCACCCGCGAGCCGCGGAGTTGACCTTTTACGGTTTGTATGCCCTCCAGCATCGCGGACAAGAAAGCGCAGGTATCGTCGCTTGTCATAACGGACAGTTTTTTAAGCACCATGGTATGGGATTGGTGGCCCAGGTCTTCGCAGGGATCGATTGGTCCACTTTACCTGGGCACATGGCAATTGGACACACTCGATACAGCACCACGGGGTCTTCAAACGTACGAAATGTCCAGCCCTTAACGGTGGAGTGTAAGCGGGGGCAAATAGCCCTCGCGCATAACGGTAACCTTACAAACGCGTTGGAACTGCGGGATCAGCTGGAGGAAAAAGGGCTTATCTTCCAAACCACCACAGACAGCGAAATTATCTTAATGCTCCTCGCACAGCCAACGATAGGAGGTGAACCTAATAATTTGTTGAAAACCATCCGAAGTCTTCGCGGAGCATTCTCACTCGTCATAATGACCGAAAAAGAACTAATCGGTGTCCGCGACCGCTTCGGGTTCCGCCCGCTTTCGATTGGTAAAAAAGAGGATGCGTGGGTCTTGGCGAGTGAAACCTGTGCATTCGACCTCATTGGAGCTAAGTTTGTCCGCGAGGTCGAGCCCGGAGAAATTGTCATTATTGACGAGCGGGGATTGAAGGGAATTCAGGCTTTCCCCGAACATAAACGAAGAGCATTTTGCATATTCGAGTTTATTTACTTTGCAAGGCCCGATAGCTGCCTTATGGGGCGAACAGTCCACCAGGTCCGAGTTGAGTTGGGCCGCCAGCTCGCTCAAGAAAACCCAGTGGACGCAGATATTGTCGTACCCGTCCCAGATAGTGGAAATTGTGCTGCCTTGGGTTATTCTCTCGAAAGTGGGATTCCGTTCGAAATGGCCTTCGTGAGAAACCATTATGTGGGACGTAGTTTTATCCAGCCTTCCCAGTTAATTAGAGACTTTAACGTACGTGTTAAACTGAATCTAATTGCAGAGTTGGTCCGCGGAAAGCGTGTAATTGTAATAGACGACTCCATAGTTCGAGGCACCACTAGTCGAGCCCGCATCAATACTCTAAAGGAAGCAGGAGCAAAAGAGGTCCATATGATGGTTAGTTGTCCGCCACATAGATTCCCCTGTGTCTACGGGATCGATTTCCCGGATAGGAGCAAGCTCTTAGCTGCAAACTGTACTATTGAACAAATCCGGCAATACCTTAATGCGGACTCATTGTATTACCTGTCCCAGGAGGGGATGGTAAAGGCAACTGGTCTGCCCTCCGAATGCTTCTGCATGGCTTGTTATGATGGAAACTATCCTGAACCATTTAGGCCGGATTTAGACAAAGCGATAATTGAGCGCCGACCAAAAAAGACCGAAAGCCTTGCTGAAAGTATACTTCGGGATTTGGACCAAACTCGGCTATTCTAGTCGGAAGGTACAGATTAAAGGCGCGTTTCCTATTTGCATTGCACCCCATTTCTAAATGCGGCTGGTAAACTAGTAATACCGTACAGCGTTTACACGGAGGCCATTAACTAAAGATTAAGCGCAACTGCACAGTTTAAATATCAGGGTCAAGTTCTAAGGTCGGCTTTCGTTGACCTAAATGTTTGTTTTCCAGTTGTGTCAGATAATGGGTAAGCTCAGCTGGGCTTTGCTTCATTCAACGCGCACAAGCTAAAACCCGAATCTAAATTCCGCTAGGTAGCCACTTGCGGTAGAGAATGCGCGCGGGCCTTTGGCTGGTACAATTTGGTTAGCGTCGGCTTTGGAGCTTTTTTGCAGAGGGCTTTTAAAATGGTACATTTGTCATATAGCCAGGATTGCTTGCACGTGGGTAAACTAAGAACGCTAAAAGGAGGCACGCCATGAAGTACGTTGTGAGGGTAAATCTGTTCACGGCCGCAGCCCTGTTAGTTACTGCGGGAGCCTACGGCTACGTAGGCATGAGCACACCCAAATTACGGGTGAACGGGAGATGGTTGGAAACATACAATGGGCAGAAAGTCCGGCTTCTAGGTGGTTGGATGCAACCTACTGCATCCTGGTTTAATGGGAATAGATGGTACAGTGATCCAACCGATTGGCTAAATAAGTCACAAATCCAGCCGATGCTGGATTATATGAAAGAGGTAGCAAATGTGTTTAGCGATACGAGTGCGAAATATGGGAGGAGCTACGGTTGGTACATGACGTTTGTGCGAATGAACACGGATTCAATCGGGGGGTGGACTCCTGAGAATGGTTTGGTCAACAGGGCGCAATTTGATGGCTGGCTAACAAACTTTATAGTCCCTTATGCACAGCATCTTAAGTCACGTGGCCTTTATTTGATCATTTGTGCCACGGGACCAATCAATACACCTAATAATGGTACACGTAATTGTGGGGTGGTCGAACAACAACGACTCCGTACGTTTTGGAAAATTGTGGCGAGCACTCCGGGGATCAAAAGTGCCGATAACATTCACTTTGAGTTGATGAACGAGCCAGTGGATATTGAATCTTCTCCAGGGAAGGGGGATTGGGGTAACCACGCAGATAAATACTACAAAGCATTTAGGGATTGGATCCAACCAATAATTGACGACGTACGGAGTACCGGAGCTGACAATATCATTTGGGTCCCCACACTTGAATGGCAAGGCACGCCTATGCAGTGGGTTTCATATCCATTCTCGGGCAATAATATTGGTATAGCGTGCCATTTCTATCCTGCCTACGGAGGTGTGTTCGATAATCCGACCGCTGTGGAAAATCTCTGGAATTCTCAGTATAAACCTGCTGCTGATAGGTGGCCTCTTGTGATTACTGAATGTTTTTGGTTCCCCCAAGGGAGTTCTTCTGACCTGTGCAATGGCAGTACTGCAAAATTTGGTAACGCGTTGAGAAAGTGCATCGATCTTTCAGGAAATGTCTCCTGGCTTATTGGCTTCGTGGGAGATCTCTTATACGATCTTAGCCAATCACGTCCGTCTAGTTGCACCCTGAGTTCAAAAGAGGGTGCACAGGCCGCTTTTGATTGGTGGTACGAATATAACGGTACCATGCCTAAAAGCGGCAATACGTATAAGATCATTGCTTGCCATAGTGGGAAAGCACTGGACGCATACGGTGCACAGACCGCAAACGGTACACAGATCATCCAGTGGACATACCATGGCGGAAATAATCAGCGGTGGATTTTAACTGATCGGGGCAATGGGCAATGGAGTATCACAGGTGTCCAGAGTGGTCGATGTGTGGATATTAGCGGACAAGGCACTGCTAACGGGACAAAGGTCCAGCTTTGGGATTACTGGGGTGGTAACAATCAAAAATACTTCTTGTTCTCTACCGCCGGCGCATACTACCGGATTTCACCAGTTCATTGCTTTGAGTCATGCTTGGATGTGGAGGGAATTTCTACCGCCGATGGTGCAAAAGTCCAGTTGTGGCAATGGTGGAGAGGTGACAATCAGCGCTGGAGATTCTTAACTCCATAAACCGGGTGCTATCTCACTCTCCGCCCACCCGCAAGCAACTGAGGAACGTGCAGCACGAATCCCCTTCGTCGCTGCACGTTCCATGTTTTATGTTTGATAGGGTGCTTATGATAAGCTTATTGTTACAGGTGTGTGTTGCCTGCGTAATCGGATTCTGTTGCTGTAGGGTGTGTTTTGCAAGCCCTGACACAAACAAAATCCGGGATGCCCTTCAAAGTGCACTTGGTGAAAAGCTCTCAAATCAACGGTTAGAATTGCTAAGCGCTATCGCAACTAGTCTCACCCCAAAAGAAATCCCCGAGGCGTTAAAAATTGTCGAAGAGATAAAATCAAGCCGGGATCGATTTGCTTTTAAGTTTTTTGTGCTAAAGCGATGGGGTGAGCTAGAACCAAGTCAGGCATTTGCTTATTTGGCAGGTGAACCAGAGAGCCTAACAAAGGTCGAGGCGATCCGAGCTATTGCAGTTTCATTTGCTCGTTCGAATCCGCCTACCGCCGCAGCAGCGGCTTTAAAAATGCCCCCAGGTCGGGCGCGAGTGGAGGCAGTTTCATTAATTGCTGAAGAATGGGCTCGGCACAGTACTAAAGATGCCTTAGCCTGGGCTAATAGTATTACGAATGAGGTTTTACGACGAACTGCGTTGAAAAGCATTTATTTTGTGCTTGTTCGATCCGACCCAGTTCAGGTTTCGAGAGTCGTAACTGCCCTTCCACAGGGCCCAATACGAACCGCGCTTATTGCAAATGTCGCTGAAAATTGGGTTGCTCTTGATCCGGACGAGGCAATTAGGTGGGCCCAATCACTCCCGGAGACTGAAGAAAGGCGCTTGGCACTCTCTATTGCTGTGGAAAGTTGGGCAGACTTCAACCCTACTGCAGCGTTTATTTTCGCCACTAACTTCCAAGATGAGGATTTGTCTAAGGAATTTACCTCAACTGCGCTGGAGCGTTGGGCATTACAGGACCCACTATCTGCATTTGAAGAAGCTAGGAAGTTGAAAGACTTGGAGCTACGGAGGCGATCAGTCGTGCGAATTATAACTGTCTCCAGTCCTATGGATCCAAGAACCGTTGCAAAACTGATCTTGCATTTAGATCCTAGTGACCCCGTGTGGGATGACGCAATTGAAGCCTATGTGGATGAGATTCACGTTTGGAATCCTGAGGCTGCCATGAGCTTGGCCTTGAAAGCTTCGGACCTTACGCGCCGTAATCAACTAGTAGAGAAAGTGTTTAAAGTGTGGCTCAAGTTTGATATTGAGACAGCCAGGAAATGGATTGGTACTGCACCCTTGGCTGAGGATAGTAAACGTAGTTTGAGTTCTTTAACCCCTGAACTTGAATTTTAGGCCGAAGGAAAGCGGTCAAAACGTATGTGGATTAGAAACGGTAAGTTCGTGATTTGGATTTTCATTGTTGTGGGAGTCGTAAGCATTTGCTTTTTCACCCAATTTGCAAGCAAACCAATAAATAAGGTGATGTTCACGGAAGAACACGACTATGACAATTCACCTATAAACGGGGCGGCCACCTTTAATGAAAAAACCAACAAAACGTGGGTAAACACTGGGTCCAATGGACCCCACAATTCTCAAGGTAATCCCGAACCACCGCCAGACTTGGACGAAGCACGAAAATGGGCAAAAGAAAACATGGACGTTGCCCTTGCTTGGCTCAGTGAGGCCCCTCCCAATCTGGTGCGAGAAGTAGTTGCCCAAACCGTGTGTGTTCACATTGCGGAAACTAACCCCGTCCTTGCAGTGAGCTTAGCAGAAACCTACGCACCTGAGGATACGTATTTATTGGAGAATCTTACTTACCAATGGGCTGAGTCAAATTTTGAAGCAGCTTTGTCATATGCATTGAGTAAATCCCCGGGTGAAAAGCGGGACCGTTTACTTTCGCGGATTGTACTACTTCAAGCGAAGCGTGATCCTGAGGGGGCGGCACGCCTCGCTGTGAATGAAATAATGCCAGGTCCCGTACAAAACGAGGCGGTCCTTTCAATTATACATCAATGGGCATTGCAAAACCCAAACGAGGTTTTAGGCTGGATTTACCAATTTCCCGAGGGCGAACTTCGCGAAAGAGTTTTAAGAGAAGTCGAAAACATTATGCGCCCGCCTATCTCATCACCTTCCAGCGTTGACGCTGAATGACCCTTCATCCCAAATGAAATCACATGTAAAAAATGAATGCAAATGGCAGTCGGGTGGCACAACGGGTAGTTAATAGTTTTTTGAAAGATGTGTGTTCGCTTATGTGCGTGGTGAAGCTGCTTAGTAACGTGATTATGCTACTTGTTGGGGTGATCAGGCTCTGTGTTTATTGAAAAATCATAACACCGCTTACGGCTTCTTGGCGCAGGCGCAACCTACCCGTCTACAAAGGGAATACTAAGCAGGATGCAGAGGATTGAATGGAGGGGGGAGTGTTGACAGTTTTGCCAAAAAGTGTATTGTGAAAGTAAATATGAGGGAGGAAAGGGTGAGAACGGAAATTTTCAGAGCAAGCTCATTGAAAAGTATATTGTATGCTGTTGTAACGGCTACCCTGTTGCAGGGTGGAATACTGGAGGGGGCAGTATATAACGTGATAGGCACGTACACGAATTGGCCCACTGTTTGGAATGTTGTTCCCGGTCTGTCAGATCCGAGGGACGTATCAGGATCAAGATATTGGATCGACTTTGTAGGGGATAATACCTATCCAGTAGCTTATTGGGCAGTTGATTCTGACTACGTCTATTTCAGAATGCGGGTGAGAGGCAATACTACTCCAAACAACATGTCGGATTCATTTTTCGTATTGATTGATAGGGTGGGGCTGGGACAGGAATACGTGCCAGAGTACGGTTTTGTTTGGGACAACAACATTCCAAACCCGAACCAACGAGATCAGCACGGTTTGGAGATGCAGATTTTAGGCACACTCGGCAATGCGTGGGGCGACACTAGTATGGATGACATAGATGGTAGCTCAGGACAAAAATACGCGAACGATATTAACGGTGGAGGTAGAACTACTGATGGATATGTCCGGTTGACTACTGACGTACCTGGAGGGGACTTTGGACCGACGATGTTCTTGGATTTCGCAGTTTCTTGGTGGTATTTGACAAATTATACAGGCTTAGCACCCACCCAACAATGGCGGATTGCTATTGCAAGCGTTGGTAACGCAAACGATCACACCCGATTGGGCCTAAATGGGGATATTGTGGGGGCGAGTGTAGAGGATCCGGTGTCAACTGGGTGGAGTGAAATTTTAAATGTGCCCGAACCAAGCTTTGGCTGCTTCGGAGGGGTGTTCTTGGTTTTGTGGCTATGGAGAATTCGCAGCCAAAAAAGAGAGGGCTGATTGCCTACCTTCCTTTCATTAGGATTTTGAACCCATGAATGATTAGTGCCCAATAAGGTCAGCTAACAGAGAGTGTGCTGTCGTATTTTTTGCTGTGAGTAAGTCCATCCGGATTGTAGAGTATATTTCCGGGAACGTTGTTATAAATCATGCGCTAAAGCGGGAAAAATTCCCAGTTTACAGACCGGCAAGTTTTTTGTTTTAAACGCTAAAATTTGATTCGTGTGTGCGGCACCTTGCTAAGGCGGTTCTTAAAAGTAAGATTTGGAATGCAATTCCCTATTTGTAGAGCACTGGGACCGCGGTTTTGGTGATTTAGCCACGGGAACTTGTAATATCTGGATTTGATCTGTGGGCAGAATGTTGTGGTCAGATCAGTTGGGGGTTCGGAACAAACTAAAAAACCTAAAGATAGGCAAAAAATAAAATTCCCTATTCACCCTTACAGCCTCAGGGGAGGCTTTGCTGAGATGATTATTTTTTTAGTTGGTTCGTTCGCTGCTTATAGTGGGAGGCTTTGTGTTTTTTTGAGGCCCCCCTTGCCTAAAAAGGCATGCTGCAATTGTTTTAGTGGTTGGCACACTAGATTTTTGGGGTGATGTGGGCCTGTTGGCTAATTGGCCGAAAGGCAACTTACATTGGCTTTTTTGCTTGTCAGCTGGGGGAAATCGTCCGATAAAAGATTTGTGCAGGAGTTGATCCACAAGATTGAGTTACTTGGCGGAGTAGCACCATTGGTATTTTTGTTCATGTACGTACTTGGCAGTGCGCTGATGCTGTGGCGATTGTCTGCCATGCATCAGAGCGGAGGTACGAGTGGGGTTTTAGGTTTAATGTTGCTTCCCTTCGCGACAGCCTTTGGGAATATCCTCTTTGCTTGGTACTCTGCGGCCCACGGAGGAGAGGCAGAGGGGGTCGTAGTAAGTTGTCTGACACACAATTTAACGGGGGTGCTGTTATTGACGGGTATTGTGGCTTTTTTCTGGAAGTTAGAAGTAGCGAAGGAATCCGGTGGTGCTTCTGGGGAAAAAGTCCAAAAAAGTGAAGGTGGGGACCAAAAACGGGTACAAAAACTGTGGATTTTAACCGCCCTAATTGCGATTTTGTTCTTTACGTGTTTGGTTTGGGTAATAGGGATCGAGAGAGGTGAAGGACATAGCTTACTCCAGCCCAAGAATAATGCATTGCAGTTGAGTGTTTCAGATGCCCTCATCCTCTTAGCAACATTTGTATTTTGGGAAATTATCTATTTGATCGAAGCGATGAAAGTGAACAAACCCGAGCAACAGCCTGTGACCTGGCGGTTGGTCCTGAACATCACTTTAGTTTTAATTGGTGCGGTGGTTTGTGGCAAAGTTGCTCAATGGTTGATCACGTACGCCTTTAAAGGAGGTGTGGGTGTTCAAAAAGGTGCGCCGTTAGGGGTTGCTGTAGGATTAATAGCTGCAATTCCTAACGCAATGGTTGCTTTCTACTATGGTTGGAAAAAGAAACCTGAGGTTGTGTACGGTGTTCAGGCCACAGCTGCAAACGTGTGTATACCGTTTTGTTTAGTTGTGTTTCTTCTTATGAGTGGCAAGGCAATTACGCTACAGGTGGACATAATATTGGGTGGGCTTATAGCACTTTTATTCGGGGTAATTTTGCAAATAATGTTTTTGGGTTCTGTGGGTAAAATCCCACGTCCAATTGGGACGCTTTTAATTCTCATGTACTTCGTTGGTTTAGGAATAATTGCAACCCACGCAGGCTTAATCAGAGTCTAATAACAGCAGTGGGGATAGGGTGGACTCATGCTAGGATAGATTAACTTCTTTCCTTGACAACCTAGCGGAGGAATTTTTTTCCACGCGGATAGTGAGAAGGTAGAGGTTTGGTAGAGGGCAAGATATAAAATAGCATTTTTGTCCTTTTGGACCTTGATCAATCTGGATCGCGTTGCCTGCCCAAAACTATAGGTGAGCGGTAATAAGATGCATGGCCAATTCCAGCTAGTCCAATGCATGAGATGTGTAATGAGATTTAACGGGTTTCTAGGTTAACTGATTTCGGGCCGATTCTCGGTAATAAGGGGATGTAGCGATTGGGTTTGAGTTGAGAGTATTTTTGGGGGATTGTACTGATTTTCTAATTTGGGGCGCTATCTCGATACCAGCTCTTGAGGTCTTTGTTTTAAAAGTGGAATGGTTAAACTTTTTGGGTCGCGAAAGGAATTGGCTCTCAGTACGTGTTAGTTACTACCGACCCTTAGTGGTAGTTGGGGGCGTTCTTTGTGTTTGCAAAATTTCTGCGTGGTAACACAAGGGCAAAGTAAGAACCCCGATACGATAGCTTGTGCCAGGTAGGTAGTTAAGTGAAATTACAGCCTATGAACAAGATTGCTATGGTACGATCAAAATAGCTTCGCCTGGGACAACTGTCACGTTAGTGGGTATCGCAGCCAAGAATGGTAAGCCAAATTCCACTTGTTGTGTGACCCGCAGGTATGGCAAAGCAGTGGGACTTATTGGTTCTAATTGATGGCCTACTGAGATTACAGTTGCCCAAAAAGAAGGTTCGCCCGGGGCGAGTTTTCTTACCAATACCTTTTGTCCTGGTTTGGGCCGTAATTTGTAAGGGTATCTCACCCACGCCATGATTTTATCGGACTTAGACGCGCTTATAGTCATTATTGGTAGATCGCGGACAATCCTTTGGCCGGGTTTTACATTGATTGCGCTCACGAACCCATCAATCGGAGCGCATAATGGGATGGGACGGTAAAGTTTTTTGAGACGTTCCTGTTGGGCTGAAATTGCTTGGGCGATAGCAGGGTCGATTTGTGAAAGGTGGTTTGCTCCGGCAATTTGGAGTTCTGACAAGGCTTTCCTGAGTTCCTCAATGTGGTTTTGTCGCGCAGTCACCTCTGCTTGCAATGCGTCTCGGTCCCGCACAGCCACGTCGTAACCAAAGTCATTCCGGTTAGGGCCCATGCCACGGGAGATGAAGTTAGCTTCTAACAACTTTTGTGCTCGTACAAGTTCGGCTTCGGCCTGTTGGAGTTTTATCTTTGCGACTTCCAACGCCAGTTGTTCATTTAGCAGGTCCAAATGGAGTCTGGTGTATGAATCCAAGTTCCGTATTTTGTCCAAGTCCATTCTCGCCTGCATAAGCTTTAGATCGGCTTCAATTGCTCCGAGCTCAGCCAAAACTGTTTCAGTGTCGAGTGTGCGTACGGTCGCCACTACTTGACCATTAGTTACCTGTTGCAGTAAATCCACTGCGATTTCTTCAAGTACGCCATCAACGCCACTTATTATGTTTACGCGAGTTGGTAGGACCTCACCTACGATGGTGGGGGGAACTACATAGGATTTCCAGATCCACCCAGCTAAAATAACTAGGGCGGAGAACACAACAAGCGGTAGATACCGCGTTTTAAAATATCGCCATTGTTCTTTTGGAGGTATTGGGATTAGTTCACATTTCGAGTTCATCTCCGATCGCTACTGCGCTAACAGCGGTAACTCCGGGTAGGGCGCGTAGTTCTGCGATCAACTCTTCCCTTCGAGCAGGATCTCGTAGCAACAGCAAATAAGAAAGGGAAATGACACTGGGCTGCTCAGTGGTTGGTTGTTTGGCGGTAAGATTGAACTTACGTGTATAACGACGCAGAAAAGCTTCCAAAGAAGTAAGATTGTTTGCGGTTGTATCCAGCTGTAAGTGCAAAGCGAGATCAAAGCGGCGCCTCGTACCAAAAGAAGTTACCCACAAATAAAGCAAAACCAATACTGTTATTCCTAACCCAACGATGGCAGTCGTAAATTTCTGACTCCCAGTGGCCATACCTAAGACGAGCACTAAAAGTATGTAGGTTGTATCTAGGGTGTCGCGAAGCAAGTTCCTGAACCGGACAATGGCGAACACAGCCATCATTCCAAACGCAACAATTAGATTATTGGCGACAACATTCATCACTAATGATACTGCTACTGGCATTACAACCAACGAGCGGGTGAAGGAGCTTGAGTAAGAAAGTCCTGAATGAGTCACCATGTAAATCCATGCGAGTAAGTGTCCCCCAATCAAAGCCAAAAGAAGCCCTAAAACCAAGCCGGCCAAATTAGTAGGGGCAAGGCCAAAATCACCTTGTAACAATTGATTTATCATAAGCTTACGAGCGTTGGTGATTTATGACACCCAAATTATAACTTACGCATTTCGCAGTAGTTGTTCCAGTCTTAATTGTACATTGGGTGGTGCTTGACAAAGTCGGGTTTGTCCATAAAGCGCTTCGACGCATCGGCAATACTTTGCCGCACCACTTGAAACGGCGTTAATTTGCGTAACTAAATCGGAGACCCATGCTGGGTAAACATCCGTGAATTTAACTTCCATAATTACTTTGTCGCCATATGGGGCGACTGATATAGAGCCACCTGGTTTAATTTCAATTCCGTTAACCAGCTCCGCTTTAACGGCTCGGTCGAAAGTGATCCGTAGTGAATTCCTACCTGGTGACATCCAAGCTTCTCTGGAATACCACACGTGGAGTATAGGCCTTGCATGAAGGCCGCACATTAGCCGCATAAACTTCCGCAAAGCATGGACTTGCTCGGGCCCTTGATGAACAAGGTAAGTTGGGTCAGCCAATGCTTGGTTGATAACAAGACGTACGTTTTTTCCAAGAATGGGGGCACGGGATTTTAGTATGCAGTTGTTTTCCCGCTGTTTTACTTCTAGAAACACAATTGAATCTGATTCGCTGCTGTAATATCGGAGCCTAAGTTTGAACCGCCGCTTCTCACAACACACCCATGCCCAATAGGTTAATAGGTCAGGCGAGTCTAGGTACAGGCTATGTACCGTGTATGTGCGTTTGTCGGGGGATGATTGGGCGAAAGGGTCAAGCTTTAAATAGCAACGTATAATCTCTCTAGCGACTCGGGCCTGTTCTTCTGTTAGGATAAACTTTTGTTCGAATCTTTGTCGTTGTGCTAAGTCAACCCACATTATGTAAACATTTACAAATTAGCGCGACATACGGGCATAGCTTAGTCTTTCTAAGATAAGCTGCCGAAGGACGCAATTAAAGTAAATAGAGTGCCATAGGGATGTGACATTTGTCATGTGGCTTGTTTTCACTGCAAGGTTTGCTTAAATTAAGATTATGAAAAACGAGGTCATACCGGTCGAGATTAAGGGGGTCGTGCCAATGGGGAACACATGCGCGATTTTTATAGGGAACGACTCAAAGGTATTTGTGATAAACGTGGACCCGCAGATGGCAGCCATAATTAGCATGTTTATCAACGAGACCCCAAAAGAGAGGCCCTTAACGCACGATCTGATTAACAACATTTTCAAGGCGTTCAATATCACAGTCGAACGCGTAGTGATCACTGAATTACGCAAATCGACCTACTATGCACGGTTGATTTTGAAGGTTGAGAATGAGTTGGGAATGAAGATCGTAGAGCTTGATGCTAGACCAAGTGATTGCATTGCCCTTGCAATTGCGAATAAGCGCCCTATCTATGTTAGTGCTACTCTATTTGAAGAGGTTGAGGATATGAGCGAGTTGCTAGACCAGATCAACCAAGCTAGGGAGGACTCAGAGGATTCTCAGGGTGAATCAGGCGAGGAAAAGGTTTGAAGTTATTATGGGTGCGACGCGAAGGAGTAGAACTCCACCTGTTTTTTTAGTTTATGGGGATCCGTATCTTGTGCGTATACGAGCCCAAGAACTTCTCGATTTGTGGAAGAAAGAAATTGGCGAGTGCGAGGTAGAAGTAATTGAGTGTGAGAGTAAAAGTACTACGTCCATATCAGGATACGTTAGCCGAATCATATCATCCTTACAGACGTACGGATTGTTTACCCGCGCAAAAGTTGTTTGGGTGCGTAACTTCGAAGTTTTGGTGGGAGGAGACCGAGGGACTCGTGGTGGGGATAGCGACAGTATTGAGGGGGCAGAGGGCATTGCGGGCCACAAGAATGTACGCGCAAAGGAACTAGAAGTTTTGGCAAAGGCATTGCATGGGACGGAGTGGGACAACCCAGTTCCAATCCGCTTGTTGTTGACGGCAGAATCAGTGGATCGCCGTCGGGCGATTGTGAAAGTACTTGAGCAAATAGGTTGTGTGGAAGAAATACCTTTGTTAAGTCCCAATCTCCCCGATTGGGAAACTGTAGCTACTGAGTTTATTCGTCGTGCTTTCGCTCTGAGGGGCAAGCAGATTTCTGAGGCTGCAATTATCGAATTGATCACCCGTGTAGGGCCTAATGCTGCTGCTCTCGATAACGAGGCAGAAAAGCTTTCACTTTATATCGGAGAAGCTCCTGAGGTAACCGTAGATGACGTTCGAACAGTATGTCCAACGGGACACTATGCAAAGGCGTTCGCGCTGGCCGATGCGCTGGGGGAACGCAACTTGCCCGAGGTATTAAAACATTTAAAAGAGGAGCTGTACGAAATGGAACGTGAAAGTGGATATTCGGAACTAGGTCTGTTATATGGTTTGGTTTCGAAAATACGGCAAATGTTATTAGCTCAGGGTTTGTTGGAACGGGGGTATGTCAATCCACGCATGAGCTATCTACAGTTTAAAGCCCAGTTGAAACACATCCCAGTTGACATTTGGCCTGAGGATGAACGGATCAACCCGCTGAAAATGCATTCGTTTGTGTTATACCGAGCTATGATCCATGCCCAAAACTACACAAAGGAGGAGTTAATTCAAGCGCTTACCCTGCTGTTAGATTGTAGTTTTAGATTAGTCAGCAGTACTGTAGATGTCGCAGCCGTGCTACAGGAAACAATTATCAAGATCATAGGTGTCGGGAAAAGGAATGCAATACCAGCCCGTGGTATTAAGAACTGACGAAGGGCTTTCAGGAATAAAAGCTCGGGGAATTATACGATCTTAAGTCAAGTACTTCAAATAACTCCCAAGGAATTTCCGCCAGGAATCGACTTATCTCTAGCGTTTCGAGCCCCTGACTTCCTGGGCTACGCCGACATTCAGGATAAAATATGAAGAGGTGGGTTTTTGCTCTGGTTATACCGACATAGAAAAGTCGACGTTCTTCGTACAATCCACCCGGGACACCCATCGCACGTGCATTTGGGAAGAGCCCATCACATAACATGATCAGAAACACCACTTCGAATTCGAGACCCTTTGCCTGATGAACGGTTGAAAGTCTAACTGCATCCGTTGCATATGTGGCTATGAGCGTTTCTTCGGATTCTAAGTTTGTTAGCAAGGCAAGCTGTGCCAAAAAATCGTTGGTTGACTTAAACTGCTCAGCATATGCAATTAGCTCATCAATGTCCTCAAGCCTTTGAAGATAGTTGCTGTAAGTTAGCCGAATATAGTTATCGAGGTACGCCTCCATTATCTTCCTAATTATAGGAGCTGGCGTAAGTTGGGGGCCAAGCGCTTGGATTGTTTTGAAAAGCCCGACCAGTTTTGCCCACTCGGTTTTACTTGGAGATGGCACATGGTTACTAATTGCTGCTAGCACTTCGGGTAGACTTTCCCATGCTTGGGATTGTGAGTTTGTATCATTCGATGGGTCATTTTGACGCTCAGGACTTTTTAAAGCTTCCAATTTACTTAAATATGCGCGCCACAATTTGTCGAATGTTTTAGGGCCGATACCAGGCAGCATCAGCGTTAACCGGCGAAAAGCCAATTCATCCTTTGGATTTACCAGTAGTTTTAGATATGCGGTGACGTCTTTTACATGGCTTTGCTCGAAAAACCTTATTCCACTAGTAATGACAAATGGGATACCTGTCCTGGTAAGTTCCAGTTGAACTTCCATTGCGTGGAAGTGGGATCGATAAAGGACTGCAATGTCAGCTAATCGTAATCCGGTTTCGCGAAATTCCCGGATTTTATTGGCTATAAACCACGCTTGTTGAATCGGATCGCGACATATTATTAGCGTGGGTTTTTCCCCGGCTGGGCGGATTGGTGTTAGTTTTTTTCTATGTTGGACTGGGTTATTTGCGATACTAGCATTTGCCACTGCTAGTATTTCTGGGGTACTGCGGTAGTTGTATTCTATCCGATAAATTCTTGTGTCGGGATACCGACTTGGAAACGTAAGTATGTTTTCGAAATTGGCGCCACGCCACCCGTAAATACTTTGGGCATCGTCGCCTACTACCATGATGTTTCTATGTCGGGAAGCCAGTAAATCTACCAGCTCACTTTGGAGCTTATTGGTGTCTTGATACTCATCCACGAGGATGTGCTGAAAACGCTCCTGATAATGCCGGAGTATTTCAGGAAACTGTTCCATCAGCAATTTGCACTTTACCAGTAGATCGTCAAAATCCATCAGATTCGATTCCCGTTTTTTTTGCTCATATAGTGCAGATGTTTTTTTTATGAGCGAGATGTACTGGGTGAAGTACGGATATTCGTTTTGGATGGTTTGCTCTATGGATACTGTCGTATTTGCCGCTTTTGAAATTATCTCGGCGATTACCTCTGCTCGTGGCCCAACTTTTGGTTTGATATCCACATCAAGTTCTTTTAAACAGGCTTTGACCAAATCCAGGGAATCTTCCCTATCAAGGATTGTGTAGTTGTTATTGTACCCAATCAAATGGGAATGCTGGCGCAAGATTTTGTTTGCAACCGAGTGAAATGTGCCTCCCCAAGGACATACAATTTGAGCCCCCAGTAGCAATTTAACCCGGTTCATCATTTCGTCAGCGGCCTTATTTGTGAATGTCAGCAGGAGCAGTTGGTCAGGAGGTACACCCCGCTCGATTAGATATGCAACTCGGTATGTCAGTGTGCGGGTCTTACCCGATCCGGCACCCGCAATAACAAGGGCGGGTCCATCGGGGGCAGTCACGGCCGCAAGTTGTTGTGGATTTAAAGATTTCTTATAGTCGATCCGCAAACTGCCACGCGGCTTGTAAAATTGTCCCGGTGCCATGCTCACTACTACGTCATAAATTTAAATAGCTTGCTTAGAAAGCAAAACTACCTCATTTACGCAAGTTATTTCCAGCGACCTCCGGTGAATTGTGAGTCTTTTTGCATTAGAAAGGGCTTTGTTACGAATCTCGTATCCAAAAAAACAGAGCCTGTAGATTATGCGTTGCAGGATTGTATAGTTAGCAGCCAACCCCTCCTCGGCCCCTCAATAAGGGTATTTTTTAAAGGGTCCCCGATGTGAATTCCTTTGTTTTAAAACGCGCGGTTTAGTTTGGGGTTGCAAAATGTCTGCATACGCGGGCAAGTCGGAATTAGAATTAATCAGGATCCTAATTTGATGGCTTGCGGTGTTTTGTGTAGTAAAAGTAGCTTGCCCCGCGATTAGTGGATTGGTTCAATGTAATTGGGCACAAGTGCGTAGTTAGGCTTGACTCTATATGTGGGGAAGTAGATATTGAGCGTGTTGTTGGATCTTCTCTCCCTGCTGATTCTGGATTGGAATTTGTGCCCTATGCCCGGAGTTCGCATGAGTCAAAAGAAGATTAAAAAGAAAACTCGAGAGTCCAGCCTTACGCGACACGGTAAAACCGGCGGGAGAAAAATAAAAATTAATCCCCAGGGGTTCAACACCTACCATGATTCCGACAGGGGAGGTTCTATTGCAAAAGGTAATGGAAGGGACAAAAATGCGGGTGATCAACATGAGCTCATTGCAGCCAAATTGAAAGAAATCGTTCGGCGCGCTCATGATCAGGGATATATTACCCACAATGAAGTACGTGAAATCCTAGGGATGGCTGAGCCTACGCGAGAACAATGGGAAGAGATCTATGACAAGCTTCATGAGTTGGAGGTTCCTGTACTAGACGACACAGATGTGACGCGTATAGAGGGAGTGGGAGACCTTGCTGAAAATGAACCTGCCAAAAATGTGGATACCTTGGATGACCCCATTAGGCTTTATTTCAAGCAAATGGCTCAAGCGCCTTTGTTAACTAGAGATCAGGAAGTGGAAATCTGTAAGCGCATAAAGCAAGCCGAGGACCAGGAGTGTAACATTTTGTATCGAATGGGCTTCACAGCCAAAGAATATATAGCCGTGTCGGAAAAACTCCTTGCGCATCCTCCGCGAGAGCGTCTTGATCGTGTGGTCGTTGATTCTCTTTCTTTAAACAAGAAACGGTATTTGAAAAGGCTGAAAGAGTTAGTGAGGACTCTCCGCCGGTTGAATAAGTTGGCTGATGAGAGGTTCTTGCTACTTCGCAATTCACGGTCAAAACATGACCAAGAAAATCTAAGCAAAGCTTATGAGCGTGTTCAAAATAAGATACTTCAGCTGTTGCCTGAGTTTAGATTCCGCCGCGAGGTTTTGGAAGAGGTTTATCAAATAGCCGAGAACGTTTACGAACGATTCCAATCGTGTGTTCCCTCAGATAACGGAAAAGATGGGCAAAATCAGTTGTTAGACTTAGAGCAATTTGCCCGTATGCGGATGGATGAATTCAAAAAGGCCATGGAGATGATACGGGCAGCACGAGCTGAAGCCGCCCGCGCAAAAGAGGAAATGGTCCAAGCTAATTTGCGATTAGTGGTGTCCATCGCAAAGCAATATACAAATCGTGGTCTGTCGCTTTTGGACCTTATTCAAGAAGGGAACATAGGATTGATGCGCGCGGTCGAGAAGTTTGAGTATTCACGGGGGTTTAAGTTTTCCACTTATGCAACGTGGTGGATACGACAAGCAATTACTCGGGCAATTGCGGAGCAAGCGCGCACTATCCGAATCCCTGTCCACATGATTGAAACCATCAGTCGAATTTTACAAGTGCAGCGCCGATTACATCAAGAGCTGGAACGCGAGCCTAGCCCAGAGGAAATCGCATTTGAAGTTAACATGCCTGTAGAGCGGGTCCGCGCGTTGTTACGAATGTCTCAACAACCGATTTCACTTCAAGCTCCCGTTGGTGATGCAGAAGATTCATCCATGGGTGACTTCATTGAAGATAAATCGGTGGAAGCTCCTTCCGATGCCGTGAGTTCTAATATGCTTCGCGAGGTGCTAAATGGAATACTTCAGAATTTAACTGAGCGGGAACGAAAAGTGCTCGAACTTCGATTTGGTTTGGTTGATGGATACGTGCGGACTCTAGAAGAAGTCGGTAAGCAGTTCAGCTTGACTCGGGAGCGTATCCGTCAGATTGAAGCAAAAGCCCTTAGAAAAATTCGTCATCCCGCTAGGCTAAGAAAATTAATAGGGTTTTTGGAAAACCATTAACGGCCTTCCTCGCGCTTGTTAAAACGGAAAACACTGAAGAACTTCACCGGTCAGGCGTAAATTGTAGCGTTTTTTGGCTAGGCACACGCGGAGTGTAAGGGATCGTTGCCTAGAGGATGTCCTCAAGTAGAGACGGCAGGAAAAGTTGATGGAACCTAAACCTCAACGTGGCTTGGTAAAGTGTGTATAGGTTTCTTCTCTTATGCGGTATGAGGATAAGGTGTGGCCTATTGACTGGTTTCCGTTGCGGGCATAAAATTGGGTTGTTGCGGCTCCCTCGCAGGTAATCATGAAAACCTTAGCTAAATCGATTGTGCCCGCCTTAGTGTTTTTAGCTTCACACTGTGCGTACCCAGCCGATGGGGCATGGAAAGTAGACGCAAATGGAGACTGGGCAGATCCTCAAAACTGGGTCAATGGCATAATCCCCTCAGGACCAGGCTCAACGGCTTTCTTTACTAATGACATAACCGGTATTCGAACTATTAGCCTTACTGCTACGCAGGAGGTGGGAAATCTTGTATTCGGTGACGCAGACATTGAGCTTACTCCGGGTGGCTGGATTTTGGAAGGTGGCGCATTGATGCTCACGAATGAGGGAAGGCTACCAACTATTACAGTGGCCCCGATTAGTATGTGGCAGGATTCATCCAATGACGTGCGCATTCTGACACCAATTGTGACGTCACAGGGGCTTATCAAACGGGGGGCAGGAACAATGACGCTTACTGCTACGAACCAACTTGGTTCCAATGTTGTTTTGGAGGAAGGTTTGGTACTCCCCTATTCGAGAGGTGCATTAAATACTATCTCGTCTCCTCAAACAGTCATTTACCAGGGAGGCGGAATTAGAGTCATTTCTGGAGGGCCCACCCTGAATTTTCGGAACCGAATAGTAGGTTGTGGTTGGATCGTTTCTACAAATGGGAATTACGACGGTCTGACAGGGGCATTCGAAGGAAATGGGACATTGCTCGTTCACGCAAGCGCGCGACTAACGTTAGGAGGAGGATCTGCGACCGCCTTTGCTTCGTTCAATGGCGAGATAGATTGTGCTAGTAGCCCGAGTGGGTGTAATGTTCGGATCGATTTGGGGAGCACTTCTGTGTATGACCTGGGCCATCTTGTGCTTAATACCGGTACGAATGGAGGCCGTTTCAGCTTCCGGACCACTGCAACTCCCGCACGAGTAAAAATCGGTGCATTGAAAGGTGGGCCCTCTACAAAGTTTCAGTCCAGCGAGAAACCGGATTGTACATCACTTTATTGGGAAATTGGGTATCTCAACTACTCTACGATGTTTGAAGGCAGTATCCAGAATTACAATAATCTCGCTGATCGAGTTGGGCATTTAGTGAAGGTTGGAACTGGTAAGCTCATTTTGACCGGTAACAATACTTACACTGGAATGACAATTATTAGTAACGGGGTTTTGGCACTAGCCGGAAATGCTGCGTTGAGCGGCGCCACAAATTACATAATGGTTTTAAGTGGAGCAATATTTGACGTTGCAGATTTGGCTACCCCATTCACGCTTTTGCCACAACAATCATTGGGTGGTAATGGATGTGTTGTTGGTAACGTGGCTCTTCAGGCGGGCACTTTGTTACCAGGCTTGGGCGTGGGCACATTGACTTTTTCCAACAACCTTTCAATGTCTGGCATGCTGACTGTCACCAATGTTTTTGAGATTTCTGAGCCTGAAGTGCATGACTCCATATATGTGGCGGGCGATTTGGAACTAAGTGGGTTAATAGAGGTCAAGTTGGTTCCTGTGGCAAGCGTCATCCCAAATGGGAGATACCCTCTTTATCGGTGGGGAGGCACGCTAATCGGTGATGTGGCTAACCTCGTCCTTGTACATCCCCCGCAGCAAGGTACCCTGAGGTTAAGAGCTGATACAGTTAATAAAGTGATTTTCTTAGACGTGACAGGGGTACCTGGCGGCCGGGAATTAATTTGGCGTGGGGATGGCGTGCAGAACAGTTGGGATTTTGTTGCACCTAATTGGTGGGACGGATCAGGGCTATGTGCATTTGCAAACGGTGACATTGCAATCTTTGAAGATTCCGGGTCAAATAACGTGCCAGTGGCCATTCAAATAGATGTTACGCCCAAGTCCGTCATCGTTAATGCTCAAAAAGATTATAGTTTCACGTCCAGTGGTGGGTTTGGAATTGTAGGCGCTGGTAGTTTAATAAAGTCTAATACCGGGACGTTATATGTCTTCAACAATAACGCCTACGCTGGACCTACTGTGATTGGAGAAGGGCGGATCGTAGTAGGGGATGGATTTAGTTCCAGCGGGTCACTGGGTGTTGGCCCAATTACAAATAATGGCGTGTTAGTTTATAATCGACCCGATTCATTTACGAATACGTCCGCCATCGCAGGTTCTGGCGTGTTAGTGCAGGCGGGAAGTGGAATTTTAGCGCTAGGAGGGGCTAACACCTATAGCGGTGGGACAATCGTTAGCAACGGAGGCACATTAATCCTATTGAATCCTCAGGCAGCAGGTACCGGTCAGATAACTCTCAGCAGCGGAGTTCTCGTAGCTGGATCCCTTAACATTGATAACAGAATTCGGGTCATAGCCAATTCTGAGATCGCCACGACAGGTACGTTACAACTCAATACCGACCGTGTTCAAGGCGACGGTATACTAACGCTGTCAGGGACAATACGGTTTAATTCGCCAGACTTAATTGTGGATTGCCCATTAGTGATCAACAACGTACTACAGTCATACAACGTTACAGGTATCCAAATATTCAATGGTGTAATTTCAGGACCAGGTGTTTACCAACGACGGTGGACAGCGAGCAACCCTTCTTACACAGGTGCGACTGTCTTTAATGCTCAAAACACTTATTCTGGCGGCACATTATTGCGCGAAGGTGCCATAGGCTTCGGGGTGAGTTCCATTGTCCAGGACGGAATACTTATCTCTGGGCCGATTGGTACTGGTCCATTAAATCAGGACAACGCCACTTACACAGCTGTGTTTGCATACGGCGGGCCTCGCACTGTTGCAAATGAGATACGTCTAAATCCAGCCGGCCAAGCATTTGTCATCACTGGCAACTATCCATTGACACTTTCAGGGCAGATTGACCTTGGAGGCGGTATTAAGGAAATTCAAGTGGACTGGCCCGCGACAGGGATCCTTGCGGGTACAATACTAAATGGCGAATTGGTGAAAACCGGGTTTGGCACATTGTATATTGACGGCTATAACGGAGCTTCTTCCAACACCGTGGTGTCCGGAGAGCTGGGAGGCATAGGCACGTTCGCTGGACCTGTCACAGTTCTTCCCAATGGTGTGCTCGCGCCTGGTCGGGGTCTCGGCTCAATAAGGTTAGAAAGCGATTTGAGCTTGTACGGGAAACTGCGAATGGAATTAGATAGAATGAATCCTGCCCAGAAGAACGACACCATCCACGTACTAGGCACTTTCGACAGTGGAAACGGAGTTTTGGAGGTAACAAATGTTGGTCCTGCATTAGTCGCAGGAGATATATTCCAATTGTTTGATGGGGCGCGGGTCTTTGGCAAAGTGATCCTACCTACGAATGATTATGTTAACAAAGTTAGGTATACTTGGATTGATCGCCTTAGTATTGATGGCCGGATTTCCGTCCAGAGCGTCCAACCATTACTTTCCACTACTCCCACAAATATCACGTTCACTGTGAAGCAGGATGTTTTAGAGCTTGCCTGGCCGACTACTCACTTGGGTTGGACTTTGCAATCTAACTCTGTAAATGTGGGTGATCCAACCCAGTGGTTTGATTGCCCCCCCGATACTGGATCGCGTGATACAAACATCGTAAGCATCCCTATTCTATACAACAAAACAAACGTTTTCTTCCGATTGATTCTCAAGTGACCGCGCCGAACTCCCTGGGAAAGATTAGTGTTAATAAAACAGGTTGTGATGTGTTTTGGCCACCCCAAATTGTATCGCGATTTGGTTTTTTGAGCTAGGCTTTGGGCGATAATGCTTTCCACTCTTAGTGGTACTCTGGGAATAGAAGTTCGGTTTTTGTAAATGGTTTGGCGGGGGGGAGGGGTGGCAAATTTATCTTTCGACGGAGTGGAGTTCGTGCTCGGGGAAGTAAGTATTATTTATGGCGGAGTTTTTACTTTCGTGAATAGCTCGGTTGTGCAGAAAGGGGTTGTTTGGTGTGGATGTGTTCAGGCTTAGGGATGTAAGGTGGGTAGTTGTGATGCAAGGTTTGAGTAAGGGGAGCTGAGGATTATTTTGCACTGTCTAGTTTTTTTGTGTGTGGTTTAAGCATGTACTTTTCCCGTTGCACTTTGGGTTTGTTGTGTTTAAGGGCAATTGGAGCAGCCCCTGTATGATAGTTTGGGGTGTGGAGATTGGGCCTAATTTGTTGGAAAGATTGGGATAGGGGTAAATATAGTGATGGGTAATTGTGCGGCTATTGGTGTGCCGGGGATCATAAGGGACCGTACATTTACAGGCTTGAAAATAATGGGGCGATGACTATGGGAGGTATGACTTTGATAATTGCCTCGCGTGGAAGATGTAACGATGGGTGTGGTATTAGGGGACTCGATGACGGCGCGTTGGGGAATAAAGCAACATATGAGTGTTAGGGTCAAACCGGTGTAATAATCCCTGGGAGCGGTGTGGTTATTCGTAATTGGCTATTGAATGGTTATTCCGGTCTCCCGAACGCCGTGATTCAGGGAAGTGGGTTCTACGATTCCACTCAGGTTACGCGTGTGTATTTCCTTGGTGAGTTGTTAGTGGCCTAATACACTTGAACAGTTGGTATGTAGCGTGAAATTTCGTCCAGGGATGCGGGGGTGTGGTGATAGTTTTTATGGGACAGCCGGTGGTGTTGCTTTTGGCTTGAATGTATGTAATGCCAAGCGAAAATCGAATGTGCTGGTCTTGCCTCTAAGTGCGAAATTTTATCGTGGCAAGTACTTTTTGGAGTCCCTGAACTTTTGGTAGACACTGACTGGGATTTGAGAGATTTTAAAGGTGTTTGAACTGGCGTTTATGACAATGGTTTAATTTAGAACCCACCTCATCATTTGAAGGCCAACCGTATTTTAAGGTTGGACCTGTAGGATTGCTCGGAAGAACCTAGCTTCTTTTGAAGAGACATCAAAGGGTAAGAATATCTTAGCTCCCGTTGGAAGATTCGAGGTTAGAAGGATCCAGTGTGATAGGTCCTGGGATTGTTCTATCGCGTAACTCCCAATTTCGGGTCCCATAACTGTAAGTTGGAGGAGATTGGTGTTTTGGAAAGCCAATGTTACTGTTGGGGTTATTCGAGGCCGTGACGTTGGGTCTAAGGGGTGCGACTCGCCAACGAATTCCAGAAAATTATTGAAACCGTCTAAATCGGGATCTTCCCCTGGGTTTGCTTGGGTAATTGAATCGAAAAATTTAAATTCCCACCAATCCGGAAGACCGTCGCTATCGGTGTCGTTTGGCGGCCCAACGATTGTGGTTGATTCGCCCATAATAGGTAGGTTGGTTGTCCCATACCGTAGCATGCCGTCAAAACTAACCAATTGGGTGTTGGTTGCATGTAGTTCATATGAAAGCGCGCTGTTAGGTGCGACATTTCCCCAAACAATTTTTTGGGATTCTGGAACTACCAAACCATCGTTAGACACATTTTTTACAGTGGGTCCAGGGGAGAAATTATCTTCGAGCATCAAGTTGGAAGTTGAAGTGATAGAAATTGTGGATGGTACTTGAATTAGGACTCGGACTGCGCCGTTGGGGAGGTTGATTATTTTCCGTACTGGGACATCTGCGTATGCAGTGCCTGTTACATGAATAATCCGCTTGGCATCTGTGTGGTCCGGGTCATTTGAGTGGAGCTCTATAGTTGCGTGGTGTTCGCCCATTGAAATCGGGCTATATTGAAATTCAATCATAGCGCGGCTATTTGGAGGTACACTTAAATCGGGTGTATTTATTTCGGATCCCTGCATTGTTAGCCATCGGATCTTAAACATGTTTGCTTCGGGTGGGTAGATAACCGGATTGGAAACGATAAGCACTTGATTGCCGCGGTTATGGATAACGATGCATTGCGTCTCTGACAATCCCACTGCGGTGGGTTTAAAAACAATTTTTTCCGTGCTTTGGTCGAGCAACATGGTTTCAAAAGAAAAATGGGGGCCATGCCCACAGTCTGCCTGAATAGGCCTGTAGGACCGAAATGTTAAACCCAACTTATAAACGCCTGGTTCCCCCTCTACGCGGAGAAAGTTTCGTTCGTGCGGTGTTTTAAGGATCGGTTTGCACATAGGATTCAGGTTTTCTTCCCAATTAATTATTGCCAGTTCGTCAAGCCAGTAATACCCCACGCCAGTAGCTGGTGGGTGATGGCTTATTGCCAATCGTAAGGCGCGCGGCGCATTTGTTGCGGGATCCCCGGCCATTTCTGGGTCATCCGGAGGCATGTGAAGATCGCTTGTGAATTGAACCCAATTGAAGGTGCCCCCTGGGTGTTCGTAGGCTAATTCTCCACCAAATGTGTTAGATCCTTCACTAGCCCAGTATTCTGCAATTATCGTAAGCTTGCCAGCATTTTCGCCTTTTAAGTACCCGAGAAGCGAAATGTCTTTGTTGGGTTTGTTGATAGCGTCACCCATTACGCGGATCCGGTTCCTGAACATTACGGCGGTGGTGATATTTGTGCTGCTGCTACGGCGCATGCATAACGAACTGATACCCTGGAATGGAAAACGCAAAGAGAGCGTGGATTGAGACCCATAATACCACCGTGAAGCTTCGCCTTGTATGTCGTCCACATCCACATCTTCAAAGTCACCGAACCACATCTGGTCACGTCCTGGTCTTATGTTGAGCCCGGTTGTGTTTGCAGTAACACAGTAGAGCGCTTCTTCTGGGAAAGAAATTGTACGCAAATCCACTACGTTCCATTTATTAGTGCCGATAACGACTGGGATTTCTATGTATCGGTCGGTAAACGTGTACTGGCCGAGGTTTGTGGAAATCCAAGCGCGATCTGCATAAGGGAATACGCGTACGTTTCGAGAGAACTCCCCAATACGACGCAGGAACACCGATCTAATGCCACCGCACATTGGTTTCGCCTGGTAATCTTCTATGTAAACGGGGATACCCCAGACTTGGCGGACTTGATTGCCCTGCATATCTACCATGACTAGTAGGCCTAGCATCGTTTCGAGCCGCAATTGGTCAAAGAATAAGTTTCCGAGGCTGTGAGATATGATGATCCCTTTGTACAACTCAAAACCCTGAGCCACGTGAGGGTGATGTCCTATGACTAAATCGGCCCCTGCATCAGCGCATAAATGAAACCACTGTAGGGTTTGCGGTAAAGGCTCGTAAGTATACTCGTATCCCACGTGTGCCTGGACAATTGTCAGGTAGCCTGCCAATTTCTCTCTAGCAATTGCTTGAATGGCTTCATTCGTGAATTCGAGGTATGCTGCACCACCTTTGTTAGAGGTTGCGTAGTAGGTAATCGAATGCTGCTCCCCGCCTATAGTTGTCATCGCCAGAAAAGAACAAGGGATGCCCTTTATAGTTTTCCTAAATGGTGTGAATGCTGACTCTGAGTTTGTCCCCAGACCACTAAAGTTGATCCCCACCTGGTTAAAATAGTAAATTGTGTTTGACACACCTGATTCTAGATAGTCGTACACGTGATTATTGCCGAGCCCCACGTAGTCTATGTTTAGCGTTTTAATCGCGGGTAATGATCCTGGCAAAGTGAAATATACGTAGTCTTTCTCCCAGTGCGGTGTGGAAGGATCCAGGGTTACTACCGATTCAAAGTTTATTATAGGATAATCCACGGATAAGAAAAAAGGCTTCACATAGCTGACAACACGCAATGTGCCTGGGAGGGGATTAGAAACGCTGATAAGCGCATCCGGATTTTCAATTGGGAACTCATTACGGGCGGCCCGTTCCAACGGATCCAACATGCGTCGCGCAAACGCTGTATCCCCTCCAAAAAGGAACCTGATTACATTGCCATTGCTGGGCCACAATATAATGGGTGGTAGTTCAACAGCCAGTCGATTGGTTGGAAGATACAACTCCACTGGTATTATTTCTGGGTAAAAGCCCAGTGCAGTGACCGTTAAAAGTTGGTTGCTACGGATTGCGTTTGACAGGATAAATGTGCCGTCGGCACGGGTACTTGTTGCCACCCCACATGTTAGGCACACAATGCAATTTTCAATCGGAAACCCGTTTTGGTCGACCACCCGGCCACAAACCTTAATGGGAGTGTTAGTGAAGGCTGTTTTAAGTTGGGTTTCCTCTGGGAAAAAATCCGTTTGAGTCCAGCCTGTATTTACCAACCCGAATCCAATCAGTAAAATTTGTGCCATGATGGCAAACATAGTTTGTTCTTCATATCCATATGGCCGTTTATTCACCTGCATTCTCCTAACCAAGCCTTACAATAAATTATGTAATTGGTTCCCGGCAAGTAATAGCCGCTATAAGCCCAATATTTGAGAAAAACAAACTCATGCTTCATTTTGGGGTATGTGCTTTTGGTTATCCGTAGTTTGGAGGGTATGTGTGGTTTGGGCTTCCTTAGGTTAGCAGGGAAAGATCCACAATAGGGGCTTTTCCATAACGTTGGGATATTTGAGTCACTAGCGGATTTGAACTGCTCGGATTAACCTCTCTCATTTTGGGATTTGGCTGGAGCGAAAAGGGTAATTACCTAATAAATCGCAGTGGGGTTTTCAACTGTCGTGCTCAATGAAGGATCAGCATCTTCCCACAGCGCAGGACTCTGCTTGGAGTGTGCTACGCACAAACCCTGGCCAAGAGATCCTTTTTCCTAAAAGTCTTTTCTGCCCGGTGTCGTCGGATTAATTTGAGGGGTGTATGGCGGTACCATTCCTATCGGTTGCGCAAATGCGTGATTGGGAAAATCGTACTTGGGCAGCGGGAGTAAAAGAGGAAGAAGTCATTGCACGAGTAGGGAAAGCTTTGGCGGATTTGATTAATAATGTTACAGAACCTGGTGTACGGATTTTAATATTGGCGGGGAAAGGTCATAATGGAGACGATGCAAGAGCTGCCATCCCACACATTGTCAACCGAGAGGTGAGTTGCTTGAATGTCGTCGATCCTGCGGTGGCATTGCGTCAGATTGATTCCATGCTCGATTCGCCACCTGATGTACTCGTGGACGGTTTATTTGGGATCGGGTTGAGTAGACCATTAAGTGAGGATTGGTGCCGATTGATTGAACGGATTAACGGTTTGGGTAGTTATGTTATTGCGGTAGACTTACCCTCAGGCTTACATCCCGACACAGGGGACAACTTTGGAGCAGTTATACGAGCAGACACTACTTTAACTGTTGGTGCACCAAAGATCGGGTTTTTACGAAAAAGTGCTTGGCCATTCGTGGGCAAGCTTGAAGTAGCTCAGGATGTAGGGTTAATTCCTTGCCCATTCGCAAGCGAAACGTACTTAATAACCCGCGATGACATTAGAGGTATACCTCCCCGGCGTGTTTCTGCTACGCACAAAGGTAACTATGGTCACCTTGCAATAATTGCTGGGTCTCGTGGATATCATGGTGCAGCTGTGCTTGCTGCTCAAGGAGCACAACGTGCCCAGCCGGGGTTAATTACCGTTTTTACGCAAGAAAACGTTTATATGCCAATTGCTTCTCAGCTTAGATCAGCGATGGTGCAACCGCTCGTACCTACAGAGTTTGAGATACGCGATTTTACCGGTGTTTTAATTGGACCAGGTTTAGCTGCGCCGGACATATCTCCAGCAGTTATTTCCCTTGTCCGTCGGATCTGGCGTGACGCTGATGTACCTGTGATAGTCGATGCAAGTGCTTTGGACTGGTTAGTAAGTGAGCCGGTCCCCTCAAAAGCAGTTCGAGTCGTGACACCGCATCCAGGGGAAGCAGCGCGGATGTTAAGGGCTACCGTTGACTACGTATTGGGAGATCGGGTAGCTGCTCTTAGAGAAATTTCCAGTAAGTATGGGGGGACATGGGTGGTGTTGAAGGGGTATCTGTCCATTATAGGACGGGCTTCTGGCCCCATATACGTGAGTAACACGGGTAACCCTCATCTGGCTCAGGGGGGCGCTGGAGATGTTTTAGCGGGGTACATTTCTGGGCTCCTTGCTCAGCCGAGGTTACAACCACGGGTGGAGGAAGTGCTGTGGTTCGCTGTTTGGCAGCACGGTGCAGCTGCAGATCACCTAACTCAAATTGCAACTAATTGGACTATTGAAGAGTTGGTGGAAGTGATCGGTCAAATTCGCCCACGATAGGATGTAAAAGGATGGTGGGTGGCAAACTCGTTGTTATCAGCTTTGGATTGAGAGACGTGGATTTTTTCTTTTAGAATGCACCGAGGGTTTGGTAAATGTGGCATATGCACAAACGGTTATCAAACTGTTTTACCTGGATAGGACTCATTTGCATCCTTTTCGCATCGGCTGTTGGCGCAGGCACTTTTAAGCTTAATGACGGCACGGTTTTGGAGGGAGAACTGGTTTCCCCTAATGAACTCGGTGCTGTAATCAGCCACCCGGATGGTTCCTACTCGTCACGCATACATTGGAGCATGTTTAGCCAAGAGGATTTAAAGCGGCTCGCCCAAAATCCAAAGTTAAAACAGCTGGTTGAACCCTTCATTGATGACTTTGATTTGCTTACACCCCAGACCAACACACAAAAAGAGATAAAACTTAATCCGGTTCCTCGACTGCCTGTGCCGATGGGTAAAAGTTTGCTAGGTGCGTTGCTGGGTTCAGGCCCAGGCTTGGCAATATTGCTTTTGCTATACCTTGCGAATATTTATGCTGCATATGAAATCGCGATTGTACGCGCCCGACCAGTTGCTGGAGTTTGCGCTTTGGCCGCGGTGTTCCCAGTGATAACCCCGATTATTTTCTTACTTAGCCCACCTAAGGTTGACCACGAAAAGAAACTTGCTGTGGAGAAAGCTGCAGCTGAACAAACCCATGCTCAAATGGCAGCCGAGGTAGCCAGTGCTTCAGCAACAATCCTGGGGACAGCTAAAGAGAAAGAAGAACAAGAGAAGTTTATGCCCCTGCCACCTCCCCAAGTGTTCAAACGAGGTGAATTTGTATTTAACCGCAGGTTTTTTGAAACTCGGTTTTCAGGTTTTTTCACAGTGGTTAGGAGAGAGGCGGATCGAGATATGGTCTTAACCATCCGGACTTCCAAAGGGTTATTTGTGGTGGAAAGGATTACCCGTATTACTGCTAATGATATGCACGCCCTTGTGAGGCGAGGCCCCTCCATGAGCGAAGTTCAAATCTCATTCCCCGAAATACTTGAAGTAGAATACCGGCATAAAGACGTACCTAGCCAGATAGAATAAAGACCGAGGCCGGGAATAATAAGGTTTTTCTTAAGAAGGGCCTACCATCCTTCCTGGACGACCACCCTGTCTTTATGTGACTAGGTGACACCCCCTGTAGCGTTTTGAAAAAGGGTTAAGGAATAGTTGACCTATTATTGGCTACGGCACACTATAAAGAGAGCGATATGAAGTTGCGATTTTATAGGACTGAGTTGTCGGGATGGGGTAGGGTGAGATTATATAAGTTTGAAGGAAGCGCAAGTGGCTTGAAAACAGTATTGTTATGTATCTTGCTGGCCTTTCCAATGGGAGCGGCTGATGCTCGGGTAATCGAGGAATTTAACAGCGGATGGCGCTTTAAGCACAGTGACCCTATAGGTACCTCCAATTTAAATTACGCTAACTTGCGGCCATGGCTTTTAGCAGTAGGAGGGGATTTTACAACTAACCCTGTTCTCCGCGCTTACACCCCTCCACCATATCAACCAGTTACGAACGTTCCATATATTGATCCTGCCTATGATGATTCAGATTGGCGCTTGGTGGATTTGCCTCATGATTGGGGGGTAGAATCCGAGTTCCGCCAGGAGTATCCTTCTGCCACAGGTAAATTGCGTTGGTGGGGTGTGGGATGGTATCGAAAACAGTTTTTTGTGCCGTGGGAGGACCGGGGTAAGAGGCTTTATTTGGACGTAGATGGAGCGATGTCGTATGCGACCGTTTGGGTTAATGGCTCCTTTGCGGGAGGCTGGCCTTACGGTTACAGTTCGTTCCGAATTGATTTGACACCATTTGTTTTGTTTGGACGGACTAATACCATTGCAATTAGATTGGACAACCCCCCGGCTTCGTCTCGGTGGTACCCCGGGGGCGGTATTTACCGGAATGTTCGGCTTGTTAAAACTCATCCTGTTCATGTGGCCCAATGGGGGACTTTCGTTTCAGTACGGGAAATAGCACCTTTATATGCTACTGTGGACGTCCAGATCCTTTTGGACAATCACACAACAAACGCCACATTGGTGCGTGTCCGAAACCAAGTGCGGTTTCTGGGGCAATTAGGACCCCTTACACCGCCTGTTCCAGATCTCAAGCCTTCTCAAAGTAAACATGAGTTGGAGTGGATGCCTAGGGTGGTACGGGCACCTTTAATAGAGGTCAGCACCAATTTGAATATTCCCCCAAATTCCAAGGAAACGGTTGCCCTTACCTTCCATATTCCCGATCCAAAGTTGTGGTCACCCGATCAGCCGAATCTTTACAACCTGATAACTGTGCTTGAACAGGATGGGCGGGTGATTGACCGATACGAGACAGTATTTGGCGTGAGGGTGGTGCAATTTGATGCTGAGCGCGGATTAATCTTAAACGGTCGACCAATTAAGGTCCAAGGAGTTTGTAACCATCACGATCTTGGGCCGCTGGGCGCCGCAATCAATGTGCGCGCTTTAGAACGACAGCTTCAGTTGCTGAAAGAGATGGGCGTTAACGCAATACGCACCAGTCATAATCCTCCAGCACCAGAATTATTAGATCTATGCGATCGGCTGGGAATAATGGTTGTAGACGAAGCATTTGATTGTTGGAGGAAAGGCAAAACCCCTAATGACTACCACTTACTCTTTGAGGATTGGTTTGAAAAGGATTTGCGGGCTATGATCCGGCGAGACCGTAACCATCCCTCGATTATCCTTTGGAGCATTGGGAACGAAGTCGGAGAGCAAGGTGAACCAGATGGATGGAAACTTGCAAAGTTACTAGTGGACATTTGCAAACAGGAAGATCCAACCCGCCTTGTTACTGCAGCATGCGACAGACCCCAATCGGAAACCAACGGATTCCAAACTGTTTTGGATGTGTTTGGGTTTAATTACAAACCTTATCGCTATACCGAGTTCCACAAAGCAAACCCTCAAAAACCCGTAATTGGCACCGAAACAGCTTCATGCGTGAGTTCCAGGGGTGAATACTTTTTCCCAGTCTCAACAAATAAACTCGAAGGCCGTGCAAATTTCCATGTAAGTTCTTACGACCTGTATGCTCCACCTTGGGCTAACCCGCCTGATGTGGAGTTCCGGAGCTTAGATGAAAATCCGTTCGTGGCTGGGGAATTTGTATGGACGGGTTTTGACTATTTAGGTGAGCCGACACCATTTGATCGAGACTCTGCACAAATGCTTGTATTTACTGATCCGTTAGTTGTTGCGCAAAAAGCCGAGGAACTAGAAAAAACCGGTGTAATTCGTGTTCCATCGCGTAGCTCATACTTTGGAATTCTGGATCTTTGCGGGTTCCCCAAAGACAGATTCTATTTGTATCAAGCTCGATGGCGTCCAGACTTCCCAATGGTCCACATCCTCCCACATTGGAATTGGCCAGAACGTGTTGGTTTGCTAACCCCGGTCCACGTGTACACATCAGGCGACGAAGTAGAACTATTCCTAAATAACCAATCACTGGGCCGGCAAAAACGCCAGCCTTACCAATATCGATTTGTTTGGGATAACGTTGTATATGTGCCAGGAGAATTACGGGCAGTGGTTTACAAGGACGGTAAGTTCTGGGCAGAAAAAACCGTCCGAACCACGGGTGAACCAGCCGTTGTAAAATTAACCGTGGATAGGAATCGGATTTGGGCCGACGGGCGTGACCTCGCGTTTATAACCGCGGCAATCGTAGATGAGGCCGGTCAAGTCGTGCCTAGGACTAAAAACCGCGTGCGGTTCTTCATCCACGGAGCCGGCGAAATCATATCCACCTGTAACGGTGATCAAACGTGTCATGTGCCTTTTTATTCAAAGGAAATTCCAGTTTTTAATGGACTGGCATTGGCTATCGTGCGGGGTTTCCCAAATGCACCGGGAAAAATTACTGTGGAAGTTGAATCCCCGGGGCTTAAGCCAGGCAGCGTTGAGATTACCACATTTGCCCCCAGCACCAAAACGATCAAATAGAGGCGGCTGATGTACGAAAATGCCATGGATTCCTTTCACTATCCGATGGCGTGAATAGACAGCTGCTTGTTTGTAGATAAAGTTTTGCACGAAAGGTTAGTATTAGTGGAGTATTTGTGGGTGTTGGACAACCCTGCCTAATGGATGTTTGCATCAGGTCAGGCATTATTTCGTCCGTATCGTTTATAGCTGCGTAATTGCCAGTATTGGTTACCCTGCAAGGCTAAACTTGGTGGCTCGGAAAAGACTGTGATTTTCATTGGGAAATTGAGACTTGGGCGTGTTTTTTCATTCGTGCTTTAAGATGTCAGTCAGTGTATAGGGTAAAGTATACCGAGGGCGTATTGCTAGGCCTGAAGGTCGCATCCTGGACTTTAGTTGTAGGTCAGCCACTTTCCTTCCCTGCAAAGGTTGCGCATTAACTCGGCAAGTATGCAAATTTTGCGCACAACGGGGATTAGTTTTGAGCTCAAGTCCTAAAAATAAAGGGATTTGGAACATTCCGGTGTTGGCATGATAGCTGCGAAAGGTAGCTCTTGGACTTAACTCCTGGCGGTTGCCAACTCCTGATGGGTGTCAGGATGAGGTTAGGTTAATCGCCAGGTGAGTCTAACAAAAAAGCATTAAAGGAAAGATGAAAAGAATTATTACACTCACAATGATGGCAGGAGTTGCCGCAGCGCTGATGTTGAGCGCTGGGTGGGTATATGCGCAGGATGAAGGAGGTGCTGGAAGACGTCGCGGCCAAGGTCAGGCTGGGTTTGGTCCCGGGGGGTTCGACCCTGCCCAAATGCAAGAACGTATCCTGGAGCGTTATCGAGAAGCACTAGGTTTTACGAACCAGACCGAATGGGATGCAGTGCGGCCGTTGGTTCAAAAGGTCCTAGATGCGCAGCGGGAATTGATGATGGTGAGCGGCCGGCGAATGATGCGAACATTTAGGGGAGGGCCAGGTGGTTTTGGTGGCCCAGGGGGTGGTCCTTTTGGGCAAATGGCACAACCTTCGCCAGCTGAAGAAGCATTGCAGAAGGCGATCGACTCCAATGCTTCTAAGGAGGAGCTGAAGGCTGCTATGGAAAAAGTTCGTCAAGAGCGGAAACAGAAACAGGAAGCATTACATGCAGCTCAGGAAGAGCTGCGCAAAGTATTGACTCTCCGGCAAGAAGCGATAGCCCTTCAAATGGGGCTAATTGAGTGAGATTTTTGAGTTTTAACCGTGCGCGTTGCTGGATCGGTTTAGCTACTCAGGTTGAAAAAGTATGGGCATGGCGGCACAAGGCGAAAAAGGCTGGGATGAGCTCCTAAGGCAGATGGTTGAGGCGCGGCAGCTATCTGCACTGGATGCTCAAAGGTTAAAAAAAGAACTAGCCGAATCCGGCAACGCGCCGGCCCCATCCGAGGAGTTTGTGCTCCGTTGGATAGCACAACAGTACGGTTTACCGTTCCTCAACATTGAGCAGATTGAAACTGACAAAGAGTTACTGTCGCTTTTCCCGGCGCGAGTTTTATTGAAAGAAGGATTGTTGCCGTTGCGCCGAGTGGATGGGTGGGTAGAAGTAGCTACAAGTCGGATTTTAGCCACGCAGGGGTTAGACATATTACGAGCCATGACCGGCATGCGGGTAAGGCCGGTCCTTGCTACAAGCGAGGCTATTCAGCGCGAAATTAAAAAACGGTTGGGAATCGGGGCTGATACCATCGATACGTTGGAAGAAGAAGCTGCTATTCAGGTGGTTGATGAGGGCGAAGAGGAAACCGACTTAGACAAGGCAGCTGAAGACGCATCGATTATTCGGTTTGTAAACCAGGTGCTAAAAGACGCAATAGAACTTAGAGCTTCAGATATCCATATCGAGCCTTTCGAAGACGAGCTTAGAATTAGGTATCGTATTGACGGGGTATTACAGGAAGTTCCTGTGCCACCTCAAATAAAACGGTTTCAGGCGGCAATTGTCTCCCGCGTAAAAATAATGAGCCATCTCAATATAGCCGAAAAACGTGTACCTCAAGATGGCCGTATCAAACTGAAAATAGAAAATGAGGAAGTAGATGTGCGTGTGTCGGTAATCCCAATGATCCACGGAGAGGCCGTAGTGTTACGATTGTTGCGGCAAAGCGGGCTTGTAATCCGTGGAATACATGAGTTGGGAATGGACGAGCGGGAATTGCGCTTGTTCCGTCGTATTTTGACTTTGCCCCACGGGATAGTATTGGTTACTGGGCCGACTGGCAGTGGTAAAACCACCACACTTTATACAGCACTAAACGAGATAAATGATGCCAGCCGCAAGATCATCACAATTGAAGATCCAGTGGAATACCAACTAAAAGGGGTTAACCAAATTCAAGTTTCGGAAAAGGCTGGATTAACATTTGCAAGGGGCTTGCGAGCTATCTTGAGGCACGACCCAGATGTAATTCTAGTTGGCGAGATTCGTGACCTCGAAACTGCCCAAATTGCAATTCAGGCTTCTTTGACTGGTCACCTGGTATTTTCCACTTTACATACTAACGATGCTCCCAGCGCCTTAACTAGGTTGGTGGACATGGGTGTAGAACCGTACTTGGTAAGCTCCTCCTTAGAAGGAGTGATAGCTCAACGATTAGTACGTGTACTTTGCCCCCATTGCAAAGAACCAGACGATTCTCCCCCTGTTCAAGCATTTAAAGCAATTGTTGGTTTTCCCCCTGACACAGTAGTATACCAGGCTGTGGGTTGCAGAGAGTGTCGTGGAACAGGATATTTTGGAAGACACGCAATTTTTGAATTCATGGAAATTACCAACGAAATACGAAGAATGGTGCTTCAAAATCGGTCCGCAGATGAGTTGCGAGAAGCAGCGCGTGCCGCGGGAATGCGGACTTTGGCAGAAGACGGATGGCGTTTAGTTCGAGCTGGAATTACAACACCAGCTGAGGTCCTACGGGTAACAAAGGATCAAAATATGGTAGGTGGGTTTGATGAAGATGTGGCGGCTAAGCTTGGGGTTAGGTTAAGGTAATATGCCAGTTTTTAGGTACAAAGCCTTACAAAAAGACGGCCGCGTGGTTGAGGGAGAAGTAAAAGCCTGCGATCGTGCGGATGTATTGCGTAAGATAGAAGCCCAGCAGCTGCGCCCCATTTCCATTCGAGAAGGGTCAAATGGCAAATTTAAAGGGGAATTACGTATTAACGGCGAGCATTCAACATCGACAACCGGAACGGCAAAGAAAGAATTTTGGCTGTTTCAAAAGAAACGTGTTCCTAAGTCCGAATTGGAAAATTTTACACGGTCGCTCGCAAATCTTTTGGCGGCTGGTGTGTCTTTGAGTCGAGCCCTGGTAATTCTACAACGGGAAACAGCCACGCCTGCGGCTCGCGAAAAATGGAAAATGCTGCATGATTTAGTGGTAGATGGTGCTAGCCTCGCTGAGGCGATGTCGCGGTTTCCCGAGGTGTTTCCAAAGGTTTACATAGCTATGGTCGAAGCAGGTGAGACAGGGGGATTCCTTGAGGTGGTGCTTACCCAAATATCCGATTTTATGGAACGGGAAAAAGAACTGCGTACCAAAGTAATTTCGGCTTTGACGTATCCGATGATCTTGATGGTTTTGGCAATTGGAGTTTTGATTTACATGCTGACTTTCTTTATTCCGCGGTTTCAGAACATATTTGCTGGAGTTGGCGCCCAATTGCCCGCTATTACTAGAGCAGTAATTCAAGTGGGCCAAGTTGTGCGCGATTACGGATTGTTTCTTCTTGTAGGTCTGATTGTAGTTAGCGCCGCGATGTGGAACTGGGGACGATCAGAAAGAGGTAAAAGGATGATAGAAAACGCAATTTTGAACCTGCCAGTGTTAGGAATGTTAACTGCCCAATATGCAATGGCGCGATTTTGCCGGATGCTAGGCACACTCTTAAACGCCGGTGTTCCACTCATAAATGCGTTGAACGTGGCCCGAAGATCTATTGGCAATCAGATTCTGGTAGACGCTGTGGAGCGGTCCATCGAGTTAGTCAAGGAAGGTAAACCTCTAGGCGTGAGCTTAGCTGAATGTCAAAAGTTATTCCCCTCGTCCGTATTAGAAATGATCTCGGTTGCTGAAGAAAGTGGACGAGTCGAGAAGGAACTTATTCGCATCGCCGACGTTACTGAAAAAGAACTGGATCGTAAGTTGCGGACGGCTGTTTCTTTGGCAGAACCCGTGCTGTTATTTATCATGGCGGGGTTAATCGGGCTCATCTTCATTAGCTTATTGCTGCCAATATTCACTTTGCAGGAATACATTAACAAGTAGAAAGGAGATGCGCGCTATGAAGGTTGTATCAAAAATCCATGACGGTAGAGGGAAATCCAACGTTTCACGAGCAGGCTTTACGTTAATCGAACTGTTGTTGGTGTTAGTAATCCTAGGAACGCTAGCCGCCATTGTTGTTCCCAAGTTCACAGGGCGAACCCAACAAGCGCGAATTACTGCTGCCCAAACTCAAATTGCAAACTTAAGTACGGCGATCGATGCGTTTGAGGTGGATAACGGTTTTTATCCGCGAAGCTTGGACGAGCTTGTAACTCAGCCATCCGACGCACCAAATTGGCGCGGGCCTTATATGAAGACTGGTATCCCTTTAGATCCCTGGGGCAGACCATACGTGTATGTTTGCCCAGGACAACGTAACCCAAGCAGTTACGACCTGTACTCAGTTGGTCCAGATGGTCGCGAGAATACCGACGATGATATTGGCAATTGGACTCGGCAATAATTTGCTGGGAGCACTGCGCAATGAGGTGTTGCCAGACTGATGTGGGGTGTACCAAACATTGTAGGCAGTAAAAATAAGCAGGATACTACCAAAATTGTTGAGGTTCATGGATTGACTTTGATTGAGCTGATAGTGGTGCTTGCATTATTAGGTATAGTGCTAAGCGTGGGAGCTCCAATGTTGGCAAAGTTCTTCCGTGGCAGGGAGCTGGATAATGAAGTAAATAGGTTTTTGGCAATGACACGTTACGCCCGCGAACGTGCCATAAATGAGGGGATTCCAATAATTATCCAGATAGACACCGAAAACAGACTTTTGGCCTTGGCTGCGGATCCATCTTTTGTGGCCCAGGACCCGGACCGCCAAGAGCTTTCAATTGCGCTAGGGGTTACCATCGCTGTTCAAGGGTTTGTAAGTAGTTTGGCTGGTGCATTTTCCCAATTGGGTGTTCGAGAAGGAGCATTAGAAGGGCGGCAGATAATCCGATTTATGCCAGATGGATTCATCGCTATCGGCGCGCCCAGTAAGATCACTTTTGTTGATAAAGACGGGTTTGCTATATCGGTTGTCCCCAATCACATGAGGACGTGGTATGAAATTGAAACCACCACAAGCTCGGGTTTCCAGCGGTAATCGGCTGATTGGTGGATTTACACTTGCCGAAGTACTTGCAGCTATGCTGCTTATGGCAATTGTAATCCCAGTGGCCGTAGAAGGAATACGTCTTGCCTCTGAAGTTGGCCAAAACGCGGTTCGGAAAACCGTAGCTGCTCAGATTTGTGAGCGGGTGATCAATGAATTGGTCACCACCGGACAGTGGCGCCAAGGATTCCAAGAAGGTGTGGCATGGGACGGTCCTTACAAATACGAATGGAAAATGGATCTCTCAAATTGGTACGAAGGGTCGTTTTTGGTTTTGACTGTCCAAGTTAATTATACCGTTCAAAACAAACCCCGAACAGTTGAGCTTTCAACGCTGGTAAGCACAGTCGAATGAAAATAACCCTCTTACACGGCGAAAAAGATAAAGTTGTCCTAAGCGTTCAAAGTTTGGGAAAGGAATTGCCATGCCCAAGATGGTCTAATGGTGGCTGCCACTCTTTGATAAGAGGGTTTACCCTAATTGAAATCTTGGTTGCCGTGGTCCTGTTCTCTCTAGTATTGCTTGGATTACATGAAATGTATTCGGGGGTTTTGCGATTGCATAATAAGGTAAGTCGGGCGGCGGAAGATATATTGCCAGTGGAATACGCCCTATCAGTGATAAAACGCGATCTTAGTCAACTAATGTCCCCTAGCCAAAATAGTGTTTTGGTTCAACCCTTGCAAACAGTAAGCTCTGTTGACACTGTTTTTGTACCCGGGTTTGAAGGCCGGCAGGTTAGCCCAGAATTTTATACCGCATCAGGCACAGTTTCAGATGATCTACCCTGGGGCAATGTCCGACGAGTTGTATACTGTGTGGGGTCAATCAATGGATCACCAGAAGATACACAGCTGGTTCGCTTGGTGTGGCGTAACCTCTTGCCCGTACTAACGGATACGCCCGAAGTAGAACCACTCATCTCAGGGGTCAAAGACGTCGTGTTTCTGTTTTACGACGGTGTTCAATGGGTTACTTACTGGGATGCAACAGCACAGGAGAGGCCTCTGCCTTATGCGATTAAAGTGCAAATTGAGTTGATTAACACAAACCTCTTAGTAACGGAAAACCCGACCATTACAATTACGGTTCCCGTCCGGGTCGATGGATTAATCATAAATGCGAATGACGAGCTTTAATTCCATGGGAATTTTGATTGTTAACAAAAGCCCAAAGTGTTTGCAGAATATAGGTTCGATTTTGATAATAGTTTTATGGGTTACGGCAGGGGTGGTAGGCCTGGCATTGTATTTTTCGCATCGCGTAAAAATGGAGATCAGAGCGGCGGACGCCCGGGTTGCGTCTTTGCAGGCTGAGCAGGCTATCGAAGGAGCTATTAGATATTTGAAAGAGATCCTAGCCGAGTATGGGCCAGGGGAAATACCAAATGTAACTACCTACCTTTGCGAAAATGTTCCAGTGGCAGAAGCTCGGTTTTGGATCTTGGGCCGGGACACTAATAGCTGGCAGATTGGCCCAACAAGGCCAGTTTTTGGATTGGTCGACGAGGCCTCTAAACTAAATTTGAATACCGCCTCGGCTGAGATGTTAATGATGCTGCCCCACATGACTTCCGACTTAGCAGCTTCAATTGTCAAATGGCGCGGTGAGAGTACAAGCGGTACCGTTGTTGGTGGCGTTGATGATATGACTTATACACAACTTAATCCACCTTATCGATTAAAGAGCGCCCCATTTGAGACTGTTGAGGAATTGCGCATGGTTTATGGCATTAATATGGAAATTCTTTTTGGCGAGGATTGGAATTGTAACGGGATTTTGGACCCTAACGAAAATGATGGTGAGGTTTGGCTGCCAAGTGATAATCGGGATGGGAAACTTGATCCAGGGTTATGGGAATATGTGACAGTTTTTACTCGGGAGCCAAATTCTGGTAAAACAAATATTAACGATACGGCTTCCTTATCGTTGCTACTTCAAGAAACATTTGGCGAGGTTCGGGCTATGGAAATTATGGCGCAGCTTGGATTAGTGCAGCAGGGACCGGCTCAGCCAGCTCAAGGTGGTACTTCTAGACCCCCACAGTCAGGTGCTCCCGCAATGCAACCAACCAGTCCAGGTTTCACAAGTGTGATAGATTTTTATCTACGTAGTGGTATGTCATTCGATGAATTTAGTCAGATCTCCGACAAGATCACTGTTACAAATGCCCCATTTATAGAAGGGCTAGTAAACGTCAACACCGCTTCAGAAACCGTCCTTGCTTGTATCCCCGGTATAGGAGTCCAATACGCCCCCAGTTTGGTGGCATATAGGATTTCACACCCTGATAAACTTAGGTGTATTGCCTGGATAGTAGATGTTTTGGGACCAGAAAATGCCCGGTTAGCAGCCCCTTACCTGAGTGTAAAAAGCTACCAATTTAGTGCCGATATTGTGGCAGTTGGTCGCTTGGGACGTGGGTATAAACGCGTGCGGGTTGTGTTTGATGTTTCAGCTGGGACACCAAGTATAGTGTTCTGCCAGGATCTTACACACTTAGGATGGGCATTAGGAACAGAAATACGTGAGCAAATAAAACAGGCGCGATCCTTGCTAGCATGTAAGTAAATCGCAATGATGATCTTAAATCAAATCAAGAAGATCGATTGGTTGATGTTAATTCCGGGAATGCATCAGCGCATTCCGCGGAGACTATTGGCTATTGAGTTTCAAGAGGGGAATCTATGTGTAGCCGCATTCAAGCGGACCGATGGAAAAGTGGTTTTGGAAAAAACTGCCTATTTACCACTTTCATTAAACATCACAACAGATGAACCTTTACTAGTGGCCCAAGAAATAAAACGTCAATTGGAGTCTGCCGGAATTAGGTATAGACAGTGCATAGTGTGCCTGCCAATGCGTTGGGTGTTGTCGTTCTCTTTAAACATCCCAAAAGAAGTCCCTGACGAAGATGTAATGTCTTTTTGTGAATTAGAAGCCACACGTGAGTTACCTTACCCTCGAGAGACTTTGCATCTGAGTTACTTAGTTACTCGTGTGACGGAACACGATCGGATTTGTGCTGGAGTTGGAGTTTTACGCTCAGATGTGCAAAGATTGCAGAGTATTTTGGAATTAGCAGGTCTAATACCTCGAAGTTTCACCTCGGGGCTCGCAGTGCTTAAAACCGTTGAAGAATCACTCGAACCGAAAGTGGTTTTATATCCCACCGCAGAAACAATTGGCATAGTTGTGTTAGTTCAGGCCGGTGTACTTGCCTTGCGAGTCATCGAGGGAATTGCTCAAATTGATTCGGATTTAGGTCACGTTATCCGGGAACTCCGGTTAACACTTGCACAGTACCCACCCCCCATAGTGCAAAATTTGCGCAAAGTTCAAATATACGGGCACGATCAGTTGGGGAAGCACTTGGCCGAAGAACTTAAGCGGCAATTAAGTGGCGAGTACGTGGTGGAGGTGGTTACCCATTTTAGGGAGAAAGGCGAGGATTTGGAGCAATTCCCAGCCAAGGCTTGTGTGGCGCATGGATTGACTATATTGAAGGGCCGTAGGATAGAAGTAGAGTTCTTGCCTCCCCGGATTTCGCCAATTGAGCAGTTTATTAATAACTATCTAGCTGGCCGATTCCTTAAAATCGGGGTGGCAGTTGGGGCATTGGTGTTACTGGTAGGCTTGCTTTTCCTCGCACAAGAGTTGCGGCTTATTTATTGGTCGAAAAAGTGGGCATCGGTTGAGCCCCAGGTGAAAACGGTAGAATATTTGCAGCAACAAATAAAAAAGTACCGGCCATGGTTCGATGATTCGTTACGGACCTTGATGATATTGAAACGCTTGTCAGAAGCTTTTCCGGAGGATGGTACTGTTTCTGTGCGAACTATAGAAATGCGTGATACTGGTTTGGTGATTTGTTCCGGGACCGCCCGGGACAATGCTAGTTTACTCAGAGTCTTGGAACGCCTACGGGGGATTCGCGAAATTGCATCTGTCCACGTAGATCAGACCCGTGGGAACTCGCCCGTCCAATTTACGTTTAGGTTTGAATGGATTGCTAAGCCGCAACAAAGTTTGCGCGAATCAAAATGAAAATTTCCAATCGACAACAGTTGTTGGTTATTCTGGCAGCAGCTCTTGTAGGCTTGCTGCTGACAGATAGAATGGTGGTTACACCGTTGATTCGATTGTGGAAGTCCAGAGAAGAAACGATAGCATCATTGAAGGAGAAATTTCACCAAGGCACTGCTTTGATTGAGCGACGAGCCGCCTTAGTTAAGCAGTGGGATAGAATGAGAACAAATATGCTTTCTGGTCGAGTCTCCGCAGCGGAAGATCAGTTTCTGAAAACGATAGAGCGTTGGGCTCAAGAGAGCCGACTTACCCTATCAGCTGTAAAACCACAATGGCAAAGACCCTCAGATGCTAAATCCCAAGAACAAATTGCCATTCTTGAATGCAACTTAGAGACAACGGGCAACCTTGGAGCAGTAACAAGATTTTTGTACAATTTAGAAAAAGATCCCCTAGGAGTACGAGTAATTAAAGCACAAATTACGGCACGTGACGATGCCGGTGAACAGTTGACCCTAAACTTGCAGTTAAGTGCCCTTGCTGCGATAGCAAAAACGGAAGCAAGATGAACCCGTGGGTAAAACATTTTATTGCTGCTAGGATTGGGCGGCCTGGAATTAAAGGTTTTTACAATTATTTTAAAGCCCGACCCGCCCGAATGATGGCAATCTTGTTGTTAGTAACAGGATTGACGGGATCTTTCGCTGCTGCGCAAACTAATCAATTTGCGAGAGATACAGCAAGCCAAAGCCCGTCCACAAACTCAAGCCCATCTGGCTCACACCTTGTCCAAAACGCTTCATCACAAATGCCAGATTTTGCAGAGTTTAGAATCGTATTAGATAGAAACATATTTGCAACTCGGCGTTCAGGTGCAACACGTGCACGCACGGGCGCGGTTACACAACCGCGACGAGTGGAATACTTTATGTTGGTTGGTACCATGGAGTACGGAGATAAAAAAATCGCCTTTTTCGATGGTTCGGTGACAACTTATCGTCGGGCTGTTAAGATCGGGGATACATTTGCCGGGTTTAAACTCGCAGAGGTGAGTTATAAATCAGTGAAACTTCAAAGCGAGACCAATGAAATAGAATTGTTCATCGGATGGCAGCTTCGCCGCGAAGAAGGGGATTCGTGGAATCTGATCCAGTATCCAAGCACAGTTGCTGATTCACAAAGGAGGACGCAATTGGAACCGTTAGGAAGCAATGCTACATTTACTTCTAAACCTGGCAATAGTGGCGATTCGTCCATGGCATCGGATGTGCTTCGGAGATTAATGGAAAGACGTGAGCAAGAATTGCAATGAAACGGATACATCACAAACTAAAATTGTTGGGCTCTATCGGATTCGTTGTGTTGGTTGCTACTGGCGGCTACGCCCAGGTAAATAGCAATAACTTCCCAACAACTGTGGAAGATGTTATTGCCGCAGTAATTTTGAGCGAAGAAGACCTAGCACCACCAGAAATCCGAAGCACAATCAGTCAGTCCGTTGCTGAGCAAGGTCGATCACAACAGGCAACCTCTGTATATGCTCAGCAACCCTTACAAGGAAGTTCTTTGACTACCCCACCGGTGATTCGCAGAGGCGGGGAAAACGCTGGGACACCGGCGGAGCGAAGATCCGGCCGACGGAGCAGGCGTACTAGTGAACCTACAGGAGTACCCCAATCCTCAACATTCCAGCCCACCCCTCAAGAAACAAGTACACCCGGAGCGTTAACCACTTCGGATAGTCAAATCGTTGCAACTGAAATCATGAGTGCTAGCAATAAGGAAACCCTACCTTCCACTATTGAAGCTACAAACACCACAGACGGTTCCACTTCTAAAAACATCCGGTTGAATTTCCGTGGTGTTCCGCTTGAGCTTGTGTTGGATTACCTTAGCGAAGCAGCAGGATTCATAATTAGGCCGGAGGTGGATGTCAAAGGCCGTATTGATGTCTGGAGCGCTCAGCCCCTGACTCCGGAAGAGGCCATAGATGCGCTAAATTCAGCATTAGCTAAACAAGGGTATGCCGTGATACGAGAAGGGCGAACTTTGATTGTTGTGACTAGGGATGAAGCGAAACGGCGATATTTACCCGTGGTAAAAGGATCTAACCCAGAGAGTATACCAAAAACCGATGAAGTAGTTACCCAGATTATTCCAGTCCGATTTTTAAATGCCGTTCAGTTGCTACGAGACCTACAGCCTCTAATCCCGCCCACAGCTACTATAACGGCTAACGAAGGTGGTAATGCGTTAATTGTTACAGACACGCGGACAAATATTAGACGATTAGCAGAGATTATCCGAGCTTTAGATACCTCCGTATCAACTGTCACAGTGGTCCGCGTGTTTCAGTTGCAATATGCGGACGCAAAGTCACTGGCTAATATTATTCAAAGCATATTCCAGCAGTCTAGTGCTGGAACCAGCCAAGGAGACATTCGCGCTAGGTTTTTTGCAAGATTTTTTGGTGGACCAGGAGGTATGGGGGGCGGTCCCCAAGCAGCTGAATCTGAAAGTGGTACCCGGATTGCTGCAATGCGTGTGGCAGCCGCCGCCGATGAACGTAGTAACTGTTTGGTAGTCAGCGCACCGGAAGATATAATGGAGACCATCGAGGAGCTTATTAAATCTGTTGATGTCAATGTTGAAGATGTTACGGAGTTGCGAGTATTTAAGCTCAAAAACGCTGATCCAACTGAAATGGCCGAATTGATTATGAGTTTGTTCCCTGACCAAGCAAGCCAGCAGGGGCAACAGCGTGGAATGGGACGGTTTTTCGCTGGGCCACCTCAATTTCAGCAGGTGGACCAAACAACCCCGAGCCAAAGAACAATCCTACAAACTAGAGTAATTGCTGTTCCGGATCCACGCACGGGTTCGGTTGTTGTAACCGCGTCCCGGAATTTAATGCCTCAAATTGAAAAGATGATCACTGAATTGGATGCTGATGCTGGGCGTAAGCAGAAGGTGTTTGTCTTTGATGTGGAAAATACCGACCCACTTCAGGTGCAAAGTGTATTACAGAGTTTGTTCCCGGCAAATACGACGACTGGCACACGCGCAGCATCGCAAACCACAAGCCAGTTGTCCCGTCGGGCTAACCAGGCGGTTTCAGGGACAACAACTGGTACCCGAACTACCACTGGATTTGGAACTGGATTGGGCACAAGTTCAGGCATCGGTCGAACAACTACACGGTAAAAGAAAAGGATCACAGATTTCGTTTTATAGCAGGAGGCTCTGTATGCGTTTGAGTGTAAAAGCTGGAATTTTTAGCTGGTTGATGCTAGAAATCGTGGGCATAGGATTTGCCCAGTTCGCCCAACAACAATTTACCCAACGTGCTACCACCCGAACTTCGGCAACGTCGTCTTATCCGAGTAGAAGCTCTGTCGGGCAGGCGACCATCACTGCTGATCCCGAGACTCGGAAGATAGTAGTAGTGGCCGATGAAGAAACAGCTGAGTATATAAGGCATGTCATACAAAGGCTCGATAGACCAGCGCCCCAAGTTTTGATTAAAGTACTTTTCTTGGAGGTAACCTATACAAAGGGGTTGGATTTGGGTTTGGAAGCGGGTGGCAAGCGCACCATTGGCGAGGCTCAGGGCGCCGCAGCTCAATCTTTCGGAATTTCTGGTCTTGCTAATCAAGCAGGTTCTGTAACCACAAACATATTCGGCCAACCTATTTCAGGATTTTCACCTACACCACCAGGTGCAGGTTTATTTACAATCCTTGCCCAGGATTACCAAGCCGCATTGAGGGCTATTGCCCAAGCCGGTAAGACTGAAATCCTTGCAAGGCCATCAATCCTGGCGAGGAATAACCAGCCCGCAACTATAAGCATTGGCCAACAGGTGCCCATAATTACAGGCACTAGGTTCGATACACTCGGTAACCAATATAACACAGTGACCTACCAACCCGTCGGCATCCAACTCACGGTAACCCCCTTTATTACAAGTGATAACATGGTCGAAATGATAGTCACACCGGAAACCTCTGAATTAGCCGATCGTAGCCAATGGGTGGCAACCTCCAGTGGCCCCAGTGGTACTATCATGTCACCTGTCATCAATAACAGGAGCGCAGACACAGTAGTCGTAGTGCCAGATGGTCAAACTGTAATCATCGGCGGGTTGATGGAACGATTAAACCAACGTGCGGAACGTAAATTGCCGTTACTCGGTGACATTCCCCTGCTTGGGACACTCTTTAAGCATAGAGTCGATAGTAACAAAAAGACTGAACTGTTGATTTTCCTAACCCCGCATATAGTTCGGCATCCCTCGGATTTAGCCGCGTTGACCCATGATGAACGGCAGACTATGACAACTCAGCCAAAATCTGTGACCCCAGAGGAGCTGAATACTTTCCTTGGCAACTCCGGGAAATAGTGCCAAACTACACTCGTGCAGGGTTTGTATTTGATGAGGCAGCTAATCGAAAGTCAACTTCTTCTTTAACACCGTGGGATTTGTAGTAAAAGATCGTAGAACACAATTTGTGTTTACCCTCCTGGCAATAGTGTGGGTTATAATTATTGCCTGGCAAATGGTTGAACACAGGCGAGTGGTTTCAGCTGCTCGGAATGAATTAAGGAACACAGCACGGGATGTGACCACTACCCTCGGCATTGTAATGCGTTCACAAAGGAGGTTTGGAGTTATATCGCGCGAGAGACTCGAGTCTGCCCTTAATGAGTTGATTCGGGCTAACATTGCAAAGTCAATTGCACTTTTGAATGCCTCCGGTGAGGTGGTTGCTAGTGCTGGCCCAGAGATAGAAGCGCTTGCAAAGGGCGTGTTTGTTTATGGCCAATCATGGGAGTATTGGGGAAGAAATGAAATCGCTATCCAAAACATTATCGACCTTGGAACAAACGTGGAGACGGGGATCGAAGTGCCTCAGCCTACTATTATTATCCCAACTGAACGCCTTTTCCCTCATCGTGGAACTAATAATATGCCCCAGAATCTACTTCTACCACCTACCCAACAATTAACCCAACCTGGAGTGCCTTTTGGAGTACCTCCAGAACCGCCATCAATAATCGACCCGCCTCCCCCTCCACCGCCCGGTGTTAAACCTGGTGAAGGCCAGAGAATTGAAGACAGGTCGCGGCCGGATACAGAACAACGACGAGGTAGATTCCCAAGACCATTCTGGATCACGGAGAAAGAGTATAAGGAACTATTACAAAAGCAGGGGGTTCATGCAATTGTGGTTGTATTACCCACAGAACATGTAAGTGCTGTTATCCGTAGGGATCTTTGGTTGCGATTTGTGATTACGTTTTTCGCTACCGTTTCGGTTATCGGCGTTGCAATGGCATGGAATGCACAGTTGCGGGCTTCTGAGCTTGAAATGAGGTTGGTGCGAGCGGCTGAGCTGAATACTATACTTAAGGAAATGAACTTTGCGGCAGCCGGGTTAGCACATGAAACGAAAAATCCACTTAATGTCATTCGGGCCCAGGCTCAGTTATTAGCTATGGATAATAGACTTCCCGAAGAGGCTAAGCAGGCAGCCACTCGTATAATCGAACAAGTAGACCGTGTTGCAGCTCAGCTAAATGAATTCATAAACTTTTCCCGCCCACGCCAGATTAGAAAGGGTAGCGTAAAGATCCAAAATGTGATCGAGGAAGTGTTAAGAACTCTCTCTTTCGACATTGAGGAAAAACAAGTCGCAGTGAAGTCAATCGTAGAAACACCCCACATTGAGGCGGACGAGCAATTTTTGCGGCAAGTATTATTCAACCTCATTTTAAATAGTATCCAAGCAGTTTCAGTGGGTGGATTAGTTGAAATCATAGTTCGACCCTCATCAGCTACTGAAGCTATTCTCGAGGTTCGCGATAACGGGCCGGGAGTGCCCCCCGAATACAAGGAAGAAATATTTAAACCGTACTTTACCACAAACCAAAAAGGCACGGGTTTAGGACTTGCAATTGTGCGACAAATTGTTCTGGCGCACGGCTGGGAAATTGAGTACGTCCCCAATACACCCACTGGAGCAATATTTCGGATCTCCCACATAAAAATCGCTTAAAAACCCGGTAGGTTCTAAGTACTTTCCAGGCAGCATGGTGTAATTTAAAGGATCCGACCACAAGGTGGTTTGAGACGTGTTACGCTTAGTTGCGAGCATTTTGCGTACCTCAGTGACCTAAATCCGCGAAACGAATGCTTATCGGAATATGCTCTTGGCCCTCTGGGATTAAATTAAGACACGTTTCCTGGGACAAAGTTTGGTTGAACAATCAATACAATTGATGGCACAGAATGACGGCTGTTTACTACCGTTCTGTTAGAAATGTAGGGCAAAACCATTAAAGCGACGAATGCAGGTCAATGGATTAAAAAGAATTGTTTACTCTTTTTGTAGAAGGCCAACCTGTGCGATCGAATACCCTGAAACACAATAGCTTGTAGTTGTTTTTGCGAAAACTCCCCTAGCAAAACAAAGTGTTGACATTTGAAAGCCGAGTGGTTAATTTCCGTGGACACTGAACCTGATAGGATAACCTCCTCACTCTTAACAGGGGGAAGGAGGCGCTTGCCTATCAGCTTCAGAAGCGGACGCCCATGTAGCTCAGTTGGTAGAGCGCGTCCTTGGTAAGGACGAGGTCGTCAGTTCGAATCTGATCATGGGCTCCATTTTTGGTTTTAGGAACTTGTGAACCATAAAAAATTAGGAGAATAACCATGGCTAAGGAACAATTCGTACGAACAAAGCCGCACGTGAACGTGGGAACAATTGGCCACATTGACCACGGCAAATCCACGTTAACGGCCGCAATTTTGAAGGTCCAGGCTGCAAAAGGTCTGGCAAAGGAAAAATCATATTCAGAAATTACCAAGGGTGGTGTAGTCCGTGACGAGACAAAGACTGTTACAGTTATAATTTCCCACAGCGAATACGAAACCGCAAAACGTCACTATGCGCACATCGATTGTCCCGGTCATGCTGACTATGTAAAGAACATGATTACCGGAGCGGCCCAGATGGATGGCGCAATTCTGGTGGTTGATGCAGCGGAAGGTCCAATGCCTCAAACACGTGAGCACATACTTTTAGCTAGACAAGTTGGTGTCCCGGCGATTGTAGTATTCCTCAATAAGGTGGACCTAGTGCAAGATAAGGAGTTGCTGGATTTGGTTGAAATGGAAGTGCGGGACTTGCTAAATAAGTATGGTTTCCCGGGTGACACCACACCAGTTATTCGGGGTAGTGCAAAGGCGGCGTTGGCGGGTGACCCTGCGGCAATAAAAGCTATTGAAGAGTTATTGGATGCGGTCGACAACTTTATCCCGGAACCTGTTCGTGAAATCGATAAACCATTCCTGATGAGCATTGAAGATGTATTCAATATTGAAGGTCGTGGTACTGTCGTCACTGGTCGTGTGGAGCGTGGCATCTTACGAAGGATGGAGGAAGTAGAGATCGTCGGGTTGCGTGAGACAAGGAAGACAGTAGCAACGGATATAGAGATGTTTAGGAAGGTTTTGGATGAAGCCCGATGTGGTGATAATGTGGGTGTTCTCTTACGTGGTATTAAGAAAGACGAAGTGGAGCGAGGAATGGTGTTGGCAAAGCCTGGTACGATCACGCCTCATACACATTTCAAAGCAGAAGTATACGTTCTAACAAAGGAGGAGGGTGGTCGCCATACTCCATTCTTCAGTGGGTACCGGCCCCAGTTCTACTTTAGGACAACAGATGTAACGGGTACCGTTACCCTGCCTCCTGGGGTTGAAATGGTGATGCCGGGAGATAACGTTAATTTAGAGTGTAAATTGATAGCACCTGTGGCTCTTGAAAAAGGCCAACGGTTTGCTATCCGCGAAGGTGGGAAAACCATTGGGGCAGGACGTATCACGGAAATTATCGAGTAGTGAGTAGGGAGACCGACGGATTTTGAGCAGGGCGGTAGCTCAATTGGTAGAGTAGCGGTCTCCAAAACCGTTGGTTGGGGGTTCGAGTCCCTCCCGCCCTGCCATTCCAGTTCGGTCGGAGAGGTGGCAGAGCGGTTGAATGCGGCGGTCTTGAAAACCGCTTTCCGCGTAATGCGGAACGGGGGTTCGAATCCCTCCCTCTCCGCCAGAGTGTCGTGATTGTAAATTTATGAGTGAAACAACGCGTATTTTGGTTTTTCTGGTTATTGCCGGAGTAATATTTGGGTGGCTCTGGCGGAAAGGGTATCTTGCGCGCTTTGCAAACTATGTCCAAGCTACGAGGGAGGAACTACGAAAGTGTACTTGGCCGTCTAGGGAAGAGCTAAAGGGGGCGACATTGGTAGTAATGATTACGATGTTGTTATTGGGTGGGTTCGTGGTATTGGTCGATTTTGTCTTGAATCTATTAGTGCGTCTGTTCGTATGAAAGGGTTGTTATGCGGAGTCAGTGGTTTGTCATACATACATTGTCAGGACAAGAGCAAAAGGTCAAAGAAAGTATTGAAAAGCGGGCCAAAATAGAGGAAATGGAAGATTACATAAAGGAAGTGTTTGTGCCGTTAGAACGGGTGGTGGAAGTTCGTAATCAAAAGCGCATCGTTTCGTGGCGAAAACTGTGGCCAGGTTATGTGTTTATTAACATGGTGCTTTTGGACGATAATAATCGTGTTCTTGAAAAGCCGTGGTACTTTATAAAAGAAACACCTGGAGTAATTGGGTTCGTAGGGGGTAATTCACCTACCCCAACTCCAGACGAAGAAGTTGAGCGAATCAAAGCCCAAATTAAGGCCTCGGAAGAAGTCGAGAAACCTAAGCAGACTTTTGAGGTGGGCGAAACAGTCAAGATTTGTCATGGGCCGTTTTTGAACTTTAGCGGAGTTGTACAAGAGGTCGATCCCCTTCATGGCAAGTTGAAGGTAATGGTGAACATTTTTGGGAGAAATACTCCCGTCGAATTAGAGTATTGGGAAGTAGAGAAAAGCTAAGTTTCGGCTTTCGCAAGTTTAAAAGAATTATTATGGCCAAAAAAGTTATAGCACAAATCAAATTGCAAATACCTGCGGGGCAAGCCAATCCAGCGCCGCCAGTAGGACCGGCGCTTGGTCAGCACGGGGTAAACATAATGGCCTTTTGTAAGGCTTTTAATGAAGCCACAAAAAACCAGGCAGGTCTTATTATCCCAGTTGTAATCACTGTTTATCAGGATAAGTCGTTCACTTTTATAACAAAGACCCCACCCGCCTCGGTACTACTAAAGAAAGCGGCTGGTATAGCAGTGGGGTCCGGTAAGCCCAATAAAGAAAAGGTCGGGAAAGTTACAAAACAGCAAGTTATGGAAATTGCACGAATGAAAATGCCTGATTTGAACGTAAACTCAGAGGAAGCGGCTTACCGAGTAATTGCTGGTACTGCTAGGAGCATGGGTATTGAAATCGTCGAATAAAGTTTTCAAATCAAGCCTTGTCTATGCGCACCAGAAGCAAACGGTATAGGAAAGCTATTGAGATTTTTGATCCAAATAAGCCTGTTACATTACAGGAAGCAGTTGAGCTTTTGTACAAGTTCCCTCGAGCGAAGTTTGACGAAACTGTGGATCTCGCTGTACGTTTGGGGGTAGACCCCAAGCAATCTGATCAGATGGTGCGTGGAACTGTAGTGTTGCCTCACGGGGTGGGGAAGAAAGTTCGAGTACTTGTTTTCGCGAAACCTGGTCCCGCAGCAGATGCAGCCAAGGCCGCCGGGGCGGATTATGTGGGATTTGAAGATCTTATCAAACGGTGCCAAGAAGGTTGGGCTGAGTTCGATGTTGCGATAGCTACGCCCGAGGCTATGACAGAAGTTAGAAAACTTGGTAAGATCCTTGGTCCACGTGGTTTGATGCCTAATCCTAAAACAGGTACAGTCACAGATGACACGGGAAAAGCAGTTAAAGAGTTCAAAGCAGGTCGTGTTGAATTCAAGATCGATAAAGGAGCAAATGTGCATCTACCTGTAGGGAAGATTTCGTTTAAACCAGAGCAAATTTTAGAAAATGTGCGTGCAGCTTTAGAAGCCATTTTGAAGGCCAAGCCAACTTCCGCGCGAGGCCAATATATCAGGAGCATAACACTCTCTACTACAATGAGTCCGGGTGTAGAAGTGGATTTAAAAGAAGTGGCAAAGCTTAGCTAGAACATAGTTTGGAACCAACATGAGATTAGAAAACCAACTTTTAGCCCAAGAATACACCAATTGGTTGACCAGTAGCGCATTCTTTTTTGTGGTCAATTATCGTGGGCTGAACGTGGCCCACATGACAGAGCTGAGAAAGCGCCTCCGGAAAGTCGAGGCCACGATACACGTAGTGAAAAACACGTTGTTTAAGCGTGCGTTGAGTCAGGCAGGTATTACCGATAGTGTTGAGCTAACGGGGCAACTTGCCGTGATTTTGGGGACCAAGGATATCTGTGCTACTGCGAAAGTTGTTAAAAACTTTGCAAGTGAGTTCGAGCGGCCCGCAATTGTTTTCGGATACCTTGGAAATCAGAGGTTGACGGACAAGCAAATCTTACAACTGGCTGATTTGCCTTCTCTGGAGGAGTTGCGAGCTAAGTTACTTGGGATTCTAGTAGCGCCAGCTGCTGGGCTTGTAAGGCTGCTTTCCACACCCGCAACCCAGTTAGTGAGAGTATTGCAGGCCAAAATTGAAAAGGGGTCTTGATTTTTCTGACGAATTCATAGAATGTGAATTTTAACTGTAAAAAGTTAATGGCGGTTTGTCTGGGCTCGAAAGTGGGTAGGGCTCGACACCGTCATTGTTAAACCTGGAATTAATCATTGTTACGAAAATGGCACTAGACAAAAACCGTATAATTGAAGAGTTAAGCAACGCAACAGTTCTTGAGATTGCTGAACTGGTCAAGGCGCTCGAAGAAAAATGGGGTGTAAGCGCTGCCGCACCCGTGGCGGTGGCGGCAGCTGCACCTGTGGCAGCAGGTGCGCAAGCTGCCACTCAGGAAGCAAAGACCACGTTTGACGTGGTGCTTGTATCTGTCCCTGCTGATAAAAAGATCCCAGTTATAAAGGCGGTCCGCGAGATAAAGGCAGGACTGGGATTGGCTGAAGCCAAAGCACTGGTGGAAAGCGCTCCGAAACCGATTCTAGAAGGAGTACCAAAGGCTGAGGCTGAGGCTGCTAAGAAGAAGCTTGAAGATGCCGGCGCAAAGGTTGAGTTAAAATAACAGCTTCGTAAAACGATAACCTGGTGTTTGTTAAATAGTTGGACGGGCAATGAATGAGCGATATTGAATTTTCCCCGTATCACACATTCATGTGGTACGGAGAACGCTCATTCTTTGCCTTTCCACGTTAAATTATTGCATAATCAGACAAGAGGATGAAACCTGCCACGTTAGAAACCCAAAAAGGTCGAATCAGATTCGGGAAGATCCGTGAAGTAATAGCTCCTCCGAATCTGATCGAGTTGCAGTTAAAGTCGTTTGAGGAATTTTTGCAGCTAAATACTCCACCGAAGAAACGAAAAAATGTGGGATTGGAAGCTGTTTTTAATGAGGTTTTCCCAATCTCAAGTTACGATGGGAAATATGTTTTAGAATACCGGTACTACGAGGTTGGGGAACCAAGTAAGACGTGGCAGGAAGCGTTACGTGAAGGCACGACCTATGGAGCGCCTTTGTACGTAATATTTGCGCTCCGAGAAGAAGGAGTTGGGGTTAAGGAGGAGAGAGTTTACATGGGGGAAATGCCCCTAATGACTCCCCAGGCTTCCTTCGTTATTAACGGGGCTGAAAGAGTGGTAGTTAGCCAGTTGCATCGTTCCCCTGGTATTGCCTATGAGGTTACAGAAACAGCCAGCGGGAAAAAGCTCTATTCCTTTAGAATAATTCCAGACAGAGGTTCATGGTTTGAGGCACAGTTTGACACTAGTGATCTTCTGTATGTGTATCTGGATCGGCAACGGAAGCGTCGTAAGTTTATCGTAACAACTTTCTTCCGTGCATTGAGCTCCTTACATGAGGATGGGCGTGGACGTGAGGGAGATGAAAAGACTCGAGGTACGGACGAGGAGATATTAAGCCTTTTTTACGAGATTGAGGAATTGTCCGTTCGGGAAGTATTGAAATTGCATGAGGTTAGTAACAAGGTACTCGTTGCTGATGTTGTAGATCCCGAACGAGATATTGTGATAGCTCGTGCATTAGAACCCCTTTCTAAGGTTTTATTGAAACAACTTCAAGATGTGGGCATTAATAAGGTGCGCGTGGTGGATATTTCTTCTGACGACGGGGTCATAGTAAATTGTCTGAAGAAGGACACGACTAAGAATGAAGAGGAGGCTCTTCGCGAAATATATCGAAGGCTCAGGCCGGGAGACCCTCCAACCATATCCAACGCCCGCGCACTATTGAAAAGACTTTTCTTTGACCCGAAGCGGTATGATTTAGGTAGGGTGGGGAGGTACAAAATTAATCAAAAGCTTGGTCTAAATATTGACACGGAAGTTAGAATTCTTACGCGTGAGGACTTGGTTGCCGGGATTAAGTACCTTTTGCGATTGCGGCGGGAGGAAGGTACTACCGATGATATTGACCATTTGGGGAGCCGACGTGTCAGAATGGTGGGTGAGTTGTTAGCGAACCAGTGCAGAGTTGGTTTAGCACGGACCGAGCGATTGGTAAAAGAGCGGATGACATTGTTTGACCAAACTACCGAGGCGATGACACCTCAGAAATTGATTAATCCGAAAGTCCTCACGGCTGTCTTGAAAGACTTTTTTGGGAGAAGCCCACTTTCCCAATTGTTAGATCAGGTTAATCCATTATCTGAAATTACTCACAAACGCCGGTTGAGTGCATTGGGGCCGGGCGGTCTTTCCCGCGAACATGCGGGATTTGAAGTTAGAGACGTTCACGCATCACACTATGGGAGAATTTGCCCAATTGAGACTCCAGAGGGACCTAATATTGGGTTGATAGCTTCGCTAGCCACATATGCCAGGGTAAACGAGTTTGGATTTATTGAGACGCCATACCGGAAGGTTATCAGAGGTCGTGTAACGGATCAGATCGAATACTTAACGGCTGATCAGGAGCAAAACTACGTTATTGCTCAGGCTAACAACCCTGTTGGAGAGGATGGACGCTTTTTGACGGATCAGGTTCTCTGCCGATGGAAGGGAGGCGAAATCGTTGATAAACCACCTTCTGAGGTGGATTACATGGACGTTTCCCCTAAACAAATTGTATCAGTGGCTGCTAGCCTTATACCGTTTTTGGAGCACGATGATGCTAACCGGGCGTTGATGGGATCTAACATGCAGAGACAAGCAGTTCCTCTGCTAGTAACCGAAGCACCAATTGTAGGTACAGGAATGGAAGAAATAGTTGCACGTGATTCACGAGCGGTTGTTGTGGCAGAGGAATCTGGAATTGTGGCATCGGCTACGGCGGAACGAATCATCATAACGCGTGATGGCAAGCTCCCTGACACAAGGCGGAAGATAAAACACGATCCGAAAAATGGAATTTATGTGTATGAGTTGAGGAAATTTGTGAGGTCTAACGCAGGTACCTGCTTTAACCAAAAACCTCTCGTACGGAAAGGACAACATGTAAAGAAAGGCCAAGTTATTGCAGATGGGCCATGTACTAAAGGAGGCGAGCTTGCATTGGGCCGAAATGTATTGGTAGCTTTCTTGCCGTGGAGTGGATATAACTTTGAGGACGCAATTGTAATAAGTGAACGGCTGGTAAAAGACGACGTATTCACTTCAATTCACATAGAGGAATTTGAAGTTAGTGCTCGGGATACCAAACTCGGGCCTGAAGAGATAACCCGTGATATACCGAATCTGGGTGAGGATGCATTGAAAAACTTAGGGCCCGACGGGGTAATTCGGATTGGGGCAGAAGTTGGACCAGGCGATATTTTGGTCGGTAAAATCACGCCAAAAGGCGAGACTGAATTAGCTCCTGAAGAGCGACTTTTACGTGCAATTTTCGGTGAAAAAGCAGCAGACGTCAAAGACACATCCTTGCGTGTGCCTTCAGGTACGTATGGCATTGTGATGGATGTTAAGGTTTCAGCAAAACAAGAACCCGGACGGGAAAAAGGAAGCAGCTCACATAAGCAGGTCAAAGCATTGGAACAAGAATATCAGGCTAAAGTTGAAGATTTGCGAGAGCAACTAACTCAAGCATTGAGTAACGTGCTCCTCGGTGAAAAAATACCGCTAGATGTGGTCGATGGAGAGAGTGGGGAAATCATTATCCCTGCTAATAGGAAAATTACCAAAACCCTACTCCGAAAACTAGCAGAAGCGTATGACCGGATCGAAATTGAGCCTTCGCCTATTCGAAACAAGATCATGGAAATTGTTGCAATTTATAAGAAGAAATTTGAAGACATTCAGCTACAGTACGAGGAGGAACTTGAACGACTCGAGTCTGGCGAACACTTGGATACAGGCATCATAAAATCTGTGCGAGTCTATGTGGCTACCAAGCGTAAGATCTCCGTGGGCGACAAGATGGCAGGACGACATGGTAACAAGGGGGTTATTGCAAAGATAGTTAAAGAGGAAGACATGCCTTTCTTGGCTGATGGGACTCCAGTGGATATCGTATTGAATCCATTGGGCGTTCCCTCACGAATGAATGTAGGGCAAGTATTGGAAACGCATTTGGGTTGGGCAGCAAAACTTTTAGGTTTCAGTGTCGCAACACCCGTGTTCGATGGGATCACAGAAGAGGAAATCAAGGAGTTTCTACGACAGGCTGCTTTGAAGCAAAAAGAGATGGGTGAATTGCCGTTGGTAGATGACGACGGCAAGACAGTGCTCTACGATGGTAGGACTGGTGAACCCTTCGATCAGCGTGTTGTAGTAGGGTACATCTATATGATGAAACTTTGCCACATGGTGGCTGATAAGATTCACGCACGTGCTGTTGGTCCATATTCGCTCGTTACTCAGCAGCCGTTGGGTGGCAAAGCTCAATACGGTGGTCAACGATTTGGTGAAATGGAAGTATGGGCTTTAGAGGCATACGGAGCAGCATATTGCTTGAGAGAAATGCTTACTGTGAAATCGGATGACATCCCAGGGCGTACTCGTATCTACGAGAGTATTGTTAAAGGTGAAAATCTGTTAGATGCAGGTATCCCTGAGTCGTTCAACGTGCTAGTCAAGGAAATGCAAGCTTTGGGCTTGGATGTCAGGGTTGTGTTTGCTGGTCCTGGTGGTGATCAAGCAGAAAAACGGCTGCTTGTAGAAAGTGGAGTTGAAGCTGAACAAGATGTCTAAAAAATTTTAACTTATTCCAATTTTCCTATGATGGAGACAAAAGACACCGTACGAGAGCTCCTTGGGTTAGATCGAATTAATTTAATCGATCATGTATTTATCGGGATTGCTTCGCCCGATGTGATACGGGCTTGGTCTAAAGGCGAAGTTAAGAACCCAGAGACGATTAACTATCGCACGTTTAAACCGGAAAAAGGTGGTTTGTTTTGCGAGCGTATTTTTGGACCAGTAAAGGATTGGGAATGCTCTTGCGGGAAGTACAAGCGGATAAAACACCGGGGTGTTATATGTGATCGTTGCGGAGTGGAAGTCACCTTATCTCGAGTCCGAAGGGAGCGAATGGGGCACATAGAGTTGGCGGTCCCTGTAGTGCATATATGGTTTTTTAAGGTGATGCCTTCCCGGATTGGATTGGTCCTGGATATGACGGCGCGTGAATTGGAGCGTGTAATTTATTACGAAGACTACATGGTTATAGATCCCGGTAACACCCCATTGAAACCCAATCAACTTTTAACTGAGCGTGAGTATCAAGAAGCTATTCAAGCTTATGGGAAGGATTCGTTTATAGCTAAGATGGGTGGTGAAGCAATCCGTGAAGCACTTGCGCGGGTGGATATGGCCAAACTGATTTCGGAGTTGGAGAGCCAAATGGCCGAAACCACAAGTAAGCAGCTCAAGAAAAAGCTCGCGAAACGTATAGCACTCTTGCGTGGTTTTGTTGACGCGAAGATGCGCCCCGAGTGGATGGTGTTAACTGTGCTGCCGGTGTTACCACCGGATCTACGGCCATTGGTCCCGTTGGAAGGTGGACGCTTTGCTACGTCAGATCTTAATGATTTGTACCGCCGAGTCATAAATCGGAACAACCGCTTAAAAAACCTGCTTACGCTTAAGACCCCCGAGGTGATTATTCGCAACGAGAAACGGATGTTGCAGGAGGCAGTTGATGCCTTGTTTGATAATGGCCGCCATGGACGGCCTGTGACTGGTCCGGGAAACCGGCCCCTCAAATCTCTTGCAGACATGCTCCGGGGTAAGACGGGACGGTTTCGGCAGAACTTATTGGGTAAGCGCGTGGATTATTCGGGCCGATCAGTGATTGTAATCGGACCCGAGTTAAAACTCCATCAATGTGGTTTGCCCAAGAAGATGGCATTGGTTTTGTTCGAGCCTTTCATCATCCGGCGGTTAAAAGAGTTGGGCTATGTTCACACAGTCCGGGCGGCCAAGAAAATGATTGAGCGCCAAGCCCCTGAAGTGTGGGATGTGTTAGAAGAGGTAACTAAGCATCATCCTGTGCTGCTCAATCGTGCGCCAACCCTTCACAGGTTGTCAATTCAAGCATTTGAACCGTTGTTAATGGAGGGAGATGCTATTCGCATACATCCGCTGGTTTGCACGGCATACAACGCAGACTTTGACGGTGACCAGATGGCCGTGCATGTCCCGCTTTCCGTTGAGGCTCAGCTGGAATCGAGACTTTTAATGATGGCTTCTTTGAATCTATTTAGTCCTTCTAGCGGTAAGCCGATAATTACTCCTACGCAGGACATTACAATGGGGTGTTTCTACCTTACGGTGGAACCACGGGAGCCAATACCTTCGGATCGTACGCAAATGCCACTGTTTGCAACGATTGATGAAGTTTTGTTTGCTTATGACGAGGGGGATTTAAAAATCCATGATTGGATTAGGCTTGCTAACCCAGATTATAACAAGAAAACAGTTGTAGGAGATCCCCGGGCTAAGGTTTTGACCACCACAGTGGGACGGGTAATCTTCAACCAGATCTGGCCTCGCGAGTTAGGATTCTTTAATAAGACGGTAGGAAAGAGTCAACTTAGTGACCTGATTTGGAAATGTTATATGTTAGTAGGCCGCGAAAAGACGATGGAAGTGCTGGACAACCTCAAGGAATTAGGCTTTTGGGCGGCTACAAAAGCAGGTGTATCTATTGGTATAGACGATTTGATTATTCCGAAGGAGCGTAACGAAGAAATTCAAAACGCACTAAAGCAAGTACGACAAGTCGAAAGGCAGTATCAAAAGGGTATCATTACTCAAGGGGAACGTGCTAACCGCATTGTAGATATTTGGACTCAGTGCACGGACCGCATTCAAAAATTACTGATGAGTACCTTGCAACAGAATGGAGGAAGAAAGGAGTACAATCCATTGTGGTTAATGGTGGACTCTGGAGCCAGAGGTAATCAACAGCAAGTACGGCAGCTATGCGGGTTGCGTGGTCTGATGGCGAAACCGTCGGGTGACATCATTGAAAAACCCATTCTCTCGAACTTTAGAGAAGGCTTGAGCGTTTTGGAGTACTTTATCTCAACGCACGGAGCGCGGAAGGGATTGGCTGACACAGCATTAAAGACAGCAGACGCTGGGTATCTAACGCGGAAGCTGGTCGATGTGGCACAGGATGTCATTATTCGTGAAGAGGATTGCGGTACAAATAAGGGAATCTGGGTGGAAGCAATTTATCGGGGTGAAGATGAAATAGTGAAACTGAGCGACCGGATTATTGGTAGATTCGCATGCGAAGACATCATAGACCCGGCAAATTCTAAAGAATTCTTGGTTCGTGCAGGGGAAGAAATTGACGAAAAGAAAGCTGCTTTAATTGAGGATCGAGGTATCGAGAGGGTAAAGGTACGTTCGGTGCTTACGTGTGAGACGAGAGATGGGGTATGCATAAAATGTTATGGGCGTAATTTAGCCACTGGAGCATTGCCTAAGTTGGGTGATCCGGTGGGAATTATCGCTGCTCAATCAATTGGTGAACCGGGTACCCAGCTTACGATGAGAACCTTCCACGTGGGAGGAACGGCGGCAGCCAGCTTTAAACAACCTGTTATTCGAGCTCGCCATGATGGAATTGTGCGGTACGTTGATTTGCGTGTGGTAGAGTTGCCGGACGGGAGTAGTATCGTATTGAACAAGAATGGGTCTGTAGTTGTTGTCGATGAAGTGGGGCGAGAATTGGAAAGTCACTCTCTGGTAATTGGCGCAAAAATATCGGTCAAAGACGGTGGCAAGGTGCGACGAGGGGAAGTCTTCGTTCAATGGGATCCTTACAGTGTGCCGGTAATTACCGAGAAAGGAGGTAAGGTCCGTTTTGTGGATGTCATTGTGGGTGTGACTGTCAAAATTGATAAGGATCCGAGTACAAATAAACAAAGCCTGGTGGTAATGGAACATAAAGAAGATATGCATCCACAGGTGGAAGTTCTTGATAAATCTGGTAATGTGATCGCAAGTTATTCGATTCCTGCACAGGCGCATTTGATGGTAGAGGATGGTGAGGAAGTCGCGCCTGGTACGATTATTGCCAAGACCCCAAGGCAGGTGGCAAAGACGAGGGACATTACTGGTGGGTTACCACGCGTGGCCGAGTTATTCGAGGCGCGGAGACCCAAAGATGCAGCGGTTATTGCACGTATTAGCGGTATTGTTGAGATACAAGCCAAACAGCGTGGTAAACAAACCATTATTATTCGTGACCCAGAAACTGGGGCGGTAGAGGAGCACAATATCCCAGTTGGTCGGCACATAATTGTTTACAATGGAGACGTGGTCAAGAAAGGGCAACAGTTAATAGAAGGACCGATTGATCCACACGAAATCCTCGAAGTCAGTGGTCCAGAAGAACTTCAAAACTTCTTAGTTAATGAGATTCAAGATGTTTATAGGTCGCAGGGCGTAACCATCAATGATAAACACATAGAATTAATTGTGCGGCAAATGCTTCGAAAAGTCCGGATTATAGAACCAGGTGATACGAAATTTATTTGGGGAGAACTGGTAGACAAGACAGATTTCGAGGAAGAAAACCGGCGTGTGGAGAAAATGGGCGGTAAACCAGCTGAGGCAAAACCTGTGTTATTAGGAATTACCAAGGCATCACTTGAAACCGATAGTTGGCTAAGTGCAGCGTCGTTCCAGGATACCACACGTGTTTTGACTGATGCGGCAGCGCGTGGCCGTGTGGATAAGCTCCGTGGCTTTAAAGAAAACGTAATCCTTGGACACTTTATACCTGCGGGCACGGGTTACGAAGCTTATAGGGGCATCCGAGTTAAACCACTTGTAGATTTGTTGGACGCGCGGGCTGAAGTAGAAAGAGTGTCGCAGCAGGAAAGTTCTGCTGAAAATAGTTGATTGAGTATTGCATTAAACTTACGGCGCGTTTATATTCCGAAGCTCCGAAACTTTAGACGAGAATTGTAAAATGCCAACGATTAACCAATTAGTACGCAAGGGACGCGAGAAAAAACGGTGCAAGAGCAAGGCCCCGGCGCTAGCAGGGGCACCTTTTAGGCGGGGTGTGTGTCTGTTAGTGACGACCCGTACTCCTAAGAAGCCAAACTCTGCGCTTCGTAAAGTGGCTAAAGTGAGGTTGACCAGTGGATATGAAGTGATTGCTTATATTCCGGATGAAGGCCATAATTTGCAGGAACACTCCATAGTGCTGGTTCGCGGTGGTCGTGTGAAAGACTTGCCTGGTGTTCGTTATCACATTGTGCGTGGTAAGTATGATTGCGGATTTGTAGAGAAGCGCCGAAATAGTCGCTCTAAGTACGGCGTTAAGAGGCCCAAGCAGGCAAAAGCAGCTTCAGCTTCGTAAAACATTTACCATAAATCAGATTTTAGTAAAATGCGTAGACGGAGAGCAGAAAAGCGTAAGATTCCACCTGATACTCGGTTTAACTCTACGCTTGTTCAAAGGCTTATTAACGTTGTAATGGAGCGCGGCAAAAAGACGCTTGCCGAAAGGATAGTTTACAAGGCATTTGATTTAATTGCAGAGAAGGTCCAGACAGCAAACCCAGTTGAAATCCTAGAGCGTGCAATTGAAAATGTTAAACCTAGGATTGAAACTAAATCACGGCGAGTTGGTGGAGCCACATACCAAGTCCCAGTAGAAGTGCCTCCAGAGAGGCAGCTTTCGTTAGCAATACGCTGGATTGTGCAATTTGCAGATGCGCGAAAAGGCATTCCAATGTACCAATCCCTAGCGAGTGAAATCTTAGATGCGTATCAAGGCCAGGGAGCCGCAATAAAGAAACGCGACGAAGTGCATAAAATGGCGCAAGCAAATAAGGCGTTCGCGCATTTCCGCTGGTAATTACTGTTTTTGCTTAAATGAGTGCCCCGAGCACTTGCACGTGTTTTCGGGGCATTTTTATATTTTATTGCTATATGTTTCTAAATGTTGATGAAAGCCATGCAAACGGAGAAGGAGATCAATAAGCTTATAAACTCGGAAAAGAGGGCGTACCCGATGGAATACATGCGAAACATCGGGATTGCTGCCCACATTGATGCCGGAAAGACCACAACTACTGAACGCATCCTCTTCTACACAGGCCTCATACATCGTATGGGTGATGTAGACGATGGCAATACTGTAACAGATTGGATGGAGCAAGAACGAGAGCGTGGTATTACGATAACCGCAGCGGCAATAACATGTTATTGGACCCAGAAGGATGAAGGTGGGTTATATAAGAGTTTCATAGGTATTCCCCATCGTATAAACATTATTGATACACCCGGACATGTGGATTTCACGGCAGAGGTGGAAAGATCGTTACGGGTATTGGATGGGGCTGTAGCTGTTTTCTGTGGGGTGGCTGGAGTTCAACCTCAATCTGAGACCGTATGGCGGCAAGCAAACAAATATCGAGTCCCGCGTATTGGATTTGTAAATAAGATGGATCGCGTCGGGGCAGATTTCGAACGAGTAGTTAATGACATTCGGAAAAAACTAGGGGCGTATGCCTATCCTGTAGTGTTGCCAATCGGGAAGGAAGATCAATTTCGGGGGGTTATCGACGTGATAAATCAAAAGGCGATTATTTACGATCCAGATGATGAATTTGGGACCAACTACCGGATTATGGAAATTCCTGAAGACCTTAAGGCACAAGCGCAGCTTGCCCTCGTGGAACTTGTAGAGGCAGTGGCAAATAAAGATGATGAAGTGGCAGAACTAGTTCTTACAGACCAGACAGTTCCGCCTCAAGTATTAAAGCGGGCTATTAGACGGCTTACATGTAATTTGGAGTTTGTTCCTGTTCTCTGTGGGTCTGCTTTTAAGAAACGGGCTGTTCAACCACTTATTGACGCGATTGTGGATTATTTGCCGTCGCCTTTGGATATTCCCGCCCCTAAAGGTCAAGATCCTGAAAACCCTGAGAGAATAACAGAAGTTCAGCCAGATGACCGTAATAAGTTTTGTGCGTTGGTGTTTAAGCTTTGGTCTGACCCTTACGCTGGGAAATTAGTCTTCTTCCGCGTATACAGTGGGCAATTGTCGAAGGGTGACATCGTTTACAATCCACGGACCAGAAAACGAGAACGGATAACGCGGCTTCTAATGGTTCAAGCTGACAAACGGATTGATGTGGATACTGTATATGCAGGTGATATTGCGGCCACAGTTGGGTTAAAAAATGTAACTACAGGTGATACTCTTTGTGACGAGTCAGCTCCTATACTCCTGGAACCGCCTACTTTTCCAGAACCCGTTATTTCAATGGCAGTGGAGCCTAAGACCCGTGCGGATCGTGATAAATTGGTTGATGCACTACAAAGACTCGCTGAGGAAGATCCGACATTTAGGTTTTTCACAGATCAGGAAACAGGGCAGTTAATTATCGCGGGAATGGGAGAACTACATTTGGAAATAATATGTGATAGAATGGCCCGCGAATTTGGTGTCGAGGCAGTCACGGGAGCACCGCAAATAGCATATCGTGAGACTTGCACAACGAGCGCCACAGGCGAGGGTAAATTTATACGTCAGTCGGGTGGTCGTGGTCAGTATGGACACGTAATCATCAATCTTGAACCTAATCAGCGAGGCAAAGGTATAGAAATTGAGAACAAGATAGTCGGTGGGGTTATCCCCAAGGAGTATATCCCGGCAGTTATTGAAGGTTTGCAGGAAGGCATTGCAAGCGGAGTATTGGCTGGATATCCCATGGTTGACCTCAAAATACAAATTGTGGATGGGTCGTACCATGAGGTTGACTCTAGCGAATTGGCCTTCAAAATGGCCGGAATTTTTGCATTCAAAGACGCTGCAAAGAAAGCAAGTCCAATATTGCTCGAGCCTATTATGAAGGTCGAAGTTACCACGCCTGACGAATACCAAGGCGATATTTTGGGTGACCTAAATAGACGGCGCGGGAAGATAGTAGCAATCGAGGTAAGTGAGACGGGCACGATTATAAAAGCTGAAGTGCCCTTGGCAGAAATGTTTGGTTATGCAACTACCTTGAGGTCATTGTCAAAGGGACGTGCGTCGTATTCAATGGAGCCACTAAGGTTCGATCCTGTACCTGCTCAAATAGCAGCGCAGATCTTGGACGAAGCCAAAGATAGACCTGCGGCTCGTACATAGCGGGAAATAGGATTATTGCATCAGTATCCTCCGGCTAGTAGCATTTGCAGTAGCTGCTGACCGGAGGATAATTTGCAAAATGGCTTTGACTGAGAAACGCGTTGTAATAGGGTTAAGTGGGGGTGTGGATTCTGCTGTCGGGGCGGCATTGTTAAAGGAGCAGGGGTACGAGGTAATTGGGGTCACGTTTAAATTGCTTCCTGAAGATTGGTATCCTGGGGCGGATAAAGCACGTATCGAATTGGTAAAGCGAATATCAGATGTGTTGGGGATCGATTCGATTGTTGTTAATGCCGAGACCGATTTTTTAAAGGAGGTAATCATCCCTTTTTTGCGAGCGTATCACAAAGGTATAACTCCGAATCCATGCGCTCTTTGCAATCCACGGATAAAGTTTTATAAACTACTCGAGGTGGCGGAGGAAAAATCTGCCTCTTGGATTGCCACGGGACATTATGCCAGGGTTGTGAATGGCAAAGGCCGCTTTTTACTTTGTAAGTCGGTCGACAGTCGGCGAGACCAAAGCTATTTTTTATTTGGCTTGAATCAAGTGCAATTGTCTCGAACCATTTTCCCACTCGGGAATATTTCTAAAGAGGAAGTTCGCTGCTTGGCTGAAAGACTTGGATTACCAAATGCAGGTCGGAAAGACAGCATGGACATCTGCTTCGTCCCTAATGGCAATTACAAAACTCTGATTAAGGAACACCCTTTGGAGCCTATTAGGGGAGGGGAAATCGTAGAGGTTAGTGGAAAGGTTTTAGGCCAACACAAAGGCATTGAGTTTTATACAATTGGTCAGCGAAGTGGACTTGGAATTGCCATTGGAAAACCTGCTTACGTGGTTGATCTCGATCCTATCGAACGCCGTGTGATAGTAGGTCCTGAATCTGCGTTGTATTCGGATTCCTTTTTGGTTACGGATTGTAATTGGATTGCATTCGAAATCCCGCCCGAAAAGTTTCGGGCAGTGGTGAAGATTCGGTATAATCACACAGGTGTTGAAGCAATAGTTCAACCCATAGACCCAACCACCGTTTTTGTTAAAACCTCTCAGCCCCAAAGGGCTATAACGCCTGGCCAGGCAGCGGTTTTTTACAATGAAGAGATTGTTTTAGGGGGGGGCTGGATTGCCCGTAGGAAAAATTAACTTGAATGGAGGTTCTTTCAAGGTAGAGTTTGGGAGTCTCTTTGCAGCGACGGTGTTAGAGGAATTTAAGAACAAAAACGTACATTTTAAAAGGTGAGCAAAAGCAGTGAAAATATTTAGTGGTACAGCAAACAAGCCACTGGCAGAAGCGATTTGCCGATACCTCGGGGTTCCCCTCGGCAAGTGTACAGTAAAGCCGTTCCCCGACGGGGAAACGTCCGTCAAAATTGAAGAAAGTGTTCGTGGGGAAGATGTGTTTGTGGTACAGCCAACATCGCCGCCTACCAATCAGAATTTAATGGAGCTTTTTATAATGATTGATGCGTTGCGGAGGGCGAGTGCAGGGCGAATTACAGCAGTAATTCCGTACTATGGCTACGCCCGTCAAGACCGGAAAGATCAGCCTCGGGTGCCAATTACAGCAAAACTGGTTGCTAATTTACTCGTAGCTTCTGGAGCAAATCGTGTGTTAACGGTTGATTTGCACGCTCAACAAATAGTGGGCTTTTTCGACATACCGGTGGATCATCTCTATGCAGCTCCTGTAATGTATGATTACCTTCGGAAAAAAAATATCGACAATTTGGTTGTGGTAAGTCCAGATGTAGGTGGTTTAAAAATGGCTTATGCATATTCAATGGCTCTAAATGCCGGATTAGCCATCGTGGCAAAGCGAAGACGTTCTCCTACCGAAGTCGAATCATTGGGGGTAATTGGGGACATCCAGGGTAAGAATGTATTGATAGTTGACGATTTAACGGAGACGGCTGGTACGATTGTAACTGCGGCAGAGCTCCTAAAGAAACATGGTGCTAATAAGATTTATGCGTGCGTATCACATGCTGTTTTAAATGAGGAGGGATTTAGGCGTTTGCGAGATTCTTGTATTGATGAGCTTATTACAACAGATAGCGTATTGCGCCCAGCATATGAAGGTGTTAAAATCACTACTCTGTCAATTGCGCCATTATTAGGCGAAGCAATGAAACGCATTCACCATAATCTGTCAGTGTCGTCGTTGTTCGAATGCAAAGACAGTCGAACTCTCTAATAGGGAATTTTCAGTACCACTAAAAACTCAACTGAGATGAAAACAGTTAAACTAAAGGCTTATCCTAGAACCCTTGAAGGTCGATCAGGATCAAAGAAAGTACGATCGAGGGGGCGTGTCCCTGCAGTAATCTACGGTAAGGGCGTGCCTACCAGGACAATAGAAGTTGTGTTGAAAGAATGGATTACCGCTTTGAAGGAGGCGGGAGCGGAGAACTTTATGGTAGAGCTTACGATTGAAGGCGAAGAGGCAAAACCTTGCCTCGCATTCGTTCGAGAGGCCCAACATCACCCGCTTTCAGGACAACTTTTGCATTTGGATTTCCATGAGGTCGACCCATACGAAAAGGTGACAATAACAGTACCAGTTGAGACAGTAGGCGAAGCGGTGGGCGTGAAAAGCGGCGGAGTTTTGGAACAGGTGTTACATAAATTAAGGGTCCGTGCATTGCCGAAGGACTTACCTGAGGTCATTCGTATAGACGTTTCCAACCTAAATGTGGGGCAGGTGATTCATTTAGGTGATATTGTGCCTCCATCCGGGGTTGAGATTTTAGGGGATAAAACTTTGCCTGTTGTCGCTGTTACAATGCCTGAGGTAGAAGAAACTACTGCTGCGCCAACAGCGGCCCCGGCGCCAGGTGAAGTCGAGATGATTAAAGAGAAGAAGCCTGTAGCAGGAGCAGAGGAAGAGACCGAAAAGGGCGCGAAAAAGGAACAATAACCTAAGGCTGAGGAGAGCGAGGAAAAGGCCAAAAAGAAATAGGGGAATTACCAAGAATTGGATGAATATTAACGCGCGGTGTCGATGTCAGATTTATACATTATTGCCGGGTTGGGGAACCCAGGTCCTGAATATCAATGTACAAGACATAATGTGGGGTTTATGGTGGTTGACCGTTTATGTGGTCGTTGGGCAATCCCATTGCGGGCAGAAGAGAAGTTTCGCGCAGAAATCGGTCGCGGTGAAATCTTTGGTAATGAGGTAATGCTTTTAAAGCCCTGGACCTACATGAACCAAAGCGGGATTGCAATAAGAGCAGCGGTGGATTACTTTAAGGTGCCGTATGAGAGGTTTATCGTAGTTTTGGACGACGTGGATTTGCCTTTGGGGCGTGTAAGAATGAGGCCGGAAGGTAACAGTGGTGGGCATCGTGGATTAGAATCTGTGATTGTACATCTGGGTACGAATAAATTCCCGCGTTTGCGGATCGGAATTGGTCGAGATTCTGCGGGCCGGGGAACGGCTGACTATGTATTGAGCCGGTTCACCTGGGCAGAATGGGAAATTATGGATAGGATTTTATGGATGGCTTGCGACCAGCTAGAATGCTGGTTGCGCAAAGGCATTGAAGTCGCTATGAATGAATATAACGGTTTAACAATTACTGCAGAGAAAGAAGGGAAAACGCCGTGAGAAGGTACGAAGCATTATTTATTCTAAACGTCGCCGACGAGGCGGTCAAAGATGCCATTGAGAAGGTAACTGTGCAACTGCAGTCTCTTGGATGTAACATAGTGGGACTGCAGAAAATGGATCGCCATAATTTTGCTCGCGTTGCACGCCGGAAATTCTCTTCTGGTTACTATGTGAACTTTATCTTTGATGCAGAGCCAGCAGTGGCGGATCGAATTAAGACACATTTTGCTTTGGACACAACAGTGTTTAGAGTTATGGTTTTGAAACAACCGGAACCTAACCGAGTTGGCGGAGCTGAACAGTCATGGCAAGTTTCAACAAAGTCATCTTAATGGGAAATCTCACTAGAGATCCCGAGCTTAGGTATACACCGCGTGGTACGCCCGTTGCTAGGCTTGGCCTGGCAATGAATCGACGTTGGACTTCCGAAACTGGGGAAGTACGCGAGGAAACCACGTTTGTAGAAGTGGAAGCTTGGGGTCCTCAGGCAGAGACCATATCCAAATACGTGAAGAAGGGTAGTCCTTTGCTTGTGGAAGGGCGCTTACGAATGGATCAATGGGACGATAAGCAAACTGGTCAAAAGCGAACGCGGCTAGTGGTTGTGTGTGAAAACGCAAAGTTTGTTGGTGCTCCGCCTAGAGACATCGAAGGTTTGGAACCGAGCAAGCCAGAAGCGGCCTCACAAGAAGATATTGTACCTCCAGAAGATGATGTGCCATTCTAATTATGTTTTAAGCTTTGAATAAGACACACATTTTGAGATAAATAACGAGGTTCTATGGCAAAAATGCAGGTAATTTTAATGAGTAACGTGGTCGGCCTCGGTGCCGAAGGTGACAAAGTCGAGGTGGCGGCCGGCTATGCCCGTAACTATTTGATTCCCGAAGGCTTAGCCATACCTGCTACCGAAGCCAATGAGCGGCGGATCGAAGCTCTTAAGAGAAAACGAGCCGAGCGTGAAGCTCGTGAATACTCCACTATGCAAGAGCTTGCGCGGAGCTTGGAGAAATTGGTTTGTGTTATCAAGGTCAAGACGGGCGAGGATGGGAAGATGTTCGGGGCTGTTACAGCGGGAATGATAGCAGATGAGCTTAAAAACCAGTTTGATATAGTACTGGATAAGAAGAAGATTTACCTTGAGCAGCCTATCAAAGCATTAGGCGATTATCAGGTGGAGCTACATTTGCATCCCGAGATAAAAGGTACTTTAAATCTCCGGGTGGAAAGCCTAAATCCTTTACCAGAAGCTGTATTGGCCGCTATTGAGGCACAACGCCAAAGCGCTCTTACCCAGACGAACCCATCAGGGACCAAGTCCGAGGCTACCAATAGTGAACAAACGGTAACAGACACTGCACAGCAGACGGAGGAAAAAAAGAGTAAGAAGGCGGCAAAGAAAACCCAAAAATCACGGCAACCTGAGCAGTCCTCTTCCGAAAACAAGTAGCTCTGATCCTGGAAGCAAGGCAATGAAGGAATAATTGCCTGGGTATGCGTTTGTAGATTTTGAAGCCGAGTGCTGGAGGGTATATTGCTCTGGACAAGGTAGGTATGAATGGATGTAGAAAGGAATTTTTATCTGCACTATTTGAATGTTTAAGGAACGCGTATGCCACTGACACATACTAAAGACATGTTAGCAAAAGCGCTGAAGGGCAAATATGCCGTAGGCGCATTTAATGTGAATAACATGGAACTCATCCAGGCAATTGTAGAGGCCTGTGAGGAGGAAAAGGCCCCGTTGATATTGCAAATCTCCAAAGGGGCTCGTAAATATGCCAGACCTATCTATTTGAAAAAGCTAATAGAAGCTGCGCTAACTGTATCCAACATCCCTATCGCTGTTCACCTGGATCACGGTGATTCCTTTGAGTTATGTAAGGAGGCGATTGATGAAGGGTTTACTAGTGTAATGATTGATGCTAGTCATGAGCCTTTTGAGAAGAACGTGGAGATTACACGCAAAGTTGTTGAGTATGCCCATAAGCACGGGGTAGTGGTGGAAGCTGAGCTTGGTCAATTGATTGGTGCTCAGCATGATGTAGGTGAAGAAGGGGGTGGATTTTCCAAACATGGTTTGTATACCGATCCTGAGCAAGCTGTGAAGTTTGTTAAAGAGACGGGGTGTGACTCGCTGGCGGTAGCGATTGGTAACTCGCATGGGGCTTATAAATTTAAGGGAGATCAACGGTTAGACTTAGCAAGATTGGAGGCGATCAAAAAGGCTTTAATGGACGCTGGGCTGGGTGACTATCCATTAGTTCTCCACGGGGCTTCTAGCGTTCCAAAGGATTTGGTGGACGAGATCAACAAGTACGGTGGTAAAATCGTCGGTGCCAGTGGCGTCCCGGAGGAGGATATCGAAAGAGCATGCCGTCTCGGTGTGGCCAAGGTCAATATAGATACGGATTTGCGGCTGGCTATGACCGCAGGTATCCGGAAAGTGTTTGTGGAGGATCCAAAGGAGTTTGATCCACGGAAGTATTTAGGCCCAGCCCGCGAAAAGGTTAAAGAACTAGTGCGCCACAAGGTTCGAAACGTACTGAGATGTGCAGGACGAGCATTCGATTAAGGCGAAAAGACAGTTTTTGGAAATGCCCACACTAGCTACTTAAGGGTAGCCAAGTGTGGGCAAATTTTTTGTTACACTGCAAGTTTGTGGTAGTAACGGAAAATTCTTAAGGGCCCTTGAAAAAGTGCACATCTTGATTTAATTATTTTGTGCCTCTTGAGTTCAATTGGTTGAGAGGAGGGAAGCCTATGCCTACGTACGAATACGTTTGCTCGAAGTGTGGTCATGAATTTGAAGTGTTTCATTCGATAACAGCACCGCCCGTCGAACGATGTCCGATCCCTGGATGTAATGGATCGGTTAAACGACGGATAGGGGCGGGGGCAGGGCTTATATTCCGAGGGAGTGGGTTTTACATTACGGATTATAAAATGAAGGCTAGTTCCGGCTCGAGTGGAAGCAACAAAAGTGAGTCCGGCAGTGGCGAAAACAAAAGCAGTACCTACTCCACTAACAAGTCAAAGTCAACCGAAACCTAACTGGTAAGGTATCACCATTGGACTTGGCCTTTTAATCAGTTTCACTTGTCAGTGGATTGATTCTTATTAACTCGTGATGTGCAAGCAGTATTCCGGGTTGCAGTTCACTCTATGTGTTGTAATGGTTTCAAATATTTGTGTTTGTTAGCGGGTATGATATGGTTTGCAGGGTTTCACAAAAATCGGTTTGCTTGGAATGGGCAGGAGGAATGTGGAAATGGATACTTTCACCTCCTGCCCACTTTTTTCTCACCAACGGCGTGCCCATTGGTGCAATAGAAATTCAAAATCAGGTGTATCCGGGGATCCTACGTTTGTTTGTACAAAACTTGGGATGTGGTTTTTGTGGGCGCCGGCAACTTCTTTAACATACAATTGGAATTTGAAGGGGATGGGCTTACCTCGCAAATTCTTGATGCATGGAAAACCGCACAAAAAAACTCCATTGATGACCGCACAACTTAACTAATTCAAATCACTTTGGTATAGGTCATTCACTTGTTTGGATTTCTAAGGAATGTCTCCGCTAATGCGTTTTTCACAGTGTGTTTTCAAGTGTCAAATTTGTACGGGCATTCTTTTTTCCTTAACTCTCATGAAAAAAACTAGTGGGGCTTTTCACATTGAGGTGACGGTCGAGCCTTCTGAAAATTCAAGAGTTGACAGGACGAATGGGTACTTCAAGATTTGAACATGATGTTAAGCGAAGTAGCCGGAAGGATAGGGGGCCTATTTCTTGTTTGCATGGTGCAAAGTATATTTGCCATCCAATCGTTACAACTGGATGTCACAAATTGTGGCACGGTGACTTTTCCGGGGCAGGAACTGCGATTCGAGTTTACCGGGACACAGGGTCAACAGGTATATTTTGATTCGCTGCAGGTTAACGCGGCGGAGATCAGGGGCAGTCTTGTTTCACCAAGCGGTGAAGTTTTGTTCGACGTACCGCTGAACCTGGAAAGGCCGCCTGTGTACCTGCCACAGAACGGCAGCTACACAGTGAAAATCCGCGGTCAGGGGGATGCCACAGGTGGTTTCGCATTCAGGCTTATTGATGTTGGTGCGCAACCGGCCATCGGCATTAACGCGACCAATTCAGTTACACTTTCGCCATCGTCCCTGACTGTGATTCGCAGGTTTAGTGGAACTGCCGGTCAGCTCATTGCGCTCGACGCTGTCTCATGGTCAGGAACCGATGCAGAATGGTTATTGATAGACCCTGCAAACCAGATCGTAGTCGAACAGTCAGTAAATTCCAATCTTGGGACGAATCTACTTCGGGTCACGGGCACTTACCTTATCGTAGTCCGGGGAACTGTGCAGGATGGCGCGCCGGTGACCTTCCAATTCCGGGTCCGCGATGTATCGGACGCACCAGTAACAGCTTCGGGATTCAATATCGTTCGTAGCGGGAACATAGACCCCGGCCAGACGAACACGTTCGCGATCACTGGCTCGGCTGGAACACCAATCTATTATGACGCTCTTGTGCAAGAAGGTTCATCGGACATTGGGATGCAAATTGTTGCGCCCAGTGGCGAGATAGTTGTTGATCGAAATTCGGGGTATTCGTGGGGTAACGCTACTTACGATTATGGTCCGGTTGTTTTGCCACGTTCAGGCACATACACACTCCGCATAATCGGTAACTCAGGTGGGTATTACAGGTTTAGAGTTCTCAATCTGTGGAGCAATTCGACCCCAATCGTGTTCGGCGCGACCAATGCCAGTACGTTTACCGAGACCAACTCAACCGTAGTTTACAGGCTTGAAGTACAACCCGGCCAGCGTTTGTACTATGACGCTTTGGTCCCGTGGCGCGACATCCGTGCACTTGTCTGGCGCGCGACAGCGTCCGACGCCTCGTTTGTTTATTCAGCCGGTGATTGCGGGGACTTCTGGTACAGGGCCGACGCACCAGAGACGCTCTATTACATGTTCTCCTGCAACACGATGGATCCGACAACCAGCTATCGGTTCCGAATACTCAGGCTCGACCAGTTACCGGTTGAACAGGTTAATCCGAACGTCGCGGTCTCGAATTTTCTGGCTGACCCGTATGCTGTACAGATTTACAGGTTCGAAGCATCAACGGGTCAACGGATTTTCTTCGACTTTACCAGCAGCCTTTCAGGCCGAGGTAATTGGGAGCTGTACAACCCAAGGTCGGAAAGGGTTTCAACCATGTATTCATTTGACTCCGATTACCTTCTACCAGAGACTGTAGCCGGCACGTACGCGATTGTCGTTTCACCGTGGAATTCGGAGGAGCCACCAAACGCTGACTTTTCGTTTCGGTTCGTCCGGATTTCTTGCACCATCACAAACGCGGTCGTGTTTGGCCAGGCCTATTCCAATTCAGTTACTGCTGTCGGGCAGGAGCATTGGTACTCGTTCACTGGCAGTATAGGCATGCGCCTGTACTACGATGCATTGCTGAACACCACCAGCCAGATCCCCGTGCGGTTAATTGCGCCGGACGGGACGGCTGTTTGGGGGCTGCCTGATGCGGACAATGAATACAACCCAATAACACTGAACCAAAATGGGACTTACACATTGGTCTTTGGTGGGGAGACAGACGCAACTGGTCCGTATTCATTCCGCCTCATAAACATTGACCAACCGCCCGCTTCAGGCCTGACTTTCGGTGCCGTTATCCGCGGCACAAACAATCCATACTATGCAAGTGTGTTCCGGGTATCGGTCCGAGCTGGCAGTCAGTTGTTCTGTGACAGCAGGCTCGAATCTTATTCAGGCAGTTGGGCGGTGTACGATACCGATGACACACAAATCACAGCAAACAATCTCGCATCCGACATGGAACCGATCCCAGGCCACAGCGGTATCGGTTTGCTTGTTATCAGTGCGTCGGGCGAATCCTGCCCATACGAGTTCCGCGTGCTTGATCCGACCAGAATTACTAACACCGTTTCGATCGGCACGGTAGTGTCGAACCAGCTCGCTGATGCGGGGGATGAACACTACTTGACATTCAATGCGGTGGCGGGACAAAGACTTTACTTTGATGCCCTGGATTCACAGGCTAACAACGTCTTGTATGCGTTGATATCGCCGGATGGGAGGTACTGGATTTGGAACGCTTGGAACAACTGGGATTCTGGCATCTCCACAATCCCAGTTAGTGGGACCTACACACTCCGGTTCCATAATAGCTCGAGTGGCTCGGCAAGTTACAGGTTCAGGATTCTTAATCTGGCGACGCAACCCGTTTTGCCGTTGGGCACGACGCAATCGGGCCAGCTTAATCCCGTAACCCAAACTCACATCTACCGGCTCCAAGCCGTAGCAGGTCAAAAAATCCACTTCTCCAGCCTGTATGCCAGCTCAGGTGACGCAACCTGGTCGGTGCAGGACCCGTACAACAACCAGCTCGTTTCGGGTAGCATTCAGAACGACCTCGGAACAGTTTTCTTCCCCGCAGACGGTACATATGCGTTGATTATCAGCGGTTGGGGGCCAGGCTCTGGAACGCTCGATTACCAGATCCTTGCCACGGATGTAACGGATGCACCTATGACGCCAGCCGGCTTTGGTACGTACTCAGGGTTCGTTAACGCCGGCGAGACGAACTACGTGTATTTCAATGCTGCAGCGGGCACACCGATTTATATTGATAGCCTGACAAATAACCGGTCGGTCACGCTAAGGGTGCGTGACACGAATGGTGTGGTTGTGCTCGAAACTGCGCCCGGGTACGGTAGTGCAGGCGGGCCAGACCCGGGGTTCTGCATACTACCTTCCAGCGGCACCTACACGGTCGAAATTGAAGGCTACTACGGAGGTGATTACGCATTCCGTATCCTTAACCTGCTTACAGACGCACCGGTTTTGACCACAGGAGTTGAATATGATGTATCGTTCACACTCGGCTTCCAGACTGATGTGTACCGGGTCAGCGGTACAAACGCACAAATCTTGGTCTATGACGCCCTGATGAACGGCAGTTCAGTGTATTTGTGCATGCTTAAGCCGAATGGTGCGGCGTTATTTGGCGGTTTCAATTGGTGGAATTATTACAGTGCTTCGGCGTATTCGGACAACGGTCCGGTTAGGTTGCCATCCACAGGCACATATTACCTGATTGTGCTGAACGACACCGATCAAACGCCAAATTACAAGTTCCGATTATTAGACCTGGCTTCTGCATCGCGAATCGTTCTGGGCTTAAATTATACTAATTCAATTCCCCCGTTTTGCGTGAGCGTTTTGTGTTTCACTAATCCAGCAGCGTCATATTTCTTCGATGCGCTCGATTTGTCGAATTTGCGGTGGGAGCACATTCCTCCTGGGTCAGAGCGAGCCACTGCTGGAGGTGGGGACTGGGACTTTGAATCCAGTTCACCAGTAGCTGGTACAAATTTTGTCCTGATTAAGAATGATACGGATAGCACGCGAACCTACGCTTTCCGGGTACTTGCGCCAATTTCCATTACTAACTCCTTGAGCTTTGGTTCTACGTACTCAAACATCATTTCCCCCGGCCAGGAACATTGGTACACCTTTACAGGTGTTGCGGGGCAATGGATTTACTTTGATTCGCTGCCGAAATATGACGGGTGGATGCCTAGTTTTAATGTTACGATCTTTGACCCAACAGGTTATCAAATTTGGACCGGCGCTTACTTTGATGACACAATTCCTCCTTTGAGGCTGGTTAAAAGTGGGTTGTACATGGTACGATTGCACAATTACGCCGATTACGATTGGTCCTATGCTTTCCGCATCCTTGATGTGGCAGACCAACCGGTAATCTCCATGGATGCATTTTACAGTGACACTGTCACCCCCGGAACTAAAGCCCAACTTTTCAGGTTCACGCCGGGCCCTTCGATGAAAGTATTTTTCGACAACATGAATAATTTCAGCTCCTACTGTTATATATACGATCCTGCGAACAGACAACTCGGTGGAAGTTGGGTCTACGATTTCCAAGTTAGCACAACGCTCGAAGGCGAACACTTGCTAATTCTGAATCGGTCAGATGCAAATGACTACACGTATGCATTCCGGCTGGTGCCTGGTAATCACGCGCCTAGTTTTACATCGCCGACCAGTGCAACGGTTGCGGAACAAACCACATTGAGTTTCACAAACGTCGTCTCCGATCCTGAGATACCAAACGACCAGGTTACATTTTCCTTGGCAGGTGACGTGCCATCAGGCTTGACCATAAATCCTAGTACCGGTGTGATTACCTGGATTCCGGGCGAGAACCAGGGACCATCCACAAATACATTTACGATTGTTGCCATAGACGACGGGATACCGCCGTTGTCAGGTGGGGCACTGTTTACCATTGTGGTTCAGGAAGTGAACCGGGCGCCTACGCTCACGATGCCTACCAATCAAACGATTAACGAATTGACCACGATGTCGGTCTATGCATCGGCTTCTGATCCCGACATACCATCCAACACGATCGTCTTCGCGCTGGTCTCGGCTCCGAGCGGCGTGAACATAAACCCGAACACGGGACTGATCACATGGACACCGAGCGAGGCCCAAGGACCATCCACCAATACAATCACAGTCAAAGTGACCGATTCCAACCCGTGGGCCATTAACGAAAACCAACTTAGCACAACAAATTCCTTCGTGGTGGTTGTAAAGGAGGTTAACTCGGCACCTGTCTTACCTGCTCAGACCAACAGGACAATCAACGAGCTGACGTTGTTGGTTGTGACGAATACCGCCACAGATTCTGATATTCCGGTCAATACCCTTACCTATCAGCTTGTGAACCCGCCTGCAGGCGCCACCATCTCGACCAACGGTATCATCACTTGGACGCCGACTGAAGCCCAGGGTCCGGGCACCTACACAATCACAACTGTTGTCACTGACAACGGTACGCCGCAGCTTTCGGCAACAAATGAGTTCACTGTCACTGTGAATGAAGTCAATTCTGCGCCAGTCTTGCCCGTTCAGACCAACAGGACAATCAACGAGCTGACGTTGTTGGTTGTGACGAATACCGCCACAGATTCTGATATTCCGGTCAATACCCTTACCTATCAGCTAGTGAACCCGCCTGCGGGCGCCACCATCTCGACCAACGGCATCATCACTTGGACGCCGTCTGAATCCCAGGGACCCGGCACTTACACAATCACAACCGTGGTCACAGACAATGGCACACCGCAGCTTTCGGCAACAAATGAGTTCACTGTCACTGTCAACGAGATCAATTTACCACCGGTTTTGAATATGCCGCCAAATACAAACATTAACGAGCTTGCGACTCTGACTGTTACCGTGTCGGCCACGGACACCGATGTTCCGACAAACACACTCTGCTTCAGTCTGATTTCGCCGCCAACAGGTATGGTAATAAACACCAATTCAGGATTAATCACTTGGACGCCAACTGAAGCACAAGGCCCGAGCACCAACATCATCACTGTTGTTGTGACTGATCGTAACACCAACGCCGTTAATGCGCAGCAGTTGAGCGCGACAAACTCGTTCACCGTGATTGTAAACGAGGTGAACAGTCCGCCGGTGCTCACTTTACCAGCAAATCAGATTGTCCATGCCGGCACTTACATATCGCTTAATGCGACGGCCTCGGACCCGGACATCCCACCAAATGCATGCAGCTTTGCGCTGTTGTCCGGCCCGACTGGCTTGACCGTTGGTACAGAAGGTCTCATCACGTGGCAAACCACAGATGCGCACGCAGGCACAACAAATACCGTCACCGTACGGGTCACCGACAACGGTGCACCGCCCCTTAGCAGTACAAACAGTTTCGTGATAACGGTTCTTGGCCGACCGGTCATTAGTTCTGTGGTATGTTCTGGCGATTTGATAGTGATCACATGGAGTGCCATACCGGGAACTGTCTATCGGCTCCAATATAAGACAAACCTGACAGAGGTAGGTTGGCAGACTGTAGGTGATGTGATAGCTTCTGGTGATACGGCATTCAAGGTTGACACTTTGGATAGAGGAACAACGAAGTTTTACCGGGTTTGTGTCCCGCAGGAACACTAAGGCCTTAAGGATATAGTGTTGTGGATCTAGGCGTGGTAAGATTCACACCAACAATTAGGTGTACGGGCTTTTCGCTATAGAATTCCTAGCATCCAAACGGTAACTTTGGACGTCCGAAGTCGATGGTTTGTACGTAAGCAGTATGTAGTCTACACTTGGACCTGCACATGCGAGTCATACTGCGTGTACGGTTGGGGCGTGGTGCATGTGGATATTTACAGACAACCATTTCGAATGGCGATATATCCACGGGCTTTCAGGATTGAGAAGGAGGGGTAAAGTGCAATTTAAATTTCCATTTACCGGGCTCAACTTCGAGGTGTACCCACCCATTCGAGATGGACTTAAATTCCACGCTTTTAATGGGATGATAAAGCTGGCCGTTTTTCCAAATCACACGATTGTTTGCTGTTACACTTGAAGGCTTGTTGGTACCGAAGGGGAGGTATACTTGGGCAATTGTTTTTTCTGGTGATTCTAGATACAGTATAAGTACGTTTGTGGATCGGACCAAGCTAACGGATATTTTCCCGGCGACGCTGTCTACGGATGCATTGATTTTTTTAAGTGGGCCCATTAGAGGGCGGACTTGGTAAACGGCCCAGGCGGGTTCCAGAGGGGCCAGACCAGCACAATATTGAGACAGTATTGTGAGTGGCCCCCCTGACCAGCCATGGTTACGAGTGCTTGTGAGGTTTCCTACCAGGGCAGTGCCCGCAACCCAGAGTTCGGGTAGTGTTGTCCATTCATCGGCAACGATGGCATCGTAACGTTTTTTCATACGTGCAAGTGCAGTGTCAGGGTCATCCATCAGCATTAGGGCTTCGATCACGTATTTTTCCATATAGGGGCTAGCGTGATATTCTGTAGTGAGGATATTCTTTATTGCGGGGAATTTTTCTGGATCTGCGATCCCAGCTACGACACACAATGCATTTGCCCGATCGTCCGTAGCCCCTTTATAGTGGGGGGAACGGTAAGCTGAGCCGTTCCACATCAATTTATTTACTGCGATGATAACGTTGCTGCGAATGGTTTCATATTGGGAGGCGTCGTTTGTTTTTCCGATGACTCGTGCCATGTTTGCAGCACCTTGGAGCGCAAGGCAAAACCAGGCTTGATCCAGGACATGTTCATCGATGTTTTTACCCCAATCGGCCCAGTTCCAGTCGCCGTTTCGGTGTATAACCAGACCATGTTCATCCAGTTTCCAAAGCGTCAAGTAATCTTTTACGTGTGGATAAGCGGCGTGGATCGTTTCTTTATCCCCGGTGAAAAGGTAATAGGTCCAAAAACCATAGTATCCGATGCTCGCCAACATTTGTTGGGGTAGCTCATTAGTCCAGTTACCTGCTGGGATGGGCGAATAAAGGACTTTGTCTGGCCTTTGCCAATTGCAGAGTTCATAGATTGCTTTTCGGATCAGCTTTGCAGAAGAAGGTGATAGTGAATAAAAGCACTGACCGAGTTCGATGACAACGTCGCCCCACCACTGTGCCCGTTCGCGATCGGGGCAGTCCATAAAGTTATCCTTCATTGTTATGTAAAGAGTGCGTCTGGCTTTTTCCCAGAGTCGGTTATAGAACTCATCGTCGCATTTAAAACTACCGGAAAATTCGGTGTCATATCCCGTCTCCCGGTATTTCAGTTCAAGTATTTCTACCCCTGCAGGAACTTTATAAAGTACTTCTTGGCCATTAAACCAACCTAATGATTCATATTCTTGTATGCCGTCTTTTGTAACGTATTCCGCTCGGACGTTAAGTTCGCCTCCGCCACGGTAATTGCTGCTGCGAATGTCTATTACTTGGCCTGCTTTTGCATTTACTTTAAGCCATGGTGTAACCTGGGCGTTGTACGGAAGCTTAGCGACGATTACTTGGCCAGTAGAAATTACAGGGAGGCGGACATTTAGTTGGGGATAGCTTTTCAGCCCATAATTTTTCCATAACGGGATTGGACGGGGATGGAGTTTGTTCCATGGTGGAGCTCCGGCCGGGCCAAATTCGGTGGCAGGTGGCCATTTGGAATCATCATACTTTGGGGCTGTCCAATTACCAAGATCTCGGCGAGCGTCGAAACGGGTATTACGCTCGGGGAGACGAAAGTTGGGCTGTTCACCCCTGGGAGTCTCATAGGCAGGATGCACCAATGCTTTCCATGTTGAGTCGGAGTTAATCACTAAGTTGCCCGCATTGAGTTGGAAGATAAATCCGGGCTTGCCACTGTTTTTGTGACTAAATCCATCCTTGCCCCAAAACCAAGTTAGCACGGCTATAGTGTTTTTGCCTCTACGCAGCCAGGGTGTAAGGTCAATCTCATCGTAATAAGTGTCATTCGGATTCGGTCCTCGCTTGAGTCCGCCTTCGAATATGACTTGGCGCCCATTTACCCACATCCAGTATTTGGAGTCCACAGCAATTCTTGCGATGGCTTTTTTGGGGACTGATTTGAGGGTGAAACATTTTCGGAATGCACTCCACGTATTTTCGGTGCAATTGGTGGTAGCCCCGATCCATTTTGCCTGCCATTCGCTTAGTTCTGAACTGATTACAAAGTTAAGTGAGTTTGACGTTAAAAGCGCCCAGAAAAACAGAGCTGCTTTTACTCGAATCGTCATGTTTTGAGACCACCCGTGTGTAAACCTCGGTTCTTACTAATATCACGGAACCCATGTAATGGCTAGTTATTTAGCCGGGATAGACGAAAGAGCTCGTTTATTTGCAGCCGAGTTTGGTTTGATTTAAAATTGGTAGGGGTTACTTACATTGTTTTACCTCCGATGGACATAAAATTAAGGAATGGAAATGGGCGGCTTGTGTTCATAATACAATCTCTGGAGAAAGATTCTGCTTAAGTGGCGGCGTAGAAAATTAAGCAAACGAGAGTGGCTGGATTTTTGAAGAGTGGCGTTGGTTTGGTGGGATGCTATGACAAGCAAGGCATGTGAGATATGCTTGTTTAAGATATGAATGCAGATGTTTTCAGAGGATTAGCATGGCATCCCCATAGCTGAAGAATCTGTATCGGAGTCTGATAGCTTCGCGATACGCACTTAAGATGATTTCCCGGCCTGTAAGTTTACCAGGGGCTGCGAATGCGCTTACTAACAGGAGAAGCGTAGATTTTGGCAAGTGGAAGTTGGTAATTAGTGCATCCACTATCTTAAATTGGAATGGGGGATAGATGAATAGGTTAGTTTTCCCAGAACAAGGTCTTAATTTTTCGCCAGATTCTAGGGCTGCAGTTTCCAGCACTCTGACACTTGTTGTACCGACTGCAATAATCCGGCGTCCCTCCCGTTTTGCTTTGTTAATTATTTCTGCTGTGTCACTTGATAATTCATAGTATTCGTGGTGCATTTTATGGCTTGTGATATCTTCAACCTTGATAGGCGCGAATGTGCCGTATCCTACATGTAGTGTGACGAATGTTATGGTGACTCCCATTTGGGATATTTGGTTAAGGAGTTCTTGTGTGAAATGGAGGCCGGCGGTAGGAGCGGCCACGGAGCCGTTTATTTTCGCGTATACGGTTTGGTATCTTTCCCAATCACTCTTCAATGCACAAGTTTTGCTTCGTTTAATGTAGGGAGGTAGAGGTGGTTCACCGTAGATATTGATGACCTCTTTAGGAGAGACTGTGGAATTAAATTCTATCACGTGCATTGTTCCGGGTTCTCTTTTTTCTAAGATAGTCACTTGGGCCGGGGTTGGTGGGTTTTGAGTGGAAATTAGGCTAAGTGTAAGGCCAGGTTTTGCACGTTTGGCTGGGCGCACCAGTGCTAACCATCGGTTTTTTTCTAGGGGTTCTGCAAGCAGAATCTCGAATTTCCCTCCCGTGAGTGGGTTTACAGCACGGAGACGCGCTGGGATGACACGGGAGTTATTTAGGACAAGGACGTCTCCTTGGCGGAGGTATTGGGGTAGGTTAGCAAAGGTAGTGTGTTCAATTTGGGCGGTGTTTCGATGCAAAACTAGTAATTTTGATTGGTCTCTATTGGGCAAAGGTTCCTGAGCAATAAGCTCAGGGGGCAGATCATAGTCGAAATCTGAGATAGTGAGCCTGGATAGCATACTTACTCCACAGGATAGATTTACACTGGGTATGAAGACTAGCAAAGAAAGCTGTGAATAAGTTGTGAAAAAACCTAGTTGACAGGTTATGCCATTGAGCTAACGTTGTGTCGTAATGTGTATTAATGTGTATCAAGATGGGTTAAAGTGTTGCATGTGAATAACTGGTGAAAAATGGACGGGAGCGCCACAAATGGGAGGAAGATATTTAATGGGTGTTACCGCCACGGAGTGGACGACAAACGCCGTGTGCAGGTACCCGCGAAGTGGCGTCCTGAGAATGGAGAAGCCGAGTTTGTACTGATTATCTGGCGCAAATATCACTTTGCTCCTCATCTGAGAGTGTTACCAATGCAGATGATGCATGAGCTTTTGGCTAAAATAAATAGTTTGCCTGATTTTGAGGAATCTAAAGGTGCATTAAAACGGGTGATCGGTTCTGCCTCGGAGAATGTAACTTTGGATAAAGGGGGTCGAATATGTTTACCAGAAGAGATGGCACAAGCGGTTGGCATAACTAAAGAAGCGGTTCTTGTAGGGTGCATGGACTATTTTGAGATTTGGGCACCTGAGTACTACGAGAAAGTAAGGGTTTTAGACGAAAGTTTAATGCCCAAAATGTTTTCATTGATACCGTGAGGATTTTTATGAGATTGGCGAAGTTGTTACTAATTGGAAACACTCTTATTCGCGGCAAGGATCTTGACCGTCGGTACCGTGTGAATCCAGACGGGAGATGGGGATTATTAATGTTGTACAAAGGAGCAAGATTTCGATCGTTATCTAACGATTTTGCCAGTGGCCTTTTAAATTCGCCGCCGGGACGGCGAGGCGGAGTCCGCAAGTTATTGGAGATAGAGCGAAAGCGGTTGCTTTTGCAGTCAATCTTGATCAGGTGACAGGCGACGAAGGTTAATGCCTGAGTATACACACAAACCTGTTTTAGTGTCGGAGGTTTTATTTTACTTGGGGCCGAAGAGTGGTGGTTTTTATGTTGACGGCACGGTAGGAGAAGGTGGGCATGCCGAGGCTATTTTGGACGCGAGTGGTCCAGAAGGCCGCCTTTTTGGATGCGATTGCGATCCCAAGTTATTGGAGAAAGTGCGAGCACGCTTGGCACGGTTCGGTGATCGAGTCAAGTTGGAGAAAGGCAACTTTGCGGAGTTAAGCAAATGGGTAGCGCCTGAAAGTTGTGATGGAATACTTTTTGATTTAGGGGTGTGTTCGGCGCAGTTAGAAGAACCGGCTCGTGGTTTAAGTGTTCATTTAGATGGGCCGCTTGATATGCGTTTAGATCCGGACATTGCTGTGACGGCGGCGGACATAATTAACACTTATAGTGAGAATGATTTGACAGATTTGTTTTGGAAGTTAGGTGGGGAACGTTATGCAAGAAAGGTAGCTCGTGCAATTGTATACGAGCGATCGCATGTACGGGGTGGAATTCGGACGACGGGTCAACTTGCGCGGATTGTTGAACGTGTAATTCCGTCGCGGAATTCACAGCGGCATCCGGCTACTAAGGTGTTTTTGGCCTTGCGAATAGCTGTTAATGATGAGCTTGGTGCTTTAGAAAGGGGGTTAGAGGGGGCTGTCAAACTGTTAAAGCCTGGTGGCCGGTTACTTGTAATCTCTTTTCATTCGGGAGAAGCGCGAATCATAAAGGAATTCGGTCGGCGTAATACATCGCCCTGGAAGGTGAGGGGCAAGGTGGATGTGCCAGAGCTTCGGGAGCCCGGGAAACCCTGTTTGAAATGGGTTGTTAAAGACCCGATTACACCTAGTAAAGAGGAAGTAGAACAAAATCCCCGGAGCCGAAGCGCGCAATTACGGGTGTTTGAAAAAATTTCATAGTGTATGGCGGTAAGAAGTAGACATAGGTTAAGTGGCGTTGCGTTGTCGCCGATTTTGAAAACCCTTTTTGTTGGAGGGATCTTGTTAGGAGGAGTGTTACAATTAGTCTACTTGAAGAACAAAAGCATGACTCTTGGCCGGGAAATAGCTCGGCTTGAACAGCAGTTGGCTGCGATTCACCAAGATAATGAACGGTTGCGCAAACAAATTTTAGTGTTGCAAACGCCGGCCGTAATTGAGTCAAGGGTCAGGGAGCTTAAACTGGGATTATTGCCACCCGGCCCGTGGCAAGAAGTTTATGTTCTTTCTGAGCCTGGGCCTGAGGAAATTGAAGTTATACAGCCGCATGGTTTTGTGGGCCAGACGGCGACGATAGTTCCGTAGAATTGTAAAGGCAGAATTTTTCACCGCCGCCCGTGTGCGGTCGGGTGAGGGACCGATCGCCACGGGCGGTTGGTGAGCCAAATTTCAATAGGAGGGTGGTTTAGTAAGCGGACGTGGATATTCTAACACCCAAGCGTTTTTGGCGAAGGGTATCACTCCCCCTGGCGGTAGTGATTCTTGGTTATGGGGGAGTGGTAGCTAAAGCATTTTATTTGCAGGTAATCCGGTATAACGAGTTGTCTACGTTAGCTGATCAGAGAAGGCAGCGGGTAGACATCCGGGAGGCAAAGCGCGGGGATATCTTGGACGTGAATGGGAACGTTATAGCAACTAGTTTTCTGGTGAAGACAGTTTGTGCAGATCCAAGCTTGATAGGAACGCAACAGATGGTTGTTGCGCGAACGTTAGCTCCTTTATTGGGGTTGAGCGAGCAGGAGCTTTGCGAAAAGTTAACGCCACAGATTCGCATCCGGGAAAATAACACCATCGTTACTAACCGGTACGTGGTGCTGAAACGAAAGGTTTTGGTTGAAACCTGGGAGCAGATAAGGGTTGCGATGAGCAATCTGAATTTCGGGGTTGATTTGCAAAAGTTAAGCCCTCGAGAGCGTAGTTTTTACAATGCACTGCGCACACGAGCCATTTTTACTGACCCTATAGACGACCAGACGAGGTTTTATGTTACTAGCAATCTATTTTCGCACGTAGTTGGTTACATGGCTCTTCAGGAGAAACAGTTTCGAGGTAGGCCGTATTTGGCCAATGTGGGGGCGGCGGGGATAGAGCTTGTGTTTGAAAATGAATTAGCAGGGGTTCCAGGGTGGTATGTGACAGAAACTGATGTGAGGGGGCGGGAAATTGGAGGTAGCAGAGTCCAAGATCTTCAGCCTCAAGACGGGTTAAATGTGGTGCTAACCCTCGATTCATACGTTCAGCATTTAGTCCGCACTGCATTGTCAGAAGCGATGGCGCGACATTCGCCAGTGAGCGCTTCGGCTATCGTGGTTAAACCATCCACTGGTGAAATCCTAGCTATGGTATGCTTGCCGGACTATGATCCGAATGCTCCTGGGGAATCCCCGCCGGAAGCTCGGCGCAACCGGTTAATTAGCGATGTTTATGAACCTGGATCCACCTTTAAAGTCGTTGTGGTAGGTGCAGCATTAAATGAAGGGATTGTAGGGTTGGACACAGTCCTTTTCTGCGAGAATGGCCGTTTTGAGTGGGCAGGTCGGACGCTACGTGATCACGAACCGTATGGGGATTTGAGTGTAAAGGAAATAATAGGGAAGTCCTCTAATATCGGAGCCGCGAAGATAGGGTTAATGCTGGGGCCCGAGAGATTGTATAGGTATGTCTTGGCGTTTGGATTCGGTGCGCGCACAGGGATTATGTTGCCGGGGGAGGTTGGTGGAATAGTGCATCCGGTTTCCCAATGGAGTAAACTCTCCATTACTCGTATTCCAATGGGGCAGGAGATTGCAGTTACGCCATTGCAAATGGTCATGGCAATGTGTGCTATTGCCAACAAGGGTGTACTTATGCAACCGAAGTTGGTGGATCGGTTGGAAGACCGGGGTGGTCGTGTGGTGGTGAAATACACGCCTCAACCTGTGAGGAGGGTGATTTCTGAAGAAGCAGCAGCATTATTAGTAGAAGCTTTGAAGAGTGTAGTTTCAAAGGAAGGTACTGCTCCTAGGGCAATGTTGCGTGGGTATTCAATTGCAGGTAAGACTGGCACTGCGCAGAAAGTTAGGGAAGGTGTCAAGGGCTACGTTCCTGGCAAGTATTTCTCTTCCTTTATTGGATTTTTGCCAGCGCATAATCCCCAGGTATGTATCGGTGTGTTTTTAGATGAACCTAGGAACGGTTATTATGGGGGGCAAGTGGCGGCACCGGTATTTAGGCAAATTGCTGAAAAGCTGGTTGGGTATCTTAACATTCCTCCTGATGTGTCACAGGAAGAAGAAACTTCATCTGGATTTTCTAGGAATGACTCACCGCGAGACTGAGTGGACACGTGTATGGAACCGCGAACGCTAAACTATATAGCTGAAGCATGTGAGGGCAGGGTTATTTGGGGAGACCCTGCACAAGTGGTATCTGGTATTTGTATAGATTCTCGACAGGTGCGGTCGGGCGAATGTTTTTTTGCTATCCGTGGCTCTAGTAACGACGGGCATAAGTTCGTGGTGGAAGCCCTGCAAAGAGGAGCTACAGCTGCGGTTGTTGAACCTGGGCGGGTCCATATTCTGCCAGGATTGCAAGCAGCCTTAATAGAGGTCCAGGATACGCGCCGGGCGTTAGTGGCGTTGGCGCGGAGGTACAGGATGGATTTTAACCCAGTGGTAATTGGTGTTGCTGGTTCAAACGGTAAGACAACGGTGAAGGAACTCCTCGGGCAAGTTATTGGTGCATGTATGAAGGCAGTTTGGAGTCCTGCAAGTTACAACAATGAAATAGGGGTTCCGCTCACAGTATTGCAGTTATCTAATGAACACAAAGTTTTGGTTGCAGAATTAGGTACCAATCACCCTGGAGAATTGGCTCCGTTGATTGAAATTGTGAAGCCCCAAATTGGAATTTTGACGTCGATTGGACGAGAACATTTGGAATTTTTTGGTTCTATAGAGGGAGTGTTGGAGGAAGAAAGGCAATTAGCTGCATTGCTCCCCGCAGAAGGGGTTTTGGTGATAAATGGCGATGATCAATTTTGTCGTCGGGCAATTAGTGAAACACGGGCTAAAGTGATTACAGTAGGATTTGACACATCTTGCCAATGGCGGGCTGTTCAGACGCGATTATTAAGGGGTGGGATTAAATTTGAGGTCCAGGCGCCTAGTCCGGACTATTGTGGCGTGTACGAAGTTCCCCTGATAGGCAAGCATCAGGCGGTAAACGTATTGTTTGTTTTGGCAGTCTGTGCGGAGTTGGGATTGCCTCCAAAGAGGGTGAGGACAGCTTTAATTCATTGCAAGACTGCACCGATGCGTATGGAGCTTCAGGAGATAGGGGGAGTCCGAGTAATCAATGATGCCTACAATGCAAATCCTGATTCTATGGTTGCAGCTTTACGAGCTTTAAGTGGATTGCCAGGACGAGGTCGGCGAATCGCAGTATTAGGTGAAATGGCTGAGTTGGGTGACCAATCTCCAATTTTGCATCGGGAGGTTGGAAAGGAGGCGGCCAAGTTGCAGATCGATCAGCTTATTACGGTGGGAAGCCTAGCGAAATTTATAGCGGAAGGAGCTCGGACTAATGGATTGGGTAGGACAATGGAATTTGAAACGCCTGAAGATGCAGTTCGAGCATTATTATCAATAGCTCAGCCTGGTGACGTGATTCTGATAAAAGCTTCGCGTCGTGCCAAGCTTGAGCGTATTGTTGAGGGTTTGCGGCAAGCTATGTGGGACAAGCAGAAATGTTGTACTATTTGACACAACGGCTATTAGAGATGGTTGATGGTACGCCCACGGGAGATGCAGTCTCGTGGTTGCGTGTCTTCCGGTACATCACGGTGCGAAGTGGGGGCGCTGCGCTAACAGCGTTTGTATTAAGTCTATTGCTTGGCCCCATGATTATTCGCTGGCTGCGAAGGATCAGTTTTGCTCAAAACTATCAAGATCGAGCTAAAGCTATGGGCAATATAAAAGAGGGGATGGGAGATAAACGTGGCACACCGACAATGGGTGGCTTGCTTATACTGATTGTATTAAGTTTTTCGACGCTTTTTTGGGCCAGGTTAAATGAGCTGGTGGTGTTAACATTGTTGACGGTCATTGTGTTAGGGATGGTGGGTTTTTGGGACGATTTTTTGAAAGTGACGCATCAGAACGGCAGAGGAATTAGTCCTAGGGCTAAACTAGCTGCGCAACTTGGCATTGGAGTTTTTGTCGGGGGTTATATTGCATATTCGCCTACATTAAGCCGATTGGTGAGTGATATAACAATTCCTTTCGTTAAAGATCCACTAATTATTGGTGCACCCGTTTTGGGTGTAATTCTTACTGCGCTAGTAATTGCAGCTGTGTCAAACGGGGTCAACATTACCGATGGTATGGATGGCTTGGCTATTGGTTGTACGGTAATAACGAGTTTAGTGTTTGTGGTTTTGACTTATGTGGCAGGGCATTCCGTTATTGCGAAATATTTGTTTATAACGTACGTGCCAGGAGCAGGCGAGCTAACAGTATTTGCCTCTGCTTTAGTAGGTGCCTCGTTAGGATTTCTCTGGTTTAATTGTCATCCTGCACAAGTTTTTATGGGCGACACAGGAGCGTTAGCGATCGGTGGCGCTTTAGGGGTTTTGGGAGTGTTGATTCATCAGCCCCTGTTAACGTTTATTGCTGGGGGGATATTTACTGTAGAATTATTGTCATCCTTTATTCAAATATCGGTTTGTAAAGTAACGCGCAGTTTGTATGGTCAACCCAGGCGTGTATTCCTTATGGCTCCGTTACATTACCACTTTCTAAAAAAAGGGTGGGTTGAAACCCAAGTAGTGGCTCGATTTTATATAATCGGAATTGTTTTTGGAGTGATTGCTTTGGCTACGTTGAAGCTACGATGACGTTTTACAGAACAGACTTAGGGTGCAAGATTTCTGATTTAATAATTTCTGGCGCCACTTGCAATGTGCGTGTAATGTGCGAGGTGTGGGGTTCATTTGCACCGTTTCCCATGGCGTTAGCGGGAGGCGTCATTGGGATTTTGGAATCAAAAGTCCCGTAAATACTTTTTAAGAATCATGTAAAAGGAGAAATACGTATGAAAGAGTTCGGTAATGATCACGAATATGGCACGACAATGGAGACTCGAGCCCTGAACCAAGCAAAGGTTCGGTTGGCTGTGATGGTGATTGCAGGCGTTCACGTTGCAGGGCTGCTTGCATTCTTAATGTTGGCGGGCTGCAAACGAACTGAAGAAGGGCCGACACCCGAAGAACAATTTGCTTTGCCACAACCGGAAACGATGGCGACCTCAGGCCTGCCCGTTATTCCTCCTTTTGGCCTAGACACGAATGTAATGCAGACGAGTTTACCTCCCGCAGTTTACACTTCTAACTTAACCTTATCACAACCGGAGGGGGTTGCTCCTCGTGTGGAAGAGCAGAAACCGCGAGTGTCTGAGGGGACAAGGGAGTACACAATAGCAGCTGGTGACACTTTCTATGGTATTGCGAAAAAGTTTGGGGTTAGTGTTGATGCGATTAGATCAGCGAATCCAGGGGTTGATCCGCGCCGGTTACGGGTGGGGCAGAAGATAGTAATTCCTACGCCAGAGCCCCCTGGATTAGAGAGTGGAGTGCCCGAGACAAAGGCTGGATTCCAACCCAGTGAAACCGGGTCAGAGATTATTTATACGGTGAAATCGGGTGACACACTTACGCGGATTGCAGCTAGGTATGGGGTTACAGTAAAGGCTATTAAAGCTGCGAACAATTTGACAAGCGATCGTATAAAAGTCGGCCAAAAATTAAGGATCCCCACTAAAAACAATGGGGGTAAAAGTCCTGTTAACAGGTCTGAGATTGAAGCGCCCTCGAACTTAATTCCGTCAACGTTGCCAGAGGTAAGGCCACAATCCACAGGCACGCAGCCGCAGCAACCCTTACAATGAGAAAGTTGGGACGGTGTTGGGTGGAGAGGGAATTTTGAAAGCAATGCTCAGTAGTAGGGTCCCAATAGTAATTTTCGGTAGTAGCGTAGCGGTCCTGCTCGTAGTGGGGGTTTTGTTTGTTTGTAGTGCTACGATTTACAAGTTTGGTTCCTATTATTTGAAACTGCAATTATTGTGGGCTGGGTTGGGGGTGGGATTAATGTTTATAGCTGCGTTAAGTGATTACCGGAAACTTCAGAGGGTCTGGATCTATCTGTATGGGATGGCAATACTTTTGCTTGGTTTGGTTTTAGTGCCCGGAATAGGGGTTGAGGTAAACGGGGCACGCCGTTGGTTTGATTTGAAAGTATTGCGGTTTCAGCCATCCGAATTTGCCAAAGTAGCTTTAATTGTGGCGTTAGCAGCTTATTGTGCGGCCAATAGGTTTAGAATTCGCCAGAGTCACGTGGCCCTTGTAATACCCGCAATGATGATTGGCTTAATGGGAGGGCTTGTATTTTTAGAACCGGATCGAGGGACGGCCCTACTTATGATGGTGGTCGGTGGCGTGATTTTGTGGGTAGCTGGGGCACGATTGGGACACGCGCTCTTGTTGGGATTGCTTGCTTTTGGGATTTTGGGGTTTTTCTTATGGCATGATCCAACAATTAGAAGAAGGGTTGAGGCCAAGTTAACTAAGTCGGATGAAGGCGCAGGTTATCAACAAGCCCAATCCAGGCTTGCAATCGCTTCTGGGGGTATTTGGGGAAAAGGTTTACATAACGGCCGGCAGAAAATGGGATTTGTTCCTGAAATTCACACGGACTTTGTCGCGTCGGTAATTGGTGAGGAAAAAGGCTTCGTGGGACTTACGGTATTGGTAATGTTATATTGTGCGTTGGTGTTATCCGGTTTGTGGATAGCAGCCAGGGCTCCAGATACCTTTGGTCTGTTACTGTCGGTAGGGGCGGTATTTCTTATAGGAATCCAGTCATTTGTAAACCTAGGGGTGGTGCTTGACATTCTACCAGCGAAAGGTTTCCCACTACCTTTCGTCAGCTATGGTGGGTCGAGCATGTTGATGAGTTCTTTGTTAGTAGGGCTTGTGCTTTCTGTGGGTAGGATTAGTTTAGTGGAATCTACTACTATGGTAGTGCCAATTGAGAAGACTCTTTCAGAACTGCCGGAGGAAGCTAGTGTCTGCCGCGCTGGAAGTGTGTTGGTTTTAGATTCTGCGCGTCGGAATCCATTTGAACCATAATAGTTTTGGAGCAACACAATGAATGGGGGAAATGGCATAGAGAAATTGAGAGTGGGGATTGCATGTGGGGGGACTGGTGGCCATTTGTTCCCAGGTATTGCCTTAGCAGAAGCATTTGAGAAGGTAAACTGGGAACCGTTGTTGTTTGTTGCTGGGACGTGTATTGAGTCCTTTGGTTTGTCTTCGCAATCTGGCTTAAGGACACTAACATTACCGATTAGAGGGTTTAATTTTGCGGGCTCAGCCAGTTTTCTTAGTCGTTTATATAAGGCTTACAAGCTAGCTAAAAGCTTTTGCCAGGAATTAGGCATACGTGCTGTGATTGGCACAGGAGGGTATGTATCAGTTCCTGTAATCTTGGCGGCCCGGCGGCTCGGTATTCCCACTTTTCTGCATGAGTCGAATGCCATTCCTGGACGTGCCAATAAATTGCTCGCAAGAATGGTAGATCGTGTGTTTGTAGGCTTAGGCCCAGCTCTTTCGTACATAAAGGCTCGGAAAGTGACTGTGACCGGGACGCCGGTCAGGATTGAGTTTTTACGGGAGAGGCGGACTCCGCAAGAGTGCCGACGCGAGTTGGGTTTGGATCCCGAGGCAGACGTACTATTAGTGATGGGTGGGAGTCAGGGTGCCATGGCGATAAATGACTTAGTCCTAAAAAGTTTAGAGATGATTCATCGGTATTTGCCTCAGCTACAAATTATCCATGTGACAGGGCCGCGGGATTATTCACGTGTTCAGGCTCAGTATAAGCAGAGGCGGATGAATCATATTATTTTAGAATTTGCGACCCAAATGCCTTTGGTAATGCGAGCTGCATCGTTAGCTGTCGCTAGAGCAGGGGCTTCAACATTAGCAGAATTAGCTGTTATGGGTGTGCCCGCAATTTTAATTCCGTATCCGCATGCGGTTCGAAATCATCAAAATTTTAATGCTAAATTTTACGAACGTGCCGGCGGAGTAGTGGTACTTTCTCAGTCGGTGGCAACCCCAGGGGTGTTTGCCGAATTGGTATGCAGTCTTTTAGCAAACACGGCGCGTTTGAGTGCAATGAGTGAAGCGATTGTGCGACTGGCTGTGCCTGAGGCGGCTGACCGTATAGTGGAGATAGTATCTGAAGTGGTGGTGAATTCCCTGAAAATAGCAGGCGCTAATGGCCGATTACGTACGGATGTAGTCGACATATCCACGGTCTCATGACTAGTGAAACTACAATGCATGAGACAAACCTGGAAAGTATAGCCCGGGATTTAAGGTGTATGCTTGGTTCCGAGGTCGTAATTAAGGTTAAGGAACCTATGGCTTTACACACTAGTTTTGGGGTTGGCGGGCCTGCTGATGTCTACGTTGTGCCGAGGACAGCTAGTGATGTTTTTAATCTTCTTCAATACTGCGATAGGAATGGAGTAAGAGTTACAGTAATTGGGAATGGCACGAACCTTCTTGTAAGAGACGGTGGAGTAGAAGGAGTGATTATTCAGTTCGGAGGTAGTGGGTTAAATCATGTGTGTGTGAGGGAAAATATAATTGAATGCGAAGCGGGGGTGAAATTGTCCTCGGTAGTGGGAATTGCATCCCAGCATGGATTAGGTGGGATAGAATTTTTGGATGGAATCCCAGGAACAGTTGGGGGAGCAATCCGTATGAATGCAGGTGCCTTTGGAGGGACGATTTTTGACAGGATCGTGCAGGTAGATTTCTTTTCGTTAAAAGGCAAAGAGGGAACCCGTCGGAGAGCAGAGTTAAATCCTGGTTACCGCGGCTGTAACTTTTTTAGAGAAAACGTGGTGTATCGGGTAACATTTGAATGTCTGTTCGGAGATCCCCGTTTAATTCAGGAAAAAGTCCGACAGTACAGAGACCAGCGTTGTAAAACTCAGCCGTTGGGTAAAAGCGCAGGTTGCATTTTTAAGAACCCGGTAGGTATACCCGCCGGTAAACTGATAGATGATTTGGGTTTAAAGGGTTTAAGGGTGGGCGGAGCAGTGATTTCAAATAAACATGCCAATTTCATCATTAATGAAGGGAATGCCAAGGCTGTGGACATTTTGCGCTTGATTGATTTGGTTAGAGAACGTGTTTGGGCGGCAACAGGGATCGAGTTGGAGTTGGAGATAGAGGTGATTGGGCATGAGTGAAGGGCTAAAAATAGTTGTGTTAATGGGTGGATTTAGCGCAGAAAGGGAGGTCTCGCTCAGATCAGGGCGAGCGGTTGCTGAGGCCCTCCGGAGTCGCAACCACCGAGTAATTGAATGTGATTTGCGCGATGAGAATTGGCAACTTCCAGAGGGCATTGACGTAGTTTTTTTGGCTTTGCACGGCACTTATGGGGAAGACGGAACAGTTCAGGCGGTTCTCGAAAAGATGGGTATTCCTTACACTGGGTCTGGACCGGAGGCTAGTCGGTTAGCCTTTAATAAAGTGCTTACTAAGAAGCGGTGCATAGAGTGCGGAGTGCTTACACCAAGATACGTAGTAGTTACTGATCCCCAGGCGCACTTGCCGGATTCTTTAGAGCTTCCCGTTGTAGTAAAGCCGGTAAGGCAAGGATCAAGTGTGGGAGTCAAGTTTGTAGAACAACACAATCAATGGTACGAGGCATTAGCGGAAGCCTTCAGATACGATACCGAAGTTTTGGTAGAAGAACGAGTATTTGGTCGCGAGGTTACTGTAGGGATTTTGGAAGGCAGGCCATTACCGGTGATTGAAATAAAGCCACGGTCGGGACGGTATGATTATGCAAGCAAGTATACACTAGGAGCTACGGAATATGTGTGTCCTGCAGCTTTTGATTCAGAAACAACGGCTCGCATTCAGGGGGCGGCCCTGACTGTGTTCAATGCTATAGGTTGCAGGGACTATGCCCGGGTGGACATGATAGTTCGTGACGACGGAAAACCGTATTTTTTGGAAATAAATACATTACCAGGGATGACAGCAACGAGTTTGTTTCCAAAAGCAGCAGCTGCGGCAGGGATTAGTTACCCCGAATTATGTGAACGAATGGTTAAGCTTGCGCTGAAGCGGGCTAAAACGTCCTAGTTGCAGAACTGATATTGGGTTAGTGTAGCTATGGGGTTTAATGGAAAATTGAGCCGGCTATTTAAACGACCTAGGGGGTTGACGCGGATTGATTTCAAGCGAAGTGAGGTTGATTTTACGAGTGCTGCTAATCAGGCGATAGGTGGAGCGGGTTTAGTTGCACGTGCGGTTTTATGTGGAGGAGGTATTTTGGCAGTTGTAATGCTAGTGTATGGATTGTTTGAAATTCTAAAAGATAGGTTCATTTACTCCAACCCGGATTTTGCAATTAGGAAGGTGGATGTGCACGTAAAGGGCTATCTGAGTCCCGAGCTTGTTCTAAAATGGTCGGGGGTAAGCACCGGCGAAAACATATTCAGAGTAGACTTAGCAGCAATTAGGCGGAATTTGGAATTTGTACCGCAGATTAAGCAGGTGACTGTGGAGAGGGTTCTGCCAAATACTATTCGGATTTCTGTAGAAGAACGTGAGCCAATTGCACGAATTTTGGTGCCGATTGCAAGTTCCAATTCCATACGGGCGGATCAAGTCTGGATTGATGAGGATGGGATAGTTTTTACAAGACTTGATAGAAATAATGAACATGTCCATGCGAGGTTACAGTCTCTTCCAGTTATTATTGGAATAAGTCCTACCGAGACGATTGCTGGCTATGCTTTGCAAGCTCCCGAGGCAAGGGCGGCTATAGAAATTATAAAGTGGTTACAGAGATCCACTGTGGTAGTGTTCGATCAGTTACGGATATTGGATGTTGGAACACCAGGGGCAGTTGTTGCCCAAATGGCTTCAGGAGCAGAAGTGGTATTTGGACTGGACCGCGTTCCTCAGCAAGTAAGACGGTTGCGAGAGGTCTACGAGCTCGGGAGACGTTTAGGTAGGCAGCTTATGTGGGTTGATTTAAGCGTAACGAACAATTTGCCGGTTTCATGGCTTCCCTTAGAGGGGGAATATTCACCTGTGAATACCAAAAATTTGGAGAAAACTACACCATTATTGCGAAAAAATGCGTAGGCAAAAGTATATATACGGATTGGAGATTGGTACGGCCAAGATTTGTGTTGTAGCGGGCGAGGTGGCCCCACCGGACCAAATTCGGCTCATTAACGTAGTATCAGGTCGTTCTAACGGCATTCGCAAAGGCATGGTTGTGGATCAGCATGCAGTGGTCAACGAGTTGAGAGAGATACTTGCAAGGGTGGAAGAGCAATTGGACGATGAGATCGATGAGTTATATTTGGTCGTAGGTGTACCTAATGTTGTAGGCCGCGATAATCGCGTAGTGAAACACCTTTCAAACGGTTGCCGGACGGTTGAACGCGAAGATGTTCTGGATTTAATGGAGGAAGCGCGAGTAGTCCCAGTTGATCCCACAAAGGTCATTCTTTGGAGTGAACTCCATAAGTTCAAGTTGGATGATCGTGAAGGGATTACAGATCCAGTTGGTATGGTAGGATCTAAACTGGAAGTAGTTACCCATATAGTTGAGGCGAATGCAAATCATGTGGCGGCCTTCACTAAGGCTATTGGGACTCTTTCATTGGATGTGGCAGACGTCGTATTCTCAGGGGGGTGTGCTGGGTTAGCGGTGCTTACCCCAGAAGCACGGGAATTAGGATCAATTGTTATTGATATGGGTGCGGGCGTAACCAGTTACGCTGCCTATTATAAAGGGGCATTAGTTGCCTCTGGAACAATTGCGGTTGGAGGAGATCATGTTACCAACGATATAGCACATGCATTCGATGTTAGTTTCGTTGTAGCTGAGGGCATCAAGTTAAGCTATGGCTCCGCACTTTATCGGCCCGGCAAGACGCATGAAGAATTTTGTGTGGATTTAGGCGCCGTTAGAGGTAAGCGCCGGTTTTCTATTGGTGCTTTGCATATGGTAATGCAATGCCGGTTAGAGGAAACCCTTAGAATTGTTTATGAGCAAATCAGTTCAATTTGCCCAATTAACCTATTCCGGAGGGGAATTTTCCTCTGCGGGGGATGTGCAGGAACACCTTATATTGTCGAACTTGCAAAATCTGTATTCCGTTTACCTTGCCAGATTGGTGTATGTAACTCGGTAAACGGAATATCTTCTCAGCTGAGTAGACCCGAGTATGCTTCTCCGATAGGGCTATTTATGCACGCTGCGAACCGTGAGTTGCAACAGTACAAGAAACGGCCAAGAGCAGTTAGGGAGGTGAAAGACTTTTTAGGGCAGTTCGCGGCGGCTTTTAGACACGCACTCTTCAATGTAATATAAGCGTGCCTGAATGATTTCGAGTCAGAAGATGCTAGCACAGAAAGGAGGACTATGTACCGCATCCTTTGCTTAGGACCATTTGGAGTGAGGTGTGCGCGTGAGCTCGAAGCGCGGGGGGTTTCACCACAGCATGTCTTGTGTTTGATTCGTGAAAATGCAGGAAACAGCCTCGCAGGACTAAGAGCAATTGAGATCCCAAGCGCTTCCAATAAGAATGTCACCAGCCGTGAAATACTTTTTGAAAGCTTGCCGGAGTTGGTGCATCCGACTGAGTTTGAATTCGTGATAGGGGCATTGTGGGAAGGTTTTTCATTGCAATGGTTTCTTAACGTTCTTCCAAAACGAAGAGAATTTTCTAACGTGTCTTTAGGGATAGGGATCTTGCCAAGCTCAATCCATGGGAATCTAAGGCGTACCCAGGCAATGAACGTGGTAGCCCGTGGTAGAATGGAGGACAAACTTATTACGTGTGTGGATTTAGGTGTCTTAACCAATGGGTTGGGTCCTGGCGCTTCATTGTCTGCATTAGAAGGACATTGTGCAGAAAACATAGCCGAGGCTTTGGTGGCAGTTATCAAAGCAATCGAGTTAAGTGAGGACGGGGCTGATAGTTTACGGTGGTTTTGGACGGATATCGGCAACTGGATTACGGAGATGGTGTTTGTTTCAACTCGTGTTAGCAACGATGAGTCATTAGCCCAATTGATCAATAATTTGCAATCGAATCCTGTGCTTAGGAATGTAAAGGAAAACATTGTTGCTGCATTCGCATTGATAACGTTTAACGGAGATCCGCCCGTGGCGAAAATTACGGAGTTGATAAATGGATTGGGACATTTTTGTAAGCATGACACGTTGGCAGTTCAATTGGTTCAGGACCCTAAAGAGGAAGGGAATATTACTTTATCGCTTTTTATCTATCGTGCTTGTATTGGAGTTATGGGTGCCACTTCAGTGGCACCTAATACTAAACCAGTGATTCCGCTTCCTTCAGAAATAGATCAGTTACCGTTGTGTCCCACCGCAGCTGAAGGGATGCCTTCCACCCAGCCATCCATGGGAAAGCCGAAGCAAGAGGAACTCTTTCTAGACGTTTTGGCGTTATCCAGATTTGCTAAGACAGAGCCCACACAGTACAAGTCCGAAAACCTTGACATCCCTACTTATCTTAGACGGAGAATAAAGCTCTGAGAATTTACCGGAGCGTTTCTTAAGAAAGTACGTGTGAAATGGACCATTTGAAGAGTCGTGGACGACCTTAAAGGGCCTTAGCCAGGATACCAAATGCTAATCTTGTGGTAATAGGAGACGCAAAAAGGTTGTAATTTTGCAGTGAGTAGGGTAAGCTCTCTTGGCAAAAGGCGTGTCCACGTGATAGAAAGAAAGGGGCCTGAAGTATGGTAGGGAAAACGGCGGAAGCCCGTACATGATGGAATTATAGCAGCGCCCTCTGGGAAGAACCTTTGTAGTAGTTTGTTTTGGCCGTCCGACATCGTTAAAACGTGACATTTACGAGGGGAGGGATTAATTATTTATATATGCAATGCAAGAAAGAACAGAATTTCAGACGGTGCAATTGTTCGTACGAGCCTTGCGGGCGTAAGGGAGTTTGTTGTGAGTGTTTGCATTACCATCTTTCCCACCGGGAGCTACCTGCATGTTGTTTTCCAAGAGACGCAGAGGCTACATATGATCGTTCTTTCGAGCATTTTGCCAGACTTGTAATGTCAAAAAAAATATAGTTTTTCGGAGGTACAATGAATTTGCTGCATTAGCGTTGGGGCCCTTGGCAGCATTTGCGGAAGGGAAACCGGTTGACATGGAAAATAAGAATAACCTGTGTGTTCTAATAGTCGGGTGAGGAACAGGGGTGGCGTACATGCTGCTGAGATATGGTGGTGCGAGTGGAAGGGTCGATTTTGTAATGTTGCTTTAGATTTGTTAAAGGTGTGGCTGGATGACCAAGAAAAATAGCAAAGTGAATGTTGCAGATGGGACCAAGAAGGATTTCATCACGGATTGAAGTATTTTTCTCAGTCTTGATCTTGTCAATGCTGGCCAGTGCACATGGGTTGGCGATAGAAACAATGCGTGTTTATTTATCAGGGCGGGGTAAGGATGATGCGGTGGAATGGAGATTTTTGTGTACACATGGGGCACGATCAGGTAGTTGGACTACGATCCCAGTGCCGTCGAATTGGGAGATGTATGGATTTGGGAGCCTTTCATATAAGAAAGATCCGACCAATGCTTGGGACGAGTGTGGAATTTATGAGCGTGAGTTTTGGGTTTCACCGGAGTGGCAAGGCAAACGGGTTTTTATAGTATTTGAAGGAGCAATGACAGATACCGAGGTAAGCGTTAATGGCAAACTTGTTGGACCACCACACAGAGGCGGGTTTTATCGATTTAAATATGAGATCACTAGTTTGTTAACGTTTGGTGAGACTAATACAGTACAAGTGAAGATTTGGAAGCACTCCCGTGACGAGTCAGTAAATCGGGCAGAGCGCATGGCTGATTACTGGGTATTTGGGGGTATTTATCGCCCCGTTTACTTGGAAATTTTACCGCCTCAATTTATTGAACGGGTTGCCATCGACGCAAAACACGACGGGCGGTTTTTAATTGAAGTTTACACGGTTGGTATAACCAAGGCAGACGATGAGATGAAGGTGGTAGTAGAAGTTCGTGATAAGACAGGTGCCCGGGTAGGGCATGCTATTTCAGCGGACATTAGCCACGATAATAAAGCGGTTTTAACCACTAGATTTAACGGTATAAAGGCGTGGTCGGCGGAGACCCCTGAGCTTTATCACGCAGTTGTTAGTTTGTTTCATGGAAGCTGTGAATTGCATAGGCACATGGAAAGATTTGGATTCCGTACAGTGGAAGTTATAAACGGAGACGGAATTTACGTTAACAAAAAGCGCATAATCTTGAAGGGTGTAAATAGACATAGTTTTTGGCCAGATTCAGGTCGATGCCTTTCTGAAAATGTGCACAGATTGGATATCGAACTCATAAAAGGGATGAACATGAACGCAGTCAGGTGTTCCCATTATCCACCAGACAAAGAGTTTTTGGATCTATGTGACGAGTTGGGGTTGTATGTCTTAAATGAGTTGGCTGGCTGGCATAACGCATACGATACGGAAATAGGGCGAGAGCTTGTTCGAGCTATGGTGACCCGTGATGTAAATCATCCCTGCGTATTGTTTTGGAATAACGGAAATGAAGGAGGATGGAACACAGCATTAGATACCGAGTTTTACAGATACGACCCACAAAAGCGCTTGGTTTTGCACCCATGGTCGCCTTTCAACGGGATTAACACTGCCCACTATCTGGCGTATGAGAATGCAGTTTTAGCCTGCAAGGGTTTGCCTGTTTATTTTCGAAATAATGAGGAATCAGTAGATCCTCTAGATACGAACCTTTATGTTTACATGCCAACTGAGTTTTTGCATGGGTTGTATGATGGTGGCGCAGGTGCAGGGTTAGAAGACTACTGGAAGTTAATGAAGTCTAGTAAACTATGCGCCGGTGGTTTTATTTGGGCATATTTAGACGAAGGGGTAAGGCGTCCAGATACCGGTGAGATTGATACTGCTGGTAACCAAGCACCAGATGGGATCGTTGGCCCATACCGCCAAAAGGAAGCGAGCTATTTTACCATTCGCGAAATCTTTTGCCCAATTCAATTGACGTATAATCCCCCAGATACATTAGAGGTGGAAAATGAGTTCGATTTTATTGATGCCTCAGAGTGTAAACTAGAATGGCAGCTTGTGAAGTTTCCTCACCCATGGGAGGAACCTGAAGAAATCATTTTAGCGACGGGGACGATCAAACCGCCTGCCATTGCACCGGGGAAAAAGGGTACAATTAAATTGCCCGTAAATAATCTGCCTATGGCAGAAGCAGACGCACTGAAGATAAAGGTAAATGATCCTTATGGGCGCAAGATAATATGCCGGGTTTGGCTACTTAGATCTGAAAATCCCACTGCAAAATTGTTGGCTAGAAATGCTAGGTCCATGACGTCGTCTGCACCCATTTTTAGCAATGCAAGCGAAACTGTTACTGTCAGAGTAGGCCAAGTTGAATTGGAATGGTCGAAGGAAACGGGATACTTAGTGTCTACAAAAGTGAATGGTAAGCCAATCCATTTTCGAGATGGGCCCCGTCCTGCAACCCAAGCGCCTAAGTTAACAAACCTTACGCTTACCAATGTTGAAAACGCAATCTTGATCCAAGCCTATTACACAGGTGGATTGGAAAAGGTTTCCTGGACAGTGTATCCATTCGGATGGATCCGATGTGATTATGCCTATACTGCAAAGGGCCTTCTGCCATATTTCGGCGTATTATTTGAGCTTGATGAAAAAAGTGTGACAGGAAAACGATGGATCGGATTAGGTCCATATCGGGTTTGGAAAAATAGAATGCGCGGTGTGAGTTACGGGTATTGGACTAATGGGTATAACAACACGGTTACGGGAATGAGCGAATGGATTTACCCAGAGTTTAAAGGTTGTTTTGCAGATGTAAGGTGGCTCCAATTAATTATGCGGCATGGGCGAATAACTTTCGTGTTCGAAGATATTCCATATGTGCAGGTCTTGACGCCATGTCAGCCCCCTCCTGAGCTGGCTGGATTCGCGCGGGCTGACTTGCCACAGTGTGGGCTTGGATTGCTGCATGGGATACCACCAATCGGCTCCAAATTTAAACATCCCGAAACTACTGGCCCACAAGGACAGTTAAACGTTGCAAGCGGGACTTATAAGGGTAGCTTCTGGTTTAGGTTGGAGGAGTAATTACAAGAGTGCCTTTGCTATTTTGCTGGTCGGCTCTTGCGAGCTACCCACTTTTGCACCAATCCATTGGTAAATGGCTTATGCAGCTGGTTGACTAAAGCTCGGTTGAAAAGTCGATTGGGCTTCAAGTGCCTCGAGGTCGTTCTAGTGCACGTAGTGAAGGCCCCTCCACATGGTTCCCCCAGTGATAAGAATAAATTATTTGTCGGCCGTACTTTGTGTTTATATTGTGACAACCAGTAAATGGGAGTACCTGACAGTAAAAAAAATCAGCATGAGCGGTCGGTCCCGCTGGTTAGCGTGATCGTACTCACCTACAATAGTGCTCAGTGGCTACCCAGATGTTTGTCTTCAATACGCACCCAAACTATCGCCTCAGAGCTAGAGGTTTTGGTAGTAGATAACGCCTCGAAAGATGATACTGTGGCTGTAGCTAGAAGGGAATTGGATGGGTTTAATCGAGCAAAAGTGATACGTAACTCCCAAAATCTGGGGTTTTGTGAGGGGAACAATGTCGGAGCACGTGAGGCGAGGGGAAAGTATCTGTTTTTCTTGAACCCAGATGCTTGGCTGGAACAAGAGTGTCTCGAATTGCTAATTAAAGAGGTTGAGATGGCGGGCGCAAAAGCAGCCACACCTGTGGTTCTAAATTACGAAGACGACTCAATTCAAGAGTTCGGTTACGCTGGGTTTGATTTTTTTGGTTTCCCAACTCATGCGAAGTTTAGACCTTCTGTTAGACATATCTTCATGGCGAGCGGGTGTGCGTTGTTAGTTGAAAGAAAGCTTTTTTTTGATATAGGGGAGTTTGATCCAGAATTATTCATGTATGCCGATGACTGGGATTTGTGCTGGCGGGTATGGATAATGGGGGAAAGTGTGATTGCGGTGCCAACGGCTCGGGCGCATCATAGGGGGGCTGTAGCAGTGAATCCCCAAGGGGGAACTAAAGTGTTGGAATTTAGGACTTCGGATCGTAAACGATTTCTTGCAAACCGAAATGGGTTAGTTGTGCTGGCGAAAAATGCGAGGAATATCCTCCTAGTTTTGGTTTTGATCCAGCTAGTTTATTTATTCATCGAGAGTTGTGCTATTTCATTACTTTTGGGCAGGTTGGATTACCTGAAAGAAGCTTATTGGAAAGCGGTTAAAGAATGGTGGCGGTTACTGCCTCATATCGCCCAAGAACGTAAACGCATTAATAGTTTCCGGCAGCGAAATGACTTGTGGTTCTTACGATTTTTACGCCTCCGGCCAAACAGATGGTTCGAAATCCAACGACTCCTCCGTTTTGGAATGCCCAAAATCGACCGAGTGGGAACTAGTTAGAAGTTCTACGAACTCGACGAGTTAACCATTTGTCGCAGTATAGATCCCCGCTTGCATTTCCCTAACGATCATCTTCAGCTTTGAGGGCAAACTAGTCCTAAAAAGTCGAGCTTAACAATCCTGCGTATTGCATAGGCAGGTTAAAAGTTAAGTTCAGGGTTCTAGGGACGACTGTTCGAGTATTCATGAGGCCGTTCTACAAACGATTGCGTGGCCGTGGCATGGAAGTCGCTTCGTTACCTAAGTCCAGGGTATGCCCCCCATTCAGCAGACAAATTGAAATCTTTTAAGCCGGGACGCAAAATTGGTCTAACATATTTCTACGAAGATGATTACCTAGACCTGCCCAGGGTCATTTAAGTGGGGTAACGAATTTCTTTGAGCAAATCTGGAAACGCAAAGCGTTTCATTTTATGATTAACCCACCCGTTGCAAACGCGTGCTTTACGTCGCTCACTTCAAAAAGATTTTTTCACAGTCTACCCACGTTTTTCAAACGTTCGGTAGGTGGAATTCCGATTCGACTGCGTGAGTTTCTCTTACAAAGGGGTGTGTTTGGTCGATTTTAGGTTTTTAGATGGGTGTTTCTGAGACTACGATCCATGTGTTGGGAGTCGATGTAGATACCTTAGCATTTAGCGCGCCGGGAAAATTTTATTCGAGTCGAAGTGCAAATTGTGAGTCCCACTACATCCCTTGCAGCTCATACCGAAGTAGATAAGATTACTCTGAGAATTGGTTGGGGAAACTTTTTGGACTGTTGGGCGACAACTCAAATAACGGAAACGCAAACAGCGACACATTGTCCCACTTGTGCATTTGAGAACGAACGTGCGACATGGTAGGTCGCGTAAAGATGTAACATCTTGCTTATCTGTAGGTTATGATACCCGGATTTTTGGGGATTGATGGTAGTAAGATAATAAGCTCGATTTTGAGTACGCGGCTGAGTACTTTAAACTCGTTATCTATTTGTTGAGGTTCCGAAAAGCTTGGGGCACTTCCCCAGGCTAGTTGAATAATAGCTGGGCGGATTGGTAAGGATTTGAATATGACATCGGCGCAAATTAGGACATCGTTTTTGAACTTTTTTAAGGGGAAACGGCATACGATTGTGCCGTCATCGAGTTTGATCCCTGATAGTCCAAACTTGTTGTTTACCAATGCGGGGATGAACCAGTTTGTCCCGATTTTCCTGGGGCAACGGAAGCCAGATGTGAACCAGTGGCCGGGTGCAATAGCAGATGCCGATTCTTTGCCCACTCGTGCTGCCAATACACAGAAGTGTATCCGGGCCGGTGGAAAGCACAATGACCTGGAGGATGTAGGTTTTGATACCTATCACCATACCTTTTTTGAGATGCTAGGGAATTGGTCATTTGGTGACTATTTTAAACAGGAGGCTATTCAGTGGGCTTGGGACCTGCTGGTTGGAATGTGGGGGTTTCCGCCTTCACGTTTATATGCTACGGTGTACAAGCCTGGCCTCGGTGAAGAGGGCGAGCCTGATTACGAATCGTACAATATTTGGTCAGAGTTATTTGCTAGTGTTGGTCTTGACCCTAGAATCCATATCCATTTTGGAACAAAGAAAGACAATTTCTGGATGATGGGTGATACAGGACCTTGTGGCCCGTGTAGCGAGATTCACGTGGATCTCACTCCTGAGGGAAATACCCAAGGCAAGTTGATAAATGCGGGGTCGCCTTACTGCATCGAGGTATGGAATCTTGTCTTCATCCAGTTTAATGCAAACGAAGACGGATCGTTAACTCCATTGCCCGCGCGGCATGTTGATACTGGGATGGGTCTTGAACGTGTAGCTGCCATTATGCAGTGCACCCAGGGCTTTAAAGACTTCTCTCGTTTGATCTCAAATTATGACACGGATATCTTCCGACCCATCTTTGATGCTTTGGAGGGCATGAGTGGTAAACGGTATCAAGGTCTTGTCCCTGGAAACATGCGAGTTGTATCGCAGGACCGTCAGTTGCAAATCGACGTGGCATTTCGTGTTATTGCGGATCATATCCGCACGGTGGCTTTTGCGATAGCGGACGGGATTTTACCAGCTAACACAGGGCGCAATTATGTAGTAAGGCGCATCTTACGAAGAGCCGTGAGATATGGACGTGTGCTTGGATTTCAAGAACCATTCTTTTACCGGTTGGTGCCTGTTTTAGTAGAAACTATGGGGGATGTTTTTCCGGAATTGCGCCACCGGGCCCATTACGTTCAGGACGTGATTCGGTCTGAAGAAGAGACCTTTAATCGCACCCTTGACCGCGGGTTAGAGTTATTTGCCGAAGAGGTCGCGAAGTTGGAGGGGACATCTGTGGAAAAGGTGTTACCAGGTGAAGTGGCCTTTAGACTCTACGACACTTATGGATTTCCGCTCGATTTAACAGAGTTGTTGGCCCGTGAGCGCGGAATGAGTGTAGATAAGGTCGGGTTTGAGCGATTGATGGAGGAACAGAAACAACGGGCACGTGCCGCTTTAAAGAGGACGCGGATTGGTGTCGTGCATTTAGATTTCCCTCCTACCAGATTTGTTGGGTACGACGTGCTGGAAGCCAGTACTAGGGTTTTAGATGTGGTTATTGTAAATGATCGTCCGGCCGCTATTTTGGAGACCAGTCCTTGCTATCCGGAAATGGGTGGTCAAGTGGGAGACACTGGAAAGATAATTGCGGGGGATCGAACCTGGTCCATTGTCGATACGCAGCGTGCGGGTGAGGTGTGGTTGCATTTTATCACTTCAAATGATGGAACTGATGGGCCTGAAGTGGAGTTACCCCAACCCGGCATGGAGGTACAAGTAGTGGTGGACAATGAAAGGCGCCGAGCAGCTCAACGCCATCATACTGCCACGCATCTTTTACACTGGGCGCTGTTAAAAATTGTAGGTCCAGAAGTAGTTCAGAAAGGCTCGTACGTCGGACCAGACAAACTTACATTCGACTTTAATAGTCAGCCGCTTACCAAAGCTCAGCTCCAGGAAATTGAAGAGCTGGTCAATCGACAAATATTGGAAGCGGCACCTGTTTCCTGGACGATAGTGCCGTATGCCGAAGTTCAGGGACGAAAAGATATCCGTCAATTCTTTGGTGAGAAATATGGTGAAACGGTAAGAGTCGTTCAAATTGGAGGTAGGCCAGGCGCATTAGATGGTTTTTCTATGGAACTTTGTGGCGGAACGCATTGTCGCTCGACGGGTGAAATCGGCCTTTTCTGGATAGTATCTGAGTCTGCGGTCGCGGCAGGGGTCCGAAGAATAGAAGCTGTTGCTGGGTTGGCAACTCATAAGCTGTTGCGAGAGAAGGACGATTTACTCGAATCTCTTTGTAAGCGTTTGAATACACCTCCTACTGAGGTGGAACGCAAATTGGAAACAGTGCTTGGACGATTGAAGGAGCTTGAAAAGCAGATTAAGTCGTACCTAGTTAAGCAGGCGGCAAATACAGCAGCAGAACTTGTCCAATCCGCAACGCAAATTAATGGAGTCCCAGTGATAATTGCTGCGTTAGGCGAGTGGGATGCAGAGTCGTTGCAGGTTGTCCTCAATGAGTTGAAATCTAGGTTTAATGGGGTTGTATTATTGTTCAGTACAGTTAATGGTTCGGTTACAGTGCTTTCGGCTGTGAGCCCTGATTTTGTTTCACGTGTTCAGGCTTCCAAGTTGGTGCAGATTGTTTCTGAGACTTTGGGTGGGAAAGGCGGGGGTAAGCCCTCATATGCTCGAGGAGGAGGCAAAGATGTATCAAGAATCCCTGTGGCAATAGAGGCTGCGAAACAATTCATAGCGAAGTGTTGAAGCTCTCGGTTGCGATCAAGCCTTGAATTGGCATGCGTTGAGTGTGGATTCCCTTTTTAATATGAAAGCTGAAAACAGCCCGGTTTCCCCAAAACATAAGAATGAGATAGAGATTAGACCTATGACGTTGCAGGACATTCCAGCGGTGTTTGAACTGGGACGGAGGCTGTTCCAAGCGGATCGTCTTCCGACATTATACAGGGCATGGGATGACAAGGAGGTGATTGATGCGTTTAACTCTAGTCAGGACACTTGTTTTGTGGCTGAGGTGAAGGGTACACGACAGGTGGTTGGTTTTGCTTTAGGCCGAATTATGGAAAAACCACAAAGCGCTTGGCGTTACGGATGGTTAGAGTGGTTGGGAGTAGACCCAGCCTTCAAGCGACGGAGGATTGCTACCCGGTTGCTCAAACGGTTAATTCAAACCTTCCTTGAGCGCAACGTACGGATTATGCTAGTCGACACCGATGAGGAAAATTCTGAAGCAATTTCATTTTTCCGGAAAGTTGGTTTCGGGCAAGAGGTGAAGCATGTTTACATGTCCATGAATTTAGATGATTATCCTAGGCAAGTGCGTAAGCGGTCTAAGACGACATAATTCATTGGATTACGTTTCTGGCATTGTTTTTGAGCATGAAGCTTAATTGGAGCGAGTTTGGATTTTCTACCTATTGCCATATTTGCTTTGCAGTGGTTAAATCAGTTCCATGGAGTTCACCGTAGAGCACATAGGTTTACCAGCCAACGACCCAGTGGCCCTAAAGGATTGGTATATAAAGGTCTTAGGTGCTCGTGTGTTTTTAGCGGAGGAAAGGATACCCCCAGCATTCTTCTTGGTTTTGCCGGGGGGATGGCTGATAGAAATCTATAAAGCTACTGTTACTAATCCTAGCGCATCTAACAATGGGCTTGCAGGATGGCGCCACTTGGCTTTGAGAGTTAATTCGATTGAGGAAGCCCAAAAGGAACTTGGTGTTAAAGGCGTGCGGTTCATCGAACCTATAAAGGCGGCGGGGGGTGGAGGACGTGTGCTATTCTTTAGTGATCCGGAAGGCAACCTATTACACCTTGTAGAAAGGCCGCCAGGGACTCCGTTTAATCCTTAGTTGTTGCTATATCAGCATTAAAGAAGACCGCTCTCTCTTAAAATGGGACCATATTGCCACAAAGGATGGCGCAAAAAGGGTTGATTTCGATTTTACCCATTCATCGATTTCTTGTGGGCTAAACCAGCGTCCGTCTTCGATTTTTTTGGGATTAATAGAGATTGGACCGTCCCAACAACATTTGAACACTTGCACGAATTCGTTGTCTGTTTCAATAGACCCAGGGAGTTTGATTAAAGGTTCTAACTTTACTGGGGAGAGTATACCGAGCTCTTCACTCAATTCACGTATCGCTGCGGCTTCGTAGGTTTCACCTGCTTCCACGTGGCCTGAGGCAGAGCTATCCCATCTGTTCGGATAACGGTCCTTGGAAGTGCTTCGGAGTTGGAGGAATACTTGGCTTGCATTATTTACAACAAGTACATGGACTGCCCGGTGAAATAGCCCTTTTCTGTGCACATCAGAACGCGAGGCGGTTCCCACCGGGTGATCGTGTTCATCAACTACAATCAGGAGTTCGGTTTGCATAGGATGAGGTGTTATCTAGATGAAGCTGGTTAGCAATGTCATTTGTTAACGAGGCAAAATCAACAACGCTTACCTGTTCAGCCCTAACGTCGGGAGATATCCCTACTCTCTTAAACGCCTGCATTACAATGTCGCTGGGCAGTTCTTTTGCTAGGAGCTTAAACATTTTTTTGCGCCTCTGAGAAAATGAGAGTTTAATGAGATTTTTGAACAGCGGTTTCAAATGGTCAGGCACCAGGGGGGTAGATCGGCGTTCAAGTACCATACATGCAGAATAGACTTTCGGTGTTGGATAAAAACACGAGGGGGGGATGCGAAAGGCAATCCGCGATTCGAAATCCACGCCTAAGAGCACAGTCAAAAGCCCATATTGTTCATGGTTCGGACTTGCGGTAATTCTTTGAGCTACCTCAAGTTGCACTGTGACTACCATTTTTTGGGGGGAACGGGTACCCCGAGCGAGTTCCACCAAGATTGGAGAGGCGATTGAATAGGGCAGATTTGATATTACTTTCCAATTTTCCATTCCCTGGTTAAACCGTTCAAGGAAAGTAAGGGCGTCCCCTTCGAGAAGGAGTAGGTTTCGACCATTTAAGCTGGGTGGCAAGTTCATCCTATAGGACCCCAAAAAAGAGTCCAAGTTAATGGCCTGGCACCCGAATATTTCCTCCAGGGCTTTTACTAGCCGTGAGTCGTATTCGATTGCTACCACTAACCCAGCGGCTTGGATTAATTCATGAGTGAGCACTCCGAGGCCTGGGCCAATTTCAATAACTTTGTCGGTAGGAGCAAGGTCTGCTACTTGAATTATCTTTTTTACTTGATTTGAATCATGGAGAAAGTTTTGGCCCAATTTTTTTGACGGCCGAATGTTATATTTGGTTAAAGTTTCACGAAGTTCGCGCAGTTTCACAGGCTAAAAAGCTTAAAGATTCAGTTCTCTTATCACGCATGCCAGGGTCTTCACTGCTTTTTCAATCGTGGACTCGCCTATCACCAAGGGTGGCGTGATTGAAAGGACATTTCCATAACTGCCTTCGGGTAGCATAATGAACCCCGAGGCAAGCATCGCTTTTGCAATTCTGTATGTTTCCTCCGTTGCAAATGAACCGTCTGGCCGGCGGAGTTCAATGCCGATCATTAGGCCTGTGCCTCGGATCTCGGCTTGGTAATGTTTTAATGGTATGTTTTGAAGCAGTTCCAAAGCCTTTCTGCCTAAGCGTGCGGCTCGCTCAGGAAGCCTTAGCCGTTTAATGATATTTATGTTTGCAAGTGCCATGGCGCAACCTACTGGGTGTCCTAGAAAAGTACTTGTATGAATTGCTTCCCCTGATGACGGTGGCCATGCTTTATCCATCAGATCACCGCGGCCGATGCATACTGACATTGGGAATCCGCCCGTCAATGCTTTTCCTAGGCATATAATGTCAGGTGTGGCACCGTCGTGCTCGCATGCGAACCATTTGCCGGTGCGTCCAAACCCTGTGAAAATCTCATCCAAAATGAGTAGGCATTGGTGTTTGTTACATATCTCCCTGAGAGCCATTAGAAAACCATTGGGTGGTATGCGAATACCACCTCGCCCCTGGATGGGTTCGATTAGCACAGCTCCATATTTTCCTGTTTGCACCAGCTGGTCGATCGTTTTCAGGATGGGGACCATGTCTTCGGGTTTAGTAGGGAAAGGGACAAACTTACCAAATTGAGCTAATTGTGGTAAGAATGGTTTTCGGAACATTTCTCGATGGGTCACATTTAACACTCCGTATCCGAGGCCATGATAAGCCCCTTCAAAAGCTATTATCCCGGGTCGACCGGTGGCTAAATGAGCTGTTTTAAGTGCTACTTCAACTGCTTCAAACCCCGAATTGCAAAATATCACTTTCCCGTGCGTAAGATTTCCTAAGGTGGGTTTCATGTGGGACATCTTGGCCCATCGCTCGAACGTAATTTTACTTAGTTCCATTGCTAGGGTTGCTTTGAGAGGGTGGGGGTGTACATCCCCCATGCAGTGCATCAGCGTCCTCAATTGAGAACAGGCTGCTTTCACCAATGATCTGTGTGAATACCCGGCGGCACAAACCCCAAAACCCGCAGTTAGGTCAACGTACTTGCGCCCATCTACGTCCCAAACATGTGTGCCTTTGGCGTGCGCCCATACAATCGGCCAACCGCCTGTTGGGTCAACCCACGTAATGTTCTGAGACTCGAATTTCTTCAGGATCCTAAGGATTCTTTTCGAGTTCCTTGAGTTCATACTGATTTACACCCCACGTTCAATCTCAGGCCAAATTAACTTATGCAACTGAATTTGGAAGTGCACGGGTAACCGGTCTCGGAGTATTAATTCGGCTAGATCACTGCGCGTAATCCGATGATGGTGTGCCGGGAATGGGTTTAGTTTGACCTTGGGCGGTGAGGTTACTGGCTCGGCCCATGAAAATAGCACCGGGCAAATCCGAAATAACTCATGTTTGAAAAGCATCTCACGAGCCCATTCATAATCTTCCCTTGAGGCAATCACAAATTTGATTTCATCGCGGGGTTCAAGCTTAGAAATGTTTTCGAGTCGGTTGCGATTACATTCCCCGCTTGAAGGGCATTTTAGGTCCACGATCCGGTGAACGCGTGGGTCAACTAACGTGATATCGTGCGCCCCATTTGTTTCCAATAGCACAGTATAGCCGTGATCGCATAGCATGGTTAAGAGGGGTAAAGTGGCGGGCTGTAAAAGTGGTTCACCACCAGTGACTTCAACCAGTGGCAACCGCATATGGTACTTTCCAGCTATACGTCCATTGCAATAAAATTTGCTTCCGGCAAGGGTTTCAACTTCTGCAATAATTTCTTCGACACTCAATAGTCTTCCTGGTTGGTGGGCATAAGTAGTGTCGCAATATGAACACCGCATGTCACATCCTGCCAGGCGAATCATTATGCACGGTAGACCCATAAATGTACTTTCGCCTTGCACCGAATAAAATATTTCTGTGATCGACAAAGCGAGATTCATGCGTAGTGCATTTATACCTTGTTCGGTTTCTATACAATAGAAATTCTCTCAGGGGAACGTAAGGTCCCTTGCATGGTTCCAAACATGGTTTTCCATGCATAACTCGGTCAGTACACAAGCATTGAGGGAGAGGTTTTTTCCTCTTGTACCTTCTGGGTTCGGTACCATTTCCCTGAACCTTTCTTCATATGATTCCACAAAAAGTGAGAGTTTTGGGCAATTCGGCGGTATTCACTATGCTAAGCTGAGTTTGTTAAGGCCTTCGGAATGCTCTCATCAGATTTTTCTTCGCAAAAAGGTTGGCTTTACGGTTTTAACTCTGGGAAATCGCGGGTTCTAGAAGGGCATACGGAAAGTCTTTTGTTCAAGCCATCATAACCGAGCCTATTTTTAAAAAATCAAGTATTTGTAGCTCTTCCAACCCAATTGCGTGTTGCGAAGAAGTTGTTCGTTTAGCTTTTTATAGGCGACCTATTATTTTCGGTGTGTTAAGCCATGTTGGGAGGGAAGTATGAGGTGTTCCTGCAGGGGTTTTAGCGAAGATCTTTACGTGTCGATTCCTGGAATGATTAGACACGGTTCTGCTAAAGTAAGTTTTTTGGGAACCACCAAGCAGCTACCCTCGCTTGCAAAAAAGTTTCTGCATTGCAGGGGGTTACCCAATAATACTTGGAGAAGATTGCATAGCTGGGTTTATTAATGGGCTATCTGCAGTAGATCCCCTAGTTGGCTGTTAAGCGGGATTTGGCTCACGGTGAGGTTGATTTAGTGTGTAGTGTACCGGTGTATTTACAAACGAAAGTTCATCAACATAAGGGGACAGGTAAATAAGCCATTGAGAAAAGAAAGCGGCATGTTGGTTGCTTTTAATAGACGCCCAAGAAAGTAGTCGGATTTAAAGCGAGTAATTGGCCGATGAGTAAGCTGTTAGTATAGCAAGGGAAATGTACGAACACTAGACGTTGGATGACTAATAATCAGACAGAAGGAGGCACGAAAAGTAGTAATCGAAGATTTGGGGCCAATACCAGGAGCTCAAAAGTAGTGACGTATGCGCATGTGGTTTTTGGGCTTGAAAATCTGCGTTGCCACTTTAGGGTAAAATCAAACGTTGTAGTTCGCCTAATTCCCTTGCTGGGTGGAATGAACGAGTGGGAGTTTAATCGCTCATGAAGACGATAAAGAATAACCCTGCACAAAAACCTAGCGGTATGGAGCCTGAGTATCCGCGAGGGACGCTTTTGGTTGTGGATGATGAAGAGGGCCCCCGCCAGGCAATCCACATGATTTTCAAGGACGAGTATCGAGTTTTGCTGGCAGGTGATGGGCCAACTGCGTTGGAGATCGCAAGGCAAACACCCATAGACGTGGCTATTTTAGACGTGCGCATGTCTGGCATGTCAGGCTTGGAGGTACTAGAACGACTGAAGGCAATTGACCCAAAAATTGAAGTCGTGATGGTCACTGCTTTCGAAACCACAGATATGTTGCGACGTGCCCTGCGGCTTCATGTGTGTGATTATATTCATAAGCCGTTTGATGTTACCACCATTCGACAAGCAGTACAAAAGGCGATGAACCGAAGATTGGCACAGGAAGATAGGAACCAAAACGCCCGGGCACGCGAGCTTGAAAATGAATTGCTTTCCATCCAGATGGAGGAGCAGCTTAGCCGGCTCCGGGCAGAATTGTATGCAGCTGTTCTGCACGACATGAAAAACACCCTTAGTATAGTGAGTGGTTACGCTCAGATGATTGCGTTACGGTTATCTGGAGTTACCGAACCCACCCCTTCCGACTGGGCAATGTTTAAAAAGTATTTTTCCGATATTAATCAGCATTTGACTAACAGTGTCGAGTTAGCGAGGCGATATCTTGCTGATTTCACTCAATGGGTGGATGCGGGATCCACCACGCAAGTAAATCGGGTGTTACGAGATTTGGAAGCCTTTGTATGTTTTCACCCTGCTGCTCGGAATCACAAGTTTACATTGGAACCATTGCCCCAGGAATTGGAAGTCAACCTTTCGCGGACAGAGTTATTCCAATTATTGCTGAATATTGTATTAAATGCTTTCCAATGCACGAGTGAACCACACCAGGTTTGGGTTCAAGGCTTTGTTGTTAGTACTCCCCTTGACTTACTTTCCATCCATGAGACCCCGTTTGAGCGGATGTGTAACTTAGAGGGTTTTGACAATACTCCTCCAATTGCAGTCGTGCAGGTAAGAGACACCGGACCAGGTATTCCAGAACATTTGCTACCCCGGATTTTTGACGGTGGTTTTTCTACGAAGCCTGGACTTGGAGCTGGTCTGGGCATCATGATTGTCACAAGATTAATCAAGCGGGCTCGAGGCGCTTTGCATGTGTACACGAAGCCTGGTGAAGGGTCAGCCTTTACTATTTACTTGCCAGCTGCCTTTGTAGATTGAAGTGGTGGACTCGCCTTACAACAGGAAAGAGCGTTGTGGCATTTGTATCCCTTTAAAACAAAAGGGCGTTGACACTTTTTTGCGTAAGCCTAAAATTAATGCCCGAGGTGGGAGGAACGAATATTAATAAAATTAGGCCACAAAAGTTTGGAGTAACGGTTGTGGGTGCTTCGTATGAGCACACCAAACTATGGTTGCAAAATAATTCCCTTTGCGACCTGGGTTGCACTAGAGTATTTGGTTGGAGTATTCATGCCCTTCGCCGCAGATCCACATTTAAAACCCATTATTTGAGGGAAAAGGACGTTGTTTTCGGCGAGAGCATTTTAAAACCTTGCGTAGGTTTGACTCAACGGTGATGGAGCGGTGTACCAATCCCTTTGGAAATGTGAGTTTGGCTTAGGTTGCAAGGCAGAGACTTCGAAGCCCTTGGAAATTATACGTACCAAGATGCCTTAGTAGGCAGGTGCTTTATGTTTGAAAGAAAATGCAATGATTATGTGATTCTTTGGACTTCTTGGTTTTGCGGTTGGACCAGTTAGCATTCGTAATTGCTAAGGAGCTTTAGATTATGGAAAGCAACGGTGTAAATAAAAATCATACGAGAACGTCTAACGGTACTCGTTTAAACTTGCATGTGCTTGAGGCTGCTATTGAGCAGGCTGGCGAAGCGATCGTGGTGACTGATGTTCAGGGAACAATTCAGTATGTGAACCCCGCTTTTGAAAGGATTACCGGGTACTCGCGGACAGAGGTGTTAGGTAAGAACCCACGGATTTTTAAGAGTGGAGTGCATTCATTGGAGTTTTACAAAGGGCTTTGGGACACTATTACGTCAGGGAAAATATGGACCGGTCATTTTGTGAATCGGAAGAAAGATGGTTCCCTATACTACGAACAAGCTACGATTGCACCTATCAAAGACGAGGCCGGTCAAATTACTGGATTTGTTGCCATTAAGGAAGATGTTACTGCTTTTGAGGAGTCGCGCCGACGTTTTACCACCCTTCTATCTAATTTGCCAGGGATGGTATACCGATGTCGAAATGACGAGGAATGGACAATGGAATTTGTTAGCGAGTCGGTTTTCGAGTTAACGGGTTATACTCCAGCTGAAATTATCAATAACGCCCGGGTCTCCTATGGTAATTTGATAGTTGAAGAAGATCGCCGGATGGTGTGGGAAACAGTCCAACGAGCTGTCCGGGCGCGTAGTGCATTCCAGTGCATATACCGGATTCGTACTGCTGATGGACAAATAAAATGGGTTTTCGAACATGGGTGTGGTGTTTTTGCGCCTACGGGTGAGCTGGTAGCTTTGGAAGGCTATATAATGGATATCACTGACTATAAAAGGGCGCAAAGTGCTTTTGAAGAAGAGGCCATTCGACGGCGATTGCTAATGGAAGGATCCCGAGATGGGATAGTAATTTTAGGTGGCGATGGGAAAGTTGTGGAAGCAAATCGAAGGTTTGCTGAGATGTTAGGTTACTCCTTAGAGGAAGTAGAGTCGCTATATGTTTGGGATTTCGACGCAGGCTGGTCAAAGGAAGAGCTTGCACACAGAGCCCAAACTGTGGGGCCTGAAGGCGAAAGTTTTGTTACTCGTCATAGGCGGAAAGACGGGACTTTGATTGATGTGGAAGTTAATACTAATGCAGTGTGGATTGGGGATCACAAATACATCCTTTGTATTTGTCGGGATATTACCGAGAAGAAACGAGTGTTAGAAGAGGTAAAACGATTAGCAAGTGAATGGCAGATCGCATTCGACGCAACCAAGGACGCGATTATATTAATGGATGTTAAGCGACGCATTCTGAGGTACAACAAAGCTGCTGAATTGCTTTGTAAATCTAGTGCAAATGGAATTACAGGTAAGCATTGTTGGGAAGTGATTCATGGAAGTACTGAACCCGTTCGTGGATGTCCTTTCGACCGCGCGCGAGAGACGAAATTGCGTCAGAGTGCTGAGTTGCTGGTTGGAGATAGTTGGTATGAAATTATTGTAGACCCTGTGTTAGATGGGAGGGGCGAGTTTGTAGGGGCTGTGGAAATTATCTCAGATATTTCAGAACGGAAACGGCTCGAAGCCCAGCTATTACGAGCCCAGCGTCTAGAGGCGCTTGGGGCGCTTGCAGCAGGGATAGCACACGATTTGAACAATGTTTTAACGCCTATTTTAATGGCAGCCCCGCTGTTAAAAGATGCAATTTCGGATCCTGAGCTTATGGGTCTTGTAGAAACGATTCAGAGTTGTGCTGAGCGAGGAGCAGGGGTTGTGAAGCAACTTCTGACTTTTGCACGTGGTCGGCCTAACGTATCAACTCCTATAGATGTCACCTATATCGTTAAGGACATCTGTATGCTTCTGAAGGAAACCTTTCCACGAAACATTCAGACAGAGGTTGTTTGTTCGAATGACGTTTGGCCGATTAAGGCAGATGCTTCCCAAGTGCACCAGGCAATACTCAACCTTTGTGTAAATGCTCGGGATGCGATGCCAAATGGTGGAAAATTAAGAATCGAGGTTACCAATGAACAAATTGATGAAATGTTTGTTGCATCAGTTGGTAGGGCGAAAGCGGGAAATTATGTGCGCATTGGTGTGAGTGACACAGGAGTGGGAATCCCACCAGAGAATTTTGAAAAGATTTTTGATCCTTTTTTTACCACGAAAGAACCGGGGAAAGGTACAGGTCTAGGATTGGCGATCGTTCAAAAGGTGGTGCAAGGGCATGGGGGATTTGTATTGGTAAGGAGCCAGGTGGGGAGAGGCACACAGTTCGATTTGTATTTCCCTGCATCGTCTTCTGAAGCGCCAACGCATGTTCACTTTAGCCGTTCCCTCCCCCCTCGTGGACGAGGAGAGCTAGTTCTTGTAGTGGACGATGAAGTGGAAATCCTAAATGTTATTCGATGTGTTTTGGAAAATCACGGTTATAGTGTAATTGTTGCCAACACGGGTGCTGAGGCAGTGATGCAATTCATAAATCACAAGGACGAAATAACTGGGGCTATAGTGGATCTAATGATGACAGACATAGAAGGGAAAGCACTTATATCAAGTTTCCGGAAAGTGAACCCACAGGTACCAGTCATTGCAATTACTGGTTTGTTAGATAGCAGATCTGTGCCTTGTGAACACGCTGCTGCCATTTTGGTAAAGCCTTTTTCAGCAACTGAGCTTTTGACCACGCTCCATCGGAGTTTTATCGAATGGATTCGAACCCCTCGCACCTCACGGGAATAATTGGAGCTGAAGCGAGACTAATTTGAGGCCAAGTAGTGCACGGACTGCGCCAAATGTAGGGCGAGCTTTTGACTGGTTGTTGGGCATTGGAACTACGGAATGGTCCCCAAATGGAAGCTTTCGGCAGAGGCACTAATTGGGATTTTTTGCATTGAGGGCATGTAAATGGGGCATTGAGATGTGTATCAACCACAGAAATTTGGAGGTTTATGTAGGTTGGTGTTAGTTTTCAGGGATACTCTTCTAGTGCATGACAGTCGGTATTTTGGAGGCAAAGTAGAAGTTTCTTATCAGGCTTGAATTGTGGAGGTTTGCCAAGGCATAATTAGGGAATCTGTGGGATCATAGCTTTTGGGGATACGTTCCTGCGAAATTTAGATCGCGCCCAACTTACACAGTGTACAAAAAAGTCGCATCACAAAGATTTTAAGATTAGATTCGCTATCTAGCGATGAGCAGTATAAGAACACGACCTGTAGCGCTTACCATAGCGGGCTCGGATAGTGGAGGTGGGGCAGGGATCCAGGCCGATGTGAAGACGTTTACAGCTCTGGGTGTCCATGGGACTACTGTGGTTGCGGCGGTAACGGCACAGAATCCTCGTGAGGTATTGGGTGTATTCCCCCTTTCACCTCAGGCTGTGTTGATGCAGCTTGAGGCGGTATTTCGCCAATTACCTCCAAAAGCGGCAAAAACAGGCATGCTTTATTCAGCGGATATCATAAGAACGGTAGCCGATTTTTTCCGGGCGCATTGCAAAAGGATTCCTTTAGTAGTAGACCCTGTCATGTTGTCCACTAGCAATGCGCAGTTGTTGGTTGGCGACGCGGTCGAAGCCTTGACAGAAGAGTTGTTCCCCCTTGCTAAGCTGATAACGCCAAATGTTAATGAGGCCAGCCGGCTGTTGAACCAGACAATTGGCAGTGTGAGGGAATTGAAAGAGGCTGCTTGCGAATTGTACTTTAAATTTAGGACGGCTGTCCTTTTGAAAGGCGGGCATTTACCTGGCGTAACGGTTACGGATGTGCTTTTCGATGGGGTACGGATGGTAATGTTGAAAGGTACGCGTATAAATGTTGATGGCACGCATGGTACAGGTTGTACGCTGAGCGCTGCCATAACAGCGTACCTTGCGCAGGGGTTGGAGCTTCTGGAAGCGGTACGATTGGGCCGACGTTATCTTAGGTTTGCTCTAAAACGAGGCTATTCAACCGAGGGCCATTTTTGTTTGGGAAGTTAAAACTAATGAGTTTTGGATCATTCCGGAGTGCTTTTTTTGAGCTCCCCAAAGACTACGTATCCAGCTGCTGTTTTAACCACGTTTATTACTTCAACTTCCACTTCTTTTCCAATCATGTGGCGGGCATTGTTTACCACTACCAGATTTCCGTCAGGTAAGTGGCCAACGCCTTGATGGTGCTCTTTGCCTTCCTTCACCAATTTAACTGTCAGGATATCGCCTGGCACTATTGGTGGTCTTAGCTTGTTTATTATTTCGTTTAGATTGACACATTTGACTGAATGGAACTCTGCTATTTTTGCAAGGTTGTAATCTATTGTGAACAGCTTAGCGCCTAAGTTACGGCTAAGGCGAATTAACTTCATGTCTACTTCCCGCTCTTCTGGGAAGTCACCTTCGTGGAATTTTACTTCTATTGAGGCGCATTGTTTTAACTGGTTAAGGATTTCGAGGCCTCGCCTAGCACGGTTACGCTGGATTGGGTCAGGGGAGTCTGCCAGGTGTTGTAATTCCCGTAGAACAAATTTCGGGACTATAACAATTCCCTCGATAAGTTTAGCTTCCGTTAAATCTAAAATTCGGCCGTCCATGATAGCGCTTGTGTCCATGACGATATAGTTTTCGGGTTTATTAAGGGGTGTAAATCGGACGTAGGGTATGATTAAAGCGAAATCTTCCTTGTTGCTTCGCATGGCTAAGATCATGCCTATGTAACCGAAGGCGAGGAATAAACCAACTCGTATTAACCAGCGAGTAGTTGAACCTTCCTCAAAGGTTTCAAATAAACCGGAGCGATCGATTAATTGTGAGACCACAAATCCTAGCAATAGGCCGAAAGTGATTGCTGAGAATGCACGTAGTGAAAACCCGCGCAGTAATTGGTCGATTAGGATTAGGAATAATGCGAACAAAAGGCCAACAGCCACTCCTATATACGGTGAAGAGAAGATTGTGGATTGGAGGACGGTTAAGCCATATCCACCTAACCCGCACAACAGCAAAAACAAAATACGAGTAACCCAGATAATCATGGTGAGTGTACGCGCAGTTGGTTATAGTGATGGGGTGTGATTTTAGTCGGCAGTACATTTGTTTTAGGTGGTCGAGGCCGCCACAACACTCGCCACAAACCAAGCGAGTTTATATTGCTTGTAGTGATTGCGAGGTTGCTTGTTGTGATTGAAATGTGATTTACAAGTTGTGTGTCGGATAACAGAGCAGATATTAAGCCGTGACCGTATCGTACCTGGTGCAGAATTTCGTGTAAGAGTCGGCCCGATTCTTCGATTTCGACCAATGCATTTGTTACGTTGGGTAAGTTAGATTCCGCGAGATTATTTATAGTGTCGGCTGCTCGAGCTAATCGATCTGCAACGTAGCTAAGGTTGCTAACACCTGATTGAATGAGGGGGGAGTTATTGGTAAGGAACCGATCGATCCTAAAGGTTAGTTCTCGAGCATTTTCAGCGGCTTCGCGCATTAAGGCAATAGTGGCAGCCATGTTTGATAGCGTTTGGACATTTAATAGATTGTTCCTTATTTCAGATATTGTTTGGTCGAGTTTTTTTGCTATAGCGTCAACTCGGGCTACGAACCCGGCAACATTACGCGCAGTTTCTAGTAAATTAAATGGGGCTTCACACTCGATATGGTCGCCTTCCTTTAGCGTAGGTCCCCGGTTTTGCCCGGGTATAACACATACATATTGATCTCCCAAGAACCCCGATTGTTCTATTACAAATCTAGCGTCGCTGTAGATTTTGACATGTTTGAAGATTTGGAGGGTAACGCGCACTTGTGTGCCATCTTCGGTGAGTTGAATGTCAGAGACGCGTCCGATTGGGACTCCTGCCAGCAGCACAGAAGCGCCCTTTTTAAGCCCGCCTACATTTGGTGTAGTCATATAAATTCGATAGGTTTTTGTAGTTAAAGAAATCCCTTTACTAAAAAGGACTATCATTGCAGCTAGCAGGATCAAACCAGCTAGCATAAACAATCCCACTCGAAAGTTTATGCTTTTGGCATTCATGCGTCTGTTTGAAGGTACTTAGGAGTGTATGGATCCGAGACGCCTTCTACAAATTGGCGGACGGTTGGATCGGTGGATGTAAAAACTTTTTCAGGCGAATCGTCAATGCGAATGGTGCCTTCGTGGAGCATTATAATGCGAGTAGCCAATTTCTTGGCACTTCGCATGTCATGGGTCACCACCAAAGTCGTAATTTTAAGAACGTCTCGCACGTTGATTATTAGTTTATCAATCGCGTCTGCGACAATTGGGTCTAGTCCAGTCGTAGGTTCATCATACAAAATTATTTCGGGATTGTACACTATTGCCCTAGCAATCCCAACGCGTTTCCGCATGCCGCCTGAAAGTTCCGCGGGCTTTTTATTTTCTGAACCTTTGAGGCCTACAAGGTCAAGAACCTCCATTACCTTTTTATGGATTTCATTTTCTGAGAGGGGTGTGTTACGTCGGAGAGGAAAAGCTACATTTTCAGCAACGGTCATAGAATCGAATAAAGCGGCACCCTGGAAAACCATGCCGAACCGCTTTCTTATCCGCATTAGTTCTCGTTCATTCATGGAAGTGATGTTTTCACCATCAATCCAAATCTCGCCTGCCTCGGGTTTGATTAATCCGATGAGAAGTTTTAACAGTACGCTTTTACCGCATCCGCTCCGGCCGATGATAACTAATGATTCGCCGGGGGAAACTTTGAAAGAAATTCCTTTTAGGACTGTTTGTGTGCCAAAGCTTTTGTGAATGTTGCGTACCTCGATCATAGAACTCCAAGTAGCTTGCCGAGACCTAAAGTAAGGAAGAAGTTTGTTATGAGGATGGCGATGGAAATGCTGACCACGGCTTCCGTAGTGGCGTGACCGACGCCCTCTGCACCTTCTGGGCAGTTCAGCCCCTTGTAACACCCAATCAATGCGACGATAAACCCGAACACGGCAGATTTAACTATACCCATGGTGAGGTCCTGGACATCTGTGTATCGGATCATATGGTGCCACGAGTACGTTGGGTCGATTCCCAGAAGATACACACCTACGATGTATCCTGCGAGGATGCCAAAGGCCATGGCTTCAGCAGTCAGAAGTGGCATTGCAGTTAGAAGGGCAATAATGCGTGGCACTACAAGGAAATCTACTGGGTGGGTAGCGAGGGTTCTTAATGCGTCTATTTGTTCCGTGACTCGCATGGTGCCAAGTTCAGCGGCAAAGGCGGCACCCACGCGGCCGGCCACCATTAAGCCAGTGAGGACGGGACCTAGCTCTGTGGTCATGGCCACTCCGACTACCGCTAGGGTAGCAGTATCCATTTTTACGGTGTGAAATTGAAAGTAGGTTTGCGTTGCCAGCACCATTCCCGTAAAAGCACCTGTTATAAGTATGACGCCTTGGGACCTGCTGCCAGCCTGATAAAGTTGGTAAAGTACTTGGTTCCATTCAATTTTTGTAGTGAGTATAGAATGGAAGATTTCTTTGGTTAGGATGGCAATTCCACCGAGTTCATCGATGAGAGATGGAAATCGATTTGATATCCAGCTAATCATACTATCAGCCATGCGTTGGTGTGCGACCCTACCAGGGTCCTAATCGGATCCTTAGCTATATTTAAAGCATCGTACCAGGCAAGGGATGTTAACTATTTCCCCGCTCGGAGCGCAATCTTACTTCGCTGGGGATTTTTAGTGTCCTTTGCCTGGAAGGGTTTGCGGGTTGCTTAGCTTGAGAGTGCGCTTTCTGTGGCAGCGGATTCTTGTCGGAACACGAGTTTCTCCCCCTGTACTTCCACAATTATTGGTTCGCCCTCGTGCAATTTTCCTTTCAGTAATTCTTCAGCCAATGGATCTTCAAGGAACCGCTCCACGGCACGCCGCATTGGACGGGCCCCAAATTGAGGGTCGTAGCCTCGCTCCAAAAGGAAGTTCTTGGCTTGTTCACTTACGATTAAGCTCACGTTTTTGTTCTTAAGCCGTTCGACCACTTTCCCTATTTCGAGATCAAGGATTTTAATTAAGTCCGGGCGTGTTAGAGGTCTGAACACGATAATTTCATCTAGCCTGTTGAGGAATTCGGGTCTAAATGTTTTCTTAGCCTCCTCTAAGATGCGTTCTCGGATTTTTTCGTAATTTGTTTCCTCCGTCACTGGTGCGAACCCTAACGATGTTTGGCGGCGTAGAGATTCCGAACCTATGTTAGATGTCAGTAGTACGATAGTGTTTTTGAAGCTAACCACACGGCCGACGTTGTCAGTAAGTTTCCCTTCCTCCAGGATTTGTAAGAGCATATTCCAAACATCTGGGTGTGCTTTTTCAATTTCATCGAAGAGTACCACGCTGTATGGACGTCGTCTGATGGCTTCGGTCAATTGCCCACCTTCTTCGTAGCCGACATAACCTGGTGGTGAACCCACAAGCCTTGAGACATTGAATTTCTCCATGTATTCGCTCATGTCGAGTTGGATGAGGGCTCGTGGGTCTCCAAAGTAAACCTCAGCTAATGTTTTTGCTAGGAGGGTCTTACCAACGCCAGTAGGGCCTAGTAAAGCGAATGAGCCAATGGGCCGATTGGGGTCTTTCAGATCAGCTCGTGATCGTCTTAGCGCCTTACAAATGGCTGCGATAGCTTCAGGTTGTCCTATAACGCGCTTAGAAAGTTCTTCTTCCAAGGAGAGGAGTTTTTGTGCTTCTCCTTGTTCGAGGCGGTTGACTGGGATACCGGTCCATTTCGACACCACCTGCATGATGGCGTCTTCGTCAACGACGACGTGTTGTTCTTCACGTTTGAGGCGCCATTCTGCGAGCATTTGTTCTAATTTTTCCCGGGCGCGGCGTTCTTGATCGCGTAATGCGGCTGCGCCCTCAAAATCTTGGTCTTTGATAGCTTTTTCTTTCCGACTTTTAATGTCTTCGATTTCGGCTTCTAGGGCTTTTATTTCGGGCGGTGGAGTAAGTGATTCGATTCTTGCCCGTGCCCCTGCCTCATCCATTAAGTCAATGGCTTTGTCGGGGAGAAATCTGTCTGGGATGTAACGATCGGATAGTTTGACTGCAGCCTCTAATGCACGATCGGTGTATTCAACTTTATGATGATCTTCATATTTACTTTTGAGCCCACGGAGTATTTGTATGGTTTCTTCGACGGTAGGTGGGTCTACCCGAACCGGTTGGAACCGTCGTTCCAAGGCGGCGTCTTTTTCGATGTATTTTCTGTATTCGCTCAATGTGGTGGCGCCAATACATTGCAATTCGCCTCGGCTGAGGGCCGGTTTAATGATATTGGCGGCGTCCATTGTCCCTTCAGCTGAGCCGGCCCCGACGATGGTGTGGAGCTCGTCAATGAAGACAATCACGTTTCTGGCTCGGCGAATTTCGTCCATTACAGCCTTTAACCGCTCTTCGAATTGGCCTCGGTATTTGGTCCCGGCCACCATTAGGGCTAGGTCTAGGGTAATGATCCGTTTATCTCGGAGGGGTTCTGGTACATTGCCCTTAGCGATCTCTTGGGCAAGACCTTCGACAATTGCTGTTTTACCCACGCCGGCTTCACCGAGCAGCACGGGATTGTTCTTTGTCCGACGGCACAGGATTTGTATGACACGTTCAATTTCGTTGCGGCGTCCGATTACGGGGTCCAATTCGCCTTTTCGTGCAAGTTCGGTCAAGTCACGACCGAAAGCCTTAAGGGCAGGTGTTTTAAGTTCTTGCTTTTTCTCGGTTTGTTGTCGGAATAACGGATCGATAGGTTCTTCTTGGCCGGAGTAATTGGGATCTAGCTCTTTCAGGATTTCTTGTCGGACTTGTTCGAAATCTAAGTCGAAAGCTTTGAGGAATTGGGCGGCCATGCCTTCCTCTTCCCTGAGGAGGGCTAGCAGAATATGTTCTGTGCCGACATACGAATGGTTCATCGCTCTGGCTTCTTTTTGAGCCAGCATTAGGACTTTTTTGGCGCGTGGGGTAAACGTAATTTGGTCCTTTACTTTTCCAGGGTTGGCAGGGAGATGCCTTTCGATTTCGGCACGCAAGGCGTCCAGATCGACACCTAATTTGGTCAAAACGTTACAGGCAACCCCTTGGTTAAGCTTTAGGAGCCCGAGCAGAATATGTTCGGTGCCGATATAGTTGTGGTTTAGCCTGTCGGCTTCTTTTCTTGCGAGCGCAAGGATTTGTTGCGCTCGGGGTGTTAAATTTTGCATAAATTCTTCAGCCATGATTCACCATAAACAATAGTCAACAATTGGCTTCAGGGCAAGGGGGGTCGGGAAAGGCAATCCCTCGAAGTTTGCTGCGGATTAGATCCGCACGGACTGCATCGCGTACTTCTCCTGCGAGCTTTTTCCCGTGCCAGAGTTGTAAGTGGGCAGGCTGTACCAGTGTAAAAAGCTCGAGTAACAATCCTTTTTCCAGTCCTGGAAATAAACCCAAATCGACCCCGAGTCGAAGTAAAGAAATTAAATTCATTGCCTCTTTCGAGGAAATTGCATATGAGTTACTCAAGATCCCATAAGCACGGCCAATATGATTGTACACCATGCGCCGGTGTTTGTCTAGGAGCATAGCACGGGCATTTTGTTCTGCCTCTAGGATTTGACGGGTGATTTTTTCTAGTCTTTCGATGATGGTTGTTTCGGAGTCTCCTAGTGTACTTTGATTAGATACTTGGAAGAGGTTACCCAAGGCGTCGGTGCCTTCTCCATATAATCCTCGGACAGTCATTCCGAGTTTATTCGCTGCTTGGATGACTGGGTTCATTTGTTCAGACAATACCAGGCCGGGTAAATGCATCATTACGCTTACCCGGATTCCAGTTCCCACGTTGGTTGGGCAGGCGGTTAAGTATCCTAGTTCTTCTTGGAATGCATATTCAACCCGTTCTTCTAAGGCGGAGTCCAGTTCATCCATTATACGCCATGCTTCATGTACACTGAAGCCAGGTAAGAGGACCTGCATACGAAGATGGTCCTCTTCGTTTATCATCACGCATATGGTTTCGTCTTTTTTGAGGACAATCCCGCTGCCTGCAGTTTTAGCTGCGTGTTCTCGGCTAATTAAGTGGCGTTCTACCAGTACTTGTTTTTCTAAGGGGGTAAGAGCATCCATTTTTTCAGCCACGGCCTCGGAGATTTGCGGAAGGGACTGTACAATGGGGAAAAGAGTCTCCAAAACTTTAATGCGGTCAGTTTTTTTGGCCCAACCTGGGAAAGGATGGTGTTTTAAGTTTCTAGCCAGTCGGACCCGGCTAGAAAAAATAATTCCGTCTGCTCCTGGAGACAATCTGCGGGCCGATTCGTGGATAGGAAGCAGCTGGTCGGTAATACTCATTGGTTCGATTGGCTTGGTAAAATGGAATTTAACCGGGCATTCAACTCTTTGATTTGGTCACGAAGGACGGCTGCCAGTTCGAAGTTTTCGTCTTCGACAGCTTTTTTAAGCTGGGCTTGTAACTGTTTAATCTGCTCAGTCAGATCTTTTGTACTTCTAATGGATTTAGGGACCTTACCCACATGCCGGAGCCCTCTATGCATTGTTCTGAGCATAGTACTTATAGGCTCCCGGAAGGTATCATAACACGCTGGGCACCCAAGACGTCCGATCTTTTTAAAATCGCTGATTGTCATTCCGCAACGTGAACAGGTGGGTTCGTTGGTCCGGCGTTTGGGGGGTTCTGTTTGAGGTTCTGCTGATGATTCCATACCTAATAAGAGATCTGCCAAGGCATAACTGGTACTATCCATAACGCCTTTGGCTTTTGCACATTGTTCACAAAGATCCACTTTTTGAATCTTATCCCCGACAATTTGGGTTAAGTGGATCCTAGCCTCCCGTTGTTTACATATCGCACAAAGCATAATTCCTATTGGTATATCGGCTCGCCCGTGGTTTTAGTCAAGACCCGGTACCGTTCAATTAATTTTTGGGTTATGGCGCCGGGTTTACCATCTCCGATAGTCCGGGCATCGATTTTCACTACCGGGACGATTTCAGCAGCCGTACCAGTTAGAAAACATTCGTCCGCGTTGAAAAGGTCGTATCGAGTTAAGTTAACCTCGTGCACGGGGATACCCATTTCAGTTGCGATTTCCATTACAACTTGGCGTGTAATACCATATAGGGCGCCTGCAGAGAGAGGAGGAGTTAAAAGGGCGCCTTTTTTGACGATAAAAATGTTATCACCAGTGCATTCGGCTACAAAACCCTCGGCATTTAGCATTACGGCTTCTACATACCCTCCGATATTAGCTTCGATTTTGGCCAAGATATTATTGAGGTAGTTTAGCGATTTAATAGCTGGGTTAAGAGCGTTGTGCAGGTTCCGCACGGTAGGGACAGTAATTATCTCAAGCCCTTTTTCGTAGAACTCCGGAGGATACAGCTGGATTTTGTCAGCGATAATGATGACAGTTGGTTTTTTGCACTTGTTTGGGTCAAGCCCCAATGTGCCCACACCGCGAGTGACTATCAGTCTTATATAACCATCGGTGATTTTGTTTTTTTTGCAGGTCAGGAGGACCGCTTGCTGCATTTCTTCCGGGGACATAGGGATGTTTAGGACTATTGCCTTGGCGGAGCAGTAGAGTCGTTCGATATGCTCTCGTAGCTTGAAGACGCGGCCATTATACGCACGGATTCCCTCGAAAACGCCGTCCCCGTAGAGGAGACCGTGATCAAATACCGAAATTTTGGCGTTTTTTTCGTTGTAGAATCTGCCGTCAATGTAAACCTTCATTTTTCGCTCTAAATCCTTTTGCGATTTTATGTTTACCCGGTTATAGCCCAGGTTTGAAACACGTTGTTTTAAAACCCACACGGCAAATTACATGTTTGAGCTTAATCAGTCAAAAAGAACGTCGCAGAATGGTTGATCACGCGCTCTAGTAAACTCGGATGGCTGCGTGAAAAGTAGGCCCAACTCTTTGTTTACTGCCCGCTGACATGCAAATGTGAAACCAAAATTTCGTCCAGTTGCGGGTGAAGGCTCAATGGCATTGTGTATGCTAATTTATCAGAGCTTGGAAAGGTCTAGACTTGTGAAGAGAGTGGCTAAGGTGCTAGGTTTAGGAGTGTTGGAATTGGATTGATGAGTGAGGGGACAACAAGGAAACCGTTAGTAATGGTGACTTGTTCGGGATGCGGCGCCAAAGTCTTTATTCCGGGCGACATCCCGCCGTTACATAGTACACCATGCCCACGGTGTGGACATCCCGTAATGATGCCCTTGCGAATAAAGAACTATGAATTGAGGGATAAAATTGGGTCGGGGGGCATGGGTACCGTATACCGGGCGTTTGATCTCTTATTGGAGCGGTCTGTGGCGGTGAAGTTAATGAAACGTGAGCTGGTTTCTGATGCTAAGGCCCTTAAGAGGTTCACCCATGAGGCGAAAATATGCGCTTCTTTGAATCACACAAACATTATTCATATATATGTATTCGATGAGTGGGAAGGCTTACCCTACATAGTGATGGAACTGGCTGATCAGGGGAGTTTGGATTCGAAGATTGAAAAGTTGGGTCGGTTGTCTGAGCTGGAGGTCTTGGATATTGGCATAAAGATTGCCTCCGCGTTGGATTTGATGTGGAAACACAAGCTTCTTCACCGGGACGTCAAGCCAGGTAATATTCTCTTCAATTACGATAATGAGCCCAAACTCGTTGATTTCGGTTTGGCACGGAAAGTAGATGGCACATTGGAGTTTGAAGAGGCTGTATGGGCGACTCCTTACTACGTTGCTCCTGAACGAGTAAAACGTGAAAATGAGACTTTTTTGTCTGACATGTACAGCTTGGGTGGGACTCTATACCACGCCTTGACTGGCCATGTTCCGTTTGAGGCGCCCACGATTGAGGAGTTGTTGGCTGCGCATGTCCAAACCCCTCTAACACCCCCACATCTTGTTGTTCCGGAGATAACCCTCCCCACCAGTGAAGCCATTGTTAAAGCAATGGCAAAAAATCCCGAGGACCGATTCCAGAGCTATGACGAGTTTATAATGGCTTTACATGCTGCCCGGAGTCAGTTGCTGGTTAAAAAGTACGCGCAACCAGCTGAGATAAAACGAAAGCCAAAATGGTTGCCATTTTAATGCGTGTAAGCCGGGTGCCATTGTTTCTATTTTTCGCTGCCTGCGTTTCCGGTGGAAGTTAAATCTTCTAATCACTTAATGGTACCTGTATGGTGCAAGGTGGAAGGGTTCTGAGTATGCCTTTGCATGGTGGGGTGGTTTGGTTTTTGCCTTAGCGGGAAAGTTCATCAGCGAGGATTGGCCGAAAATTAGCTTTTGTTAATAAATCGGTTACATTCAATAATTTGGGTTTTTGTATCACGTTCCGGACCCGGTGTTGAAGAAAGAGTTGCTTAGCTGCAATGCCTTAGACAAGAGGCCATGGCAACCGTTTCCTTTAAAATGGCAAGGAGAGTTGTTCCCTGTGCGAACAACGGTGAGGAAGGTTATTTTCTTGCCTCAGGGTCATTCCAAACCCGCGATTTTGACGGTCAGTTTTTAACTTTTGGGTTTAAAATGGGCAGGGGTGGGTTAAAAAAGCAATACAGTGATCTTGCGATAGTGGATCTGCCGTTGGACGCGTTGGAGATTATTTTGCGGATTCGCGAATGCGGGTTAGGTAAAACTGGGCTGTGGGATCATTCGGATTGTGTTGGAGAACTTGTTCAAATTGGGTTCGTGCCTCTTCTAGTTTTCCTTGTTTGTACAGGGCTACGCCCAAATTTACCCGCGCTTCTACTTGGTTAGGGTCCAGGCGCAACGCTTCGCGAAATTCCTTTTCTGCCATGTTGTGTTGCCCCATGAGCCCCAGCACTGTGCCTAGTTGCATCCGGGCTTGTGGATTATTGGGAGTTAGATCTACGGCGGCGGCAAATTGAAATGCAGCGTCGTTGTATCGACCTTGCTTCGCTAAAAGCCGGCCTGTTTCTAAACGCAATGACACATCGAGCGGATTAAGCTCGATAGCAGCGAGGTAGTTTGTCAGTGCCTGGTCGTACCAGCCTCGTGTAACACAGAACCTAGCTAATGTTACCAAATCTTCGGGCTGGTTGACACCTTTTGTGATGGCTTTCTTGTAGCATGCTTGTGCAATATTAGATCGCCCCACTTGTTCGTATACCTGGCCAAGCAACAACCAGGCAGTACCATAGTCAGGCTTAATTTTGGTGGCGCGTTTAAGCAGGGCTAAGGCCTTTTTTGGCTGCCCCATTCTAGTGTAACACTGAGCAAGGTTATGCATTGCCCAAACGGCTTGGGGATCAAGTTGAATAGCTTTTTCGAAAGCAGGCATCGCTTCTGTGTATAGGTGTTGGTTTGCGAGGAGGATGCCTAACATGTTCCAACATTGGGTGTGGGTAGGAAGGATGTCCAGAGCCTGTTTAGCAGCGGCGGTAGCGCCTTGCAAATCACCCTGAGCCTGTTTAACTTCCGCCAATTGTTCCCAGAGAATGGCATCGTGTGGCCATTGTTTTAAAGCCATCTCAATTTTGTTTTGTGCTTCAATCAGGGTTTCGGTGGAGTGAGTGGATGGTAATTTGCAGGCGGTCTCGAAGAGATAGCGCATTTGGTCTTCGTGGTTAGCCTGGTACGTAAAGGGAACATCTGAAAGGCGGCCCAGCATCTCAGTATAAATCAATTTCATTGCCCATCTAGTAAACGCTAGGCGGTCGGCGCATGCTTCGATTGTTGGCCAATTCTTATTTGTAGGTAAATTCAACGCACGTTCAATAGCAGCGACGATACTTTGGGCTATCAAATAGTTGCCCAAGAACGTGAGGTGCACATGGTCGTAAAAGTATTCGAGTCCGGGGACACCTTCTGGGCTTGCCGTTTCCAGAATGCGCACGCAGTCTACAAATTCAACGTCTTTCGAGGCGTATTTACGAATGATTGTGTTGAGTTGTGTATCACACCTGAATCGTAAGGCGTCCAAGTCGAGCGCAGCTTCGAATTCTTCCTTTGCGTATTTTGAGTCGCCCAAAGCTAAGGCACATTGTCCTATTCTAAAGCGTAGTTCAGCGTGTTTGTTATCAATGGACTTTGCTTTCTCATACAATGGTAGGGCATTTGTGAAGTTATGTGCAGCTTGGGCTTTTGTGGCAGCTTCGAAAAAGGCTTTCCATTCGGATAGTTGGGCTTCTGGCAAGTCCTTGGCTTGCAACGAAGCAAACGGAGCGCAATCTTTTAAATTTACAGCCACAGTGCATAGAATAACCTTGACTCCAGATTTTTTAGCGGTCGCAAGAATGTCACTGAGGTTTTCTTCGAAGTTTTGATAGACCTTTTTCAAGCGAGGATCCCAACTAGGGACTTTGTAACCGACGAAGGCTCTCATACCTTCCCATTCATGAGTTTCAGCTCCGCTTTTAAGGAGCGAACCTATGATGGCTTCGATTAATTGGCCTATCCGGGTTTGCTTAAGTAATAATCCGCCTTCTATTGCAAAGCGGGGAAGCGCGTGGTTGCCAAAGACAGACCCTATACCGAATGGGCCCACGATTTCGTTGTTGCCCATGTAAATTACCCACACATCTGTTTTGGTTTTGGTCCAGTCGCGTGCCAGGGGCAAAATAACATGGGAGTTAATGCCTGTCATTGCAGCGTTGATTACCTCAATCTTTTTGTCAGGGTGCCGCAGATTGAAAATGGCTTCTAACATACGGGGCAGGCCAAAGCGCGGTTCGGGGTCACCAAACGCTGCAGATTCACCAAATACCACCACTCGTACCGTGTTTGTATCTTTTTCGTAAGGGATACAAATTGGAGCTGGTTGCCGGGCGGCACGCGGCCCAAAAAACCGCCATCCGAATTGGTTGTTTTGAACCAGATAGGGTTTACCTTTGTGCCAGGTTTTCAAAAGAAAGCTAGTTGGGTATCCGAAATTTACGAGTCGTAGCCCAACTTCCAATAGTACCAGGGAAAAAATAGGGAAACCTATACAGGCGAGTAATCTAAAAAACCAAATCTTGTGCCGGGATGTGGCCGCTCGAACAAGCTTTTCATGACTGCTACCGGATTTGCCCATATTTTTGCGCTTGATGCATTACAGAATAGCTTTCACGGGTACATAGACTAGCCTGATCATCGGGTTCTGAAAAGCCGAGAACCGCGCTTATGTTTATGGGATTTGTGGGTCTGCCATTGACCGTCTAAGAGTAGCTTAGTGTGTTTAATGGTGACCAGGTAAAGGGGTGTCACCAGTAACTAAGTGGATGTACTGAATTATCAAAAGCAGGGGGTAGAAAAAGGTAAACAAATTATTTGAATGGATGGGCGGATCACCTGACAAATTTCTTAGCGTAATGTTATCCGATCTTTAACATGCATGTGTGTGACCACTTCTCCAGTGACCTTGGCAGGTATACGCTCCTTTTTGTTGCCATTAGATTTGTTTGGTGCTTGTTAAAGACTTTGGGAGAGATCTTCTCAGCAGGCATTTTGGCATATTAGTGTGTCAGTGCCAAAATGCTGCGTTGTGTTCACGTGCGGCACAGTCTGCTGCCGTGCTCCGTTGGGCGACATGGTTTTCCTTGCTAAGCGCTGTATTCATTGGGTCGAGGGCGGGTTGTAGCAGATCGTGGGTGAAGGTTCTCGGCGGAAATCGACGAACGTGAAGAGAACTAATATTTCGGATAGAGTGCCCAAGCAATGCCTGACCCGGTGGCTAACAAAACCAAGATGCCCAAAACCACAATTACAAAAATCAATGGGAACAGCCACCACTTTTTTTCCCGGGCACAAAAATTGAGAAATTCTCTCAGTAATTGTCGCATGCTGTTATTTTTTTCTGCCTTCATCATCGCGGGGCGTCAATTGCAAAAACGGGGTACTTGTTGTGACCACTAAAAAGTGAAAAGCTGTTGTTGTACCCTATGTAAACTGCCGACATGGTTTACCTAACCAACTGTAATGCTTCATCACTTGGTAAGGGCTACACCTAATTGCTTCGGAAGTTGATGTAAGGAGAGAACAGCAAGTTAATTGGAGGAAATTTACAATTTGGTGGTGAGGATTAAGTGTTGTAGACTGCAAGACTGATGTCTGAACTTGTTAAATCCTCCGGTGCAATGGCGCTGGCCACCCTGATAAGCCGTATACTAGGGATGGTTCGTGAGATTGTGTACGCTAGGTTTATGGGTGACGGTTGGGTGGCAGGCGCATTTCAACTGGCTTTTTTGGTGCCGAATTTATTTAGGAGGTTGCTGGGAGAAGGAGCGTTAACAGCGGCGTTTATACCGATTTTCAAGGAAAAGGAAAAAATTGCTGGTGAGTCTGAAATGTGGCGTGCAGCTAACGCAGTGGTTTCAGGTTTGGTGCTAGCTTCTGTTGTCGTAGTACTCACTGTTGTTGTTGGCATTACTATTTTTTTGGCGTCGGGGGTTTCTGTGCCTCGTGAAACACTCCTCATGTTGCGGCTGCTCCGGATTATGTTCCCGTACATGATTTTTGTGTGTTTAGCGGCGGTTTTTATGGGGATGTTGAATGCTCGCGGTTATTTTTTTGTTCCTGCAATGGGAGCAACTGTCTTAAATGTTGTGATGATTGCTTCAGTTTTACTAGTTGCTCCGTTGATGGGTGCCACTTTAGAGGAGCAGATTTTTGCTTTGGCGATTGGGGTGCTAGTGGCGGGTATCGGCCAAGCTATCTTCCAGCTTCCTGCACTTTATAGGGAAGGTTACCGTCCTCGATGGGTTACTCCGGTGGGCAACGAGGTTGTTATCCGGACGGTCCAGCAAATGATTCCGGGGATGCTCGGAGTTGCCGCTTTTCAAATCAATGTCTTGATCACTCAGAGTATGGCGTTTGGTGTAGATGCCTCAATTGTGGCATCGTACAATTACGCTGTCAGGCTGATGGAATTCCCTCAGGGCGTTTTTGGGGTCTCAATCGCGACATATCTGTTACCTACTCTTGCTGGCTTAGTCGCGGAAAAAAAGTATTTGGAATACAAGCAATTGCTCCGCGAAGGTGTAGCGCATTTAATTTTCGTAAACCTTTTTGCTTCAGCCATGTTGGTGGTTTTGGCGGAACCTACGGTGCGTTTGTTATTCGAACGAGGACGTTTTGGACCTGATTCAACCCTGCGGGTGGCATTTGCCCTTCAATGCTTAGCCCCCGGATTAGTTGCCTTTTCTGCGGTGAATATCTTTGCGAGGGCTTTTTACGCTTTAAGCGATACTTCAACACCAATGAAAATCGGTGTGTGCTCACTTGGGCTAAACTTGGTTTTAACATACCTTTGGTTGAGCTTATTTCCTATGGGATATAAACAGGGGGCGATGGGGTTAGCTAACACGATGACATCTGTGGCAAATGCAACCATTTTGGTTTTCGCCCTCACTAAAAAAGTAGGTGGCTTAGACTTCAAAGCTACTTTTCGGGATATCAAGATTTCAATTCTTGGAACTATAGTGGCCTCAATTCTGGCTGCAACTACCTGGTGTGGGTTGAAGAGGACAATTGGCTACGAAACATTTGTCAGCAGGGTTATGTGCGTGGCTTTACCTGGGGGCTTGGCTATGGTTGTATACTTTTGGATTGGTATAAAATTTCGTTGTAACCCAGCAATTCAGGTGGCTCGTACAATTATTTCCCGTTTGCCCTTTAAGAAATAACGTACGTGATAGTAGGGGTTGCACGCCAAATTATTTATGTTAGCTCCCTTTGTCTAAAAGCGCTGGAGCCGGGTAAATTGGTTTGAAATGCGATGGAAAAAGTCGCAGTTATGGGTACAAGTTCTTGGATGTTAAGCAAAGGGTGAGTGGGGGTTTGGTCAAACTAGCAGGAATAAGGCAGACAAACCCAATTTTAGCGGTTGGAATACCAACGCTTTGTCCTGGAAATAAGTCTGGGCAACTAAATATTACAGCGACAGTCGTCTATGCCTATTTATTTGTCTCGGCGGGCTTTGATGGCGGATTGATCACGCGGACTTTGCCCTCGGAGTCAATTTCTACGTTCAAATCATAAGTTGATTTAGGGGGTGGGGTTTGCCATTGTTGTCTGGGGACTAAGTATTCAGCCCCACGTTTTTCTGTAGGATTCAATGTGCCTTTTTGCATCCACTCTAGGCGTTTCTTGCGAATAAGTTCTTCTTTCAATAGTTTGTATCTAGCCCGAATAGCCTCCAAATCATTGAGTTTCCGTTCTAGCTCAGCTTTTTCAGACATCAACCGTTTCAGCTCACTTTGGAGGAAAGCCTTGTCACTTTCTGCCGCAGCTAACTTGCGTTGGACTTCTGCAATTTGAGCTGTCAAATTCGTTATGGTCACCTTCAGTTCAGCCGCTTCTTCATCGAGCGATTTGTTCCGCGTTTCGAGTTCAGAAATTTTAATTTCTTTGTTGGTGAGGTCAGATTTTATTTGGGTTAGTTGTTGGATAAGAGCATTAGTCTGGGTTTTTAGCTCGGATATAAACTGTTCGGCTTGGGTAAGCTGATTCGTTATCGACTCTAAAGTCGCTTTCAACTTTGCCAATTCATTGGAGAAGTCTGCAGCCCGTTGTCGTTCGATTGTTAAGGAGTCTGAGACGGTAGCTAGTTGGTTGGTTAACTCCTGTAGGGTATGAAGTTGATCGGCGGTGGTTTTCTGGTACTTCGATGTGCTCGAGAAATACAGAACCCCAAACACAAGACACAAGGCCAAAAGAATAAATATCAAAGCTCGCGACTTCATAAGCCTACTTTGGTACTTGTTAAAAAAAATTGCAAGTCTGTATTGGGGTTAGGCCCAGGTCGTTCAACCTGCGGAAGCGCAAATGGGTTTAATGAATAACTGGCCAAAGTCCAACATACTCCAAAATAAAGAGCCGAATGGTTTTGGATATATTAGATAAGCCAGTTTAGCATTGACACAGCTGGCCCTTTTTACTTTCCGCTAGAGTCACGTAAGGGAAAAGGGGATAATGCCATTGGCTTCTTGGATTTAAAACGGCTGCGTCTTGGAAGAAAAAGCTTGGGTTAGCTTCTTCGTTCGACTCAGATGTGAGACGGTCGGGATGACTGAGGAGGAATTGATTTAAGCAGGCCATTCAAGGGTTAAACAGTAGTTTTATTTTGCGAGAAATACCCCAAAGAGGTATACGGTATGCTTGACCGAGTCTGGGCCAATGAGTTTTATGAAAGCATGCGAGCGGCTATGTTAATAGAACTCAAAACTCCGCTGGAGTTAAGGGATGTGGAGGTGCCACGGCCTGGACCCGGTGAGGTGCTGATTAGAGTGGAGGCGTGTGGGGTATGCCGCACGGACTTACATATTGTAGATGGGGAGTTGCCTGCAGTGCGGTTGCCGTTAATCCCTGGACACCAGATTGTGGGCCGGGTTATTGAATTAGGGTCAGGGGTAACTGACTTTGTAATTGGCCAACGCGTGGGTGTTCCTTGGCTCGGTTTTACGTGCCAAAGCTGTCGGTTCTGCAAGTTAGGTTTAGAGAACTTATGTGATCGGGCGGAATTTACAGGCTATACGCGCCACGGTGGGTTTGCTGAGTTTGTCGCAGCAAATGCCCACTATGTGTTTCCACTTACTGGAGGAAAGACCGCAGTTGAGTTAGCTCCGTTGCTATGTGCGGGTTTGATTGGCTACCGGGCGTTTACGAGAACTCAGAATGCGGAACGGATTGGGATTTTCGGGTTTGGCGCTGCGGCCCATATAATAACTCAAGTTGCTGTAGCTTTAGGCCGCCGCGTGTACGCATTTACTCGCGTGGGGGACTTGAAAGGGCAAGAATTTGCACGAAGCCTTGGGGCAGTGTGGGCTGGGGACTCTTGTGATTCGCCCCCGGATGAGTTGGATGCAGCAATAATATTTGCGCCGGTCGGTGAACTTGTGCCCCGAGCGTTGGCAGTGTTACGCAAAGGAGGCATAGTCGTCTGCGCCGGAATCCACATGACGGATATCCCCTCGTTCCCTTATCGATACCTTTGGGAGGAACGCACAGTTACATCGGTGGCAAACCTCACAAGAAAAGATGGGATTGAGTTTTTTGAATTAATTTCCAAGGTGCCTGTTAAGACTTCGGTAACCGTGTTTTCATTGGAAGAAGTGAATCAGGCACTGGCTGCAGTTCGGGAAGGCAAACTTAACGGAAGCGCAGTCCTAAAAATCGCGGCTGATGATTAACCATTAACGGGCTCTCAACTGGTACAGTAAAACCAATTCGGGGATTGGATGCTTGATTAGAGCAGGGATGGTGAAGAATCTTCGGAAAGCTTTTGGATGAAGTTACACTAAGATTTACCTGAACGGGGTCAAAAGGTTTCCCCCAAGCGCCCCTTAAAACTTTCAAATCGCTTGAGCGCTATATGCTGCCGTAAAAGTGGAATGCGTAAGTACAATTACTTTCTTGCACGTTCCCTGAAACTAAAACCTTTGAATCGATATTTTGCCGTTCTTGTTTATTACTGCGAGGCCCTGTCTTTCGCAAATGTACACCGTTAAGTTTGAACAACTGCGGCCAGAAAATTTAAGGTCAAAACTAATGTGGGAGTTCCCCACTAGTCGGCCTATGCAATGCTGCTTCCCGCGCTTATTATAAGGCAGTTAAGATCATCATTTATGCGGCTCTAATATGGGTTTGTAAGGAAAAGGTGGTTGCCATAGTGAAGCTCTTACTAAGGTCGTTGCCTGATAAAGGGGAGGTCAAGTGATTGCTTTTGTTGCATTCCAGGGTTGTATTTCAGCCAATCCTTTGGGCGCGAAATCCGAGTTTTTCGCGTGGATTGATGTTTTAAGGCAGCTTACTAAAGGGGAGGGAATCACTTTGGGATGACGCCGCCAGTAGCACTCATTTTGCCGCGCAACCCATCCAAAATCCCTTGGAGGAAGGCTTTTGCTGCGCGCAAATCCCGAATGTAACGTAGGAAAAACACCCAAACCGTAAAACCTAGGTAAACAATTTTTTCGTACCATGGGATGTTTTTGCGGCGGAAGTAGAAGTGAATTCCATTTTTAGCGAAGAGATAGGCCTGAAAAGGTGTATATCTTTCGCTTCCTTTAAAGCCAGAAGTGGCAGAAACTTTGTGGATTACTAAAGGTTGTTGGATGAAAAGGTTGTTGCATCCAAGGCTATAATCGAGGTCGTCAAAGTAAATGAAGTACTCTTCATTCATAAGTCCATGTTGTTCCACGAATTCTCTAGCGAAGAACATGGAACATCCTACGCTATAAGAAGCGGGTTTTAGCACCAATCCGTCGCGTGCGACTTTGTCTACAGGTTTATTTTTGTGGACACTCTTAGGAAAGTTTACAATAGGCAGGTCGTTAAGTCCGTTGCACCAGATTCGCTTGCCATCGGCAAAAGTGATAATCGACGAAAGTATGGTGTTTCTTTTGTCCAGTTTATGTTCATCGAATGCGCGGACGAGCAAATCGATGGCATCTTTGCGGACCTCGGTGTCATTGTTAAGGATCCATATGTAATCTGCTGTGCGGTCTAGGGCCATTTTAATACCCGCGTTATTTGCCTTAGTAAATCCAGCGTTGTAGCCCATGGGATGCAGAATTATGTTTGGGTATTCTTTTTCGAGATTTGTCAACTTCTCTATCTCGGTTTGGTTCGAACCGTTGTCTACAATTATAATGACTAAGTTTGGGTAACCGGTTTCAACCAATGACTTCACGCACGCTTCTGTAAGTCCGAAGCCATTTCGGTTAATCAAGATAACTGCTACCTTTGCCGCCATATTTACAACGATGTTGCGCTGAAACCGAGTCTACCCACTAGGTTAGTTCACCTGCAAATTGATAATTGGTGGCTTTGCTTGGAATAGAAACGGGAGCTGGAACGTGCAAAAATACCATTTATGATGCCAATGGTTTGCCTAGCCCACCACTTATAATTCGGACTCATAGGGGCAGAGGGTATTAATCTGGACCATAAAAGGAAATATTACTGGCCCAGGCAGGTTTAAGGGGCACCCCTAAACATCAGGTGGGCCTACTATGCAATGCTAGCAACGCCTTGACTGCCGCGCCGCCATAGTACAGTCCGCTGCTAACGGGAATAACCGTGCACGAACATGCCGCCACAAAGAAGCTTCCCCCGGCAGCTAACGCAAATGCCCTTAGCTTTTTGGTGGTTGCTCCCAGGTAGTACATGATCGCTTCCT